>Ga0326726_10000123_pt1 | contig 72304 bp, 67 predicted proteins | sample MHFenrmetagenome_2_FD_207603 | JGI IMG/M metagenome (GOLD analysis project Ga0326726, IMG submission 207603) | Lab enriched peat soil microbial communities from Michigan Hollow, Ithaca, NY, United States - MHF15MN | ecosystem: Environmental > Terrestrial > Soil > Wetlands > Peat | place: USA... | reverse complement strand
ACCACGATCCTGCCTTTGCCCGGCGACATGAATACTCTTGCGACCGAGGTTTTACGGCGGCCTACTGTATCGATAACCTCTTTCATCAGTATAGGTTGTGTTTATTGATTGACTTTCATTTCTACCGGGCTCTGTGAAGCATGCGGATGCTCTGAACCGGCATAAACTTTCAGTTTCCTGAACAGCTGCCTGCCAAGGTTGTTATGAGGAAGCATACCCCAGACTGCATGCTCAATAACCTTCTCCGGTTTCTTCTGGAGTACATCCTTCACTTTCTCGAACTTGCCGCCACCCGGGTAATGGGAGTGCGTGAAGTAGGTCTTGTCATCCTGTTTCTTGCCGGTAAGAGCAACCTTGTCGGCATTGGTCACGACCACAAAATCACCGGTATCGATGTGCGGGGTGAACTGCGGCTTGTGCTTTCCTCTCAGAACGGTTGCGATCTGGACTGCCAGCCTGCCAAGCACCTGGTTCTCCGCATCGATGACATACCATGCTCTTTCCACCTCAGCCGGCTTGGCTGAGTATGTTTTAAAACTTATCGTCTTGCTCATGCTTCTCTATGATTATCTGGTCTATTCCGAAAAATAAAGTTGAGCAATGTAATTTATTTCGATTAATTCTACAAACTATTATACCTTGTTCTTCTTGCAGAACATCCAACCGAAAGACAACTGAGCCGCAGATGAGTATGCTGCGGACGTTTACGCTGTTTAGACATGAAACCATTGATCGCACTCGTCGGCCGACCGAATGTCGGCAAATCAACCCTCTTCAATAGAATACTCAGGCAGAAAAGCGCCATCGTCGACCCGACACCAGGAGTGACGAGGGACCGGCACATCTGCCCGGGTGAATGGCAGGGCAAGCAGTTCCTGCTCATGGATACCGGCGGATACGCGCCCGAAAACGATACGATGAGCATAGCCATGCTTGAACAGACCATGCACGCTTTCGCAGATGCAGACGCGATCATTTTCTTGCTGGATGCCCGTTCAGGCCTGACCTATGTGGACCTCGACATCATCAAGCTCCTCCAGAGGACATTTCACGACAAGAAAGTGTTCCTCGCCGTCAACAAGGTCGATAACCCACAGGTCGCTCTCGAAGCTGCAGGACTTGTCAGAAGCGGATTCACCGACCCTTATTACATATCGGCCAGGGACGGCAGCGGCGTGGCCGACCTGCTCGACGACGTGCTCGCATCCCTGCCGTGCCCCGAAGGTGAAGGTATCGATCCGGACAATTCGATCAAGCTCGCCGTGCTCGGCCGTCCCAACGTCGGCAAATCGAGCATGGTCAACGCCCTGCTCGGCACCGATCGCCAGATTGTGTCGGACATCCCCGGCACAACGCGTGACGCCATCGATACCATCCTGAAAAGGAACCAGACGGAATATACCCTGATCGATACGGCCGGTCTGAGAAAAAGGACGAAGATCGATGCAGGAATCGAATACTACAGCTCGCTCAGGACCGAGAGATCCATAGAGCGTTGCGACGTTGCCCTGGTACTCCTCGATGCACGGGTCGGCCTGGAAGGCCAGGACATGAAGATCATCAACATGGCGATCGAGCGCAAGAAAGGGGTACTCATCCTGGTCAACAAGTGGGATCTGGTCGAGAAAGATTCAAAGACCAGCAAGACCTTCACAGACGATCTCGTTCAGCAGCTCGGCAACCTGAACTATATTCCTGTGCTCTTCACCTCTGCCCTTACGAAAAAGAACTGCTACCGGGCCATCGACACCGCTGCTGAAATCGCCCTCAACCGGCGCCAGAAAATCAGCACCAGCAGCCTGAACAAATTCCTTCAGGAGACCATAGCCATGAGGCACCCGTCAACGAAGTCGGGCAAGGAGCTGAAAATCAAATACATGACCCAGATCGCATCATCCCATCCTGTTTTCGCGTTCTTCTGCAATGACCCGGAACTGCTGGAAAACAATTTCAGGCGTTTCCTTGAAAAGCGCCTGCGGGAGAACTTCAATCTCGAAGGCATACCGATCACCATGCGATTCGTTGATAAATCCCCGGAACGGCACACACATAACTCTTAGTTCGGGAACCTTGAGGGATCCTGAACCTGTTGTTTGCAGAAACTCCAAACATTCATAATTCATCATTCATAATCTCCCTATGTCCTCAATACAGGAATCGCAGATAATCGCCGCCCTGAGCACCGTCATGGAGCCCGACCTGGGCAGAGACCTCGTAACCCTCGGCATGATCAGTAACGTCGCTATCGACGACGCCGATAACGTTTCGTTCACCGTGGTGCTTACAACCCCTGCATGCCCGATGAAAGAGTCGATCAAACAGTCCTGCCTCGCCGCAGTAAGGGCTGCAGTACCTGAAGCCACATCCATCGATGTTATCATGGATTCGAAAGTGACCTCTTCATGCAGCCATCACGGAAACCACGGAGAGCATGGCGGACATGGTGGACATGGCCACCAGCATGGAGCTCACGGCGGACATGGTGCACCGCAGAAAATCGTGCTCGACAACGTGAAAAACATCATCGCGGTCGCTTCTGGAAAAGGCGGTGTGGGTAAATCAACCGTTTCGGTCAACCTTGCTGTCAGCCTTGCCGCCACAGGTGCAAAAGTCGGGCTGATCGATGCCGACCTTTACGGGCCGAGCATCCCGACCATGTTCGGGCTTCAGGACGCAAGACCTGAGCTTTCAGAGAACAAGCTGGTGCCGATCGAGAAGTACGGCGTCAAACTGATGTCGATAGGATTTCTCGTCGATACCGACACCGCGCTGATCTGGAGAGGCCCAATGGCATCGAGCGCCATCAGGCAGCTAATCAACGATGTGGACTGGAAAGAGCTCGATTACCTGATTTTCGACCTTCCTCCCGGAACGGGCGACATACAGTTGACCCTGGTTCAGGCGCTGGCCCTGACCGGAGCGGTCATCGTGACCACACCGCAGGATGTTGCCCTTGCCGATGTCGCCAAGGCGGTCACCATGTTCAGGAAAGTCGATGTCCCGATACTCGGCGTCGTTGAAAACATGAGCTGGTACGAACTCCCGGACGGCACACGGGATTATATTTTCGGCAGGCAGGGCGGCGAAAAGTTTGCAAAGGCCAACGGGCTTCCCTTCCTCGGCGCCATACCGATCAGCGGCTCAGTCCGTGAAGGCGGGGATTCAGGAACACCGTTCATCATCAGCAATCCGGACGCACCAACTTCGTCTGCAGCCAGGCTGGTCGCCGGTGAAATCGCCAGGCAGGTATCGATAAGGAATGCCTCATGCGCAGGCAACTGACGTGAAATGATTTTGTTTTTTTAACGGGGGTGAGTCATATTAGGTCTGGAGCCTGAAGCGCCCCCGACACACAACCATCAACGCACAGCAAAAAGTACCATGAAGGATTATCTTCCAAACAGCGACCCACTTTACGACAGGGTCATCAACGCCCTTGAAACCGTACGTCCCTATCTCCAGGTTGACGGCGGTGACTGCCAGCTCGTAGGTATCACCAAGGATATGGTAGTGGATGTTAAACTTCTCGGGGCCTGCGGTTCATGCCCCATGAGCACGCTGACCCTTCGCGCCGGCGTCGAACAGGCCATCAAGAAAGCCATCCCGGAAATCGCAAGGGTGGAATCGGTCTGACTTGTTTTACGATCGGTCGGATCAGACTGATCTGACCGATCGACGAGCATAAACGAAAAAAGGCCCCTTATTGGTGGCCTTTTCTCGTTTATGCAGTTCCTCAATCCAGATTTCTCAGCAGTAACTCCAGGGAGTCCTCGTTCTTGACGAGCACCTCCCTGGGCTTGCTTCCATCCCCCGCACTCACGATCCCGTTGTATTCCAACTGATCCATGATCCTTCCTGCGCGGCTGAAGCCGAGCCTGAGGCGACGCTGGAGAAGCGACACGCTCGCCTGCTGGTGCATGACGATCAGCCTCGCTGCCTCCTCGAACATGCTGTCGCGCCCATCCCTGTCCTGTCCGCCCCCTGACGACGAACTGTTGCCGTTATCCGGCATCGGGAGGAAGCAGGCCTCTTTCTGGGATGGCTGCTCTCCGATGAAGGTGGTAATCGCATCGACTTCCGACGAAGAGACATATGGGCACTGCACGCGGCTCGGCTTCGGCATCGAGGCCGACTGGAACAGCATGTCGCCGTTGCCGAGAAGCTGGTCGGCCCCTGAAATGTCGAGGATCGTCCTGGAATCAACCTTGCTGGCTACCTGGAAGGCGATACGCGAGGGAAAGTTCGCCTTGATGATGCCGGTGATAATGTCGACCGACGGGCGCTGGGTGGCCACAATGAGATGGATGCCCACGGCCCTGGCCATCTGGGCGAGCCGCGTGATCGGCTCCTCGACCTCCCTGCCGGCTGTGATCATAAGGTCAGCCAGTTCGTCGATGACCACGACGAGGTAATACATCGCATCTTCAGGCAATTTGCTGTTGAACTCCTTGATGTTGCGCACGCCCGATTTTTCGAGCATCTCGTATCGCCGTTCCATCTCCCTGACCACAGAGCGCAGGGCAGATACCGCCTTCTGCGGATCGGTAACGATGATCTGATCGTCCAGGCCAGGGATTTTCGGCAGGAAATGGTTCTTCAGGCGCGAGTACTGGGACAGTTCGACCCTCTTCGGATCGACCAGCACAAACTTCACCTCATCCGGCCGTTTGGCATAGAGAAGGCTGGTCAGGATCACGTTGATCGCGACCGACTTTCCTGCCCCGGTGGCTCCCGCGATAAGCAGGTGAGGCATAAGCGCAAGGTCTTCGATCAGGACTTCATTCGAAATGTTCTTGCCGAGTGCGATCGGCAAGGCCATGGTATTGTTCTTGAATTTCTCGACCTGCAACACTGAACGCATCATCACCATCTTCGGCTTGCCGTTCGGAATCTCCACGCCGACGGCGTTCTTGCCGGGAATGGGTGCGATGATCCTGATACCGCGGGCGGCCAGGGCCATGGCCAGGTCATTTTCAAGCGACTTTACCCTGCTGATCTTGACATCGGGAGCCAGTTCGAGTTCGAACAGGGTGACTCTTGGACCGACAGTCGTTGCGATTTTAACGACATCGATCTTGTAGATGCTCAGCTTTTCGAGCAGGCGGTTCTTGCTCTCGGCAAGATGGCGTTCATCGTAGCTTTCGTCATCGTCTTTAGGCTTCTTCAGGAGATCGATCGAAGGGAACCTGTAGGGCACGCGGTCTCTGGTCTTGACCTTCAGCCGCCGCTGGTCCAGGTCAGCCTCCTGTTCGTGGACCGCCTGCCTGATGATCATCTCAGGCCCGTCACCCTGATCCTGTGGCAGTTCCGGCAGATCGTCCCCCTCATTATCATCGAATCGGGTCAGGACAGGATCCTTGAACGGAGCAGGTTCAGGAACCGACTGTGGTTCCTCCACGGTCGTCGGCACATCAACAGGCCGGGGTGCAGATTTTTCGACCGGTGAACGCTTCGCCCGGGATACTCCCTTTTTTTTCTCTTTTTCAAGGACAGCCTCCATCCTTGCCGCCTTTCGCATCGCCTGCCTTTCCTCTTTTTCGCTCCGTTTCCTCTGCCGCTCCTCCTTAAGGACGGCAAGCGTCGTCGACACTTTGCTGAAAAACGAACTCAGGCTCGAACTGGTCTGTGCAAAAAGGTTCCTGCCCATGTAGAAGGTCAGGACGATTCCAATCACGGATGTCAAAGCCCAGGCCCCGGCATACCCGATGACAGTCGACAGAAACGAAGCGAGCATCCGTCCGGTGGTACCTGACATGACATCACCGAAGGAGGCGGTCGACAGGCCGAACATGGCCGCAAGATCGATCGAGATCAGAAGGGAGTAGACGAGAAAAAAGAGTGCGGGCCTGGGTGATTTCAGCCGGAAAAGATGCCAGCCAAGCACCAGGATGGCCAGAAGCGGCATTACCGAAGGGTAGCCTAGCAGGACTCGGATGAAAAAGACCGAAATCCTTGCGCCGAAAAGGCCGAACGGATTATGGAGGGTACCTGCGATCGCTTTGGCCGCATCGGAATACACTTCATACCAGGGCAGACTTACGATGTAGACTTCGTCTTCTGCATGAAAGTTGAACAGGGCAACAATGAAATAGAGGGCGAGCAGCATCAGGACGATGCCACCCGTTTCCCTGACGAGGCTATCCCGACGGAAAGCCTTCATGTTCGCCATTTTTTTCAACAGGGGCATATCAGCTCGTAAGATCAGGGCCTGTCGGCATGAACAAATGGAAGCCTGCGGACTTTTCCTGGCTGATAGGTCCCGCGGATTTCGACAAAGATCGGGGTACCTGATTCGATATAGTCATAAAGAATGCTCGCCGTCCCGATCGGCTCCTGAAGGGTCGGGGAGATGGTTCCGCTGCATACGTAGCCGATCTCCTGGTGGTCGCTGTTGTACACCCTGAAATGCTGGCGGGGCAGGGCACGGCCTTCGAGGCTGAAACCAACCACGCTGCGCCTGGGGTCGATCTCCACCTGCTGGCAGGCCTGCTTGCCGATGAAATTATGCTTGTCCATCCTGACAACCCATTTCAGTCGGGCTTCGAGAGGGTTGACATCCCTGTCTATCTCGTGACCGTAGAGGGAATACCCCATTTCAAGCCTCAGGGTGTCTCTGGCACCCAGGCCGATCGGCTGGATACCGTAATCCTGCCCCTCGTCGATCAGGGACGTCCAGAGCGACAGGGCGTTTTCATTGGGCAGGCAGATCTCGACTCCGGCTTCACCGGTATAGCCCGTCCTGGCCACCATGATTTCGGCACCTTCGTAAGACAGCGTCAGGAAATGGAACGAGCGCAGGTTGCGAATGCCGGAATGCGGAAAAACCCGGTCGAGAATCTCCATTGATTTCGGGCCCTGCAGCGCGATCAGCGAAAGGCTTTCGGTACAATCCTCCAGCGTGACCCCTTCGAAGGCACCGATATGGCTGCTGATCCAGGCATAATCCTTTTCGCAGTTGCTTGCATTGACGATCAGGAAAAAAGTATCTGCGCTGATCCTGTAGATGATCAGATCGTCTACGACCCCGCCGTCCTGATAGAGCATGAGGTTGTATTGAGCCTGACCGTCTTTGACCTTCTCAATGTCATTGGTCGTGAGATACTGGAGAAATTCCGCAGCACGCTGGCCCCTGACATAGAAATTGCCCATGTGTGAAACATCGAAAAGACCTGCCGCTTCACGGACTGCCTTGTGTTCGGCGATGATGCCCGTATACTGCACCGGCATAAGGTATCCACCGAAATCGATCATTTTCGCACCGGCATGCTCATGCCACGAACAGAGCGCTGTTTTTTTCATTGATCTCCCTTGCTGAATTGAATGAAATGATTGGATGCCTTGTAAAAAAGCATTTCGGTATAAAGATCAAAGCACTATTTCGCCGACCGTTCCGGGCCAGACCCGGCTTGCACTGGCGGCGCTTGATCACAAGAATACGGATTTCCCCGAAATATGGCTAATCAGCTGGTGAGATACTGCCAGCATGCCAGACAACAGCCCACTCAGGAAACCTGCAGATCGGACACTCCAGGGGCAACAACAATCGACCATGTGCAGTAAAATAACTTACCAGTCACCTGAAGATCCGCCGCCGCCAAACCCCCCTCCGCCACCGCCGCCGAATCCGCCGTCATCTCCCGAACCACCATCACCGCCAGATCCACCGCCGGGAAAAAATCCGCCAGGGCCAGGGCCACCGAAACCAAAAGGTCCACCGCCGAAAACCCGCAGCATTCGAAAGACGAGGTACAGCACGAAAAGAATGATGAAAACAAGCGGGATAGACGGAGAATTCCTGTCTGTTTTTTTGACTTTCGGAGCCTGATACTCTCCTTTCACCGATGCAACAAGAGCATCGACGCCTGAGATGAATCCCGAATCGATGTCGCCACGTTTGAACGCCGGCTTGATAACTTCATCGATTATCCTGCCCGACTGAAGGTCTGTCAGCCGCCCTTCCAGTCCATACCCTACCTCGATTCTGATCTTCCTGTCGTTTTTGGACACGATAAGCAGGATGCCGTTATCCTTCCCTTTCTGCCCGATCTTCCATGCTTCAGCCACCTTGATCGAAAAATCCTCGATCGGCTGGCCCTCAAGCGAAGGAACAGTCAATATCACGATCTGGGTCGATTCGGCATCTTCGAGAGCCTTGAGCTTGCCATCGATGACGGCCCGTGCCTGCGGTGAGATCATCGACGCATAGTCGTTGACCCTTCCGGTTAAGGCAGGCACCCCGAGCTCCTTAGAAGCAGCAGGAAGGGCAATGAAAAACATGATGGCGACTACTGCGAGCAGCTCCGTCGACAAACGCAGAAAAAAGTGCGCCAGAGAGGAAAAGCCACCAGGATGCCGGAGGCGTCTGCTGAGATGAGCGTCCATGGTCAGGGCGTTCAGAACTTGACCGCGGGGACGGTCCTTGCCGATTCGTCCGCCTTGAAATACTCTTTCGGTTTGAGCTTGAGCGCCACACTGTTGGTTATGGAGTTCGGGAACTGGCGAATAGAGAAATTGAAAACTTCAACTGCCTGGTTGTAACGCTGCCGCGCCACGCTGATCCTGTTCTCCGTACCTTCGAGCTGTACCTGCAGGTCCCTGAAGTTCTGGGTGGCTTTAAGCTCCGGGTATCGCTCGACTGCGACAAGAAGCCTCGACAGCGAGGAGGAGAGCTGGCCCTGCGCCGCCTGGAACTTCGCCATTGCGGCAGGATCGCTCAATTTGTCAGGTGTGATGTTGATGGAGGTGGCTTTCGCTCGGGCCTCTATCACCGCTGTAAGGGTCTCTTTTTCAAAATTGGCCGCCCCCTTCACGGTGGCGACAAGGTTCGGCACCAGATCAGAGCGACGCTGGAGCTGTGATTCAAGATCGCCCCACGAGCGATTGACCGCCTCTTCGTTCTGCTGCATGGTGTTGTATCCGCACCCATTGAGCATGATAAGTGCAATCAGGAAAGGAAATACCTTAGAAATATAACGGATCATTCTTGACTCCTCTATGTTTGAAAAAACCGATAACATCCAGAAAAAATATAACAATAACGAGCCCGATGCAAAACTGATGCTTTCAATCAGACGGCGTATTAATAATGAAATAAAACTGGCCCACCAACTCCAGGAATCGTAAATTATGCGTAATAAGCATCAAAGACAGTAAATTGCAGACAATAACATATCCAAAGAACCTCAACAATCCCCTGCCATCATGCGCAAAACCCCTATTTTGCTCTCGCTGTGCAGCCTCCTGTGCACATCCCCGCTGTACGCATCGTTCGAACACACCCCCATCGACCCCAGGGGCCTGGCCATGGCAGGTGCCATGACAGCCGTCACCGGAGACGCTTTCGGGATTTTTTACAATCCCTCTTCGACGGCCACAGGTGTCGAAACCATGGCCGGCATTTCCTGTACCATGCCTTATGGGGATACTGACCTCAGAATCGTCTCCGGAGGGTTCTGCAGCCCCCGGCTTCCTTTCGACAGGAACGGAAACATCTCTGCCGGGGTGAGCCGGTACGGAACAGTCGGTTACCGGGAACAAACGGCGATAGCTGGCTATGCTCACGCTGTGACCTCATCGATTCGGGCAGGTATCTCCGTTTCACGAATGTCGCTCATGATGGAAGGGCTCGCCGATGAAACTGCGACAGGAATCAACGCTGGCCTTCAGGCTGAACTGAACCCCGGGCTGATCTTCGGCATCAGTTCCCTGAACCTCAACTCGCCCAGGATCGGCTCCTCGAAAACATCGCTGCCCAGAACGACGCTGACAGGGGTCTCATACCGGCTCACGACAGGCTGCCTGCTGACGGTGAATGCAATGACGGACCCCGACCGATCGGGACGCCTGCTCTCAGCAGGTGATTTTCCGGTTCACGGCAACCTGCACGTTATGATCGGCTTGGCAACAAATCCCTCGGTCATCTCGGCAGGCACGGAATTCAGAAGCGGAGCTTTACGGGCAACCCTGGCTGTGAGCCGTGACATCGACCTCGGCACGACATCTTCATGCGGGCTTGAACTTGCGCTGTGAGAAACAAGTCACAATTACTTTTGATGGCACCCTTCATTGTCCGTAGTGGCGGTTCGCGAACCGCCCTTGCATGGGAACGCCAAGCTCCGGCTTGGCAATGCATTGCCAGAATCCACCGCAGCAATGTAAATGTGTAATCCTCGCCGTGCAGCTTAAGAGCCGGGCTGGAGCTCGAAGTTCCCGGCTCAGCGATGCAAAATGGTCAACTCGTCCTGACTTTTGAGTCCCATTCCTGTCGCCCTAGCTGCTCATGCGTTCAACCGTGAAAACCCCCTGCACCTTCCTGAGCTTGTCCATCAGGGTGGTCAGTTTCGCGGTGTTCCTGACAAAGATCATGAGTGTACCGATGAAAATACCGTCCTTGGCGTTCAGGGAGATGCTCCTGATGTTGGTATCGAATTTGGAGATAACACCGGTGATCTGGTTCGTGATGCCGATCTTGTCTTCACCGACGATCCGGATGCCCGCGAGGAACTCGGTTTCGAGCTTCCTGTTCCATGCCACCGAAACGATCCGTTCGCTTTTGACGAGATTCTCGTTGCTGACGTTGACGCAGTTCTTGCGATGGATCTTGACAGACCCTTCGGTCGTGACGAACCCGATGATATCGTCTCCCGGCACAGGGTTGCAGCACTTCGCATAAGCGTAAGCGATATTGCTCAGCCCTGAGATGACCACCTCGTCCTTCTGCTCGAAAGGCCGCTCCTGCACCTGCCGGGCAATCTCCGCAAAATCCTGCGTAATTGCCGACGGATGGGTGAGCTTTTCCGGAGATTCAGCAGGTTTCTGCGGCTTGGTGACGCTTTCGATCACCTCTTCACTGCTGATCTGCTGGTTGGCCAGGGCGCTGAAAAGGTCGGATGGGGTCCTGATGCCGGCCTTTCGGATGGAACGGATCGCGTCGTTCTCGGTGAACAGCTTCTTGGTGCCCGACAGCATTTTGTCCCACATGCCGCGCCCCTTTTCGATCTGCAGGCGACGCTCCTCGTTGATGGCGGACCTGATCTTGAGCTTGGCGCGGTGGGTCACCACGATCTTGAGCCAGTCGGCCTTGGGCTTCTGGTTTTTAGAGGTGATCACCTCGATGCGGTCGCCAGACTTGAGCTCGGCATTCAATCGTACGATCTTGCCATTGACCTTGGCCCCAATGCAGCCATTGCCGATTTCGGTATGGATCGCGTAGGCGAAATCGATCGGTGTCGCCCCGGCCGGCAGGATCTTCATGTGGCCTTTCGGGGTGAACACATAGATCTCGTCGTGATAGAGGTTCAGCTTGAACCCCTCCATGAATGCCGCCGCCGAATCCGCATCCTTGATCAGCTCCCTTGCCCATTTGAGGAACGAATCGACCGCTGCGTCATCCTTCGAAATCTTCTCCTTGTAGCGCCAGTGGGCCGCAACGCCTAGCTCTGCGAACTCGTGCATTCTCCGCGTCCTGATCTGCAACTCGATCACGTAGCCCTGAGGACCGATTATCGCCGAATGCAGCGACTGGTAGCCGTTGTGCTTCGGGATGGAGATGTAGTCCTTGAAATGCTGGGGTATGGGCGGATACTGCTGGGTGATATATCCGTAAACCGCAAAACAGTCAGAAATCCTGTCGGTATCGATGATGACGCGGATACCATAGAGGTCGTGGATGTCCTCGAACTCCTTGTTCTTCATCCGCATTTTGTTGTAGATGGAAAACAGGTGCTTTGCCCGGCCCTGCACCTCAACCTGGAACCCCTGCTTCTCCAGGTCGGTTTTGATCGGCACGATCATCTTGTTCAGGTAGGCGATACGCTCGTTCCTGCTCAACCGAACCCTTTTCAGCAGGAAATCGTACATCTCGGGGTCGATATACTTGAGTGCGAGGTTCTCGAGGTCCACCTTCATCTTTCCAAGACCGAACCGGTGTGCCAGAGGGGCATAAATGTCGCGGGTTTCGAGCGCCATGCGCAGCCGGCGATGCTCCGGAAGCGAGTCGAGGGTCCTCATGTTGTGCAGGCGGTCGCAGAACTTGATCAGGATGACCCTTATGTCCTTGACCATGGAGAGCAGCATTTTCCTGAACCCCTCCGCCTCCGTGGTCTCCCGGTTGACCATGATCTCGGAGATCTTGGTCAGTCCCTCCACGATGTCGGCGACCTCGGTGCCCAGCTCGGCGGCAATGTCTTCGTAGGTATAGCCGCTGTCCTCGATAACGTCGTGCAGGAGCGCTGCCGCGACCGAAACGCCGTCAAGTGGCAGTTCGGTAACCAGAAGCTTGGCTACTTCGACAGGGTGAAAAAAGAACGGTTCGCCTGAAGCACGCTTCTCCCCCTCATGGGCGCGATAGCACATGAAAAACGCACGCTGGATGAGCGACTCATCGTAGTTCTTGAGATTCAGCCGGCAAAGCCGCAGGATCTCGTGCAGTTTCTGGTAATGTTCCTCTCCTATCTGGGCCAGCATCGATGTCCGGTACTCCGAAAATGATTTGTTGTCGTAATCTACGGTCGCCTGAGCTCTTCTATAACTATATATGAAATCATTGGCAAACGCCAATACCCATCACTCAGGCAAATGCCCGATCCGCTCCTGAAGCATCATAATTTCATCACGCAGGTATGCCGCCTTTTCATAGTCTGTCTCTTCGGCGGCCAGTTGCATTTCGGCGCTCATTTCCGCAACCATAAGCAGCACATCCGCCCTGTTCATCTGGTTCAGCAGCGTCTGCAGTTCGAGCTCGGGACGCTTCTGCAGGCCGAGGCGTTTGCGACGGTACCGCTCCTCGGCATCGGCCACGCTCGTGGTGTTGAGCACCTGGTCGACCGACTTGACGATCGAACGGGGCTCGATGCCGTGCGCTTCGTTGTACTCCTGCTGGATACGCCTCCTGCGCGAACTCTCATCGATCACATCACGCATCGAATCGGTGATCTTGTCGGCGTAGAACAGCACCATGCCCTCAAGGTTTCGGGCCGCGCGTCCGGCGATCTGCATGAGCGATTTGGCATCGCGCAGGAACCCCTGTTTGTCGGCATCGAGGATCGCCACGAGCGCGACCTCAGGCAGGTCGAGCCCTTCGCGAAGCAGGTTGACCCCCACGAGCACATCGATATCGCCGGCCCGGAGCTCCCTGAGGATCTGGATCCTTTCGAGGCTCTTGATCTCGGAGTGCAGATACTGCGACCGCAGGCCCACCTTGCGGAAATAGGCATGCAGGTCCTCGGCCATCCGTTTGGTCAGGGTCATGACCAGGGTCTTGTACCCCTTTCCCATGCAGATGCGGATGCGTGCCAGCAGGTGGTCGATCTGGCCGGTAATCGGATGGACCTCGATAACCGGATCCAAAAGGCCGGTCGGGCGGACAAGCTGTTCGACGACAACCCCTTCGGAGCGCATGAGTTCATGTTCTGAAGGAGTGGCGGAGACACAGATCACCTGGGGCACCATCTCCTCGAACTCCTCGAACCTGAGCGGACGGTTGTCAAGCGCAGAAGGAAGCCGGAATCCGTGCTCGACCAGAACGGTTTTGCGCGAGCGGTCACCGCCGTACATGCCCCGAATCTGCGGCAAGGTAACATGGGACTCGTCCACTACAACGAGATAATCATCCGGAAAATAGTCGAGCAGACAGAACGGGCGTTCCCCTTCAGGCCGGCCGGTCAGGTGGCGCGAATAGTTCTCGATGCCGGAACAATAACCGAGCTCCTTCATCATCTCCAGGTCATACCGCGTCCGCTCCTCGAGCCTTTGCGCCTCAACCAGCCGATCGTCACGGCGAAGCACGTTCAACCGCCAGGCCAGCTCGTTCTCGATGGAGAACATCGCCTGCCTGATCTTCTCCTCGTCGGCCACGAACTGACGAGCGGGATAGATAAATGCGTAATCATCCGACCCGATAATTTCGCCGCTCTTCGGATCGAACGTCTGCAACGAATCGATTTCATTACCGAAAAATTCGACGCGCAATCCCAGCTCCTCATGGCCCGGCACCAGGTCGATCACGTCCCCACGCACCCGGAAACGTCCCGGCGACAGATCCATATCGTCCCTGAAATAGTGGAGCGATACCAGCTTCTGCAAAAACTCATCACGATCCATCTCCATCCCCTGTCTCAGTTCGACGATCTGCGACATCCAGTCTTCCGGAGAACCCAGACCGTAGATACAGCTTACCGAACTGACCACGATCACGTCCTTCCGACCACTGAGCAAAGAACTGGTAGCCCTCAGCCGGAGCCGTTCGATCTCATCGTTGATCTTGAGGTCCTTGGCGATATATTTGTCCAGCGAAGGGATATAGGCTTCGGGCTGATAGAAATCGTAATAGCTGATAAAATATTCGACAGCGTTGTCAGGGAAAAACTGCCTGAGCTCCCCGTATAGCTGTGCCGCCAGCGTCTTGTTGTGGCTGAGCACCAGCGTCGGCCGGTTGACGGCGGCAATGACGTTGGAAACCGTGAAGGTCTTGCCCGAACCCGTTACTCCGAGCAGGGTCTGCCAGCGATCCCCCCTGATGACGCCTTCCGTGAGGGCCTGAATAGCTGACGGCTGATCCCCGGTTGGGCTGTATGGGCTGACAAGCCTGAACGTTCCCCCTCGATTTCCCTGCATGTACTGAACCTGTAAATAATGAATGACAACCTTGAACAACCGATAAAAGAACTAATAACGGACATTGTTAGTTCTTGACGCCGACCGGGACATCGACCAGGTTCGACATGACAAACGCTTTTTTTCCGTCACTTTTCCGGATTTTTCGTAATGTAATGTTTTGTTTCTGCCGGCAAGAGCGACCAAATGCATGATCTGGCATATTCTTTGAGCATGATGACGAACCCTATGACCGGACCTTTCATGAAATACACCGGCAGAACAAGCCGACTGCTTATTTTCGGCCTGGTACTGCTACATCTCATTTCCTGTAAATCCATGATGACCCAAAAAGAAAACTACCCATACACGACCGTCCCTGAAGACTCCCTTCACACGAGGATCTATAAGCTCAAAAACGGCTTGACCGTCTACATGAGCCCATACAGCGACGAGCCGAGAATATACACATCCATCGCCGTCCGCGCAGGTAGCAAGAACGACCCTGCCGAAACGACCGGCCTTGCGCACTACCTCGAACACATGCTCTTCAAGGGCACGGACTCAATCGGTTCGATCGATTATGCCAGGGAGCATACGGAACTCGAAAAGATCATCGAACTCTACGAAAAATACCGGGCCACGAATGATCCTGAAAGCAGGGCTGCCATATACAGGGACATCGACAGCATCTCCAATGTTGCTGCACAGTACACTGTACCAAACGAGTACGACAAGCTCCTCAACTCAATCGGCGCACGCGGAACCAACGCATATACATGGGTCGAGCAGACCGTCTACATCAACGATATCCCGTCGAATGAGCTGGACCGCTGGCTGACCATCGAAGCTGAACGATTCCGCAATCCGGTCATGAGGTTATTCCACACCGAGCTCGAGACCGTGTATGAAGAGAAGAACATGACCATGGACAGCGACAGCCGGAAACTCTGGGAAGATCTCTTCAGCGGGCTGTTCAGCAAGCACACCTATGGCACGCAGACCACTATCGGCAAGGCCGAGCACCTGAAAAAGCCTTCGATCAGGAACGTCATGAACTACTACCGCTCCTGGTACATACCGAACAACATGGCCATCTGCATCGCCGGCGACTTTGACCCGGATACCGCCATCAGGATGATCGACCAGAAGTTCTCGGGACTTGCCCCGAAGGAGGTTCCGGAGTTTCATCCGCCGGTGGAGCCTCCAATCACCGCGCCAATCGTCAAAAAAGTGACCGGCCCTGAGGCCGAAGAACTTGTGCTCGGATTCAGGTTCGGCGGGGTCAACACTGAGGACGCCGACATGCTGACACTCACCGACAAGATCCTTTTCAACCATACTGCCGGATTGATCGACCTGAACCTTAACCAGCAGCAGAAGGTGCTCGATGCAGGATCGATGCTTGTGTTCATGAAGGACTACTCAGCGCACATCCTCAGCGCACATCCAAGAGAGGGCCAGAGCCTCGACGACGTCAAGACTCTGCTCCTGGAACAGATCGAACTCGTCAAGGCGGGCAAATTCCCTGACTGGCTGCTCGCAGCCGTAATCAACGACCTCAGGCTCGAGGAACTGAAGCAGTATGAATCCAACCGCGGCAGGGCCGAAGCATTAGTTGACGCCTATGTATGGGGAATGGACTGGGATCGGCACGTGCACCGCTTCGAAAGGCTCGAAAAAATCACAAAACAGGAGATCGTCGATTTCGCCCGCAAACACTACGCATCGAACTACGTGGCAGTTTACAAGAAGCATGGCAAGAGGAAAAGCGAGGCCAAAATCCAGAAACCGCCGATTACACCCATCAAGGTCAACCGCGACCGCTCGTCAAGCTTCGCCGAAAACCTGCTGGCAAAGAAAAGCGGAATAGTCAAGCCGGTGTTCCTCGATTTCCGGAAAGCCATCGGATACTACGACCTTACACCGGAGATACAGCTTCATTACGTGCCGAACCGGGAAAACGACATCTACAACCTTTTCTTCATCTTCGATACCGGTGGAAACCAGAACAGGAAAATCCATACTGCCCTCGACTACCTCTCCTATCTCGGCACTTCGAAGCTGAATCCGGCAGAGTTCAGCCAGGAACTCTACAAGCTCGGAGCCGAGTTCACGGTATTGACCGCCGACGACTACGTGTATCTCAAACTATCCGGACTCAAGCAGAACTTTCCTCAGGCTATCGCCCTGCTTGACCAGTTGCTGGGGGACGCACAGCCCGACGCTCCTGCGCTCGAAAAACTCAAGGACGGTATCCTTAAGGAGCGTGCGGACGACAAACTGGCGAAGCGCAAAATCCTCTTCGAGGCGATGGTCAACTATGGTAAATACGGCCCGAAATCGCCCTTCACCAACGTATTGAGCGACAAGGAGATCGAACAGCTCACACCGGAAGAGCTGCTTAACGAGGTCAGGAACTTCATGAACTACCGGCACCGGGTGCTCTACTACGGACCGGAAACCGCGGAATCCCTGCTCAAGGAGCTGAAAGCCATGCACCATTTCGGGCAGAAATTCAGTCCCGTACCTGAAAACGAGCAGTTCAAGGAGCTTGAGACCACGAAAAACCATGTATATGTGGTCGATTACGACATGACCCAGGCAGAGATCATCATGCTGTCGAGAGGAGAACCTTACGACTCATCCGCGGTCCCACTCGTCACGTTGTTCAATGAATATTACGGCGGCGGCATGTCTTCGGTGGTCTTCCAGGAGATGCGCGAAGCAAAGGCGTTGGCCTACTCGGTCTTTTCGGTCTACAGACTTCCGAAAGAGAAGAATAAGCACAGTTATGTCTTCAGTTACATTGGCACCCAGTCAGACAAGCTCCCCGAAGCACTTCAAGGCTTCCGGTCGCTGATGCAGAAGCTTCCCGAGTCACCGGAACTGTTCACTTCGGCGAAAGCGGGCATCGATCAGAAAATCAGGACCGAGCGCCTGACAAAAAGCGAGATCCTCTTTGCGTGGGAAGAGGCCAGACGGCTTGGGCTTGATCATGACATCAGGAAAGAGATCTTCCAGCAAACCCCGAAAATGGAGTTCAGCGATATCGAACGATTCCACACATCGAGGTTCAAGGACAAAAATCAGGTAATGCTGGTGCTCGGCAAGAAAAGTGCGCTCGACCTCAAGACCCTGGGTAAATATGGTGACGTGACGTTCCTTACGCTCAAGGAGATTTTCGGTTATTAAAAGAGACTTCCCCCTTATGAGCGAGGAAAAGCCAAAACAGGAACAGCCGGTGCCTCTCATCCCGAGACTCTGGAACGAGAGGCACATGAGCCTGATTGACCGGTACATTGCCAGACAGTTTCTGGTGACATTCCTGTTTGCCCTGGCGAGCTTTGCAGCCCTGTTCATCCTGATCAACCTGGTAGAAAACCTTGATGTGTTCATGGACCGGCATGTCGCTGTCGGCAAGATCGTCCTCTATTATCTCAGCGGCCTGCCCGATACATTCCTGCTGACTACGCCGCTCAGCGTGCTGCTCGCATCGCTTTTCGTCACAGGCAAGCTCTCCATGCAATCCGAACTGCCCGCCCTGAAATCTGCCGGCATGAGCCTGGCAAGGTTGATGAAACCGTTCCTTGCTGTCGCTTTACTGATCACCAGCGTCAACATGGTCAACTCATGCCTGATAGCACCATCCACGTACGATTGGTCGAAAGGCTTCGAGAAACGGCATCTCAAGAGCAAAAAAAATGATAATCAAGGTCCACTGCACATCCGGGAATCCAAGAACAGGATACTGACCGTCGGCGAAATCGGAGAAGACCGACACAGCGCGTCGCTTGTCTCTCTTGAAGAGTTCAGCGGAAGCCATATCACATCCCGGATCGATGCCGATTCCCTGAGATTCCTGCCTTCCAGCAGACAATGGGTGTTCTACAACACAAAAACCAGATATTTTACGAATGGAGTTGAGCGGCTCGTGACCAAACCGGGCCCTGAAACAATCGAACTGTCGCTCTCGAAAGACACGTTCAGAATGATCGATGCCGATCCGGACGAGATGAACATTGTGCAACACTATAACTTCATACGACAGAAAGAGAAGTCCGGGCTGTCAGGCCTTGAGAAAGCAAAGGTCAAGCTGCAGACCAAAATCGCGCTGCCTTTCGCAAGCATGATAATCATCCTGATCGGCGTACCGCTTTCGACGAGGAAAAAGCGAAGCGGTCTTGCCCTTGAAGCAGCCATCAGCCTGCTGGTCGGATTTCTTTACCTCGGGATGTTGAGAACGCTCAGCGGTATCGGATACAATGGTCTGATCGACCCGGTTATGGCCGCGTGGCTGCCAAACTTACTGTTTCTCCTGGCCGGAACGCTGCTGTACCGGTCTGCAAACGATTAGCTTCATGTTTCAACCGCCTGTGATCGCGCTCATGACCGACTTCGGGCTCCAGGACACCTTCGTGGGAGTCATGAAAGGAGTGATCGCTTCGATCTGCAGAGAGGCCCGAGTCATAGACCTGACCCATGCAGTGATCGCACAAAAGGTCCGTGAAGGTGCATTCCTCCTCGACCGCTCCTTTGGCTATTTCCCCGAAGAGACGGTCTTCGCCTGCATCGTCGATCCTGGGGTAGGAACTTCCCGTCGGGCTATCGCCGTCCAGGCCGGCCCGTACCGTTTCGTGTCGCCCGACAACGGGCTGCTCACCCCGATTTTCGACCGATATCCGGATGCCCTTTGCCATGCACTCACCGAAGCAAGGTTCCACCTTCCGAACCGGAGCACGACATTCCACGGCCGGGACATCTTTTCCCCCGCGGCGGCGCACATGGCTGCAGGAGTTCCGATCATGGAGTTCGGACCTGAAGTCGAGCTCTCTTCCTGCACCAGAATCACCATGTTCAGGAACGAGCCCCTCGAAAACAGCGCCGGATGGAAAGGCGAGGTAGTCTCGATCGACCACTTCGGCAACATCATCACCTCATTCGATGCATCAATGACCGCAGGCGACCCATCGTGGCACCTCTCTGCCGGAACCTCCGGTCCGCTGCCCATCGTTCGCACCTATGGAGAGGTCGCGCCCGGAATGCCACTTGCCTATGCAGGAAGCAGCGGTATGATCGAGATCGCCATCCGCAACGGAAACGCCCGCGAAAAGCTTGGAATTACCGAGGGGGACTGGGTGTGGATGAAGAGGGGCTGATCTGCGTGTTTGTTTCTGGACGGAATGGACAAAGAAAAAATAAACACCCGTCAAGATTCTTCCACAACAAAAAAAAACCGGCGCTATCGCTGCCGGCTTTTCTGAATGTTGTTGAGTGAGCTAATGCGCCTCAGCTTCCGATATACTCTTTCAACACCTTGTTGTAGGCCGACTGACGGAGGCGACGGATGGCTTTCTCCTTGATCTGGCGGACACGCTCGCGGGTCAGTTTGAACTTCTCGCCGATCTCTTCGAGGGTCAGCGGGTTGTCCATGCCGATGCCGAAGTAGGAGCGGATAACGTCTGCTTCCCTCGGGGCAAGCACCGAGAGCGAACGCTCGACTTCGAGGGTCAGCGAGTCGCGGTTCAGGCCATGGTCTGGCATGTGTCCGTCATTCTGCAGCACATCGAGCAGGCGGTTGTCATCGCCCTGCGCGAATGGCGCGTCGACTGAAACGTGACGGCCGGCGATCTTGAGGGTATCGGCCACATCCTGCGAATCCATGTCGAGCAGGTTGGCAAGCTCCTTGGTGTTGGGATCGCGTTCGAACTCCTGCTCAAGCTGGCTGTAGGCCTTGCTGATCTTGTTCAGGGTGCCGACCCTGTTGAGGGGCAGACGCACGATCCTTGACTGCTCGGCCAGAGCCTGGAGAATCGACTGACGGATCCACCAGACAGCATAGGAGATGAACTTGAATCCGCGGGTTTCGTCGAAACGCTTCGCCGCCTTGATAAGGCCGAGGTTGCCTTCGTTGATAAGGTCGCCGAGGGTCAGACCCTGGTTCTGGTACTGCTTTGCCACCGAAACCACGAAACGCAGGTTCCCCTTGATGAGCTTGTCGAGTGCCCGTTTGGCGCGTTTGTATTCTGGCGTATCAACAGGCATGTCATAGCCTTCCTTGATCGCCATGGTGAGCTTCACTTCGTCTTCAGCCGTCAGCAGCTCGTATTTTCCGATCTCCTGAAGGTAACGATCCAGGGAGAGACTCTCCCTGTTGGTAATCTGCTTGCTTATTTTCAATTGCCTCATGTATGGATCCTCTTTCGAACTTCAGATACTATTCAAGGATAAAAACCTGCTCTGCTTGCCGCCAGTCATCGGCTCAAACGGCAAAATCCCGGACACACGGCTTCAAGCTGGGAATATCCGAAAATATTCGGACTTTTCTCAGCAAAAAATGTATAGCCTACAGGGCGAGGACATCGAGATTGTCATGAAGCTTTCTAACAAGCGATCTGGCCTCCTCAAGCTTTTCTTGTTCCTTGGCAACAACATCGAAAGGAGCGTTGGCTACAAAGCCTTGATTTGAAAGCTTTTTCTGCAACGACTCGATATAGGCGGACACCTTTGCGATCTCCTTCTGCAGGCGGATTTTTTCCTTCTCAAATGATATCAACCCTTCCAGGCGTATAAAAAGTTCATTGCCGTCGACCACCGAGCCGGCGGAGTGGGATGGCCTGTCGATGCCTTCGGCCAATTGCACTTCACACCTGGTCATGGCAGGGAAAATCCTGATACAGGCTTCAAGCGCATTCCACGACTCCTTTGAACCCACCCTGACAATAGCCTCTGCACGCAGGTCGTGAGGCACATTGAAGGCTGCGCGAAGGCTGCGGATTTCAGAGACGATGTTGCGTACAAGATCGAACGACGAGGCATCTTCAGCTCTCCATGAAGCATCAGGCTGAGGCATGACTGTAAGTGCGATGGTTTCATCCGTACCACGGGGCGCAATGGCATGCCAGATCTCGTCGGTTATGAACGGCATGACCGGGTGCAGCGTCTTGAGCACTCCTTCGAGGACATGCACTGCAAGGCAGACCGCGTGCCGTGCACGCTCTCCCGACTGATCCTCCGACAATTCGCTCTTCAGCGCTTCAAGGTACCAGTCGCAGTAATCGCCCCAGAAAAACTCGTGCACGATCTTGACCATGTCGTTGACCCTGAACTGCGCCATGGCATGGTGGTAACGCTCAAGCATCGAGCAGTAGCGCGACATGAGCCAGAGACCGGAATTGGACATCAGCTGACGGTCGGGCGCGAACTCCGAAAAAGCCTTGTCGAATTCCTCGCCGGAGGCGAACATGCGGTCCCGCTGCATGAAGACGAAGCGGGATGCGTTCCAGATCTTGGTTGCGAAGTTCCTGCCAAGCTCGCACTTCTCCTCGCCGAACAATACATCCTGGCCGAGCGGAGCGATATAGACAATGGTAAAACGCAAGGCATCGGTGCCGTAGGTATCGATCACCTTGAGCGGGTCGGGCGAGTTCCCGAGCGACTTGGAAAGCTTACGCCCTTTCATGTCACGGATAATGCTGGTAAAGTAAACGTCGCGGAACGGCACGTCACCCCTGAAGTGCATGCCGGCCATGATCATCCTTGCCACCCAGAAGAAGATTATATCCGGCCCGGTCACAAGGGTATCGGTGGGATAAAACGCCTTGAGATCGTCGTTCTCGCTGTGCAGGCCCGTCCAGCCAAGAGTGGTAAGCGGCCAGAGCCACGACGAGAACCAGGTGTCGAGTACATCCTCATCCTGCACCAGTTTGTCGGTTCCGGCAAGGTGGCAAGCCTCTTCATAGGAGGCAGCGACCCAGATATTGCCCTGCTGGTCGTACCAGGCAGGAATGCGGTGTCCCCACCAGAGCTGACGCGAGATACACCAGTCCTGGATATTCTCCATCCAGTGGCGGTAAGTGTTGATCCAGTGTTCGGGATGGAAGCGGATCGTGCCTTCGTTGACCGCCTTGAGGGCCGGCTCTGCCAACGGCTTCATCTTGACGAACCACTGTTCGGAAAGATAAGGTTCGACCACCACGTCGGCACGTTCCGAGTACCCGACGTTGTGCTCGTACTCCTCGACACGAACCAGATGGCCAAGCTCTTCGAGATCGACCATGATCTTCTCCCTTGCCTCGAACCGGTCCATGCCTGCATAACCGTACTCGTCGGTCATGCGGCCATCCTTTCCGACGACCGAAAATGCAGGAAGGTTATGGCGTTTGGCGACTTCGTAATCGTTCGGGTCATGGGCCGGGGTGATTTTCAGGGCACCTGTACCAAATTCGATGTCCACGTAATCATCTGCAATGACGGGGATATGACGGCCTGCAACCGGAACGACGACAAGCTCTCCGATGAGGTCGCTGTAGCGGGAATCATTCGGGTTGACTGCAATGGCCACGTCGGCCAGAATGGTTTCCGGACGCACAGTCGCAATGGTGATCGACCTTTCCGGATCTTTCGCCAGTGGGTAGCTGACATAGACGAGCTTGTCGCGCCGGGATTTCATGATTACCTCTTCGTCGGACAGAGCAGTCTGGGAGACGGGACACCAGTTGATGATCCTCGTGCCACGATATATCAGGCCATCACGGTAAAGGGCGACAAATGAGTTTATGACCGCCTCGGAGGCCCGGTCGTCCATGGTGAACAGGTTTCGGCGCCAGTCGCAGGAAATGCCGAGCTTGCGAAGCTGCTTGAGGATCAGCCCGCCGTACTCATCCCGCCACTCCCATACCTTACCGAGGAAATCCTTGCGGCCGAGATCATGCCTGGTGACTCCCTCCTGGCGAAGCTTCCTCTCGACCACCGTCTGGGTGGCGATGCCCGCATGGTCGGTGCCCGGAAGCCAGAGGGATTCGTGGCCGGTCATGCGGGCGTAACGGATGAAAATATCCTGAAGCGTGTGATTCAGCACATGCCCGAGCGTCAGGCTGCCGGTCACGTTTGGCGGCGGCATCAGCACGGTATAGGGAGTCATCCCCTCTTCACGGACCCGCGAGCTTTCGGCATGGTACACGCCGAGCGCTTCCCAGTGCGCACTTCTCCAGCGTTCCTCTACGTCGTGATGGTTATAGGTTTTCTCGAGATTCTGCGCAGTGGAATGATCACTCATTGGTATGGGTACAGCAAAGTTCCTGGTTACGGGTACCACCAGAACCTGTTGCGCGATTCTGCCTGGCACCCGGGAATTGTCTTTTTATTATATCACATCTATCGCCAGTCCGTCAGTCGACTTTGGCCGGAGCAGGACGTTTTTCAAATATCTGGTCGATGATACCGTAATCTTTCGCCTCTCCGGCATTCATCCAGCGATCCCTTTCGGAATCCTCGCGCACCTTCTGAACATCCTGGCCGGTGTGCTTTGCGAGCAGTTCTTCAAGCAGGCGACGGATCTTTTCGATCTCGCGAGCCTGGATGAGGATATCGGTCTCCTGCCCCTGCGCCCCGCCTGAAGGCTGGTGTATCATGATGCGTGAATGCGGCAGAGATGCGCGTTTGCCTGCCGTACCGCTGGCAAGAAGGAAGGCTCCCATGCTTGCAGCCATGCCGACGCAGACCGTAGCGATGTCGGGGCGGATGTACTGCATCGTATCGTAGATGCCCAGGCCGGCCGAAACGCTTCCGCCGGGGGAGTTGACGTAGATGTAGATATCACGTTCAGGATCCTCGGACTCAAGGAAGATAAGCTGGGCCATGATCAGGCCTGCCACATGTTCGTCGATGCCGGAACCCAGAAAAATGATGCGCTCCCTCAGCAGGCGGGAGAAGATGTCGAATGCACGCTCTCCGCGGCCGGAGGTCTCGATGACCATCGGCACGAGCTGATTGGTGATGCTCTGTTCGATCGCTCCGGAATAGAGCTTTTTCGCCTGGTGTTCAAACCCGAAATTGATATTTGCCATGTTTCAAGCAGCCCTTTTGTGTTGTGTTGTCTCCTGAAGGCTTTCCGTCAGCCACCCCGGAGTATTGCAATTACCATCTAAAATACAGAGAGAGAACAAGAATTCCTGAAATCCGGTTCCTTTAGCCTTAAATAATTCACCCGCATCGACTTGCAACGAGACTTTGATATATTCATTTACTGATCAAATCCGCGTCAACATTACCAGACCGCCATGCAGGTACGCCTCATCTCCGTCACCAACCCACTGATAGAAGTAGACGACCGGCAGCTTACTCCCGAAGGGCTCATCGCATACTGTGCAAGGGTCTCAAGCCCTCACCAGGAGACCCCGGACTATGAAAAGCTTCTGTCTTATTGCATCGCCAACAGGCACTGGAGCATTTTCGAAATGGTCGATATGACCGTCGAAATCGTAACGTCGAGGGCGATATCTCCCCAGATCCTGCGTCACAGGAGTTTCTGCTTCCAGGAATTCTCCCAAAGATATGCGAAAGCCCAGGCGATAGAGCGCTACGAACCCCGAAGACAGGACAGCAAAAACCGGCAGAACTCCCTCGCCGATCTGGATGAAGCCACCGTCCACTGGTTCGACGAAGCGCAGGAAAGCGTGGCGAAGCTGGCTATGGACATGTATGATGAGGCACTGGAAAAAGGGATCGCCAAGGAGTGCGCCAGGGTGTTGCTGCCTCTGGCTACCCAGACGAAGCTCTACATGAAAGGGTCGGTACGCAGCTGGATACACTACCTTGAAGTCCGTACCGATCCCGGCACCCAGAAGGAGCACAGGGATATCGCCAATGGCGTCATGGAGATTTTCAAGGCGCAGTTTCCCGTGACGAGTCGCGCGCTGGGATGGGGATGAGGAGGACGTAACTCGTGACGCGTGACTCGTGACGCGTGATGCGTGATGCGTGACCGGTGACGCGTGAAAGGGTTATGAGTTGCGTGTCACGGCGGGCCTTGCCCATACTTGAAATACTGCCGGTTTCTCGACGGGGCTGTGAGGTATTTTTCCGTCCCTGTCCATTCCGTCCATAAAGTCCATTCCGTCCACGAATTTCGTTAAGCGTCACGCGTCACGCGTCACGCGTCACGTCCCCCTCTCACGCCATGTGAGCGAGCAGTCGGATCAGCTGCTCCCTGAGATCCTTCCTGTGTACAATGAGATCCAGGAACCCGTGCTGCAGAAGGAATTCAGCTCGCTGGAACCCTTCGGGAAGGTCGCGTTTGATGGTATCGCGGATGACCCGCGGTCCGGCAAAGCCTATCAGGGCTTTTGGTTCGCTGATATTGAGATCGCCCAGCATGGCAAAGGATGCGCTGATCCCTCCCGTTGTAGGATCGGTCATAAGCGAAATGAAGGGAATGTGACTTTCTCCGAGTTTTGTGAGCCGGGCGGCTGTCTTTGCCATCTGCATGAGGCTGAAAGCACCTTCCATCATTCGGGCGCCTCCGGACCGGGAGATAACGATCAGCGGAGCACCGAGTTCTAAGCTCCTGTCGGCTGCGCGGGCTATCTTTTCACCCACGACCGACCCCATGGAGCCACCGATGAAGCCGAAATCCATGGCCGAGATAACCGTCGTGGAACCGCCCATTTTACCCAATGCGTTTCTGCACGCTTCGGTTTTTCCAGACTTGGCCATAGTGTCCCGAACCCGCTCAGGGTACTTTTTGGTATCGACGAACATCAGGGGATCGGCGGCCCTTAGCTGGCCGTCGAACTCATCCCAACTGCCCTCGTCAAACAGGAAGGAAAAATACTGGTCAGGCGAGATACGGAAGTGGAACCCGCATTCCGGACAAGTATACAAATGGTCTTCAAGCTGTTTTTTATGAAGCGCAGCTCCGCACGAATCGCATTTCGACCAGAGCCCCTCAGGGGTATCGCGTTTATCCGTCGTTCGGATCGAGGGCTTCGCCCGTGTGAACCAGACCATTTTTATTATTACCACTAAAGAGTTTACATTAAAACTCAAGATATGAACTCAGCACGAGATCTCAAAAACAGACTGCGGCCGGAATCACTGTGAACTGTAAACACAAACAGCTCCATTACCTGACAAGGCATTTCACCCTGATGCCGCTGGCCATTCTGCTCACAATCCTGGGCTTTCTGGTGCTCCCCGACAATGAAGTCAGAGCGGCCAAGGCCATCTATCCAGACACTCTCAGCACTCCGTTTCACCGGTACGCAATCCTGCCAGCCATGAGACCCCTCAGGAAAACCGTCGGCCTGGCCCTGTCAGGTGGTGGCGCCAACGGCATTTCCCAGATCGGCGTGCTCAAGGCACTGGAAGAAGAAGAAATTCCTGTCGATTTCATCGCCGGCACCAGCATGGGCGCACTTGTCGGAGGCCTTTACAGTTCGGGTTACTCTGCATCCGAACTGGAATCAATTGCCCTGTCGCTCCCCTGGCAGAAACTGGTATCGCTCGATGACGAAGCCCCCAGGGCCAACAGTTACCTCGAACAGAAAAGCGTCAGGGACAGAGCATCAATCGCCATACGATTCGAAAAATTCCGGCTGGTAATGCCCAAATCGCTGAGCTCTGCCCAGACCTTGTCCAGAACCATCGACCTGCTCATCCTGAACGCGCCCTACCATACATCTTACGCATTTTCCAATCTTCCTGTTGAGTTCAGGGCAGTCACCACCGACCTGATCTCCGGACGGCGGGTTACGCTGAGCTCCGGTCCCCTTTCAGAAGCCATGCGGGCCAGCAGTACCATCCCTATACTATACCAGCCGATCGAGCGTGATGGCCACAAACTTGCCGATGGTGGACTGGTCGCCAATCTGCCAGTCGACGAGCTCGACAACGTCGGGGCAGACTACAAGGTTGCCGTAGATACTCACGGCAGAATGTATACAGATGGTGAAGATATCGACATCCCCTGGAAAGCCGCAGATCAGGCGATGTCCATTCTGACCCAGGTCCAGTATCCCCAACAGCTCGACCGGGCCGATATCGTCATCTCGCCGGAAATCGCCAACCACAAGGCGACCGATTTTTCCGACATCCGCCAGTTGATCGCAGCCGGTTACGCCAAGGGAAAGATCCTCGCATCAACAATCAGAAGAAACATTCAGCTTACAAGCTACCAGGACATCGACATCGCACGTTTCACGAAAACCATACGGGGTATTCCTGACTTACCAGAGTATGTCGAACAGATGAGAACGGCGAAAGGAATTGTCCGCAATGAAACCCATGTAAAGAAAATTCTTCGAGAACTGCTGGCCACGGACATGTTCACCCAGGTTCATGCAGAACTGGACGCGACAAAACGGGAAGTAGTGTTTGTACTTGTTCCGCTTCCCCGAATCAACCACATCGAAGTAATCGGAGGACCGGAAAAATCACTTCAGCAAAAAGAGATCGAAAACGCCTTCAGACCAATAACCGGCAAACTCTATACGAATGCCCTGGCAACCAGGACGCTCGAAGAACTGATCAGGCTGTACAGGAAAAACGGATACTCTCTCGTTGAGATCGAAAAAACGGCCATCACCAACGACAAGCTCACAGTAAAACTCTCTTCCGGAAAAATCGGTTCGATCGACATCGAGCAGGACAGAAAAATCACCAGGGAGATGCCGATCAGGCGCGAAACTGTAGTCGATACTACCAGGACCTTCCAACTTAAGAATGCTGAAAAAACGATTGATCATCTGTATGGAACAGGTGTATTCACCAGGGTATCACTAAGCACTGAAGCTTCTGAACCTCAGGAAGAACAACATAACCACACGCTCAACATAAGACTCGACGAAAAACCGGCTACAGTGCTGCGCCTCGGGCTCAGGTACGATGAAACCTCGAATGCGCAGTTACTCATCGACCTCAGAAACGAAAACCTTAACGGCACAGCCAATTCGATCGGAGGCTGGGCCAAGGTCAGCGAGAAGAACAACCGGCTGAATCTGGAACTCAGCGTCCCCCGTATCGGAAATACACCGCTGACAATGTTCACAAGAGCATTTTTCGACCAGCGGGATATCGAAACCCGGCAGCTTGCCCTTACAGACCAGTCAGGCATAAAAGCAATAGGCGAGCCGCGATCATTCGGCATTCAGAGATATGGCATTACTACGGCTTTCGGCACCAGGATCCAGAAAAACGGCCGCCTCGTAGCGGACATCACGTTACAGAACGCGCGATCTTATCTGGAGGACAAGCTCCCTCAACCTTTTGCAACCGGCAACAACAGCATGGCCTCATTCGGCGGTCAATTTACCGTCGATTCCAGAGACAGCTCGTTCCTCCCTACAGAAGGCCGTTACATCAACGTGAAATACAGTTCAACGTCGGGCGTTTTCAACAACATCGACTCCTTCTGGCAATTCCTTGGATCGCACGAAGAGAATTTCACTATCAACCCCGGCACCACGATCCAGCTCTCCACAATTGCAGGTACCAGCGGCGGCGATGTCCCTCTGTCGGAAAAGTTTTTCCTCGGCGGTATGGGCAACGCATACAGTTCCCGGTTTATTGGCCTGAAGGATAATGATCTTGTCGGAAACAACATCGCCGTAGCAGGAGCGCTGCTGCGATATAAATCCCCCTTGCAGTTCATCTTTCCCACATCATTCATAGTGGCCTATAACATCGGCAATGTATGGGCGCACCGCAGCCAGATGTCGACAAGCCAGCTTATCCAGGGTGCAGGAGCCGGTCTCGTCTGGGAAACCCCTCTCGGACCGGCCCGCTTTACCGTGGCCAAACCGTTCGCCTTCGAAAGCGAGGAGGTAAAAACTTCTGCCCAAATCAATTTTTCCGAAACCGTATTCTATTTCAGCCTCGGCCATGATTTCTGAAATTCAACGATCTCAAGCCGTTGCACAACATTCCGCATTAAAGAAATCGGGCGGGGCAAAACGCTCAACATCATGGATACATCAACGTGAGTCCTCGCAGTAAACCACATATTCTCGTCTGCAATGACGACGGCATCGAGGGCCCTGGCATTCACGCCCTGGCGGCTTCAATGAAAAAACTCGGTTCCGTTACGGTCGTGGCACCGGCCGAGCCTCACAGCGGCATGAGCCATGCGATGACCCTCGGCGAACCTCTGCGCATAAAAAAATATTCGAGAAACAACCGGTTTTTCGGCCACACCGTATCGGGAACACCTGTCGACTGCATCAAGGTTGCACTGAGCCACATCCTTGACAGAAAACCTGACCTGATCGTATCAGGAATCAATTACGGTAGCAACACGGCCATGAACACCCTCTATTCGGGCACCGTAGCAGCCGCCCTCGAGGGAGCCATCCAGAACATTCCGTCACTTGCTTTTTCCCTGACCACCTACGAAAACGCCGACTTTTCCTATGCGGCCAAGTTTGCCAGAACCCTTGCCAGAGAGGTGCTAAGGCGCGGCCTGCCGCCAGACACCATCCTTTCGGCCAACATCCCCAACGTACCCGAAAAGGATATCCGCGGAATTCTGATTACAGGACAGGGGCGATCGAGATGGGAAGAGGCGGCCATCGAACGGCATGACGTCTATGGAAATCCCTATTACTGGCTCAGCGGCACCCTTCTGCTTCAGGACGACGACCTTTCCAGGGACGAATATGCCGTAAGGCAGAATTATGTAGCGGTTACGCCTATCTCCTGCGACCTTACCGATCACCGCTTCCGGGCAGATCTTGAAACCTGGGCACTGAAAAAATAATCGAGTGAATACCTTTCTCATTGACTATCAACGGATACAGACTCCGAAAAAGGGTTTTTCCCGCCTGTTCTGCGACTACACCTCTGAAGGTGAAGCCAGAACAAGGCTTGTTTCGGGCTGCTTCCATCTCGATTACCGCAAAGACGCCGACTATTATCGGCATCTCGGCATCCTGGCCTCGAAAAAGTTCCGACGACAGGAACTGGTATCCCTCCTGTCCAGGCAAAACAGAATGTTCGGCGGCACGGAACGCCAGCTGCAGGAGATAGAAAAACTCCGCTCTCCCCGCTGCATGGCAATTGTCACCGGTCAACAGACAGGGTTGTTCACCGGGCCGCTCTATACGATCTACAAGGCTCTGACCGCTGTGGTGATGGCCGAGAAACAGAAAGAGCTTTTCCCCGAATATGATTTTGTGCCAATCTTCTGGATCGAAAGCGAAGACCACGATTTCGATGAAGCTTCCACTGCATCGATTTTCTTCGGCAGCGGCCTTGAGCATGTGACGGCCGAGGGGGGACACCGCCTGACTGACCAGATGGTTGGGGCTACGCAGCTTGGCTCCGGTATCACCGAAACTGTCCGGCATTTTCTGGACAGGCTTCCGGATTCGGATTTCAAGCAGGAGATCGCCGACATCCTCAACTCATGCTACGAACCGGACACCACCTTCGAGATCGCTTTCGCAAAAACGATGACGAGGCTTTTCAGGCAGCACCCGCTGATACTCCTTTCAACGCAGGATCCGGAGTTCAAGAAGCTGGGTAGCGAAGTTTTCTGCAGGGAGATCGAAACCTGCCCATCCTCTTCATACGACGTGGTCGCACAGAGCTCTATACTCGAATCTATGGGTTATCCTGCACAAACCAAACCGCGTGCGGTCAATGCCTTTTTCCTCAACCAGCAGGGCCAACGGCTGAAAATCGAGCAGCCGGCGCCAGACAACTTCGTCATCCTTCCCGACAGGCAGAGGTACTCGCGCCACCAGCTGATAGAAATTTGCCAGGACCATCCCGAGAAATTCAGCCCTAACGTCATCCTCCGCCCTCTTGTGCAGGATGCCGTGCTGCCAACTTTCGCCTATATCGGCGGCCCCGGGGAGATCAGCTACCTGGCACAGTTCCGAAAAGCCTACGAGCATTTCGGCCTCGTCATGCCATTCGTGATGCCTCGCGGAAGTTTCACGCTCATCGAGCCGAAGATCGCAAGGACAATGGACAAGGTGCTCAAGGTCACAGGAAGACCCAGTTTTTCGAGAAAGCAGGTGTATGATGCAGTATTCCAGGATCTTCAGCAACTTCGCAAATCGATGGTCGCAGGTGCTGAAAACCACGATATCGACACGATGTTCGAACAGGCTGAATCGGAAGTCGCCAGGGCACTGTCAACGCTTGAACCGGCGCTCGTCAAGATGGACCCGACGTTACAGCCTTTCCTGGCGGCATCTTCAGGCCAGATTGCAAAAATCATAGGCGGCATCAGGGAAAAGACCTACCGGGCCGGCAGGAGAAAGCACGAAGAGCTGCTGCAACAGCTCGACAAGACAGAGCTGAACCTCTTCCCGGAAGGCAAACCACAGGAACGGACGATCAACATCTTCTATTACCTGAACAAGTATGGCCCCGGACTGATCGACGAACTGATCAAGGTCCTGCAGGGCTATTCGACGGAAGAGCATTTGATTGTGGAACTGTAGAAGAAGAAGAGTGTAAGAAAAGGGACCAAAAGGACGAAAAGGACTTAAAGGACATAAAGGTGAAGAATTATGCTCTTAACATTTATGTCCCTTTGGTCCCTTAAGTCCTTTTTTTCCGTTGAGTTAAATCTTCTTTCCTCACCCAGAGTAGGTATGAACACTGTTCTGGGCCGAGGGCAGGTAATTGACGCCGAACCAACAGACAAGCAGCACCAGGAATGCCAGGCCGAGATACCACTGGAGTGACCGGGGATCGGTCTTCCGGGCCACAAGGTGCAGGTAGCCGAGATAGGCTAGCCAGGATATGAAGGCCCAGGTCTCTTTCGGATCCCAGGTCCAGTAGTGCCCCCAGGCCTCCTTGGCCCAGAGCGCGCCAAACACCAGGCCGAAAGTCAGCAGCACGAAACCCAGCAGGGCCAGGTAATGCGACATCGATTCGGAGACCGTCGACCGCTTTGAGCGGAAGTTCAGCAAAACATTGTGCCAGCCGGATACGGACGAGGCGGCAAGCAGAACATAGGCAACGAGATAGACCACAACGTGGGGAATGAACCACACACTCTGCAATGCCGGCATCAGAGCCTTCTGAAAAACATCCGGATACACAACGTTGATTCCGAGGAAAAATGCAGCAAGCCCCAGGCAGTAGTATTTCAACCACTTGATCTTCCAACGGTACTCGACGAGGAATCCTACGACAGGAATCAGGGTCGCATACCAGAGCCGGGTTTCACCGAGCGTCCGGAGCGGTGGGCGTTCGAGAGCTATCCAGTAAGAAGCGAGAAACCATACGAGTACCATGGTCCCCGAAAGCAGGAACAACCAGGAGATGCCCTGGAAGGCTTTCGACTTCCTTGCCGGAATCTGCAGAAGGCTTCCGAGACCCCAGCAGGCAATGGCCGCCTTGGCGATAACAGGAAATTCGTTCAGGGTCATGCCGCCTCCATCTTTTTAACACCTTTCCAGAAATAGAGCAGATTGCCGGCCATGATCATGAAAAACCCGCAATATACGGCCGGCAACCACGGATCATTGACCGCTTCGACGAGACTCATGGTCGACCATCTGCCGGCCTTTTCATCATAACCCATCTGATAGAGCTTCCATCCGTGGAAGTCGATGGGCTTGTTCACCTCAAGAAGCTCTGTCCTGCGTTCACCGCTGGCGCCCCGTATCATGACATCAGACCTGAAAGCTTTCGGCTGACCAGCCATCATGCCAAGGAAATATTTTCCTACAGGAACAAACCGGGGTTTGATCTCCGGTCCGCCATCAGTAATCCACTCTTCGTAACTCTTTCCATCTGCGACGATCCTTACTTTCGCAACCGACACACCTTTCTTGCCCTGGTCGGGAACAAGGTTTCCATTGCTGTCCGGAATCGCAGATGGCAGGTAATCGAGCACAGTCACCGAAGCGATACCTGGCCATTCTGCCCTGGCGCCCTTTTTAACCTCAGGAAGGAGTTTGGACTTGTCGGCGATAACTTTGTCGGTGGAAGGGTCATAGAGAGCGAATTGCGGCACATACTCGTCAATTTTGAACTCCTTCAGGTAGATCGAGTAGGGCACATGCACAGGTCTTTCGCTCGGCATTTCATATGCCACACTGCTCTCCTGGCCTTCGTAAAGTGGAATCACCAGGCGCTGAAGATCTGAGCTGCCCAGAAGGCCGCAGGAGAGCGCGATCCAGAAGCCTCCATGAAACAGGATGAACTGCAGGTTCGCGACCCGGAACGGTACGATTTTCCAGACAAACGAGAGACCAAGGTTGAACAGAAAAAGCAGGGTGACAAATGCGAACGGCCAGCTTGAAAACATCCCGTTGAGCCTCAACAGCGAAGCCAACGAGTCCGGCTTGGCAGCATCCTGGGGAATAACGCCACCGATAAGGGAGAGCATCGCCAATCCGATTATCAGGCTGAGACCAACGGGTATACCGCCAAGCCAAGAGACAAGCGGCTGATCCCTGAACTTGAGGCCCACAAGAGCGATCACGACGGTTAAAACAACAAGAAAATAGAAGTTTACCGGCCAGTTAGGCACGGAGATTCCGCTTCCTGAAGTAAGCCACTCAATGGCCAGGCCGGCAACGATGGCCGTAACTGTAAAAACAGCCGGCTTCTTGAACCCCTCGGAGGAAGAACCTGCTTTCAAAGGTTGTTTACTGCTTTGCATAATTATTGTTATACTTTATCGCCACAATTACCGCTCAATTCGACGTCATCCTTTTTCAGGATCTGGCAGCATCGGCAAACCATGCCGTGAAGTTCCTCTCCTGCCACCCCCTCGCAGATCTTCTCGGCGGCGTTCCGAATCTCCTGCCTGTAAAGCCGGGTTTTGTTGGACTGCCCGCCCCTTTTCTTATGAAGGTACTGGGAAACCGCTGCCGGGGTTACCCCAAGCATTTTTGCGGCACTGGACTGGGTCATGCCGGTCTTGACCAGCTCTTTGGCAAGATCCGCCCTGATTTGAGGCAGATAATACCAAACGGCTTTTTCACAGGGAAAAATCATCGATTGCGATAACACTTAAAGTGGTTGACGTTCACACGAACAAATAATGGCGGCCGCTTACGCCGTACTGAAACATAAAAGGTGTCGGTGCCGGAAACAGTCAGGGGGCTTTTCATATCTGTGCAGCTGAACAGATATTCTGCCATAAACATTCGTATTACATAAAAAACTGAGCGACGAACGGCCTGAACGGCATCATTCGACTTAATTATATAAATTTCCCTAACAAAGTCACCATTCCCTCTTGTCCACAAAAAGCATGAGCCCCAGAAACAGCACCGCCGCAGGATGGTTCGTCATCGTTCTGATCCTGTGCCAGTTTGTTCCGCTGAACCGGATAAATCCCCCTGCGGAAACTCCGGCAGGCATCCCTTCCGATGTCCGGACTGTTCTTGTTACGCACTGTTACCGCTGCCACTCCAATGAGACGAAATGGCCTCTAAGCGCATACATCGCGCCACTCTCATGGATTGTTGTCCTGGAGGTGCATGAAGCCCGTAACGCCCTGAATTTCTCGAACTATCAAGGCCGTCCGCTCGCCTTCAGGAGTAAGGCCCGATCAGGGATTCATAAAATCTCAAATTCCGGAAATCTCTCCTTGCACGCCAGCATTCCCGGATTTCCACAGATCAGAATGACAGAACATGAGCGGCTCGTACTGCTCGAATGGTCTTCAGATAACAATCGTGAACATTAATGAAGAACAAATAATTCAGGGACTGTCCCGAGTGCAGGATATTAAAAATCAACGCTGTAAACGAAAGGATAGAGTATCGAGCCTAAAAGTTGACACTATAACCTTCGGGATAATAACCCTGAATGATTTCGATGACCTTTTGCGGATCATCTTCGAGATAAATAAAGTCCAGATCAGACTCGCTGATAAAATGCTTCTCCTCGAGCGTCCGTTTCCGGAGCCAGCGGTACAAATCGCCCCAGTATTCCGAATCCATCATGATGACAGGAAACTTCTGGCTTTTCCTTGTCTCGATCAGGTTAATGGCTTCCGTAAACTCGTCGAGCGTCCCGAACCCTCCCGGAAGAACGATGAACGACTGCGAATACTTAAGAAACATGACTTTGCGCACAAAAAAATACTGGAATGTAACCAGTTTGTCATGATCGATATATCGGTTGGGATCCTGCTGGTTGGGAAGCTTGATGTTGAAGCCGATCGATTCGCCCCCAACGCTCTGAGCTCCTTTGTTGGCAGCTTCCATGACTCCAGGACCGCCTCCTGTAATAACCGCGAAACCGGCTTCGGCCAGCAATCGGCCCATAGTCTCGGCGAGACGGTATTCCGGATCTGACTCTCTTACCCTCGTCGAACCGAACACAGAAACAGCTGGCCCGATACGGGACATGGTTTCAAAACCGTTGACAAATTCCGCCATGATCTTGAAAACCCTCCAACCATCGGCCATAAATTCGCTTCCATCCGTCGGCTGGACTGGCGGCTGAGGGGAAGTAACAGGCTTATTCACCCATCCCGGCTTGTTCTGTTTCTGGCCAGCCATGAGGTATTCAGATTTCGAGAAAGTTCCTGATGAGTTTATGCCCCTCGGTAGTCATGATCGATTCAGGATGGAACTGAACGCCGTAAAGGCCAAGCTCCAGGGAATCCATGGCCATGATCACACCATCTTCGGTCCATGCCCGTACTTCAAGACATGAGGGCAGGGTTTCACGCTCGACTATCAGCGAATGGTATCTGGTCGCCGTGAATGGATTCGCAATGCCACGGAAAATCCCCTGTCCGTCATGGTACACAAGCGAGGTCTTGCCATGCATGATCTTTTCCGCACGTATAACCGTTCCGCCGAGAGCCTCACCGATGGCCTGATGACCCAGGCATACTCCGAACAAAGGAATTTTTCCCTTGACAGCATTAATGAGAGGCACCGAAATGCCTGCATCGGCTGGTGTGCCGGGACCAGGAGAAATAACGATTTTTTCAGGACCGAGTGTGAGAATCTCCTCAACGCTCAGTTCGTCATTCCGGTAAACCACTGCCTCGGCGCCGAGTTCACCGATATACTGGACAAGGTTGTAGGTAAACGAATCGTAATTATCGACAACAAGAATCATGCGACAACAAAAAATTTGTTACAGTATTTGGTTATGACCGTTCAGGGAGCAGCAAGACGGAACATGGCTTCATAGGCGGCACTCATGACGATTCGACGACGCTCCATGACCTTTCTTGCGGTTTCGACTGCCTTGTCGGCCAGATACACGTCAAAGCCACCGCTGCCGTTTCCCCATGAAAACGACGGAACATATTTCGGAGGCATTCCGCTTCCGAAAATGTTGGCCGACGTACCCACGACCGTACCGGTATTGAACGTTGTGCCAATCGAACATTTCGAATGTTCACCCATCAGCAGTCCAAGAAACTGGAGCCCTGTCTGTATCTGAATACCATCGACCACGAGGCCTACAGGGCTGTAATTGTTTTTGAGGTCCGAAGTATCGGTACCAGCCCCGATATTGCACCAGCCTGAAATATAGGAATGTCCGAGAAACCCGTCATGCTGTTTGTTCGCAAAGGGCTCTATGATCGAATCCTCGATTTCACCACCAGCCTTCGATGCACTGCCGACATAAACATTGCTGTATATTTTCGCACCGATCTTCACCCTGGCACCCGAAGCGATCATGACATTCTGCATGAGCACCGCCTGAGGCTCAACAACCGCACCTTCACCGATATGGATGAAACCCTCGGAGGCATCAAGTATGGCGCCGGCCATGACGACGGCACCTTTTTCTATGGAAATGGCGTCCGGATTGACCAGCACGGCAGATGGATGAACCTGGCCCTCGATGCGGCCCGTCCCCATCGAACTCCCGTCGATCTTCATCATCTTCGGATGCAGCGCCACCGGGTCCCAGAGATTTTCGAGCAACACAAAACCGGACACCTCGACGCACGACATCGATCCGGCAACAGCCATGCCGTCGACAAGCTCCGGCAAACCCGAATCACCGAAAGAACGCGAGTCTGCTGACAACCGGCAGAAAAGCAGACAACCATTCTGAACTAGCGCCTGGCCGGGTCTAACATCCCCGCTTGTGATGATCTGCATGACCCGTTCATCGCAGACAAGGCGGCCATTGACCAGCATCAAGTCGTTTTCCAGGACATTATTGACCACAGCACCGGGATTCGATTCCATGAACCATGGTGCTATATGCTTTCTAAGATGCCAGGTCAATGAAACCTTGCCAGCAGCCTCAACTTCGAACCTGCCCTTCAAAGAACGGCAGCCCGTAACAAGGTCGTAAACCGGTTTAAGGTCGACAAGCGGCTTGAGCCGCGATGTTTTTTCGTCTTCGAATATTAGAACCTGCATGAAGCTCAAGACAATGAATAGATATGCCTGTCAAGACTCACAAAGCATTTCAACGGCAAGAGGTACTGCAAAGATACCCATCGTCCCACCCGCCCTGTCGATGACCTCGCCGTCCATATGCATAACATCGTTCTCGGGCATGAAGATCTCGAGGGATGAAGCCTTGCAATAGATAACTTCCGAATCATGGATCTGCGTCCCTTTGAGATACTTCAACACATAACCGGGAAGCCGCCATTTAGGTATCGCCTTGAGAATGCAGACATCAAGAAGTCCGTCGTATGGATCAGCACCGGGCGAAATCCGGAACTTCCCACCTTCGACCCTCCCATTGGAAACCGAAAAGGCGAACACAGGCTCATCCAGTTCGACGAGCCCATCGGGAGTATTGATTTTAATATGCATTTTTAACGATGTATAACCTAAAAGCACACTGACAAGCGCATAGGCATACGAAAGCTCCCCCCTGAGCCATGGCGTAGACTTTACCGTTCCGGCAATCCTTCCGGTAAAACCGATACCGATCGAATTGACAAAATATCGTGACCCCCCTATACCGAAGTCAACCCTGCCCAGATCGACCTTGCGGCTGCCGGCGCCAGCAAACCCCCTGATCTGCTCCTCATGATTTTTTCCCGATGGCTGAAATGTTTTCATAAAATCATTGGCAGAACCGACCGGCAGAATTCCGATCCTGACTGGCAGACCGGCCACAGCATTGACAACCTCATTGAGCGTCCCGTCACCACCGCAGGCAATAAGCGTCGCCCCGTCCTGGGCTGCGGCCAATGCAATATCCCCTGCGTGACCGGAAAACCTTGTGGTCTCCAGGGTTGCGCTATCGAAAAGAGAGACCGAGCGTCTGAGCATAGCTGCCTTTCCCGCCGCCCGACCCTTGTCGGCTGCCGGATTGAAAATAAACGTATAACTACTGCCCATCACCATAATCACTGAATTGAAGGGTTTTGCCGACTTCGGACTCACAACTCCCCGGCGAAATCATCCCATACTCGACCTGCATGGCCGACAGGATACCATCCGCACTATCCATAAGCAGCTTCATTGTCCTGTCAAAATCCGCTTCGTTGCCGTAGTAAGGATCCGCTATCTCCGATCCCGGAGCAAAGCCTATATAATCGGTCATCATGTGCACACGAACACCGCTATTGCCAAGCACTTCAAGAAGATCTTCGTAGTTCTCGCTATCCATTGCAAAAACCCTGTCGAACCCCTCAAGATCTATATCGTGAATGCATTGCGCCCTGATCGGCGATATGTCGATTCCATAACGCTGAGCAGCCCTTACCGCCCTGATATCCGGACAGGAGCCGGTCTGGTAGCTCACTGTACCCGCAGATTCAACCTCAAATAAAGATTCCACTCCCCTGAGGGATGAAATATGGAGAAAAGCTCCTTCTGCCATTGGAGAGCGACAGATGTTCTCATAACAAACAAAAAGGATTCGAATCGGCATGAAAATTCTGAAAAAATTAAATGAGAGTTGAAATCACCCCGGACAGCCCACTACTGAAAAATTACCTTCAATACATAAACTTATGAGAACCAATTCGTATATTTACTGTAAAAATAGTATCAGGTTATTCATTTGTATCTCTATTTAATTACCCAGGCAGGCCAGAAACAGACATACGAAGTTCAGAAACTGAAGCTTTTCTGAAGGAATTATAACCCAAAGTTATTCAGAGGCCTCCTTTTCGATGAATCTTCCTTTGGAAGGCGAAGATACATGAGAACCCCGGACTCTGCCCGACGAAGTAACGAGCTTGAGTAACAACTGAATATAGGTGCCGTATAGACAGCCGTTTGATTCAGCATGCCTGATTTAATTAAAGGCCAAACAATCATCACCATGAAACGTTGCCCTGTCTCGGGTCTTCCGATAAAGGAAAAAAATCACTGGTTTTTTGAACATGAGCAGGGAAATCACACCAGAGTAATGAGTGTGATCGGAACTGACATCCTTCATACAGCGGAATCCTCCAGCAATATCCTCATTCCGGAACATCTCTATCAGAGCGACTTCCTGACCGTGATCAAGGAAGAGGACCTCGCCGAAAAGCCATTGTATCTTATCGTAAATTGCTCCAGGATAGTGGATTTCAGCTTTGAGTGTAAAAAAGAAATTACCAGTCTGGTCTATAACTGGAGTCCTAACTACAAGCTGGTTGTCCTGTACGATATCAATCCGGCAGCACGGCTTCATTTTGAAATGTTCCAGTGCATAGCACCGCAAGATAGTCCTTTCCTTCTGACCGATACTTACAGTGACGCGATCACGACCATACTTGACTTCAAAGCGGGAAAAGAACCGGAGGTTGTTACTTCAGACCAAAGCACAGAACACGACGCTGCCCTGAGAAAGGAATTTCTTTCAGTCTCGGCAAGGCTGCTCTGGCTGAAAATGTTTGACCAGCAGTTTTCAATCCCCCCGGGAAATCATGTCGCCCATATCTATTTCAGAGTACTTGAGATCATGCAGCAAGACCTCAAGGCAATGGAACTCGAATATGAAAAAGATCAGGAACGGATTAAAAAAGATTGCAAATCACTCATTGTCAACAGAACCACATTACTTAATGCCCAGATAGAACTGAACAAAAAGAACGCTCGTCAGTTCAAAGAAGAAAAATCAGCATTAATGTCCAGAATTTCTGCCCTGGAACTTGAAGCGACAAGAATCTCCACAGCGACCGCCGAAAAAACAGCCTCACTGAAATCATTGTGTGAACTGATTGAAGAGATCGATATTGACCCACGGCTCAAACAACGAATTTCATCCTCCTGCTCCAACATCACCGAAATCGGCAACAAAACAACCTTGATGAAAACGGAGCTGACCGAAACCGATTCGGTTTTCATCTCCAGGCTCCAGAAAAAGCACCCCAGCCTCAGCCAACGTGAACTCAGAATCGGGCTTCTGATCAAGCTCGACTATAACTCGCGCGATATTGCCCGCACCATAGGCTTAACAACCAGAGGTATTGAAAGCATCCGTTACCGACTTCACAAAAAAATCGGCCTGGACAAACACAGATCACTCAAAACCTACCTGACCGATCTGTCCACAGAAATTCCCTGATATCCTGTTCCCGCTCATAATCCGGGAAAAAACGACAACAGGAACAAGTCTGCGACTGAACGTCAGGGCATTGGTGACCAGTCCCTGACTGCCAGTGTCGATTTACGTATTTCAATACGCGCCCTTTACGCTACCAAATACACATCCCCCTCGCAAAATATTACAAAAAAGTAAACAATGACGGAATCCGCGCTGAGTCCCCATCACGGATCCATGTCTTGACGGTCGGCAATAATACCGCCACTTACTTCAATCTCAGGAATTTTATGCGCACTCATACGGTTATTTTTCTTATCATACCCTTGCACCTGTATCATTACAGCTAAAAACACTTCATGACGGGTGTACAACATAACGCAATTCTGAACTGCTACACCTATGAAAACATGTCCATACTCCGCACTACCAATCACCTCAAAACCTAACTGGAAATCAATTCAGGCTGGGGCTGGTTACGTCAAACACCTTGATCTCATCGGGGATAACATACTGTATGCTTACATCCAGGCAGATCATCCCGTCACCCTCACAACCCTGAGCAACGATTTGGTAAAAACGGTGCTGAGTGAAAGCGGAGTACCAACAAACCCGCTTTACCTGATCTGGGACATGCACAACATCAATGACATATCCTACGATTACAAGCAAGGCATCAATGACCTCATTTTCAATTGGGGCCTGCAATTCTCGGTGGTCGTATTCTATAACATCGATCCTTCCTGCCGAATCATCATCGAGACATTCGCCGCCATGGTCCCCGACACGATGACCGTTCTGCTCAGAGAGAACTACGAGGAGTCGATCTGTACCATCCTTGATTTCAAGTCAGGCAAGGCTCCAGCCAGCCTTCCTGAACAGGAAATCGATGAAGAAACCTCAATGAAAAATGAGTTCCTGGCTACCATTGCCAGAATCTCATGGCTCGACATGCTCAATCAGAAGGTTTTCCTCCCACCGGCCAATAGTCGCTATTATCCCTATTTCAAGGCTGTCGAACTTATGCAGGAAGACCTGAAAGCCAGGGAAAACCTGCATGAAAAGGAACTCCAGAAACTCAAAGCTGACAATGAGCAGAAACTGACCCAGAAAATCATCCTGCTCAATGCCCAGGTGGAACTGAACAGAAAAGAACTCCAGCGGTTCGAGCAGGAACGTACGGCGCTTAAAGCCAGGGTTGCTGCACAGGAGATGGAACTGACGAGAATTTCAACCGCAATCGGGGAAAAAACATCTACGCTCCAACTGATCTGCGACCAGTTGACGGTACTTGATATCGACCCGCAGTTCAAGCAGCGCCTGCTCGACCAGTGCTATACCATGCTCGACACCGAACTGAAGCAAAAAAGGCTCAAAACAGAACTCACTGCCGGTGATTCCGAGTTCCTTTCGAAACTCCAGAAGAAACATCCCAACCTGAACCAGCGTGAACTCAGGGTAAGCCTTATGGTCAAGCTGAATTACGATACGCGGGAAATCGCACGTTCGATCGGAATTTCTACCAGAGGAATGGAGAGCATCCGATACCGCATGCACAGAAAACTCGGGCTCGACAAACACAAATCGATCAAAACCTACCTCTCCGAACTCGCCACGGGTTTGTAGAGATCAAGACAGTCAGGATCCTCCCGGACAAAACGGACAGTGCTGAAGAGAATCAACCCAAAAGAAGTTATTTTCTTCAGCACTGTCCGTTTCAGGGGAGCCCGCCCTCTTTTTCGGTCACATTTGCTTATTCCCCGATATTCACTCCGTCGCCGTTTATGGCCAGTAATAGAGTCCCCTGCCCCTACGGGGCCAGATCATCTCCATGAACTTTGAAGAGAACACTGGTAAACCAGCTTACCGATGACCAAACTGTTGCGAAAGGAGTGAGGTCAGCCGATACAGAGCGTTTTGATGTTGACGAACTCCCTGATACCGTGGTGCGACAGTTCGCGGCCATATCCAGAGTGCTTGACGCCGCCGAAAGGCAGCCGTGGATCAGATTTGACGCCGGCGTTAATGAAACAGTTGCCTGTTTCAAGGCTGTCGGCTATTGCAAGGGCGCGTTCCGGGTTCTGCGAAAAGACAGCTGAGCCAAGACCGTAATCGCTGTCGTTGGCCACCGCGACAGCCTCGTCGTCGTCCTGCACTTCGATGATCGAAGCAACCGGCCCGAATATCTCCTCCTCATAAGCGGCCATCCCCCTGCCGACACCGGCAAGCACGGTCGGCGGATAAAAACAGCCCGGTCCTTCCGGAATGGATCCTCCGCAGAGCAGCTTAGCACCCGCATTCACGCTTCGCTCGACTTGAGAGTGGACCAGATCACGGAGATCGGCGCGGGCGATCGGTCCGACTTCCACGCCGGGAGTGAACGGGTCACCCATAACGGCGGCCTGCATCTTCTGGACAAGCTGCAGGGTAAACTGCTCTATGACAGAGCTATGCACGATGAAACGCTTGGCTGCGATACAGCTCTGGCCGGCATTGAGCAGCCGACCGGCTGCACAGACGTTGACAGCCTGGCTGATGTCGGCATCATCAAGCACGATGTAGGGATCGCTGCCGCCAAGTTCGAGTACGCTCCGTTTGATTGCCTTGCCGGCTTTCGAGGCAACAGCCCTGCCTGCCCCTGTGCTGCCGGTCACAGACACTGCCTTGATGACCGGATGGTCGATCATGAAACCGGTCAGACGGTCAACTTCATCAATATCAATATGGACAGCGCTGTATAGATGCTCCGGGAATCCGGCCTCACGGAAAAGCATTTCGATGGCAATCGAACAAGCGGTCACGTTCGGAGCATGCTTGACGACAATACCATTACCAGCCATAATGGATGGAGCTGCAAAACGGATAACCTGCCAGTAGGGAAAGTTCCATGGCATGACCCCGAGAATCACCCCCAAAGGCTCGAATTTCACCAGACCCCTGGCTCCATCGATCAGGCTCTCTTCCTGCTTGAGGAACTCTTCGGCATGGTCGGCGAAATAGTCGCACACCCATGCGCATTTGTTTACTTCGCCGACGGACTGCCCGAAAGGCTTTCCCATCTCCAGGGAGATCAGGCGGGCATGATCATCCTGCTGTACCCTGAGCAAATCAGCAACCTTTTTCATACGCATCCGGCGCTCGTCCATGCCGGTATTCCGCCAACGACGAAAATCGCCTTCAGCTTTCCGCAGAAGCATATCGATATCTCCGGCCAGCATGACGGGATATTCTGCAAGCATCTCACCAGTCGCCGGATTGATGGTAACGATCATAATCTGTAGTAGATAATGTGTGACAGAGGATTTCTGTAATTTACGCAGAGCAACAAGCCATCCAAAAAATCCCACAGGCACATCGCAAGGGGGGCATCAGAATTCGGATTCCAGCGTATCATAGAGAACCAGGTAGCTCTCGTAACGTTGGCTGTCGATATCACCCGATTCGACGGCCTTCACGACCGCACAGCCCGGTTCGACCGTGTGGGAACATGATGAATAGCTGCAGTCGGGCATATACTCCAGGAACTCCCTGAAATAGAACCGCAAATTCTCCTTCGTAATGTCGGAAAGATTGAATTCACGGATGCCCGGCGTATCTATCACATAGCCTCCATCCGGCAGACGGATCATGATTGCGCTGCTGGTTGTATGGACCCCTTTGCCTGTTTTGTAGCTGGTTCTGGCCGTTTTCAGCTCCGACCGGCCAATCAGCCGGTTGATCAGGGTCGATTTGCCGACTCCGGAATGGCCGCTGAATGCTGACAACTTATCGGCAAGCAGATCCCTCAGCTCTTCGAGGCCTGTACGTTTTGACGCACTGACCAGGCAGATCCGGCAGCCGAGGCGCCGGTATGTTTCGAGCTCTTTTTCAAGCACCCCGTCACGGTCAAGATCGATCTTGTTAATCACGATGAGCAGCGGAAGTTGCTCCGATTCAGCGAAAACAATGTAGCGGTCGATCAGTCGCCTGTTCAGCGGCGGATCGTCAAACGACGTGACGAGGACGAGCTGGTCGATGTTGGACGCGATCACCTGTGACGTCTCCTTGCTTCGGTTGCGTCGTATATCCCTCCGCCTGATAAGCGCACTGCTTCTGCGATCGACATGGGTGATGACGCCTTCGAGCTTATCGGTACCAGAAGCCTTTGCCTTGAAGGTCACCCGGTCGCCCACGGCTACGAGGCTCGCACCTGCATTGTCACTCGCTGTCCCGGGAATCGTCCTGCACCTGATCGTACGGCCTGCCTCGTCTTCGACGATATAGGACGCACCGCCTGAACGGATGACTATCCCCGTATGCATCTCTTTCATCAAAGCCCCTCGATAAATCTGTTTTAACCGATATCGGCCAGAGTCACCCTGCTCCTGAAATTTTTCCAGTAGTACTCCTTGAGCTTCGCATGGTCTGGATGGTCCAGCGTCTCATCTTTCCTGACCAGGTCGAAGGCCGCAGCACGGGCGGAACGCATGATCTCCCCATCGGTCAGGATATCGGCGATCCGCAGCCCGCTGACCACTCCTGACTGCTCGCGCCCGAGCATGTTCCCTGCCCCTCTCAGCTGCAGGTCGATTTCCGAGAGACGGAACCCGTCGTTAGTGGATTCGAGAGCATGAAGGCGCTCTTCTGCATCTCCGGCAAGCTTTGAATATACAAGAAAACAGGATGACCTGTGTACGCCACGTCCGACCCGCCCCCTGAGCTGGTGAAGCTGGGAAATGCCGAACCGCTCGGAGTGCTCTATCACCATCACCGTGGCGTTGGGCACGTCAACCCCGACCTCGATCACGGTCGTACCGACGAGAATATCGAGCTGACCGCTCCTGAAGGAATCCATTACCGACTCTTTTTCTGCCGGAGGAAGCTGGCCATGGATCAGGCCAAGCCGCAGATCCTGAAAAACTACCGACTTCAGGTGATCAAAACTTTCGGTCGCCGCTTTCAGGTCGAGCTTCTCGGACTCTTCGACCAGCGGATAGATAATATACGCCTGCCGACCCTGTCCGACCTCCGCACGGAGCACCTTGTAGAGAGCTTCCTTGTTCTCCTCCCGGCAAAGCCTGGTCCAGACAGGCGAACGTCCGGCAGGCATCTCGGCGATCACCGTCACGTCAAGATCGCCGTAAGCCCCCATTGTGAGGGTCCTGGGAATCGGGGTAGCCGTCATGAGCAGCACATGCGGGTTGTCTGCCTTGTCCTGGAGGGCCTTGCGCTGCATAACGCCGAACCTGTGCTGTTCGTCGATGACCACCAGCCCGAGCCTGCAAAACCTTACCTCCTCTTCGATGATGGCATGAGTACCGACTACGACATCGACCTCGCCACTTCCTATGGACTCCAGCAGTGCCTGGCGCTCTTTCTTTGCCTTCTTGCCGGTCAGGAGGGCGACCTTGAGTCCCAGAGGTTCAAGCGCCTGCTTCATGCAGACAAAGTGCTGGAAGGCAAGGATTTCGGTCGGCGCCATGAAAGCCGCCTGCAATCCGTTGTCGGCGGCAAGGGTCATGGCGAACTCGGCGACCAGCGTCTTGCCGGAACCGACATCTCCCTGCAGCAGGCGGTTCATCTGATGACCGCTTCTCAGGTCATGGTAGATCTCCCGGACAGCCTGTTTCTGGGCGCCGGTCATCGTGAACGGGAGCCGGGCATGCAGGCTCGCAGTTTTCGGCCCGGAATGATCGAAGCGGATAGCAGCCTTATGGCGCTCGCCGGTGCGACGCAGGGCGAAAAAGAGCTGCGAGAAAAACAGCTCATCCCACTTCATGCGGTATCTCGCCCGGTCGAGTTCTTGCGATGAAGAAGGAAAATGAATCTGCCGGTACGCTTCGTCTATGGGCATCAATCCGCCGGCTGCCATGATCTCCCCGCTGAGGTGCTCGGGTATTCGAAGCGGCTGATCGCGGAATACCCGGTGCACGATTGCCCGGATTGCACCGGAGTTAAGGCCAGCCTGCTTCATCACCTCGGATGTCGGATAGATAGGTATGATCGCCCCGGTATTATAGAGCTCGTCGTCACTCGGCCCCTCTTGCCGCCCCTCATCTCCCCGGCGGTCAAGCCGGTCAAAGTCGGGATGCTGCATACCTGGACGTCGGCTGAAAAAAGTCACACGGCCATGCACAGCGACAGTATCGCCGACTACGACGCTTTTTGAAAAATAGTGGATGCCACGAAACCAGGTCAGATCGAGTAAACCTGATCCATCGCCCACCTGGGCCTTGAATCTCGAACGCCCCCACCCTCCGTTTTCGAGCCGTGTTTCGGTGACAGTACCGACGACCGTGACGGTCTCTCCGTCGAAAAGTGCCCCGATTCTCTTGATCCGTGTCCGGTCAAGGTAACGGCGCGGAAAATAATCATACAGATCAGCGATCGATAGGATGCCGGCTTCAGCCAGTATCGACGCCCGTTTCGGACCGACACCCCTGATGCCCTGCAGTGATAAAAAAGGCGCCATCCCGATTTAATGTATCGACTTGGTTTTTAGAGGAAAAATCAGTTTATTTCAGGTCAATTGATAATTGTCCATCAGACAACGTAATTCCAAAGGTCATGAAACCAGAGATTCATCCAAAGTATACGAAAGTTACGGTCAACTGCGCGAACTGCGGCACCAGCTTTGAAACCCGTTCCACGAGAAATACCATCAAGGTCGACATCTGCAGCTGCTGCCATCCCTACTACACCGGCAAGCAGGTACTCCTCGACACCGCTGGCCGTGTCGAACGCTTCAACAAGCGTTTCGCAAAGCCTTCAACTGCGAAAACGAGTGCAGAGTAAGAGATTGCCTGAATCAAACAATCTGAAACTGTTATGACTGTCAGGGACGTAATCCAGAAATTTGAGCCTCGGATGAAAAAAGCTATCGAGGCGTTCCAGCACGAAATAGCCTCGATCAGGACCGGCAAGGCCACTACGACGCTTCTCGACCGCGTCAAGGTAGACGCATACGGCCAGCAGATGCCGCTCAAACAGGTCGGCAACATCGGCGTTCTCGACGTTCACACGCTGAGCGTTCAGGTCTGGGACAAGTCTATGGTATCGCCAGCGGAGAAAGCAATCCGCGACGCAAACCTGGGACTCAACCCTGCCGCCGACGGCCAGACCATCCGCGTGAGCATCCCTCCGCTCACCGAAGAGCGACGCAAGGAGTATGTGAAGCTGACCAAGAAGTTTGGTGAAGATTCCAAAGTCGTGCTGCGCAATCTGCGTCGCGACCTGATCCACGAAGTTGAAAAACTGGAAAAGGATAAGCAGATCAACGAGGATGAGCGCAACAAGGGCAAAAAAGATGCCGACGACCTGCTTCACAAGTACGAGAAACAGATTGTCGAACTCATCGCCCAGAAAGAAAAAGAGATCATGGCAGTCTGAACCAGGGTTCAGCAGCCTTGCGAATGCAATGAAAAAACCGGGCACGTCCCGGTTTTTTCATTTCACACCGAATTTCGATCCCGAATGGCTGGAACAAAGGTTGTACCCAGGGCAGCCAGTACACCGGATAGAGCGCAGGAGGCTGTCACAGAAGGGCCCTTAATCATAACTGAATGGTCTCTTTTGTGTTTACCTATGACATCTGTTTATTGGCGTATATAGGATCGGTTCGCGAACAACCCTTACGTGCGGCGGACGGAGCCCGGAATCTGCAGGGACGGAACTGTGAGTCCACCCTTTTTCGGATTTCGAGCTCGACTCGTCGGGACCAACGCATCAAACTATGCTGCGCAACAGATTAATCAGGCTGACTGAAATACTCCTTCATGCGGCTGTATATCTCCTTCTTCTCGATAAGGCCAGCAATCATGCCGAGTACCGATGCTGCTCCTGAAGCGAAGAAAATAGGCCGGGAAGAGATGTTGTTCGTGTAGTAGATTGCCGGGATGCCCAGCTCCTTGGCGAAACTGTCGAGCGACGTGGTGCCAATAACCAGATCCGGTCGATGCTTAAGCACTGCTTCCTGATCCTCTTCAAGATATTTACGGTATCGTACCTCGGTACCAAGCATGGTCAGAAGGCGATGATCCTCCTCCCCAAGCGAGGTCGGGGCAATGGAGGTCGATGCATAAGGTACTTCGAGCCCTGCCTCGAGCAGGAGCCGGACCAACGGCAGTTCGTTGCCTTCGTAACCAGCCACGATCACCGACCCATGCAGCCTGCTGCTGAAACCCGCAAGCACCTCTTTTGCCTTCTGCCGTTCCTCATCAGCAACCTGCCTGACTTTTGCCGGATCGAGATCAAGAGCTTCGCCAATCCGTTCGATCCACTGGCCTGTCGCGTTGGCGCCGATCGGATTACCCTTGACAACCTTCATGCCTGCAGATTCGAACAGCGAAGCCGTCCTCTCGTAGAAGGGATGAAGCACGGCACAGGCTGCGGCCCTTCCTGCCTGGACATAATCGTCGAGATCCGCTCCAGGAAGTGTGATGACTGACTCCACGCCGATCTTCTGCAGTATGCCGCCGATCATCATGGCGTCGACAGGGAAAATTTCACCGAGTACGACCACCGACTTCTCCTTACGTGGCTCGCCGAACGCACCGAAGCGTTTGACCAGCGAAGAGACTGCTACATCCTTGGCTTCCGGGTGGGTCCTGATCTGGAACGCGGGCAGGCGGACAAGAAGCACTTCGGCATTACCTATCCTTTTCGGAAGAAGCTCTTCGGCGATGCCAGCTGTTTCGGCAACACAGGTGCTGATGACAGGAATGAACCGCACTGATGGATCAGAGGCGATTGATTCGATCGTGCGGCGCAGGTCGTCGATCATGCTTCCTCCAGAAATCTGGACATTCATCAGTTCGGGGGAGACAATGGAACGACGCGCAGCGTAAAAATGTGACACAAAGGTCAGGCCGTAGAGGCAGCCCTGATCCGCCGCCATGCAGACTTGAGCACCGTCGATACGCATAAGCACCCGCAATCCTCCGAATGCGGGACACATCGATTGCGGATGCAGTTTGTTACAGCCCGTTTTCTCCATACAAAAAGAGATTTTTAGCTACTTGCTGAATATAGATGTTTTTCGACAAGCCCGGTGGCATGGTTTTTATGCTGTCAAGCGCCAAGCGGTGCGAAGCAAAATCACCGATCACGAGCCTGTAACTCTCTCTTCCGGCAGATTTCACCGGCCAGACCCTGACCCGGTGGCCAAGCCCCGAGAGGCGTTGAATCTCCTGCCGAACAGACTTCATTGAGGAAAAAGTCGCTGTTACAACTGTAAAACGGCCTTTGGCGAGCATGACCGAATCCGGCTCGGCGGAACCTGCCTTCGGGGCAAGAGCGCCCGGACTCGAAACCCGTGCCGGTGAAGAAGTGACGGGGGTCGGGATGACCGGTGCAGATATTACAGGACTCCGGGTTTTTCTGCCTGTCATGGAGATAATGCTTTCCAGTGAGTGCTGAGTGACCACGAAATATCCTCCTCCCAGAAGCAATGATGCCATCACGACGACAGCGCTCTTTTTGAAACTCCCGCTGCGTTTTGCCTCCCCTCTGTTTTTCGCATTGCCTTCGGTTTTGGCGTTGTCTTCGCTTTTGGCTACTGAGCCAGGCACATCCTCCTTCCGTTCAGGCATATCGATCGTTTTCAGGCCTTCGTATGCGCTGTTGAGAACTTCCATGAGCGATGGCTCCGGTTGAAACCCGTACCGGCCTTCAACTGTTGAAAATGAGCCTAACCCCCTGAGATTGAGCTCCAGCGACTGCTTTCGTGAGCGCTCAAACAAGCCTGCAAAAGAGGTCGCCAATTGGCGGGCTTCATCAGCTTTCATGTCGAGCCGTTCAGAGGCGATTCTGGCAGAATCACCCTTACCGGAAGGCAGGAAATCAAACCTGACAAGTTTACGGGGAGGAACAAAGCGAAATCCGGCCTCCGTCGCTTCTCTTATCGCATGTTCGTGAACGACCGAAAAGGTGCCAAGGCCATCAATGGCGACAGGCCCTCCAGCGAGCAGTTCGGCGACCAATGCACCGGAAAACCGATCAAGCTTTTCCAGCAGCGCCTGATCTTCATCGGCACTGGAAACCTTGTGGCTATTGTCAGGTTTCTTGATCTGTCGGAAATCCATTTTGCTGACTGTCCCGTTTTCCACGAAAGAATAACAGGGCTCCCCGGTTTGATTGTCGGTGATCAATAGCGTATTTCGGCGATCGGAATCGGGCATGACAGTTTAATCGTTTTGATTGATTGACAGGAAAAACACCACCATCAGAGTGGTATTGCTTCCGGTCGATACAGATAAACCCGACAAGCATATCAGCCCATACCGTTCCTGGAGGAGGCGGAATCGAGCATGCCGTAAAAAGCAAAACATAATATAACACTTCGGAGGCAATTCCTTTCCGCTGACTCACCCTCAGCCGCGCCCTGTCTGCACCTTTCGGAGGAAAGTGAGCAGGGAAAAGCGTATTTTCCTGAAAAACCACGAAAGCATGAACGATTCCGCACAAAGCGTCAGCGAACTCACCAGATCCATCAAAAACGAGCTCGAAAGCATCTTCCCGTTCGTCAGGGTAAAAGGGGAGTTGTCTAACTGCAAACTTCACAGCTCCGGCCATGTATATCTGACGCTCAAGGACAGCGAAGCCCAGATTCCTGCCGTAATCTGGAAAAGCGTGCGCAGCCGGTTCCCGCTGGAACTCAAAGACGGGCTTGAAGTCATTGCGGAAGGCCGGCTGGAGGTCTATCCTCCGGCCGGGAGATACCAGCTCATCTGCACAGCTCTTTTCCAGACCGGCGAGGGAGAGCAGCAGCAGGCGCTTGCCCTCCTGATCGCCAGGCTCGCAAAGTCAGGATATTTCGACGCGGAACGTAAAAAACCGATTCCCCGCATTCCCCGCAGGATCGGCATGATCACCTCGCCGACCGGTGCAGTCATCAAGGACATGAGCAACGTCTTTACCAGGCGATTCCCGGCAGCCGAGCTGCTGCTTTATCCGGTACAGGTCCAGGGTGAACGGGCCGTGGAATCTGTCGTCCGTGCGCTCGACTATTTCAACGACCCTCCGAACCCTGCCCACAGGCCTGACGTGGTGATCCTGGCCAGAGGGGGCGGCTCAGCCGAGGACCTTCAGGCCTTCAATGACGAACGCGTCGCTGAAGCAATTTACAGGTCCCGAATACCGGTAATCAGCGCTATCGGCCACGAAACCGACCTTTCAGTGGCCGACATGGTGGCCGACCTCCGGGCAGGAACTCCATCCATTGCCGCCGAACGCGCTGTACCGGACCATGATGAACTCATGAGGCAGATCGACAACCTGCTCGGCCGGCAGTCCATCCTTATGGACGGCAAGATATCAGGCGCGCAGCTCCAGGTGGACTCTATCTGCAACAGCTATGCGTTCAACCGCCCGATACTGATGCTCGGCCAGTTCGACGACCGGCTTGCGACATCGGAAAAGGAGATGCGAAGGGCGGTATCGGAAAAACTCCGTCACCGGGAACAGTTGTTCGATGCTGCATCGGAACGGCTCGGCATGCTCGATGTCATGAGGGTGCTGAAACGGGGCTTCGTCATCATCTCGAAGGAGGGCGGATACGTCACCTCAGCCAAGGCACTCTCCCCGGGATCGGACATTGGCATCCTCTTCCACGACGGACGCCGTGAAGCTTCGGTCAAAGGTTGAAGCGGCTCCTGAAGAGGCGCCTGACCTCTTCAAGCTCTTCCAGGGTATTGACCCCCGGAGTATCGGTGGTCGTTTCAATGCAGCGTATGCGATAGCCGTTTTCAAGCAGGCGCAGCTGTTCGAGCGATTCAGCACGTTCAAGCATCGAAGGAGGCAGGGAGACAAACGCCTTAAGTACATCAGCCCTGAAGGCATAAAGGCCGATATGCCGATAAAACTTCGTACCGGCAACGATTTCGCGGCAATAGGGTATGGGGCTTCTCGAAAAGTACATCGCATTACCCCGCCTGTCGAGCACTGCCTTGACGACATGGGGATCATCGATAATGTGCCGCTCGTCCGGCCCCAATGGAAAAACAAGCGTAGTGCAATCAATAGGATCCTGCCCGAAAAACGGTACTACAGCCATGTCGATCGTATCCGGGTCGATCAGCGGCTCGTCACCCTGGAGATTCACGAATACATCGCCGCCGACAATCTCTGCAGCCTCGGCAATGCGGTCAGTGCCGCAGGCTGCATCGGGAGAGGTCATGACCACCTCGGCATCAACGGCACGGAGCACAGCCGCAATCCTGTCGCTGTCGGTAGCAACGACAACCCGTGTAGCAAGGCGCGACTTCATGGCCTGCTGCCAGGTCCGCACAATCAGCGGCGCACCATCCAGGTCAGCCAGCATTTTCTCCTTCAGTCGGCTTGAATCAAGTCTGGCAGGAATGACAATTACGGCTTTCATGGCTGTTTCGGTGATTCGAGTATAATGGTTACAGGACCGTCATTGAGCAGCGACACCTGCATGTCCGCCCCGAAACTTCCCGTCTCGACCGGACAGCCGGACTCCTGCCGTAAGGCATCAACGAAGCGATCGAACATCTCTCTTGCCATACCGGAAGACGCCGATTCCGAAAAACCCGGTCGGTTGCCGCGGCTGGCGTCAGCATAAAGCGTGAACTGGGATACGACCAGTAAACTGCCGCCGATATCCCTGACCGACAGGTTCATCTTGCCTTCGCTGTCCTCGAAAATACGGAGATTCGGAATCTTGCGGCTCATCCAGCAGAGATCATCTGCGGTATCGTGTCGGGCGATGCCAGCGAGGACCAGCAGCCCTTTTTCGATGCCTGCATATGGCACACCTTCGATGGAGACGCCGGCATGAAGCACCCGCTGGATAACCGCTCTCATGGCTGAGGCCCGGACGATGTGCCGAGATGCGGCGCAAACGCCTTCCCGACAACAGATACAGTGAGGCCTTCGACTTTCAACACCTTGCTGCGGGAGCTTTTTCCGTTCATGACCGATACGCTGGAACGAGGCACGCCGAGCAACTTTGCCACCAGTTCACAGCACTCTTTATTGGCTGCATCGTCAACCGGCGCTGATTTAAGGCAGATTCTGATGCGCTCTCCGTACATGCCGGAGATCCCGCTTTTCGAAGAGCGGGGCTGGACCCGGACGGAGATACAGACGCCTTCACCCTTCTGGCTGATGGCCGTCATGGAGTGTTCAGCCGATAACTTTCGGCACTTTGAAAAACCTGTCCTGCCTGTCGGGAGCGTTTTTCAGCGCTTCGGCATTAGACAGCGACGGTTTCTCGACGTCCGCCCTGAGCACATTGATCGGGTCGTGGATGCTGCTAAGGGGTTCGACACCTTCGGTATCAACCTCATTGAGCTTTTCGATGTAGTGCAGGATCATGTTGAGCTCATTGGTCATCTTGTCCTGCTCGGCATCGGTAAACCTCAAACGCGCAAGCTCGGCGATATAGGCGACATTTTCCCTTGTGACTGACATGTGATGAATCTGATGAATTGGTGAAACCCTTCCTGCCCGGAAGATATCCTCCGGGCAGGGCTGGCCGGTATAGGCTTATAGCCTGCAGATGCCGAACTTCTGTTCGTCGATAACCCTCTTCGGACGTTTTTCGATCGGCATGAAGTCCCGTGTATCTTCCCCGAGATAAATCTGGCGTGGGCGTGCGATCTTCTGTTCCGGATCCTTGACGTGCTCGATCCACTGGGCAAGCCACCCCGGCGTACGGCCGATGGCGAACAGCACCGGGAACATATCGGTCGGGAAACCCATAGCCTGATAGATGAGGCCGGAATAGAAGTCAACGTTCGGGTAAAGCTTCCTCTTTACGAAATACTCATCCTCAAGGGCGATTCTTTCGAGTTCGATAGCCATATCGAGCAGAGGGTTCTTGCCGGTCTCCTCGAACACCTGGAAAGCGATCTCCTTGATGATTTTCGCTCTCGGATCATAGTTTTTGTAGACCCGGTGACCAAATCCCATCAGGCGGCCTTCGCCGCTCTTGACCGACTTGATAAACTCCGGAATCCTGTCGATCGACCCAATCTGCTTGAGCATGTGAATGACCGCCTCGTTGGCACCTCCATGCAGTGGGCCGTAAAGCGCTGCGCATCCGGCGGCGATAGCCGAGTAGGGATCAACCATCGAGCTGCCGACCGAACGCACGGCATTGGTCGAGCAGTTCTGTTCATGATCGGCGTGAAGGATGAACAGCACATCGAGCGCCTTTTCTAGCACTGGGTTAGGCTTGTATTGACGTTCCATGGTACGGAACATCATGGAGAGGAAGTTGCCGGTGTAGCTGAGCTCGATATCGGGATGAACGTAAGGCAGACCAAGGCTGTGGCGGAAACTCATGGCCGCCATGGTCGGAATCTTGCCGATCAGCCGCCTGACCTGCAGTTTCCGTGACTCCTCATTGCCGATGTCCTTTGCATCAGGATAGAAGGTCGAAAGCGCGCCGACCGTACCCACAAGGATACCCATCGGATGTGCATCGTAACGGAACCCCTCCATGAACTTGGTAACGTTGGCATGGGTCATGGTATTGTGGCGGATGTTGTAGGTCCACACCGCAAGCCGCTCTTTGTCCGGCAGCTCCCCCTTGATCAGCAGGTAGGCCGTTTCAAGGAAGGTGCTCTTTTCAGCTAACTGCTCGATCGGATAACCGCGGTAACGAAGGATGCCCTTGTCGCCATCAATATAGGTGATCTGGCTTTTGCAGGAAGCCGTGTTCAGATACCCCGGATCGTAACCCAGAAGCCCGAAGTCGGTGTCGGATTCCTTGATCTGTCGAAGATCCGTGCTGCGGATCGTACCGTTTTCAATGGGGATCTCATATGTTTTGCCTGTGCGATTGTCTGTGATCGACAGGGAATTGCGATTATCGGAATCGGTCATGACAGTTTAATCGTTTTGATTAAATGAAAGAATAACGCCACCACCATAAGATGGGGAGGGTTGCCGCCAATATGGCGTGAAATTACAAAACTCCCGGCATTATCACACCCCATTAAAACCCTTTAATTATTGGACCCCTCTATTTATTGCATCAGGCAGTTCAAGAGCGGGGCATACGAAAAGCAGAAACCGGATTTTTCAGGTGTCCCCATCTATCGGAACAATGAACATTAAGTCTTATAAACCCCGAGACTTATAAACTTAACTCAATCGCCTCAGATCCCAATCCGCCAAAACACGAGGATCCGAATCCCCCCCAACGAAGCGATCGAAGCAAGCAACAGATATTCAGGGATTTCCTGCAATATTCACACCCCTTGAACCCGGAAAATGAATGAACACCTGAAAAAACAAAAAATAGTTTGGAAAGGAAATATGGGTTTGCTACCTTTGTCATCCATTCAGGAACGGAGCTGTAGCTCAGTTTGGTTAGAGCGCCTGCCTGTCACGCAGGAGGTCGCGGGTTCGAGCCCCGTCAGCTCCGCCGATTCCGAATAGAAAAAAAGCCCTTGCAACCCAAGGGCTTTTTTCGTTTCAATATCAAGGCTGATGGAACACACATAACTGCAGGAGCAGACCTGTGTGTCCGCCCTTTTACAAACGTGTGGCATCAGTTCAAGCCGTCACACGGAACCCCTGCCCTTCAATAACTGCCTTTATGGAGTCGATATCGACCCTCGCCGGATCATATTCGACTTCGACGACACCGGTTTCGTGAGACGCGCTCGCCTTTTCTACCCCCTCCATCTCTTCGAGAGCTTCTCCCACAAGCAACTCGCAACCTGAACATCGCATTCCGCTTACATGAATTTCAGTTTTCATAAATCTTTATCCACAGTTAAAGGTTGATCGTTTATGCCCCTCATCGAAAATTGTACAAAAAAACAGCCATCGGCAACAGATTCGCAATGGCAAATGGGTTGACACCCGAAACGCGAAAAGGAGACGCAGTGAAAACATGCGGGAGTTAGCAGAAAAAAAAACCAGTCGCTATATTGAATACTATGATCCACGTATTAAAACAAAACATGCACCTCAGAACCTTCTTGCGTCCTTTGCTCGTTATCCTCTGTCTCTCCGGACTTTTCGCCTGTCAGGACAAGGGCGCCAAGGTACGGGAACTGCAGCAGGAGGTCTGGAAAAATCCTGAAGATGCAAGAGGATACCTCAACCTCGGCAAAGAGTACGCCCGGCATCAGCAATACAAGGAAGCCATCGAGTCATACCGGCGGGCCATAACCATCGAACCAGGACTCGACGAAGCCTATTCTGCATTGGGCGCAGCATATTTCGACCAGAAAAACTTTTCTGCTGCCTTGCCATGGATGGAACAGAGGGTCAAAATGGCACCGGACGATTCGCTTCGCCACTTCGACCTGGGCAACGTCTTTTTTCAGCTCAAACGATACGATGACGCCGTGCTGTCGTACCGCAAGGCCATCGACAACAGCTACTCGTTCCAGGAGGCATACTACTCTCTGGCAGTAGCCTATATCAAAATCGGAAGAATCGATGAAGCCAGAAAAATCCATACATGGCTTCAGACTAAAAACAATTATCTTGCCGTCTCTCTTGAACGGCACCTGCAATCTGATGTGCCTGAAAACGCCAAGAAGTGAAAAGCTCTTATCTTACGATGAGGCTTAAACGAGCCGGATGAAAGAGATTCAAGACGTTAACAGGATTCAAGACTGAACTGCATAACACCATGCTGGCGGACGACAGTATCCTTATGATGGAAAAGGCGCTTCAACTCCTCATAGAATCGGTAAAGGCTTCGATTGGCCAGCCAGATAAGGCTGCTGAACGCGAACAGCCTTTACTGGAGACGTTCAGCGTTCCTGTCGATATGGTGGACGGCCCGTCCTGGCTTTCCAGTCAGGAGCTCTTTCCAAAGCTCTTCTGGATGAACCGCGAAAAAAGCGAATGGGTAGCTGGAATCGGCGAAGCCGACAGGATAGAGATTGCTGAAATCGGACCAAATGACAAGAGCTTCATCCTGCTCGACAAGGCCATGCAGGGAAAAAATCCGCATGCCCGCTACGTCGGCGGATTCTGTTTCAACAACCTCCAGAAACAGAACCGCTTGTGGAGCGGCTTCAGCCCCTGCCTCTTCATCCTGCCGCGCATCAGCATCGAGCACCGTGAAGGACAGACTTCGATAATCGGCTCGGTTTGGCTGAAACCTGGCGAAACCCGATCTGCAGCCTACGAAAAGCTCCTTGAAGCACTCTCGACGGCAACAACCAGCAACAATCCGGCAGTCGGCGAAATTCCTGAAGTGACCAGGGTCTCGTACAGTCCTGACAGACCGCAGTGGGTGAAAAACTGCGAGCAGGTACTGAAGAAATTCGAAGCGGGCGGCATGGATAAAGTGATGCTCGCCAGGCAGACAGAACTGGAGTTTACAGGCGAAGTACCGGCGATCAGGTTCCTGCTCAACTACCCGTTCCCTGAAAACTCGACCTACCGCTTTTACTTCGAGCCCATCAAAGGTCATGCGTTCGTCAGCTTCACCCCCGAACGGCTCTACCGTCGCGACGGAGAGATGCTGCTGACAGAAGCCCTTGCGGGAACCGTAACCAAGGAAGCACTCAATGCCGACGACCATGCGGCATCTGAACTGCTGCTCAACTCCGAAAAGGATATCAGGGAACACGGGTTCGTCAAGGATACGATCTACCGAGAGTTGCAACCTGTCTGCAGTGATATCGACATGGAGGAGAAGGTCGATGTGCTTCAGCTCAACCGGCTCGCCCATCTCTATACGAGGTGCAGGGCAAAGCTCCGGCCGGAGTTCTGCAACGACAGCACAGTGCTTCGTCAACTCCACCCGACGCCGGCCGTCGGAGGAGTGCCCAGGGAGGAGTCCATGGAACTGATCCTGTCGATCGAACCGTTCTGCAGGGGATGGTATGCAGCTCCAGTGGGATGGCTCAGCCAGGATGCAGCAGAGTTCGCCGTCGGCATCCGTTCGGCGCTCATCAATGAAGACAAGGTTTACCTCTATTCCGGTGCTGGCCTGGTGCAGGGCTCGGACCCGCATTCCGAATGGGAAGAGGTTGAACAGAAAATCGGGGACATACTGGCCATAACACAGCAGACCACATGAACCAAAAGCAGGTCACCACCCTCTGGTGCTCAGTCATCGTGGAAGAACTGATCCGGCAGGGCGCCGGATTTTTCTGTATCTCCCCCGGATCCCGTTCAACTCCGCTGACCCTTGCCGTAGCAAACAATCCGAAAGCGCGCTTCAGGATGTTTCCCGACGAGCGGTCTGCCGGTTTTTTCGCACTCGGGTATGCAAGAGCGACAGGGATGCCTGCAGTACTCATCTGCACTTCGGGCACAGCCGTAGCAAACTATTTCCCATCGGTGGTCGAAGCATCGGCAGACGCACGCCCTATGATAGTCCTGTCGGCTGACAGGCCATTCGAACTCCTCGAAGCCGGATCCAATCAGACCATACGCCAGCAGAACATCTTTGGGGCCTACACCCGATGGAGTTTCGATCTCCCCTCACCCGGCACCGATACGCCGCTTCGATCACTGCTCTCGACTGTTGACCACACCGTAAAGAGAAGCCTCGGGTCGCCGGCAGGCCCGGTGCACCTGAACGCGCCGTTCCGGGAGCCTCTGGAGCCGGAAAAACCGGAGATGAACAACCCATGGGCAGCAACAATTGCGGAATGGCTGGCATCCGATAAGCCATGGAGCCGGTTCGAAATCCCAGATAAGGTACCGTCCGCTGAAGGCATCGTCGCGCTAAGGGAGATCCTGTCAAACTCCGGGCGCCCTCTTCTGGTCGCAGGATACATGGACAATATCGACGATGCTGCGGCTGTAACCGAGCTGGCCAGGTCGCTTGACATTCCCCTGTTCACCGATCTCACCTCCGGCGTCAGGCTTTCCAAAAACTGCACGCCATGGCAGCTCGCCTTCCTGAGCGAAACCTTTACCGAGCAATTCAAGCCGGACGTCGTGATCCATTTCGGTGGTGGGGTTATCAGCAAGCAACCCGCATTGGCGATCAGGAAACACCCTCCCCGTCACTACGTCGTCATCAGGGAGCATCCGGGACGCTTCAGCCCGGACCATAACGTCACCCTGAGCATCGAAGCTTCGCCCGCCGTTGTAGCCGCTGCCCTGGCCGGCTGCCGCAAACCCAGGCAGGGCATCGAATCCAGCACATTCTTTTCAGAGGCTGCAAAAACGATCGAAGCTTATGCCTGCGCGCCTGACAAACCGGTCAACGAAGTATCTGCCGCACGGATCGTCTCGGCCCTCACAGACAACAGGCACGCTCTGTTCATCTCGAACAGCATGCCGGCCAGGAACATGGACCTTTTTACCGCACCGGCGACGGACAGACCACTCCGCACGGCCATGAACCGTGGGGTAAGCGGCATCGACGGTATCATCTCCACTGCAGCCGGATTCGCCACCGGACTTAAGGCTCCCACAACCCTGCTCATCGGCGATATCTCGTTCCTGCACGACCTGAACGCCCTCTCATTGCTCAACCATGCATGGAACCGCCTGATCGTCATCGTGCTGAACAACCACGGCGGCGGCATATTCTCTTTCCTCCCAATAGCAAAGGAGACAGACAAGCTCGATGAGTGTTTCGCCACCCCCCAGAACTTCAGCATAGAATCTGCAGCCAAAACCTTCGGGCTCGACTATGCCCACCCGAAAACAAACAGGGAGTTCGCCGATACCTATAACGAAGCACTCTCAAGCAGCCAGAGCATCGTTATCGAAATCGAAGGCACCCGTCAGGACAACCTTGCACTGCACCGCATGCTACAGGCAAGAATGAAAGCCCTTGGCGCAGAGCATTTTTCCTGATGCCTGTATACAGACCTGTCTTCCATGAAACATATCGAAACAAAAATCCCCACGCTCAGCAGGGATTTATTCCAACAGGTATTCATCCAGTTGCCATTCATCCTTTGCCACGGATTTTAACCTTCCCACATTCAGGTGGATTTCAGTCCAATATCTCCCAACAGCAACTTTGGAAACTGATCCCTGCCTCATGGAATACGCTTCTGAAAACAGCAGTACACAAACTCCTGTGTTCCGCCGGACGGCGTTACGTGCAACTCTTTCTCGTGATGGACAAGGGCGAACGAATCACCGAACTCAGCATGTAATTCTTCTGCATTATATCGCATCGCCGGCAACCCGCTGCATTGAACAGGTCCATTTTCTGAAAAGGTTGCAATGATGAGGTACCCGCCGGGTTTGAGAGCTTTTATCGCAGCATGGACATACTTCTGTCGATCCTCTTTTTCCGTGAGAAAGTGAAACACCGCACGGTCGTGCCACACCTCATAGGCATGAGCACCAATTTCAACCTCCAGGATATCTGTCGCCAGCCACTGAATTTTCTCACTCCGATCAAAGCCCAGACGCTTTCTGGTCGCATCAATTGCCGCCGGAGAGAGATCCAGTATGGTGAGATTCGAATAACCGTCGGCAAGAAGATCATCCACAAGCGTTGACGCGCCTCCGCCCACATCGATGATGGGTGCTGACAATGAAACGCCCGTATTCCTGATCAATTGCAGCGAATGCAGCGCATGCTCCTGAAACCAACTAACCGAATCAGCCGGCTTTGTCTCGTAAACTTTCTCCCAATGTTCTCTGGATTGCATATAGTCCCCGGTACTGGATCGTATTGAAGCGGCCCCATCCCTGCTGGTGCCAATAACAGGGCACAGAGAGTCCACATCCGGTCAGCCCCCTTTTACTCTGTCCTCCGATAGCGAAAGCAGATATTCCCTCAGTACAACAGCATGGTTGCACTCAGTATCGCGTGCCGAATACAGGAGCGTCACCCGCCCTTTCTCAGCCTCATCGAGAAGCCTGTTCACGCCTTCAGGTTCTGCAGCGAGCTCTTCGACATAACGGCGCCTGAACTCTTCCCACTTCGAACGATCATGACCGAACCATTTCCGCAAAGCCGTTCCCGGTGCGACCTCTTTCAGCCACAATGCTGCTTGCACGTTCTCTTTCGTCAATCCCCGCGGCCACAACCTGTCGACAAGCACACGGAAGCCATCATCCGGTTCCGTCGGCTCATAAACCCGTTTTGTTCGGATATCTTTCATGGAGAAAAGTCCCGGGAGGATCGTTTCTCTTTGCAAACGGCTCAGACCACCAGAGAGGTTCCCGGGTTTAATGCTCTTCCTCAAAATCAGAGTCCATTGCCTCAGAGACCCTGCTGATCGAGCCATACCAATATCCTGTCTGCAACCTTCTGCCAGCCATTCTCCAGCATCATGTTATGGGCAATGCCAGGAAAGAACTCGGATTCCACGCCATATCTGCGCGCAGTTGCCACAACTTCATTCGCCGAAAGGATCCTGTCATTTTCCGCCCCCAACACAAGCAGCGGCGCATTGATGACCCCGGACTGCGGCAGATTCAATCCCAACATATCGAGATAGACGCGATAAGATTCATCCTGTAACCGCTCAAAATGGGTCATCACCTTCTCCTCGGGCATATCCGGCGAAAAAAACAGCTCCTGGGCGAGACGGGGCGTAGCCACTACCGGCAAAAGGCTCAGCGTAAGGTTTGCTTTGAGCACCAACCAGGGATGACGCAGGAATATTTTCATGGTCGCAGGAATGATCCCGCCCGGGGGCACAGAAGCCATGAACACTGCTGCAGCGGCCTTATGAGACTCAAGGTACTTCTGAACAATCATGCCTCCCATCGAATGCCCTACCAGTATCGGCGGCGTCTCGAACCGAGCAGCCACCTCAAGTACATCGGATACATAGTCATCGAGTGAAAACCAACGAAGACGATTGTGCCCTTCGCTTCCACCATGGCCACAAAGACTCAACGCGTAGGCTGCATAGCCTTTTTGCGAGAAATATGGCAAAAAGTGTTCCGCCCAGCACCATGCGCCATGCCACATGCCATGGACAAAAAGAATGGGAACGCTATGTGTAACCGATACCGGCTTATGTGTGATAACCTCCAGAATCATATCGATCACCGCCCTTTAAGATGACCATGGATCTCAATGAACACTGCTTTACCCAACAACCCTGAAGCCGACGACCTTAACGCCGGACTCCGGGGGTTCGGTCACACTTTGACTTTCTGGGTAAAATCTTCTTTCAATTTGTAGCCGACATATGAGCCTGAGCTTATACCCATCAGGAGCAACAGGTTACTGTCAGAAAAATCCGGCACGGCCTTCGTGGTCACGACGTAGTAAACGAAAATGATTACCATGATGATCGTCCAGACAAATATCTGGAACCTCGACAGGGCAATACCATACTCATCAGACAGGATGTCGTAAATGAAGCCTCTGCTTTTCCATTCTGCAATCTTTTTTGACAGGCTATTGGCATTCTTTTCCACTTGGGCTGGATTCTGTGAAGACGATTGGGCTGGATCCTGAGTGGAATTCTGGACAGAATCCTGTGCGGGAGCCTTACCGGCTGCATCTCTGCCTTCCGATTGAGACTTGTCGATATTTGCTGAATCTATCACTTTTGCTCCAACCGCCGTTGCGCTGCTGATACCGAGTAAAATCATGGTGGAATTATTCAGTTCAGGAAGCCCTCCACTGGTAGCTGTCAAATAGATAAATGACATTGTAACGATATAATACCAGATCGCCATCTGGACGAGCGCCAGACTGTATGGGGATTCCGGGCCATAATTTCTCAGGCGTGCATCAAATTTCCCTATCTTCAGGAATGAAAAAGCAAACAGCATCACCCCGCCGACAAACAGATACGTGTTGATGATATCATTCCTGAGGATCAGCTTGAAATCACTCCCCCAGACATCGACCTGTTCATTACCCTCTTTTTTGTCAAGAGCAAGAGCAACAGTTACCGGCATTACGATCAACCTGGAGCTGTTTGCCAAAGTGTCCCATACTTCCTGGGTTTTCTCGTTCTTCACAAGCTGATATTCGAGTGTATTGTCATCGACTTTTCTCAGTGGCCTCAATTCCGGGAAAATCTTGTCATTGATTTTGAGCTCGATTCTGTTGATATCATTGCCCACAAGTTTCATCAGCTCCCCGAGATTATCAACCTTCACGGAGATTTTATCATCAAGCCCGGCACGGTCCTTATATTTCGGCCGCGAGTTGGTCACATCGACCACCCTGAACGAAACCTTCGCAGGAGCAGCATTCTCTGGCGCGGAATTATTGTTTTTATCGGGAGGAAGAACCTTGTTGGCACCAGCCGAATACGATGATGAAGGGGAAAGAAACAGGAAGAAAGGAAGCAATACGAGGAATATTATCTTCGACATGCTTCTTGAAACATTACTGCACATAATAGACCTCCCTGCTTGCTGATGTTGTTTTCAGTACCGACCGATCGCTGTAATGACGATAAAGTGACAATGAAAATCAGGGGGAAACATCTCCCGGGAAATAAAATATACACGAAAAAAGAACAGCACCTGTGGTGTACAGCTAATTAAATAATGCCCACCTCAGACATATCAAAGCAGAAATAAGCCGTGGAGCATGGCCCACCCGGAGAAGCCTATATCCTGGAGTTCACAAGGGAAAACCTTTCCAGCAGAATCGAAGGAATCTCTTCTCGCCCGATCTTCGTTTCGACCGTCCTGCCTTCCGAAACGGATTTGAAGAAATAATTGGTAAGTACCTCTTTGCCCGATTCATTCTGCATGACGACCATCAGGTTCTGGACGAAAATCGAGTCTGGATGCGTCGAGTTCAGATAGTTCGCCGGCTCGAAATCCACCCACTCCTGGGGAGAGAGGTTGAATTCGTAGAGATTTTTCCACACACCGTCGGCAATCGACTGCAACAGAAAATCCCGCTCCGAAACCATGGTCAGGTTGAACGTATCGTAATCCTGCCTGACCTCCCGGTCGAGCCAGCGAAGATTGACCGGCTCCCGAATCCCGAAGCTCCCGAAGCCCAGATCGCAGAGCCACTGCTGGTCATCGAACGTAACGACAATCACCATGTGAGTTTTGGGGCGACGCACAGGATAAGTCATCGGCCGTGCGGCGATAAACTGGTAAGAAAAGCCCAACTCCTCAAGCGCCATGGCAAAAAGGCCATTAACCTCATAGCAGTAGCCACCTCGCCTTCGCTCGACGATCTTACCGTAAATCTCTTCAGGCGCCAGCGAGACGATCTTCCCGTCCTGGACGTCGAGATTCTCGAAAGGCACGGAAAACAACTGGCATCGCATCATGCTTTTCAGCGTCGCGAAGTCTGACGAAGCACTCCCGTGGAAGCCGATTCGAGAGAAATATTCCTGGAGATTGAAGTTACCGGCTTTCATATGGAGAGGAGTGTAATAATGTGAGTTGGAACAGTGAGCTGACCTGCCATCAAACCTTACAGCGTCAATTCCATAGACCGAACACCTTCAATCGGATTGGAGCAACAGGGCTGTATGTCCTTGAAACCCAATGATCCATAGAGAGATTGAGCCTTCTGCATGGTACCGACCGTTTCCAGGCGAATGCTCTTGTACCCGATTTCGCGGGCCTGGCATACAACCGCTTCTGCTAACGCCCTACCGATACCCGACCCGCGAAACTCAGGCCTGACGTAAAGCCTTTTCATTTCGCATACGCCATCCTCAAGCCGACGCAGAGCGACACATCCTGCGGCATGGCCACCAGCAAACGCAAGCAACAAACGACCCGTTGGCGGTGCATAACAGCCCGGAAACTGCGCGAGCTCTGCAGCGAAGTCCTGGAAACAGATCTCAAAATCGAGCGAAGCCGCATATTCTTCAAACAGCTTCCTGGCAATTTTCAAGTGCTGCTCTGTTGATACGTTCAACAATTCCATAGTCGAATCAAGATTCAGGGGCCTTCGAAAACTTATTCCACTTCCGGCCATACCGGTGCCGGTTTATGCCCCAGCACCCATACGATGAAATCGGTCATTGGCGGCTCGATGCCGAGATCCCGAAGCCGGGCGTTGACCTGCCCGCGGTGATATGAACTGTGCGCGAAAACCTGGACAAGCGTCTGGGCCAGAGTTGGGCTGGCAGTTTCAAACCCGAGTTTTTGGCTGACCAGTTTGGACCATGGCAAAAAGACTGTCCTATCCAGTTCTGTCAGGGAGAGTGTTTCATGAAACAGGCTCGTATTTCGATGCACCTCCCTCGTAAACCTTGCCAATGCAGCCATATCGAGCGACTGCGTTTCAACAGGATTGATAGGCGACTGTCGCCACACGTCCAGGAATACTTTCTGGACAAGTTGATTGTGCCGCAACCGCGCAAGAATGATCTCATCGTTCTCCGCATGCAGATTACCCATGATCGCGGAAAAAATGACAGAATCCGCCCACTCGGTGTACAATGAAAATTCATTGAAGAGTGCCAGGGTATCCATAGGTCCTGAATTGTTTTTGTACATCAGCATATCACCTCTAGAAGCACATGCGGCATACTCAGCTTCTCAAAATTAATCGATGCTGCGCATATTCTTCAAAAAGCCGCCGGACTTTTCTGTTCCTCTTCTGTTGGTTCAATCACCGACGTCATGTCGTCATCGCAACTCATATGCTCCCGCAGTTATCACTCACTGCATAACGAAAGCTGCCGCCAACACATCATTTCTCACCTTTAAAAAGCGCATATCCCAGTTTCCCCTGCAGCACCGTCATGTAAAAGACCCTCTCGTTCTTCATTACCGTAACAACCCCCTTCAATCCGTACTTTGCGAAAATCCTTCCTATCGTCCTCAATTTTTCAGGAATGGTCATCGTGAAAAACCAATGGTTGACATCGCGATCCTTCCTGATCTTCCAGAACATTTCGGGCTTCGACCACTGCTCGAACTCATAAACGACGTAGTTCACGCCGGCCTTTTCGAGCATGTTCAACCATTCGGCAAGTTCAAGGGGAGTTGTGCCATACCGTTCGGCAAACTCATCCTTCTCCTCCTTCGACAGCTTCATCCGCCAGGTCGATTCATGAATCAGGATCCGCCCTCCCGGCTTGACCACCCGGACCATTTCATCCAATACTTTCTGGGAATCGTCAGGAATACCTACGGCACACTCATTGATGACGACGTCAAACGTATTGTCATTAAAAGGCAACCGTTGCGAATCACCGATCCGGAATTGCACTTTATGACCCAATCCCGCTTTTTCCGCATTCGACGCCGCGGTTTTCACCATCTCCTCCGAAATGTCGACGCCTGTCACATCGACCCCGAACTCACTTGAATAATATATGGACTGCGTCCCCCGACCACTCGAAACATCGAGGATCTTCAACCCCTCCTTCAATTCCGCGAGTTCTGCCGTCCTTCTGGTAAGGGCGAACCCGCCAGGGTGCAGCGTCTCGATCCCACCGATTTCAATGGCATCCTCAATCGTCGGCCTGTAAATACCTTTTCTCTTCATGGTTTGTAACTCCCCGTCCAGGCATTTCCATTATCGTTTACTTTCCATGTCACGATTATCCTTACGCCAACTAATCGAACAGATGTTAAGTTATCGAACATGGTGTTCATAAAAATAATAGGACTATTTTATCGCCCGGTCAACAACCAATAGATCGCCTATTGTTCGCTACTGAACGAAGCCAGTGGTTTTGTCCGGAAGAAAAGAGAATATTTTGGGAAAAAAGCGGGTGGACGGTTCATCTGGAGCGCCCCGATTGTTTCGGCTTCTTCGGCTTAGGCTCCGGCAGCTCGTTCCCGGTAATCCTGATGAGGTCGGACACCCACTCCCTGTCGTCCAGTTTTTCCCCGACCAGGAAATGAGCCTTTGCACCCGGATATGGAGGAGCTTCAACGACCCGCTCAACAAAGGCGCGCCCGGCCATTGTTGGCTTCACGAACAATTGATTATCACAAACCAGCGCAACCACCTTCCCCTCGCAATAGATCGCATACTCCCCGAACATCTTCCGGGAAGCAATCGCCCCGGCAGCACTTATCTGCTCGCAGATGTATTCGACAAAAGCTGAATCCGATGCCATAAGCACTCCAGTTGTTTTGAAGGAACCAGGACCGCCAATCAAGTTTAATACACTATGCCATTGAGTTTTATCAATCCGAACGGCGCGAATGGTCAATGGCATTGAAGTTTCCGGAGAGAATGCAGAAAGTATGCAAACACTCCGCTGATCATGAGATCGATACCACCGATCAGCAGGACGATGCGCGGTATGTCGTAGACGATCACATAATAAAGGATGACGCCGGAAAACAGGGTGCGGCCGGCAGCATTGAGGGCTGGAATAAACCAGCGCGATAACGGATCTTGCGCAGCATAGAGTACGACAGCTCCGATGAGCACAAGGTCGATTCCTGCCGTATTGACAAGAAGCGCCCCGACAGGGCTGAATGGCATGACCGGTGCAACTCCCCCGAACCCAAGCATCTCATTAAGCCTCCAGAACAGCGCCAAATAGCGCCCATACAGTTCCGGCACCATTAACGGAGTCGCAAAGACGATGTTGAACAGCCCCGAGAATATCATAAATCCCCGGAATCGGCTGATTTGCCAGTCAATGGTTAGAGTCATTGAAGTATCCACTTCTTCACTCTTTGATTAAGTTCGTAGCGGCGTAAATCATGGCATTGATTTGCTATTTGCTTTGCTGCTCATGTCTAACTCTTGTATTCTCCTCTATTTTTTCCCCTTTTTTATCGAAGCTTACAGGATGTCCTGTCTCCACTCAGTTAACTGTTTTTTCTACCTCTCACTTGTTTAACGAATGATCATTTACGTATATTATCTATTATTAATAATAATAAAAATTCTGAACTATTTTTTTAGACCAATAACTGCAAAGAATTATAAGACATTTGAAAATGCAATTTCAATCAAATCACTTATTATTATAATAATTTTAATTATCCATTAATTCGGGCTCTTTGTATTCAGAATACAGTTCTTGTATAAGCACAAGAATTCATCTATTAAAGACGGCAAATGCCGGTATTGTATTTATAGAAATACAATAAGCTCTTTTAATAAAGAGCGTTTGATACTGATATCTTTTCAAAGAGCCCTATTTTTTTTCATATGAATAATCTATCAAACAGAATATGGATCACAAAAAGATGTAGAACCATTACAGAGAAAAGACTAAAAAGCAAAAGCTGCATATCTGAAATACTTATAATCTACTACTCATTTTTACTAGTGGTAGTTAGTATTTACGGATTAGCATTCCCAAACGATCATACCAGCATGCTTAATATGCTACTTGCATTGGGATCCATAGCAGTACTAATCATATCGGTAGTAATTTCCGGACGGAAATATGCTGAAAGAGCGCTAGAGATGAGGATTTGCTATACTGATCTTGATCTCATTTATGAAAAATGCCTAAAAGCAGAAAATAACAATGAAGATAATCAATTATTAGAAATACATGAGTCCTATAGCAGAATCTTACGAAGTATTGAAAATCACTCAGATTATGATTACCTCTCACTTCGATATGCTCATAGGAATGATATTAAATTCACTCAATCAAAATTAAGTTGTTCTGAGATATTATTTTATTATTACAGTAAAGGATGGCGAAGGGGAGTTATAGCACTTCTCTTTATGTTCCCATATTTCTGCTATAAAATCTTAACGCTCTTATAAAATGTCAGCATCAAGTGACTTTAAAACTTTATTTCAACAAGCGTCACTGAAAGAGATATATTATAATTCAGTAAGATTTAGTGGGGCCCCTGGAATTGATGGAATTAATTCAAAAAAATTTGAAACAAGAATTAATGAGCAGATTAATATTATAAACTATAAAGTACTCAATGGCACATATCACTTCTCTTTATATAAAGAAAAACTTTTAATAAAAAGTTCTGACAAAAAGCCAAGAGTGATATCTATCTCAACCATTAGGGACAAGTTAACACTTAAAGCGCTTTCAAAAATATTAACAAACTCATTCAATGATTGCGGCCGTTCCGTTCATAAAATCATTAATGATATAGCTAGCAATATTTCGAGCAATCAATATGATGGATTTTTGAGATTAGATATAAAAGATTTTTATCCTTCAGTATCTCATCACTTTTTAAAATCAAGTCTATCTTCAAAAATAAAAAAACAAGAGATTATCAACCTCTTGTTTGATGCAGTTACGCAAATAACAGTTCCCAAAAGCAAAAACCACAAACTAAACGCGAGAAGTCCAAAAGGAATTCCTTTGGGCCTGCCCATATCAAATATACTAGCTAATATTTATATGATAGGTATTGATAAAAAATATCTTAAAAAGAATACGATAAAATATTATAGATATGTTGACGACATCTTAATCCTTTGCAAACACAATCAAATAGACAGAATTAAGAAAAGTATCGATAAAGATCTTAAAAAGATAGATTTGGATGCTTACTCCGAAAAAGATGAGAAGTATAGTAGTGGTAAAATTAATTCAGGCATTGAATATCTTGGATATACATTTACTAACAATAAGATATCAATACGAAAGCGATCTATAGAAAAACAAAGAGAGCTTATAATAAACGCCCTTACACACTCCCATTATTCAAACAATAAAGATATAGCGCTGCTTGAGTGGACATTAAATATTAGAATAACAGGTGGTATTTTAAATAATAACAAATATGGATGGCTTTTTTTCTTCTCTCAAACGAATGATCTTCAATTATTAGCATCTCTCGACCATTTCATCAAGAAACAATTGATTCGATTTGGCTTAGACATTAAAAATATAAAAATTAAAACATATTTAAGATCACACAACGAAATAACAAAAAACCTCAAGAATACCACGTATGTCCCAAATTTTGACTTATATGGAGTATCAGAAAAAAGAACCCTCTTATCAAGAATATTCAAGATCAATACCAATACCTTAAATGATATTGAAGTAGACTCTATTTTTAATAGAAAAATATTCCAAACAATTAAACAACTTGAAAAGGATATCGGCAGAATATCATAATACTGTAAATGTCAGCCTTAGCAAGGTAAAATTGGGTTAAGTAGACCGGGGGATTTCCACCCCCAGTCACTTGCAGAACCGGACGTGAACGTCTCCACTCATCCGGCTCCCATTATCCAGCCTCAGCCTTTCGAAATTAAGGATGTTCTTAACTATTGCAATATTCGATTTCGCAGCAGAATCTGATTGACCGCCGATGCCGAAATACCATAAAACAGGGAACGTTCTTTATTATTTCAACATTCTATCTCGAAGCAGAATCTGATTGACCGCTGATGCCGAAATACCAAGTATCCTGGCTACTCCTGCATACGACATACCCATTTCAAGCACCAACTCACGGGCAAGGTCTTTTCTTACAGCCGAACATGTTCTGACCCGGCTTCCGGACTGTAACATCTTCACCGATACTCCCGCAACCTTGCAGGCGTTCTCCAATCGATTTCGGGCATCAAGCTCCATTGATTCAGCAGGAACTTGCTCCTTACGGTTCTCATCAACATCATCAAGCACGTCCTTCACAAACTCGCTGCTTCCCAGAATCCGCTCATCGCTGAACTGTCTTTCTCCCCTTTTCCTCAGCGACTTCACTTCTGACCACCCTCCTAGCGAACGAACCAAACCGCCTCCAGTCAGTTCCGGCTGGCTGCCAAGACCGCTTTCGAGTGTTACGAACTCCTGATATCCTTTTCGAGCCGATGATTCGTCATCACCGAAATACCTGAGCACCTCATCACGACCCTGCCACTCATGCTGGATCCGATTCATCACAACAGCATGTCCGCTCCAGCGGTAGTGCTCAAGTTCTTTCATTGTCCCCACAAGTCCGGCTCTCAGCGGATTAAGATGGATATAACCGACCAGCTTGAGAAAATAGGAGTCAGCTTCGCAGACTATCGATTTGTAACGGTTCTGGAATAAATGGCCGTGCCGCTTGTGCTTCCGGTTGAAATATGATGCATAACCGGACAGCAGCTTGCGCATGAACGTTGACAGCCCGAGTGTTCCACTGACCAGCAAAATATGCGCATGATTGCTCATCAGCGCCCAGGCATATATTGTTGTACCTGTTGCGATGGCAACCTCTCCCATGCGCGTGACATAAAATGTCCTGTCAGCATCATCTACGACAATATTCATCCCGTCAATTCCCCTTACCATAACGTGATGCAGGGTTCCCGGTGCGTCAAGTCTCGGACCTCTCGGCATAGCTCCTCTCGTTGTATACTATGATTAGTGTCACCATTTAAACCTGATGACTATACTTACTATTTTAAGTTTTTTTGTTCAAATAATAAAGAACGTCCCCTTTGTTTTGTGTTTTGTGTTTTCAATGATAACTTATCAACTCGGAAAGGTTTTTCAAAAACACCCAGATTTGGCCTCCCTGCGTTAAACTATTGCCGGATAACCACCTCATGCACCGAACCCTACACAATTTGGCTGAAGCTTGAATCAGATAATGAAGTCCGATATCATTTTTCACCTTTAAACAATGCATAACCCAGTTTACCCGCCAAAACCGCCTTGTAAAACTCCCGCTCGTTTTTCATGACCGTAGCGACACCCGGCAACCCATATTCAGTAAAGATCCTTCCCATCGTTCTCAGCTTTTCAGGAATAGTCATCGTGAAAAACCAATGTTTGACATCGCGATCCTTCCTTATTTTCCAGAACATCTCCGGCTTCGACCACTG
>Ga0326726_10000122_pt1 | contig 72888 bp, 68 predicted proteins | sample MHFenrmetagenome_2_FD_207603 | JGI IMG/M metagenome (GOLD analysis project Ga0326726, IMG submission 207603) | Lab enriched peat soil microbial communities from Michigan Hollow, Ithaca, NY, United States - MHF15MN | ecosystem: Environmental > Terrestrial > Soil > Wetlands > Peat | place: USA... | reverse complement strand
GTCGTTGGGCTTGTCGAAGACGTCGAACCCGGCCACCGTGGCCCGCCCGGACGTGGCCGGCAGGTAGCCGGTCAGGATGCGCATCGTCGTGGTCTTGCCGGCCGCGTTCGGGCCGAGCAGGCCCCAGATGCGCCCGGCCTCGACGCTGAACGTCAGGTCGCGGACGGCTTCGAGCTCCCCATATCTCTTGGTGAGCCCTTGGACTTCGATCATGTTCACCTCCGCTGATAGGTTCTCCAACCGTTGAGGGACCCGGGTCGTTGCGTCACATGCGATCGGGCGGGGGGATGCCCATGAGCCCGAGGGCCCGGTGCAGCTGCTCCTTGACCGTCCGGAGGACGAGCAGGCGGAAGGCCCGGATCTCCGGATCCTCTTCGGCGAGGACAGGATACTTATGGTAATAGCCGTTGAATTTCTGGCAGAGGAGGAAGGCGAACTTGGCCAGGTGGGAGAACTCGAGGGCCGCGACGGACCGCAGGACCTCTTCTTCGAGAGAGGCCGCGGTCAGGATGAGGTCCCAGAAATCGGCCGCTTCCGGGGCCGCGAGCCCGGCCGGGATGAGGGCCGCGCCGCCAGAAGGCGGGATGATGTCCGCCTCGTCCAGGCCGGTGCGCTCCTTGAGCTTGCGGAAGATGCTGGCCAGCCGGACCGCCGTGTACTGGAGATAGGGGCCGGTCTCGCCCTCGAAGCTCAGGGCCTCCTCGAAATCGAAGACGATGACCGAATTGCGGGCGAACTTGAGCATGAAATAGCGCAGCGCGCCCGTGGCGATGTCGCGGGCCGTCCGGCGCCGCTCGGCCTCCGGCCGGTCCGGGTCCCTCTTTGCGATCTCGGCCTCGGCTTTGGCCTCGAGCCGGTCGAGCAGGTCGTCGGCCTTGACCCCGAGCCCCTTGCGGCCCGAGACCTCGAGGAAGGAGCGGTCCTTCTCCTCCTCCGAGGCCGCGTAGCCGAGCTCGCCCAGGCTCTTGGGCGACAGGGCCACCATCTCGTAGGAAAAATGGATGGACTTGGCGGCCTGGGCCTCGAAATGAAGGGACCGCAGGCCCTGGACGACGACCTTCTGCAGGTAGGACTGGCGGGTGTCGATGACGTTGTAGACCTTGGTCGCCCCGCCGAAGCCCGGCCGGGCCGCGGTCGGCGCCGCGGTCGAGATCCAGAGCGTCCGTCCGCCCGCCTCGGCGAACGGCTCGTAGTAGAAATCCTGCCCGAGCAGGCCGAACTTCCAGAGCTGGTAGGCGATGTCCTTGCCGACATAGGTCACGGTGCCGTCGGAGCGGACGATGATCTTCTCCCGCTCCGCCTCGTCCTCCAGGCGCATGACCCAACAGCCTTTGTTGTCGCCTGCCGTGGCCAGGGTGATGGCCTGGCGCTCCTTGAGCAGGGCAAAAGCCTTGTCCCAGAATTTCAGATGAAGGATGGTGCTCTCGCAGGGAAGGACGTCGTAGCCGATGCCGATCCGGGCCATGGTCGCCAAGTGAGCCCGGACGATGCGCCGCGAGATATAGCGGGACATCCCGTATTCGGGGTCGAGCCCGTGCTCGATGCGCTGCATGATCTCCGACTTGCGGCCCTGGGCTTCCGGATGCGCGGCCAGGTAGGTCGAGACCCGGGCGTAGAGGTCCCAGCAATAATAGTCGAACTTGCCGGGCAGCCCCTCCAGATCGGCGACGGTCTTGCCCTCGAGCTCCATGACGCCGAAGACGACGTCGACGACCTGCACCCCCGTATCGTCGATGTAGTTCTGGACCTCGACGGTCTCGCCCTTGTAGCGGAGCGACCGGGCCAGGGCATCGCCGAGACAGGCGTTGCGGAGGTGGCCGATATGGGCGGCCTTGTTGGGGTTGATGTTGGTATGCTCGATGATGATCTTGCCCTCGTCCGGGGCCAGGGAGGTCCGTCCAGCCAGGCGGATGGCCTCGCTGAACGCGGCGGCCTTGTCGAGCCAGAGGTTGAGGAACCCGCCGCCGGCCACCTCGGCCTTGGCCACCCCCGCGATCGCGGCGACGAGGGGGGCCGCCTCCTGGGCGATCGTGCGCGGCGGCCGCTTCAGCGTTTTGGCCAGCTGGAAAGGGAAGGTCAGGGCCAGATCGCCCATCTTCGGGTCGGGCGTCGGGGCCATGTCGAGGTCGGCCAGGCCGAGCGGATAGACGGGCTTCAGCCGGTCGTAAATCTCTTCTTTCAACCGGGTTTTGAGGGCGATCATATTCGGCTGACTATTATAGCAAAATCGTCGTTGGGGGCAAGCAACAGAAAATGGGACGCTTCTATTTTCCTGAGCTCGCTGGGAGAGGATAATGGAAGCGTCCCCATTTTCCGTCCCTTGAACGGGTGCGCGAGTTGTGATAATTTTGGCTTTCGCTCCAGGACAAGAAAGGAAAGGACCATGAAGAAGACGCGCTTCAATGAGCTCCATAAGAAGCTCGGCGGCAAGATGATCGAATTCGTCGGCTGGGAGATGCCGGTCGAGTACTCCGGCATCATTCCCGAGCATATGGCCGTCCGGACCAAGGCCGGCCTTTTCGACGTTAGTCATATGGGGGAGGTCCTGGTCACCGGCAAGCAGGCCCTCGCTTACGTTCAGTGGCTGACCCCGAACGACGTCGCGAAGCTCGCTCCCGGCCAGGTCCAATACACGGCCCTGATGACCCCCGAATCGACATTCGTCGACGACATGCTCGTCTACTGCATGGGTCCCGAGGAGTACTTCCTCGTCGTCAACGCGGCCAACGACGACAAGGACTTCGCCTGGATCGCTTCCCACACCCCGGGCTTCGCGGTCAAGGTCGAGCACCAGAGCGACATCTATTCGCAGCTGGCCCTTCAAGGCCCGCTGGCGGAGACCTTCCTCCAGCCGCTCACCGATATCGACCTGGCGGCCATGAAGTCCTTCCACTGGGCCAAAGGCCGTGTCGCCGGCAAGGCCTGCCTGGTCTCGCGGACCGGCTATACCGGCGAGGACGGCTTCGAGATCTATACGACCGACCCCGCGCCGCAGGTCATCTGGACATCGATCATCGAGACGGGCCGCCCTCAGGGCCTTCTGCCGATCGGCCTGGGCGCCCGCGACACCCTGCGCCTCGAGTCGAAGCTCATGCTCTACGGCAACGACATCACCGATAAGACGACGGTGCTCGAGGCCGACCTGAAGTGGATCGTCAAGCTGCAGAAAGGCGATTTTCTGGGCCGGCCGGTGATCGAGAAGCAGCTGGCCGAGGGCCTGACCCGCAAGCTGGTCGGATTCGAGCTCCTCGAGCCGGGCGTCGCCCGCCCCCATTATCCGGTGTACTACAAGGGCCAGAAGGTGGCCGACGTGGCGTCGGGGACGTTCTCGCCGCTGCTGAAAAAGTCCATCGGCCTCGTCTATCTGCCGATCGAGGGCACGGCCGTCGGCACGGAGTTCGAGGTCGAGATCCGCGGCAAGAGGGTCAAGGCCCACGTCATCCCGACGCCCTTCTATAAAAGAGCCAAGAAATAGCGAGTCCCAACGCCAAGGAGGCACCCATGTATCCGAACGAATTCCGCTACACCAAGGACCACGAGTGGATCAAGCTCGAAGGCGACGAGGCCGTCGTCGGCATCACCGATTTCGCTCAGAACCAGCTCGGCGACATCATCTATGTCGAGCTCCCCGCCGTCGGCAAGGAGCTCGCCGCCCATCAGGCCATCGGGGCCGTCGAATCGGTCAAGTCGGTCTCCGATGTCTACGCCCCGGTCGCCGGCGTCGTCACCAAGGTCAACGAAGCCCTGGCCACGGCGGCCGATCTGCTGAACAAGGATCCCCACGGCCAGGGCTGGATCATCCGCATCAAGGTCAAGGACAAGAAGCCCCTCGACAGCCTGTTCACGGCCGGCGATTACGAGAAATTCCTGGAGGGGCTCGAACACTGAGGCCGCGGCCGGCCGGACAAGGGGTTTTTCCATGAGCTATCTCTCTCTCAGCGACAAGGACAAGGCCGAGATGCTGGCCCGGACCGGAGCGGCCAAGATCGACGACCTCTTCTGCTGTATCCCCGAGGCGATCCAGCTCATGAGGCCGCTCGATCTGCCGCCGGCCCAATCGGAGCTCGAGCTCGTCCGGACGATCGACGCGGTCGGCCGGAAGAATTCGTATGTCGGCCATCTTTCGTTCCTCGGCGGCGGGGCCTACGATCATTTCATCCCCACGGTCGTCGACTACCTGAGCTCGCGGGGCGAATTCGTCAGCCCGTACACGCCCTATCAGCCCGAGGTCAGTCAAGGGACGCTCCAGATCATCTTCGAGTTCCAGACGCTCGTCTGCCAGCTCACGGGACTCGACATCGCCAACGCGTCCCTCTATGACGGTTCGACCGGCGTCGCCGAGGCCGTCCTGATGGCCCACCGGGTCACGAGCCGGGACAAGGTCGTCCTGGCCACCTCCCTCCATCCGCAGTACCGGGAGGTCGTCCGGACCTACATCAAGAACCTCGGGGTCACGGCCGTCGAGGTCGGTTTCGGGCCCGAGGGCCGGATCGATGCGGCCGCCCTCGCCAAGGCCCTCGATGACAAGACCGCGGCCGTCGTTTATCAGTCGCCCAACTTCTTCGGCGTCGTCGAAGATGTCAAGGCGCTGTCCGACGCCGCGCACGGCGTCAAGGCCTTGTCGGTCGCGGTCGTGGCCGAGGCCCTGTCTCTCGGCCTGCTCGAAGCCCCGGGCCGCCTCGGCGCGGACATCGCCACCGGGGAGGCCCAGTCGCTCGGCCTCCCGCTGAGCTTCGGCGGGCCCTATCTCGGGTTCATGGCCTGCAAGAAGGACTATCTCCGCCAGATGCCCGGCCGGATCGCCGGGGAGACCAAGGACACCGAGGGCCGGCGGGGCTTTGTCCTGACCCTGGCCACGCGGGAACAGCACATCCGCCGCGAGAAGGCCACCTCGAACATCTGCACCAATCAGGCCCTTTGCGCCCTGCGGGCCACGATCTTCATGGAGACCCTGGGCAAGCAGGGTCTGCGCGAGCTGGCCTGGCAGAACGCCCAGAAGGCGGCCTACGCGGCGGATCGGCTGGCCTCGATCAGGGGGGTCAAGAAGAAGTTCACCGGACCGTTCTTCAACGAATTCGTCATCGAGCTCCCCCAGCCCTGGGCCAAGGTCGATGCCGGGCTCAAGGCTCAAGGCCTCGTCGGCGGCCACGGCCTGGGGACCGACTATCGCGGTCTCGAAAACGCGGCCCTCGTCTGCGTCACCGAGCTCAAGACCCGGGAGGAGATCGATCACCTGGTCCGGACGCTCGAGGAGGTGCTCCGATGATCAAAGAGATCCGCGAACCCCTCATTTTCGAGATCAGCGAGGCCGGCAAGCGGGCCGCCGAGCTGCCTGCCCTCGATGTCCCCGAGACCGAGAACCTGCTAGCCGGCGCGCCGCTGCGCCGGGAGCTCGAGGGCTTCCCGGAGGTTTCCGAGACCGAGATCACCCGCCACTTCACCCGCCTGTCCCAGAAGAACTACTGCGTCGACCTGGGTCTCTATCCGCTCGGCTCCTGCACGATGAAATACAACCCCAAGATCAACGAGCGCCTCTCGGCCCATCCCGCGTTCGCCGCTTCGCATCCCCTCGCCTCCGCCGACCTCGTCCAGGGCAACCTCGAGGTCCTGAAGAAGCTCGAGGGCTTCCTCTGCGAGATCGCGGGGATGGACGCCTTCACCCTCCAGCCCGCGGCCGGGGCCCACGGCGAGCTGACCGGGATGATGCTCATCCGGGCCGCCCTCGAAGCCCGTGGCAACGCCCGGAAATATGTCCTCATCCCGGACTCGGCCCACGGCACCAACCCGTCGTCGGCCCACATCTGCGGCTACATGGTCAAGGAGATCAAGTCCAACGAGAACGGGACGATCGATCTGGCCTCGCTGGCCCAGGAGATGACCGACGAGGTGGCCGCCCTGATGGTCACCAATCCCAACACCCTGGGAGTCTTCGAATCCGACATCTGCCGGATCGCCGAGATCGTCCATGCCAAGGGCGGCCTCGTTTACATGGACGGCGCCAATATGAACGCCCTGACCGGCGTCGTCCGCCCGGGCGACATGGGGATCGACGTCCTGCACATCAACCTCCACAAGACGTTCTCGACCCCGCACGGCGGCGGCGGACCGGGATCCGGTCCCGTCGGCGTCAAGAAGGAACTCATGCCTTTCCTGCCCGTGCCGGTCATCGCCGAGAAGGGCGGGCGCTACGTCCTCGACTTCGACCGCCCCCGCTCGATCGGCCGCGTCCGGGCCTATTTCGGCAATTTCTCCGTCATCGTCCGGGCCCTGTGCTACATCCTGACCCTGGGGCCGAAGGGCGTGCGGGAGATCGCCGAGTTCGCGGTGCTGAACGCCAACTACATCCGCAAGAGCTTGGAAGGGGAGTACCACCTCAAGTACGCCACGGCGTCCCTGCACGAGTGCGTGTTCTCCGACAAGTTCCAGAAGGAGTTCGGCGTCACGAACCTCGACATCGCCAAGCGGCTGATCGATTACGGGGTCCATCCGCCGACCATGTCCTTTCCGCTCATCGTCCACGGCGCCCTGATGATCGAGCCCACCGAGACCGAGAGCCGGCGCGACCTCGATCACTTCATCGAGGCCATGAAAGCCATCGCCAAGGAGGCCAAAGAGGACCCCGAGGTGCTCCACGCGGCGCCTCACGTCACCTACGTCAGCCGGCTCGACGAAGTGGCCGCGGCCAAGTTCCCTGTGCTGCGCTGGGAAAAGAAAGCCTAGATGTCCGTCCAAGACCTGATCCTCGGGCTGCACCGGTTCTGGGCCGGCCAGGGCTGCTATCTGGCCCAAACCTACGACCTCGAGGTCGGCGCCGGGACGATGACCCCGGACACGTTCTTCCGCGTGCTCGACAGGCGCGATTGGCGGGTCGGCTATGTCCAGCCGTCGCGGCGGCCCGATGACGGCCGCTTCGGCGAGAACCCCAACCGGGTCCAGAAGCATTTCCAGTATCAGGTCATCATGAAGCCCTCGCCGGCCGGGATCCAGGACGTCTACGTCCAGAGCCTGCGCTCGCTCGGCATCGTACTCGAGGACCACGATCTGCGCTTCGACGAGGACAACTGGGAATCGCCGACGATCGGCGCCTGGGGCGTCGGCTGGCAGGTCCTGCTCGACGGCCTCGAGATCACCCAGTTCACCTACTTCCAGCAGTGCGGCGGCATCGATCTCATGCCGGTCCCGGTCGAGATCACCTACGGACTGGAGCGGCTGGAGATGTTCCTGGAGCAGAAGGACGACATCTATGACCTGGACTGGTCGGCCGACGTCAGCTATCGGGACCTCCGCCTCCGCGAGGAGAAAGAGTTTTCCGAATACAACTTCAACGCCGCCTCGGTGGCCATGCTCCGCCAGGCCTTCAACGCCTGCCAGAAGGAAGCCGGGCGGTTGGCCGCCAAGGACCTGCTTCTGCCGGCTTATGACATGTGCCTGAAGTGCTCCCACAATTTCAACCTGCTCGATTCCCGCGGCGCCATCAGCGTCACCGAGCGGGTCAAGATGATCTCCCAGATCCGCTCCCTGGTCAACGACATCGCCCGGCGTTACACCGGCGGGAAGGACGGGGCCTGATGGAATTCCTGCTCGAGCTGCTGACCGAGGAGCTTCCGGCATCCCATATCCGCTCGGGCCGCGACCAGCTCGAGGCCGGGCTCCGCAAGGAGCTCCTCGAGGCCCGGATCGAGGTCCGGTCGCTCACGACCCTGGCCACGCCGCGCCGCCTCGTCGTGGCCGGCGACTTCGCCGAGGGCCAGGAGGACCGCGAGGAGGTGGTCGCCGGGCCGCCGCTCGCGATCGCCAAAGGACCGGACGGGGCCCTGACGGCCGCGGGCAAGGGATTCGCCCGCTCTCAAGGCGTCGACGAAAGCCGGCTCGAAGTCGTCCGCACGCCCAAGGGGGAATACCTCGGCTTCAAGCGCCTGGCCAAGGGCACCCCGACCGCAGAGATCCTGGCCGCCGCCGTGCCCCGGGTCCTCGGCGCCCTCTCTTTCCCGAAGATGATGCGCTGGGCCTCCAGCCCCTTTCGCTTCTCCCGCCCCATCCACGGCCTGCTCTGCGTCTTTGGCGGGGCCGTCGTGCCGACGTCGTTCGAGGGCCTGACGGCCTCGGACGAAACCGTCGGCCATCGGATCGCGGCGCCCGGGCCGATCAAGGCCGCCAACCTGGCCTCCTACCGCGAGGCCCTCAGGACGAGCTTCGTCGTCGTCGATCCGGCCGAGCGCAAGGCGATCATCGCGGGCCAGATGGAGGCCGCCCTGGAGCCGCTCAAGGCCAAGGCCTATCCGGACCCGGAGCTCCTCGACAATCTGACGCTGAGCGTCGAATATCCGCTGGTCATCCTGGGGTCCTTCCCCGAAACCTACCTCAGACTGCCGATCGAGGTCCTGGCCACGGCCATGCGCGAGGGCCAGCACCTCTTTTCGGTCGTCCGCGACAGCCAGCAGCTGCCGTATTTCCTGGGCGTGGCCGACACCCCCGGCGATGCCAAAGGGCTCATCCGCCGCGGCAACGAGCGCGTCCTCCGGGCCCGCCTCGAGGACGCCAGGTTCTTCTGGGACCAGGACCGCAAGCTCCCGCTGCGGGACCGGGCCGCCGGCCTGAAGAACGTCCTCTTCCAGGAGAAGCTCGGCACCTACGACGACAAGACCCAGCGGCTGAAAAAGATCGTGGCCTACCTCTCCGAAAAGCTCGGGGCGGCCGACGTCAAGGAAGCGGCGGTCGAAGCCGCGGCGCTCTGCAAGGCCGACCTCCTGACCGAGATGGTCAAGGAATTTTCGGGCCTTCAAGGCCGGATGGGCGGGCTCTACGCCCGGGAGGAAGGGCTGCCGGAAGATATCCACCTGGCGATCTACGAGCACTATCAGCCGGTCGGCCTCGAAGACGCTTCCCCGTCGACCACGGCCGGAGCGATCCTTTCGATCGCCGACAAGATGGATTCGATCGTCGGCGCGATCGGGGTCGGCCTCCAGGTGACGGGCTCGAGCGACCCGTTCGGCCTGCGCCGTAACGCTCACGGCGTCTGCAAGGTCGCGCTCGACCGCAAGCTCCGGTTCTCGTTCCCCCTCCTGCTCGACCGGATCCTGGCCATCTACGGCGACCGGCTGACCCTGGAGCGGGCCGAGGTCAAGTCCGCGTGCCTCGAATTCTTCGCCGGCCGGCTGCGCTTCATCCTGGAGAAGAAGGGCTGCCGCTACGATCTCGTCGGCGCCGCGCTCGGCCCCGGGGTCGACCAGATCGTCGACGTTCAGGCCCGGGTCGAGGCCCTGGATGCCCTCAAGTCGAGCCCGCAGTTCGAACCGTTCATCCTCATGGCCAAGCGGATCCACAATATCCTCAAGGGTCTGCCGCCGGCCAAGATCAATCCCGACCTGTTCGTCGAAAAAGAGGAGCGGGAGCTCTATTCGAGCCTTTCGATCATCGGCAGCAACGCCCAACCGATGATCGCCCGGGGCGATTTCGCCCGGGCCCAGGGGATCATCTTCAAGCTGCAGCCGGAGCTGAACACGTTCTTCGACAAGGTCCTGGTCATGGCCGAAGACAAGAGGACCCGCCAGAACCGGCTGGGGCTGCTGCAGTCCATCGCCAAGATGCTCCTCAGCATCGCGGACTATTCGCAGATCGTGGTCGAGGGGGAGAAGCCGGCCAAGCCCAAGGGGGCGCGCTAGGCCCCTGATCAGGCCGCGGGGCCGCCGCCTTCGGTCGGTCCCACCGGACTGCCGGGATCCAGGAACCTCGATTCGAGGGCGACGATCCTGGTCAAGGCCTGGGGCCCGTTCTGGCTCCGTTCGAGGCCGTAAGCGTTGAATTGGACGCCGGCCTGATACTTGTAGCTCTTCCCGGCGTTGAAGGTGGACCAGCGCACGCGTCCCTTGAGATCGAGGGGGCCGCGCTCGCCGGGGACGGACAGTTGAAGGGAGATCCGGGACTTGAACTTGAGGGGTTTCTGGGTCAGAAAGCGGACCCCGCCCCGGCTGAGATCCAGGATCGGACAGAACTCCTCTTCGGTCCGTTTCTTGGAGGCGAAGAGCCCTTCCTTCCTGTAGGAGATGGTCGCTCCGGGGATGGTGAACCGCTGGCAGAGGCGCCTTTCGACATCTTTATCACCCATCTCGGTCCTCCGTTGTCATGGGCCGGGTCCGCGGCCCGGGGCTGGAGGGCGTCCGGCGACAGCCCCCACCTGCCCGAAGATATAACAGAGGCCGGGTTCCGAAGTCAAATCGGGGCTTGATCCTTGAGGATCGAGCCCCTGGCGGGAGGGAGGGACAAGGAGGCTCGGGCGGACACCGATCGTCCGGCCGATGTCGTCCGGGAATAGGCAAAGGACAGGACGCTGACCTTCTGATAGGAGGGGGGAACTGGCTTGGGCGGCTTCTTGGACACCAGGTCCTTGAAGGCCTTATAGGCCAGGGCCAGGGCGCTGAGGACATCGACTCCGCCCATCGTCATCGGGTCGTTCGTCGGCGGGGGCATGTAGGGTTTCTGGCCCTGCATGAGCGGCCCGCCCAGGGGGAACGTGAATCCGGCGGACCGGGGCGCGATCTTGCGGCTCTTGAGAACGAGCTTGCCGTCGATATAGAGCGAGATCTCGCCTTCCTCGATCGGACGGGCCGGGGCCGTCGAGGGGCGGGGCGCGAACATATCCCGCGGGGCTGGTCCCGGAGTGGCGATGTCGGCGATGTCGACCTGAAGGCGGACCGGCTTGCGGACGATGAGGTCGCCGGCCTTGAGGTCCACGGTGAACTCGTAGACGTCCGACCGGTTGAAGAGGCCCGAAAGAGGGATGGTCAGGATATGGAAGCCCTTGGGCCAGAAGCCGCCCTCGAGGACATAAGGGCCAAGGGAAACCCGGTAGAACGCGTCGTTCAGGAGCTCCAGCCCGATATCGACCGAGGCGGGCAGCCCGGTCGGCGGCGTCCGCGAATAGGACAGGAGGCTGAGGTCGTGGAGGAGAGGATACGCGCGTTCCCAGCCGGCCCAGACGTTGAGGAGGCCCCGCACCGCATAGTCCTCGAGGAAACCGAAGTCGGGATAGTTATCGAGATAGGTCTCGAAGTAGTCCGCTACCAGGTCCCGTTCGGCGGTCTTGTCCTCGAGCCTGGCCGCCAGGAACGGCAGGATGAAGGCCGCCGCCTGCTTGTCGTCGCCTTGGAGCCTCGGGATCTCAGCCGTCAGGAAATTCCAGGCCGCCGGATAATCGGGGTTCCGGCCGAGATGGGCGTTGAGCTCGGTCTTCCAGTCGGCTCGCAGGACCGGGCTGACCACCAGGGCCATGAAGAGACCTGCCGCCAACCGTTTAGTCATTGTAGACGAACTCGAAGTTGATCTCGAGAAGGTCGCCAGGAAAATCAGCCGGGAGAGCGGGGAAGGGCAGCGAGGTCCGGAGGGCCTCCAAGGCGGCCCGGTCGAGCGGCTCGAGGCTGGTGCCCTCGATGATCTCAATCGAATCGAGCTCGCCGGTTTTTTTAATGACCACGATCATGCTGATCCGGGCGGCCCTTGGCACCTCCGGCACGGCCGGCAGCGTCCAGTTGATCTGGAGCCGGTCGATGACCATGGTGGCCCAGGGCAGGAGATCGTATCCTTTCAACGGAATGGACATCCCGACCCGTTGCGGCGCTCCAGTCCCTCCGCCGCCGCTGCGTCCGGGACCGCGCCCGTATCCTCCGACCCCGCCGGCATAGGCGCCGCGGCTGAATTTCGAGAAATCGGGGAGCGGGGCGCCGGCGCCGACCCCGGGAGGGCCGGGCGGCGTGCCAGGCCGGGCCATGGGCAGGGTCAGGTCGGATCTGCCGTGGATCCTCAGAGATTCCTGGAACCTTGAGGATAAGGAAGGGATGGCCGCCCCCGATCCGGGCGGAGGGACGTTGACCCCCTCGCCAGGCGGGCCGGCCTCGGCGCCGCCGGCCGGAGGTTCGCCGGCGGGCGCCGCTTCGGGCTCGGGGCGGGCTGGCGCAGGCTTGGCCGCAGGTTGGGCAGGACCCGGTCCGGATGCGGCCTGACCTTCTCCGGGCACTTCGGCCAGGCCGCGGCCCCCGACGATCTTGGGGATGGCCACCTTGAGCGGCGGGACGATCAAGACTTCCCGGACCTCTTCTTTGGCGAACGGAAGGATCTTGACGGTGAAACGCCCGAAGATGATCGCCAGCAGCAGGACCGCATGGAACGCCAGTGTCACGGACAGGCCGATAGCCCTGTCGCGGCCGGACGGCTTTCCGGTCTGAGGTCGGGCGATCGAATCTTCAAACAAGGGTCGGGATTTCCTAAACGCTTATTATATTACAATCTCGTCTGGGCCCGAAGGGTTGCGGCTTCCTCTAACGCGAGACGACGAGGTAGACGAAGGCCAGGGCGTTGAGGATGACGAGGCGGACTATGAGGGCCGGGATGCCGAATAGGGGAATGATCAGGCAGGAGGCCAGAATGACGCCCGCGAACGAGGCCAGGAGATCGATGCCATAGCCGAGACCGGGATGGTCGGTCCGCGGCACGATCTCGCGATTGGCCGAGACGAAGAGATAGCCCCCTAGCAGTCCGAAGCCCGCCAGGATGGCCATGATCACGGATTGGCGGCCGGCCGCGGGAAGGACCAGCGAGGTCAGCCCGAGCAGGAGGACAAAGGCGCCTTGGACCGCCGTGAGCTCGGCCGACCCGGCGCGTTTTCGCGACCTGGCCGCGGTCGCGCCGAGGGCCAGCCCGGCCATGAACAGGGCCAGGAGCAGCGGGATCCGGCCGTAGACGAAGCCGAAATGGGCCTGGAACGCGATGAAGAGGGCCAGCTCGACGGCGATCGAAGTGAAGCCCATCACGGCCACGGGGACGAGGGCACGCGCGGGAGAGCGCTTCCGGAATATGGCCAGCCCGGCCAGAACGAGGCCGAAGATGGCCAGGGGCGCATCCAGGATCCAGCCTCGAGCCAAATGCCCGGCCGCCCGGAGCAGCCGGGATTCGGCGCCGCGGAACTGCCCGGCCCATAGGACCGCATGGAAATAATAGCTGACCGGGACGAGGTCCCGGTTGATCCGCGCGCCGGGGGTCATGAGCTTGCCGGCCAGATGATCGACCCGGGCGGGGTCGAGCCGCGCCGGCAGCATCCCGGGGCTGACGTAGCGGAGCCGCAAGCCCCGCCGGGCGATCGCGGCCGTGAGCGCGTTCGGGTCGAGCGTCAGGGGACCGTCCGAGGCCAGGAAGACGCAATTCTCTCCGGGCACGGCCTCGACATGGGCGAAGACGCCGCGGAGCGTCGCCGCGAGCGAGCTCAGGAACTCGGCCAGCGGGGCGCTGATATAGTTTTCGGCCGAGGGGACGACAAAGCTCAGCACGCCGTCGGGCCGGAGCGTCCTTCGGACCTGCTCAAAGAACTCCCGGGTGTAGTACCGGTTGATCTGGGCCGTGGCCGGCTCCGGCAGGCTGAGCAGGACCGCGTCGTAGCGCTCCGCGGTCCCGGCGATGAAGGACCGGCCGTCCCGGTAGAAGATGGTCACCCGCGGGTCGTCCAGGGCGGACCGGTCGGGGCCGGTGAGGTGCGTTTTGGCCAAACGCACCACCTCCGGATCGATCTCGATGCAGTCCACCCGGAGGCCGGGGTATTTCAGGGCCTCGGCGGCGCCGCCGCTCACCCCGCCGCCGATGAGGAGCACATGCCTCAGGTCCTGGCGCTGGAGCAGCGCGAAATGGACGGACTCCTCGGCCGACCCTTCGTTGGGATCGGAGAAAAGGGCCAAACCGTTATCGAACAGCGTCACCTGCTCGGCGGTCTTGATGACCTGGAGCTTTCCATAGGGCGTGTCTGCGGCATCGACCAGACGCAGAGGCTTCCACATCTTCTCCTGCGACGGCCGGTCCAGGGCGCCCAGGCCGATCGCCAGGATCATTCCCGCCGCGAGCACGACCCTGAAGCGGCCCGGCGCGAATCCGGTCCAGACCGACAGGGCGCCCGCGATGCCGACCAGGGCGGCTCCCTGCCAGTTCGACAGGTGCGGGATGAGCGCGAAGTGGACGACGAGGCCGGCGACTGCCGCGCCCACTGATTCCAGGATGTAGACCTCGGCCACGCCGCCGCCGCGAAGGGCCGCGTTGAGGCCGAAGGAGTGGCCGAGCGGAAAGCTCACCAGGAGGCTCAGGACCAGCGCAAACCCCAGGGCGGGGAAGAGGCCGGTCAGCTCGGCCGGGAGGAGGCCCAAGATCCGGTGAGAGAACCTGACCACGACGAGGCCGGCAAAGAACAGCGGCACCGTCATCCCGTAGAGCGAGGCCAGCCGTTTCGATAGGGCTTCCGGCGGTCCGCCGGGCCTGATCAGGCTCCCGGCGCCGCTCCAGAGGAGCCAGGAGCCGAGGAAAAGGCCGAAGATGAGCTCACTGCCATAGAATTGGGCTCCGAACTCCCGAAGCAGATAGATCTGAAATGACGAGGCCAGAAAGCCCATCAAAAAAGGCGGCAGCCAGCGCCTTATGCCCAGAGGCCCGGGATCGGCGTGCCGCATGTCGCGCATTTGCCCTTCTTGAGACGCACGGCCTCGACCTCATAGCCGGTCCGGGCAATGACCTTTTGGCCGCAGTTCGGGCAAAAGGTGTTCTCGCCCTCGTGGCCCGGCACGTTGCCGACATAGACGAAACGGAGGCCTTCCTCCAGCCCGACCTGGCGGGCCGCCTCGAGCGTCGAGACCGGGGTCGGAGGCAGGTTCTTGATCAGATACATCGGCTGGAACCGGGTGAAATGGACCGGCACCCGGTCGCCGGCCTCCTCGCGGATCCAGCGGCACATCTGCCGGATGAGGTCCGGCCGGTCGTTCAGCGTGGGGATGATCAGGGCCACGATCTCGAGCCAGACCTTGGACTTGGCCACCGTCCGGATCGTCTCGAGCACCGGCTTGAGCTGCCCCCGAACGTACTGGCTGTAGAAATCCTCCGAAAACCCCTTGAGGTCGACCTTGACCGCGTCGACGACGCCCAGCAGGTCGGCCAGCGGGTCCCGATTGATGTGTCCGCTGGTGACCACGACGCTCTTGAGGCCGCGGCGCTTGGCCCGCAGCGCGGTGTCATACATGTATTCGAAGTAAACGGTCGGCTCCGTGTAGGTAAAGGCGATCGAGGGACAGCCCGCCGTCACGGCCTTGTCGGCCGCGTCCTGGGGGGCGAGGTCGTAAGCCTCCACCTGTTCGGGCCGGACCTGGGCGATCTCCCAGTTCTGGCAGAACTTGCAGTTGACGTTGCAGCCCGCGGTCGCCAGCGATAGGGCCGTGGTCCCGGGCAGGACGTGGAAGAAAGGCTTCTTCTCGATCGGATCGACGTTGAGGCTGCAGACTTTGCCGTACACCAGCGTGTAATAGGTCCCGCCATCATTCTCCCGGACGCCGCAATAGCCCCGCTCTTTGTCGCCGAGGCGGCAGAGCCGCGGACAGAGCCGGCATTCGACCTCGCGGTCGGGGAGCTTAACGTAATAGCGGGCCTCAACGCGCGATAGGTTCGGTGCCGCGGCGGCCGCAGAAAGCCGGCGTCCGAGCTGGGGGAGGCCGGCGCTCAGGACCAGGCCGGCGCCGGCGGCCCGTTCGAAGAAGCTCCGCCTATTCATGCGACCGTCTCCTCGATCGTCTCGATCGCCGAGAGATCGTCCTCGCCGAGCCCTAGGGCCGAGGCCGTGCGGAGATAGCCCGGCGCCCGCCCTTCGTCCCGGAGGGTCGGCAGCCCGGCGGCCGCCCGCAGCTTTTCGATGAGGGCCCAGCCCACGGCGTCCACGGCGACCGGGTCGCGGCCGAAGACGAGCCCGCCGTGCTTGGCGGCCCAGCGGGCGTGATAGGAGGGGCCTTTGTGGAACTGGACGACCAAGGCGTCGAGGATCGTCAGGCGGTGCCGGGACTTGACCGGCGGGGCGTCGAAGACCTCGGCGACGTAGGGATCGCAGTTCGAATCATGATATTTGTTCGGGTTGTGGATGGCCCCGAAATAGTTCTTCATCCCGGCGGTGACCCCGGCCATGCCATGATCCTTGAGGATGGCCAGGCTGATCGAGGCCGTGGTCAATTCGGTCTGGATCTTCGAGAACATGCTGCCCACGCTGCGGTGGGAAACGAGGTCGGGGCCATAGCCCACGCCGTCGGTGTCCGTGCCGAAGACCCGGACCCCCGTCCGCCCCGCCGCCGGGATGTAGCCCGCGCCCCGCAGTTCCCGGGTCGTCCGGTCCCATACGAACAGGTTCTTCTCGGGGAATCCGTTCGACGACAGCCAGCCGGCCAGCGCCAGCGCCGTCTCCGGCCGGGTGCTGATCGCCCGTCCGCCGATCGTATTCACCTTGATGCCGATCCGGTCATCCGGGCGAAAAAGCGCGGCGGCGGCGGCGGTCCGCCCATCGCTCCCGGCCTCGAGAAGATCGAAGCCGCGGCTGAACATCCGGGCCAGGACGGCAGGGTCGGGATCGCCCGCGGAAGTCCAGACCTTTTCGGACCTGACGACGACGACGCGCGCCTTGCCCATGATCAAACCATGATGGGCCTTTTGTCCGGACCTGTCAAACGAGCCCGCGGCGCTTGCGGGGTCGCGCCGCTTGCCAGCGGCGGGGCCGTCCGATATATTACCTGTGGATAGGATACACTGCCCCGGAGGTCGACCATGAGACACGCCCGGTCCCCGTTGGCGGCCGCTCCCGCGATGCTGGCCGTCCTATCTCTCCTGGCGCCGGCGATCGCTTGGGCCCAGAACAGGCCGGCCAGTCCGGAGATCGCCTCCCTGATGCCCAAGCTCCCCGGCTGGTCCGCGACCGAGGCGCCGCGCTCGTACTTTCCGGACAATCTCTTCGAGTACATCGACGGCGCCGCCGAGAGCTTCCTGTCCTATGATTTCCGCGAGCTCCTCGTGGCCGACTTCGAGAAGTCCGAAAAGGGCCCCACGCTGACGATCGAGATCTACGACATGGGGCGGCCGGTCAACGCCTTCGGCATCTTCGGGGCCGAACGCTACCCGGAGAACAAGGCGGTGAGCGTGGGCGACCTGGGCTATGCCGAAGGCGAGGCCCTGAACTTCCTGGCCGGCCGCTACTATGTGAAGATGCTGGCCTTCGGGCTCGGCGAGACCACCGAAGCCGCGCTGCTCGACGCCGGGGCCAAGGTGGCCGGGTCGATCAAGCCTGGCGGAGGGCTGCCGAAGCTCGTCCGGGCTTTTCCCGAGGCCGACCTGGTCGCCCGGAGCGAGAAGTACATCAAGAAGAACTTCATGGGCTACGAGTTCCTTCACGACGGCTACGTCGCGACCTACAAGTCCGGGGGGAAGGAGCTCGAGGGGTTCTTTATCGACGCCGGTTCGGAGAACGAAGCCCGGGACATGCTGGACAAGCTCCTGGCCGCCGTCACGGCGGACAAGCAGGCCGTCGACAAGCTGGCGCTGGGCGCCCACGCCCGGAACCGCTACGGCCAGAACCTCTACATCGGCCGGGTCGGCGGCGTCCTCTGCGGCGTCATGCGCGTCCCCGACGGGCTCGAGCCGGCCGGTCAGGCCCTTCTCCAGTCCATGACCGCGGCCCTCGCCGCGGATCGGTCCCCGAAGTGACGCCCGGCCGGAAGGGGAGACGCGATCGGCATGAGCGATGACCGGTTCTTCAAGGCGGCCCTGGCGATCGCCGTCCTCTTCACAACGGGCCTCGTCTTCAAGCTCGCCCGGCCGGTCCTCATCCCGTTCATCCTGGCCATCTTCGTGTCCTATATCATCGAGCCCGCCCTGCATTTCCTGACCGGGTGCCACTGCCCGAGGCCGTCGGCCGTCATCGCGGTCCTGGCGCTGGTCTTGGTCGGGCTTTATCTGGTCGGCCTGTTGGTTTACTCGAGCGGGAAGGCCTTTGTCACCGAGCTGCCCAAGTACCAGGACCGCCTGACCGACCTTCGCCTGATGCTCGAGACCGGCCTCGGCCGGCTCGGGATCGACATGCCGACCGCCTTGAAGACCCTCGATATCAACACGGTCGGGGCCTTTGTCCTCAAGGCCATCGGGCCGTTCTTCGGCGTCATCGGCAAGCTCCTGCTCGTCTTCCTCTTCCTCATCTTCATCGTCGCCGGGCGAGGACGCATGGAAGGGAAGCTGGCCAAGGTCGTCGACGGCCCGAGCACCAGCCGGGTCCGCGGCGTGATCAATCGCATCGACAAGCAGGTCCAGAAGTACCTGATCATCAAGACGGCGATCGGATTGGGGAACGGCCTGATGGTCTGGATCGTCCTGAGGATCTTCCGCGTCGATTTTGCCTTCTTGTTCGGGCTCCTGGCCTTCGTCCTGAACTATATCCCCAACGTCGGCTCGATCGTCGCCACGGTGCTCCGGGTCGGCTTCGCCTTCTTTCAGTTCGGGACCTTTTGGACCCCCTTCTGGATCCTCGTCATCACGACGGGACTCGACAACGTCCTGGGCAATGTCGTCGAACCGCGGGTCATGGGTCAAGGGCTGGGGCTCAGCCCGCTGCTCGTCTTCTTCTCGTTGCTCTTTTGGGGCTGGCTCTGGGGCATTCCCGGCATGATGCTGTCAGTGCCGCTGACGGCGATCGTGCGGATCGTCTGCCAGAACGTCAAGGCCCTGGGGCCGCTGGCCGCTCTGATGGGGCCGTGACGAGGCCTCAGGGCCGGTTCAGGTCCTCGGCCTCGATGAGGAACGCTTCGGACGAGATGCGCTTGATCTTCCGGCCGAAATAAGACTTGAGCGCCTTTTCGGCCGCGGCCTGTTCGGCGGCCTTTTTCGAGGCCCCCTTGGACTTGGCCACGATCTTGTCCCCAAGGCCGATCTCGATGACGAAGATCCGCCGGTGGGCCGGGCCTTTTTCCGAGACCAGGCGATAGAACGGGGCGGCCAGTCCGGCCTTCTGGCAGATCTCCTGCAGGGCCGACTTGGCGTTGCTGATCGTTTGGGACTCGGACTTGATGGGCTTCAGCGAGGCGCCGAGCAGGCCGCTGACAAAGGCCTTGGCGGCCTCGAAACCGCCGTCGAGGTAGAGAGCCCCGGTCAACGCCTCGAAGGCCCCGGCCAGGATGGAGACCTTCTTCCGGCCGCCGCTCTTTTCCTCTCCCCGGCCGAGCAGGATGGCCCTGTCGAGCTTGACCGCCTTGGCCAGTAGGGCCAGGGCCAGGGTGCTCGAGGCCGAGGCCTTGAGCTTCGACAGCTCTCCTTCGCTCCGCTCCGGAAAGGCGCGAAAGAAGAATTCGGCCGCGATGAGGCCGATCACCGAATCGCCGAGGAATTCGAGCTGTTCGTTGTCTTCCGGAACGGCCACCCGGGCCTCATAGGCGTGGGAGCTATGGGTCAGCGCCCGTTCGAGAAGGGCGACGTCCGCGAACGTGTGGCCGACGGCCTTCTCCAGGCGTTCGAGCTTCTTCCGTTCAACCGTCATGTGGCTCCCTCCCACGCTCCTCATCCGAAGGGATAGACGACCCGGCCCCCGGCGAGGGTCATCACCGGTCCGCCCCGCAGGGTCCAGCCGTCGAAGGGCGTGTTCCGCCCCTTGGATTCGAATCGGCTTTTGTCGACCTGGCCGGCCCGCTCGAGATCGAGGACGGTCAGATCCGCGTCGGCGCCGGCGGCGATCCGGCCCTTCCCGGACAAGCCGAGCAGCCGGGCCGGCCGGCTCGCCAAGAGCTCGACCAAGCGGGCCAGCGAGATCGTCCCCGGCCGCACCAGCCGGTCCAGGACCAGGGCCACGGCCGTCTCGAGCCCGACGACGCCGAACGGGGCGGCCGCGAGTCCGCGGCTCTTCTCTTCGGCCGTGTGCGGCGCGTGGTCGGTCGCGATGACATCGATGACGCCGGACCGCACCGCCTCGACAAGCGCGGCGCGGTCGGCCGCGGTCCGAAGCGGCGGATTCATTTTGAAATCGGGGTCGCCCCCCGCAAGGTCGTCCTCGGCCAGAAAGAGGTGATGCGGCGTGGCCTCCGCCGAGACCCTGACGCCGCGGGCCTTGGCCTCGGCGACCAAGCGGACCGCGCCGGCCGTCGACAGATGGGCGATGTGGACCCGGGTGCCTGTGGCCTCGGCCAGGCGGATGTCCCGGGCCACCATGATGTCCTCGGCGGCCGCCGGGATGCCCGGGACGCCGAGACGGACGGAGACGGGACCTTCGTTGACGACCCCGTTCCCGGCCCGGGCCTTGTCTTCGCAGTGGTCGATGATCAGGCGGTCCGCGGCCGCCGCGGCCTCCAGGGCCTGGCGCATGACCGCGTCGTCGGACACGGGACGCCCGTCGTCCGAAAAGGCCACGGCGCCGGCGGCGGCGAGGCCGGCCATGTCGACGATCTCGCGGCCGGCGGAGCCGCGCGTGATGGCGGCGATGGGCAAGACATGGGCCCGCCCGGCCTGCCGGGCCCGGGCCAGCAGGAACTCCGTGATCTCTATCCGGTCGTTGACCGGGCGGGTGTTGGGCATGGCGCAGACGGCCGCGAAGCCGCCCTTGACCGCGGCCCGGACGCCCGTGAGAATGGTCTCCTTGGCTTCATCCCCGGGCTCACGCAGGTGGACGTGCATGTCGATGAGGCCCGGGACGATGACCAGGCCGCTCGCGTCGATCGGCCTGGCGCCGGAGGCCTCGAGCATCGGGCCCACGGCGGCGATCCGGTCCCCGTCGACGAGGACATCGAAGAGCCCGTCGAGTCGCTCCGCCGGATCGATGACCCGGCCGCCCCGGAGGACGATCACCGTGGTCTCGCTCCGGCCTTCACCGGTTCCGCGATGACGATCTCTTCGCTCCCGTCGGTCTCCTTGAGCCGGACCCGGACCTTTTCCCGACGCGAGGTCGGCAGGACCTTCCCGACGAAGTCCGGCCGGATGGGCAGCTCGCGATGGCCCCGGTCGATCAGAACGACGAGCTGGACCGACTGCGGCCGGCCCCGGTCGATGAGCGCGTCCATGGCCGCCCGCATGGTCCGGCCGGTCATCAGGACGTCGTCGACGAGGAGGACGTTCTTCTTGGCGACCGGGAAGCCCAGCCCGGCGCTGTAAAGGGCTTCCTTGGCCGGCGGGACCGGCCGGTCGTCCCTGTAGCGCGCGTAGTCGAGGAGGCCGACCGGGATCTCGACGCCTTCGAGCTCCTTGATCTGGCCGGCCAGGCGCTTGCCGATGGCCAGGCCCCGGGGTTTGACGGAGACGATCACCAGGCTCTTGAGGTTCCGGTTCCGTTCGATGATCTCCGTGGCGACGCGGGCGAGCACGCGTCGGATCTTCGTGGCGTCCATGATGCGGGCTTTGGTCTTTTCAACCATTCGCGGACTCCTGGGAGGGGATTTCGGCTCTTTGAACTTTGCCCAAACCCGGCTCAATTGTCAACCCCGGCGGGAGAACCAGGCCTGGGCCTCGCCGATGTCCCGGCGGATGCGGGCGGTGAGGGAGGCCGCATCGGGGAAGGTCCGGGTCGGGCGGATCCTTTTCAGGAAGCGGACGGCGATCGCCGCCCCGTAGAGGGAGCCCTTGAAGTCGAGGACCAGGGTCTCGACGGTCAGAGGATGAGGCCCGAAGGTGGGATTGGTCCCGACGCTGGTCACAGACCTGTGGGCCCGGCCGCGGAGCACGGTTTCGGTGATGAAGACCCCGTCGGGCAGGATCTCATTCCCGGTCTCCAGGTTGGCCGTAGGGAAGCCGAGGAGCCGGCCCCGCCGATGCCCTCGGACGACCCGGCCCCGGATCTCATAGGGCCGGCCCAGGAGCCGGGAGGCCTCCTCGACCCGGCCGCGGCCGAGCAGATCGCGTATGACCGTCGAGCTGACGACCCGGCCCTTCAAAATGACCGGAGCCACCACGTGGACGCCGAGCCCGGCCCGCCGTCCGAGGCGGCCCAACGTCGCGGTGTCGCCGCGCCGCCCCTTGCCGAAGCGAAAGCCGCGGCCGACCACGACCTCGCAGGCCCCGAGCCGGTCCCTCAGGACGCCATCGACGAAGGCCGGCCCGCCAAGATGCGCGAAGCGCCGGTCGAAGGGGATGACCGCCACGGCGTCGACGCAGGTGCCCCGGAGCCGCTCGAGCCGCTGGGCCGGGGTGTCGATCATCCGGACGGACCGCTTGCCCAAGGCCCGCTCCGGATGAGGCTCGAAGGTCAGCACGAGCGAGCGCAGGCCGCGCGCTCGGGCCAGCCGGCAGAGGCGGGACAGGATCTTCCGGTGGCCGCGGTGGAGGCCGTCGAAATTGCCCACGGCGACGGCGGACGGGCGAGGACGGAGCCGGGGATCGTCGAGGCCGCAGGTGACGACCATGCCGCTACATCTTCACGATCTCGGCCTTCTTGAGATAAGCCATCTTGAGCTGGCCGAGGACGCCGTCGAGGAACTTCTGCTCCTCGCTGGCGAGGTTGCCCTTGGTCCGGTCCTGGAGCAGGTCCAGGAGGTCGATATTCCTCTTGGCCAGGCCGAGATTCTCCTGGTGCTCGCCGTTCGCGGGGTCCTCGACCAGGCCGAGCTGGACGAGGGCCGGGAAGTAGAGCAGGATGACGATGGAGCTGAATTCGAGCGGAGGCAGGAACTCCGGCCCGCCGGGGCCGCCGCTTCCGCTCTCGGGATCGTGGCCGTGGGTCATGGAGGCGTCCTTCAGGCTTTCGCTTTAGCCGCGTTCTTGCGCAGGACGAGGGCCGCCTTGATGAACTCGTCGAGATCGCCGTCGAGGACCCGGTCCGTGTCGCCGGTCTCAACCCGCGTCCGCAGGTCCTTGATCATCCGGTAGGGGTGGAGGACGTAGGACCGGATCTGGTTGCCCCAGGCGATATCGGACTTGGCGTCCTCGAGCTTCTCCATCTTCTCGTTCTGCTTCATCTTCTCGAGCTCGTACAGCCGGGCCTTGAGGATCTTCATGGCCATGGCCTTGTTCTTGTGCTGCGAGCGCTCGTTCTGGCACTGGACGACGATGCCGGTCGGGATGTGGGTGATCCGCACGGCCGAGTCCGTCCGGTTGACATGCTGGCCTCCGGCGCCGGAGGCCCGGTAGGTGTCGATGCGGAGATCGTCAGGGTTGATGTCGACCTGGATGTCCTCGTCGACCTCCGGGTAGGCGAAGACGGCGGCGAAGGAGGTGTGGCGGCGCTTGGCGGCGTCGAAGGGGGAGATGCGGACAAGCCGGTGAACGCCCGTCTCCTGGCTGAGATTGCCGAAGGCAAAATCGCCTTCGACCCGGACCGTGGCGCTCTTCAGCCCGGCCTCCTCGCCGGGTTGATGGTCGAGGATCTCGGCCTTGAACCCCTTGCGCTCGGCATAGCGCAAGTACATGCGTAGGAGCATCTGGGCCCAGTCCTGGGATTCCGTGCCGCCCGCGCCCGGATGGATGGTCAAGAGGGCGTTGCGCACGTCGTCGGCGTCGTAGAACAGAACCCGCAGCTCGGCCTCCTGGAGGTCCTTCTCGAGCCGGTCGAGGCCCGATTCGAGGTCGCTCTCGACGCTCTCGCCTTCGGCGGCGAGCTCGGTCAGGACCTCGAGCTCCTCCTTTTGGCCCAGGATCTTCTTGAAGAACTGGAGGTCCTTCTCCAGGAGCTTCTTCTTCTGCTGGAGAGTCTGCGAGGTCTTTTGATCTTGCCAGACCTCCGGGGACGCCAGGCGCGCGTTTATCTGCCCGAGATCGGCGGTCTTGTGATCGAGGTCAAAGAAAACCTCGGACCTCTTCGATTTTCGCGAAGAGGCCGGTGAGCCTTGATCTGAGGTCGAGCGTCTTGTTGTCGACAGGTGTCATGATGGTATCGTTCCTTTGGAGACAGCGGGGCTCAGTCCTGGACGATCCGGAAATCGGTCTTCTTGCCGGCCGCGTTGAGCTTGGCGAGCAGGGCGGTGGCCTTATCCCGCGTGGGATAGCCGCCCAGGCGGACCCGGTACCAGGTCTTGGTCTCCGACGGCTTCGGGTTGGTGACGACGGCCGTGTAGCCCTGCTTCCGGTACTTGTCGGCGGCCGCCTGGGCCTGGGACCGCTCCGTATAGGCCGCCACTTGGACATAGTAGAGCCCCGCCCCGGAGGGGACCGTGGCCGTGGGCTTCTTCGTTTCTGGCGCCGGCTTCGGGGCCGGGCCCGGCGCCTTATCGACGGCGGGCTCCTTCGGCGTCGGATTGGTCACGGCGGCTTCATGGCCCGCCTGCACCTGGCCCGGCGCCGATGACTTCAGACCAGGGCTCTGGGTCTCGGCGCCGGAATCGGAAGCGGCCGGCTTGACCGGCGACTCCTTGACTGGCTCGGGGATCTGCTGGGTGACGATCTGGGACGGAGTCCCGGCCCCGACCTCCTTCTTGCCGACCGAGACGCCGAGAAGGAAGATGAACACGCCCAAGGCCAGGACCCCCAGGAAGATGACCACGAGGAGGCTGCTCGAGACCTGGATCTCGCGGAAGTCTTTGTTCTTCATCGGATCTATTTCTTCTCCTGGCTCTTATCGAACGAGAAGGCCCGCAGGAATTCCATGGGCAAGGGGAAAACGATCGTCGAGTTCTTCTCGGTGGCGATCTCGGTGAGCGTGCTCAGGAAACGGAGCTGCAGGGCCTGGGGATTCCTGGAGATGATGTCGGCGGCCTGGGTCAGCTTGTCCGCGGCCTGGAATTCGCCGTCTGCGTGGATGACCTTGGCCCGCCGCTCGCGCTCGGCCTCGGCCTGCTTGGCGATGGCCCGGATCATGTTCTCCGGCAGGTCGACCTGCTTCATCTCGACAAGCTGGACCTTGATGCCCCAGGGGTCCGTGTGCTGTTCGATGATCTCCTGGAGGCGGGCGTTGAGCTTTTCCCGCTCGGACAGGAGATCGTCGAGAGGGACCTGGCCGAGGAGGCTGCGCAGGGTCGTCTGGGCCAGCTGGGAGGTGGCGTAGATGTAGTCCTGGACCTCGATAACGCACTTGAGCGGATCGATGACGCGGAAGTAGAGGACCGCGTTGACCTTGACCGTGACGTTGTCCCGGGTGATGACATCCTGCGGCGGGATGTCCATGGTGATGAGCCGTAAGCTGATCCGGACGATGCGGTCGATGGGCGAAAAGACGAGGATGAGGCCGGGTCCCTTGGGGCGGGGCAGCAGCCGGCCCAAGCGGAAGATGACGCCGCGCTCGTATTCCCTCAGGATCTTGATCGAGTTCAGGATGTACAGGACGACGACGGTGATGACGATGATAGGCAGAGTGAAGAACATGGGACGCCTCCTTGTCAGACTTTGGTGACCTTAAGCTTCAGTCCGCGGACCTCGACGACCTTGACAGGCTCGCCGGCGCGGATGGGCGTATCGGCCTCGGCCTCCCAGAGCTCGCCGTGGACGAAGACCTTGCCGGCGGGGGAGAGGTCGGTTCGGGCCGTGCCGGTCTCGCCGATCATGCCCTCGCGCCCCGTCGAGGCCGGGCGGGCGTGGGCCCTGAAGACGAGCGTGAGCAGGAACAGGATGATGGCCGAGACGGCGATGACGAACGGCAGGATGTAGGTCAAGCTGGGCCTCATTTCAGGGACAGGGGCCTTGATGAGCATGAGGGCTCCGATGATCATGGCGACGATGCCTCCGATGGCCAGGACGCCGAAGCTCTGGACCTTGATCTCGAGAATGAACAGGATGATGGCCAGGATGATCAGGCCCAGGCCGACATAGCTGATGGGCAGGATCTGGAAGGCGAAGATGGCCAACAGCAAGCTGATGCCGCCCAAGACGCCCGGCAGGACGGCCCCCGGGTGGGTGAATTCGATGTACAGGCCGAGCAGGCCGATCAGGAGCAGGTAGAAGGCCAGGTTGGGATTGGCGATGGTCAGCAGGAACCGCTGCCGGAAGGACATCGGACGCTCGACGACGGGCTTGCCGGCCAAGGCCAGGATCTGGGTTGCGCCGTCGAAGCGTTTGATCGTCCGGCCGTCGAGGCGGGCGATGAGTTCGTCCCCGGAGTTGACGACGAGATCGATCAGACCTCCCGCGAGGGCCTCCCGCTCCGTGTAGGACAGGCTCTTGCGGACCGCGTCCTCGGCCATGCGGACGTTGCGGCCGCGCTTTTCGGCGATCGACCGGACATAGGCCGCGGCGTCGTTGGTGACCTTCTCCTCCATGGTCTTGTCCATCGCCTGACCGATGAGCGAGATGCCGACCGGATGGGCGGCGCCCGTGTTCGTGCCCGGGGCCATGGCAAAAACGTCGCAGGCCAGGGCGATGAGGAGGCCGGCCGACGCGGCCCGGGCCCCGCTGGGCCCGACGAAGGCCGCGACCGGCGTCCTGGCATTGACGATCTTGGCGATGATCTCGCGCATCGACGAGTCGAGACCGCCGGGCGTATCGAGGGTCAGGATGACGAGCTCGTCGTGGGCCCGGTCGGCCTGATCGATGGTCTGGATGATGTACTCGGCGGTGATGGGATGGATCGGGGCGTCGACCTTGATCTTGATGACCGCGGCCGAGGCCAAAGCCGGCGCCAGCAGCACGGCCAGCGCAACGAGGGTTTTACCTTTCACCGTTTCTTCATTATAAGGACGTGGCCGCGGCAAGTCAATCGATCGCGCCGCTCCACGTTGGGGCTTGACATTTTATTTTCAATCAATTAAAAATAGTATTCGCCTTTTCGCAAGGAGTGACTCCGATGATCAAGAACGATATCGCCTTGGCGATCGAGAAGAAGACCGAGTTCAACCGGGTTAAGTCCCTGTCGATCGTCGAGGCCGTTCTGGAGTCGCTCAAGACCGCCCTGGCCAGCAAGGACAAGGTCGAGATCCGCGGCTTCGGCAGCTTCAAGGTCGTGGCCAAGAAGACCGGCTTTGGCCGGGATATCCGCCGTCAAAAGCAGATCCGCATCGAAAAGGGGCAGCGGATCAAGTTCCGCCCCGGCCAGGAGCTCAAGACCCTCCTCTCCAAGTCCAAACCCGCCTAAATCAAGACGGGGTCAAACCTATTTTTCGTCAGTTTTTGTCGTAGTCTGCCGACGCGATGGAATGCGTTCGGTCGAAAAGTAACGAAAAATAGGTTTGACCCCATCTTATTTAAGCTCGGCGTCGCGCATGAGCTGCGCGAAGAGCCGCTCCGCCTGCTCGATCGTCTCGGCCAGGGTTCCCGACGCGTCGACGGCATAGTCCGCATGCCGCAGCTTGTCCCGGAGCGGCATTTGCGACCCGATCTTCCGCAAGGCCGCGGCCCGGGTGATGCCGTCCCGGGCGCGCAGGCGGCGGACTTGCTCGGTCCGGCTGCAGCGGACGACGACGACCCGGTCGAATCGGGCCGCGTATCCGGCCTCGACGATCAGGGCCGCCTCGACCACGAAGAGGCGGGCCCGGCCTTCCCGCGCGACGCGCCGGAAGGCCTTTTCCTGGTCGGCCAGAACGAGCGGATGCACGACGCCGTCGATGAAGCGGCGGGCCCCCGCGTCGCTGAACACGATGGCGCCCAGCGCGGCCCGGTCGATGGTCCGGTCGGGCCGAAGGATGGACCGGCCGAACCGGGCCACGATCTCTTTCCAGGCCGGCCGGCCGGGGACCATCAGGGCGTGGGCCGCCCGGTCCGCGGAATAGACGACCGCGCCCTTGTCGGCGAGAAGGTGGGCGACGACGGACTTGCCGCAGGCGATCCCCCCGGTCAGGGCGACCCGGAGGACGCTATTTCTTCTTCTTGGCGTCTTTCTTGACGGGGACGACCTTGAACATGTCATCGCTGAACCGCACGGCGACGCCCTGGCGTTTCGTTTTCCTGTCGGGCTTTTCCAGGCGGACGGTGATGCCTCCGAGGCGCATCCTCATCTTCTTGCCGTCGGCCAGCTTCTCCGGCAGCTCGATATAGAGATTGAGCTTGGAGCCGACGACGACCCCGGAATCCAGGGTGAAGTAGGCGCCGCCGGAGGAGATGTTCTCGAGGTGGGTCTCTTCCTTGAACTTGGCGCCGCCGGCCAGGCTGCCCTCGATGAGCGTGTCCAGCGGGAACTCGAACCGCCACTCGCGGCGGCGGTTGATCTCCAGGTCCTCGGGGAGGGCCGGGGTCTTCTTCTTGGGAGCGGCTGTCTTGGGCATGGGGGTCCTCGCTTCCTCGCCTTAAAAGAGGGCCGAATTGATGGCGTAAAGCGCCAGCTGAAGACGGCTGTGGGTGTCGAGCTTGGCGTAGATGCTCTTGATGTGGGACCGGACCGTGTTCTTGCTGATGAACATCAGCTCGGCGATGTCGTCGTTGCTCTTGCCCTGCCCGATCAGGCGCAAGACCTGGAACTCGGTGGGCGTGAGCTGGTCGAGCGTCTTTTCCTTGAGCTCGCGGCCGACGACCGAGATGATCCGGTCCATGATGCTGGACATCTTGTCCCGGGGCAGCCAGATCTCGCCCTTATGGACGGCCCGGACGGCCTCTGGCAGCTGCGTTGAGGCATCGTTGAGGTCGAAGTAGCCGCGGGCCCCGGCATTGATGAGGTTGACGATCTCCTCGTGGGCGGGGATGCTGCCGAGAAGCAGCAGCTCCTCGCGGCCCTGGCCCTGGGTCTTGGACAGCTCCCGGATGGCTTTACAGATCTCGCGAAGATTGGGCAGGGCCTCCATGTGGGCGAACAGGATGACCTGAGGCTTGAGCTTCTTGATCGAATCCATGAACGACTCGATCGTATTCTTCTCGATGTTCAGGATCTCCAGGTCGGAGTCGGACTCGAGGGCCCGGAGGATGCCGGAAAGGATGATGTCCGACGGGCAGAACACGAGCAGGGAGATCTTCGAAGAAGGCTCGGGGGTCGCGGGGATCTTCTTTTTCTCCATACTGGTCTCATCCCCCTTAGGATTTTTTTTGGATTTGGGCGATTTGTCCATAAGGTCGGCCGGAATCATAAGTCATTCGTCGACGGCTTGTCAAGCCGAGGGGTGACCCTCGCGGCCGCCGGGACGCCGAAGGGGCCCGCGCCCCAGGGGATCCAAGGCACGGTGATGAGTAACGAGGGCTCCCGAGGAGCCGAGAAGGGTGGGGAGTTTCAGTCCGTGATCAGGCCGGCTCCAGGCCGTTGGGGTGAAGGCGAAAGCCGCGGTCCAGGCGGACCACGATGAACTGGGTCTTCTCTCCCTTCTCCTCCAGCCGGACATAGACGACCGCGCCGGACAGGACCAGGCGCAGCGGGCTTTCGAGGATCAGCGTCCGGGGGACGTCAAGGAAAAGGGTCAGCTGGGAATCGATCATCAGGCGGGCCTTGAGGCGGAGGGACACCTCCTGGGCGCTGATGCCGCAGACCGAGGTCGGCTCCTCGAACTTCCGCCCCGCGGCGTCCAGGCCCTTGACCAAGGCCGGCAGAGAGAGCTCGAAGGAGCGCTCCCTCTTGCCGGCCCTGGCCGCGCCTTGGGGGGAGGGATCATGAAGAGACTTGACCATTTCCATGTCGGACGGCATTTTACAGGTAGGGCCGCCAGCCGGAATCGCTTTTCCTGGGGAATCGCGGGGTCATATTCGGGCCGGCCGCCTCACCGCCGGCGGCTAGGCGCCTGAGGCGGCAGGCTGCCTGGCTCACCCGGCGTCCGCCTGGATGATGTAGCGGGACTCGAGACGGAGGGCGACCTGAGGGGGGGCCCCATCGTCATCGCCGCTATCGACATCGACGATCGTCCCCTTGACGACCAGCGTCAGCGTCCGCCCCTCGCCGAGCTTGGGCGGCAGGGCGATGGCCAGCTTCAGCCGCGATCCCAAGGCGACCGGACTGGCCAGGGGGAACAAAGCGCCTTGATGGCTCATGAACTTGAGCGTCGTTTCCTCATGGAAGAAGGAGCCGTTCGGATCGGGCCCCTCGACGCTCATGGGCAGGGCGAGCTTGAAACCCCGTTCGGGCGGGCGGTGCCGGAGAGGCCTGGACTCCCAGGTGATCCTGCTCAGCATATCGACTTCCTTTTCCTTCGAAACTTGGCGCACCCAGCATCGCAAGCCCGGCCGGGACGGTCAATCACCCCTAACGGTGAAGACGCGGGGGATATTCCCGCCTTGGCTCCGCCTCGCCCAGTCTATCGCCGGGCCCGGCCTTTGGAAAACTCAGGGACACGATCCCATTTCCGGAGAAATGGCTCATGTCCCGGCTTCCCTCGGCTGGCTTCCTTGACAATCTCCGACCCGGCCGCTAGAATCGTAAAACGCTCAACCTGGGCCATTTATGGCAACGTTGGTCTTGGTTTCAGGGCCTATGGAGAATAACAGCGTTCTCATAGATTGCCCGGGCCGCACAAGGAGATGACGTGAACGAATCCGATCGCCAGGTCCGCCAGATCACGCCCAAGAGCGAGGATTTCTCGAAGTGGTACGTCGAGATCGTCCAGAAGGCCGAGCTCGCCGATTACACGCCCATGAAGGGCATGATGGTCATCCGCCCGCATGGCTACGCGGTCTGGGAGAACATTCAGCGGGGGCTCGACCTCCGCATCAAGGCCACCGGCCATGTCAACGCCTACTTTCCGTTGTTCATCCCCGAGAGCTTCCTCAAGAAGGAGGCCGAGCACGTCCAGGGCTTTTCCCCCGAGGTCGCCTGGGTGACGGTCGGAGGCAAGGAGGAGCTCGAGGAGAGGCTGGCCGTCCGGCCGACCTCCGAGGCCATCATCGGCCATATGTACGCCAAGTGGATCAAGTCCTGGCGCGACCTGCCGGTGCTCGTCAACCAGTGGGCCAACATCGTCCGCTGGGAGAAGGTCACCCGGCCGTTCCTGCGCACGACCGAGTTCCTTTGGCAGGAAGGCCACACCTGTCACGAGACGGCCGAGGAAGGCGAGGCCGAGACCCTCAAGATCCTCGGGCTTTACCGGGACTTCTGCGAATCCGAATTGGCCATCCCCGTCCTTTCGGGCCGCAAGTCCCTCAGCGAAAAGTTCGCCGGCGCGTCCATGACCTACGCCATCGAAGCCCTGATGTCGGACGGCAAGGCCCTCCAGATGGGCACGTCGCACAACCTCGGGCAGCATTTCTCGCAGGCCTTCGATATCAAGTTCGAGGACCGCAACCAGACGCTCCAGTACGTCTGGCAGACGTCCTGGGGCATGACGACCCGGACGATCGGGGCCCTGATCATGGTCCACGGCGACGATTCGGGTCTCCGCTTCCCGCCCCGCATCGCCCCGGTGCAGGTCATGGTCGTGCCCATCTCGATCGGCAACTGGAAGGCCAGCGTGCTGCCCGCGGCCGAGGCCGTCGCGGCGGAGCTGAAGAGAGCCGGCCTCCGGGCCGGGATCGACGCCCGCGAGGAGGCCACGCCCGGCTGGAAGTTCTCCGAGTACGAGATGCGCGGCGTGCCTCTGCGAGTCGAGATCGGACCGCGGGACGTCAAGGCCGGCCAGGCCGTCCTCGTGCGCCGCGACACCCGGGCCAAGGAGACGGTGCCGCTGGCCTCGCTCACGGCCCGGGTCCCGGCCCTTCTCGACGAGATCCAGGCCGGGCTGCTGGCCCAGGCCCGGGCCTACCTCGAGGCGAACATCCGGGACGCGTCCGATTACGCCGGGTTCAAAGACATCCTGGAGGCGCAGCGTGGCTTCGTCCGGGCCGCCTGGTGCGGCGACGAGGCCTGCGAGGCCAAGATCAAGGCCGAGACCATGGCCACTATCCGGATCATCCCGCTCGACGATCAAGAGGCCCGGACGGATCAACCTTGCGTGGCCTGCGGCCGCAAGGGCCAGGTCCGGGCGTATTTTGCGCGGGCCTACTGAGAGAAGGGGAGGGCTGCCTGTGGAGGCCGATCGGGCCCGAGAACGGCGGGCGATGACCGAGACCCAGATCCGGGCCCGCGGCGTCCGCGATCCCCTCGTCCTCAAGGCCATGGCCACGGTCCCGCGGCACCTGTTCGTGCCCGCGGGCCTGCGGGACCAGGCCTACGCCGACGAGCCCCTGCCGATCGGCGGGGGACAGACGATCTCCCAGCCGTACATCGTCGCCTACATGACCGAGACGCTCGGCCTCAGAGGCGGAGAGAAGGTCCTCGAGGTCGGGACCGGCTCGGGCTATCAGACCGCCGTCCTGGCCGAGATCGCCGGGGAGGTCTGGACGATCGAGATCGTGGCGCCCCTGGCGGAGGGAGCCCGGGGTGTCCTCGAGGGCCTCGGCTATGCCAATATCCACTATCGCGTCGGAGACGGCTCCGGCGGCTGGCCCGAAGCGGCGCCCTTTGACGGGATCGTCGTCACGGCCGCGGCGGCCCGGCTGCCGGCGGCGCTCGAAGATCAGCTCGCGGCCGGCGGCCGGATGATCGTTCCCGTCGGGACCGACCTTCAGGAACTCGTGCTCGTCCGCCGGAGCGACAGGGGGCTCGATCGGGAGCGTTTGCTGGGCGTCCGCTTCGTCCCGCTGGTGCGGGCCTCATGACGCCGGCCGGCGGGGGTCAGCGCTTCTCGCCGTAGTACACGATCTTCGGCAGCTTCTTGGGGTCCTGACCGAAAAAGAACAACCATTTGTCGTGGCTTTCCTGGTCGTTGTAGATCTTGACCGATCTGGCCATCGACGAGCTGACGACGCCCAGGATGCGGGCGTTCTTGATGGCCGACAGGGCCCGCTCGGGCGCGACCAGGACTTCCTGGGCCGCCTGGCCGCCCGCCGGGCCGCCGGCACCGGACTCCGAGGCGCCCGTCCCCGCCATCGGCGCGGTCGAGGCCAGAACGACGTTCCATTTCCCGTCGCGGCTGAAGGGGTCCCGGTACAGCCGGCGGATGCACTTCTTGTCCAGCAGCTCCTTGAGCGTCGTCGGAAAGCGGCCGGGGTTCTTCTTGGTATAGAGGCGCACCGCCTCGGCGTACTGCTGGCCGCGGAAGATGAGCTCCTCTTCCTTCTCGCGCTGCAGCTCCGTCTGCCAGACGGGCATGGCGATGAGCAGACCGAGACTGATGACGAGGACGGCCATCATCAGGATGATGAGGATGTAGCCCCGTTCGCCGGGGCGTCTACCAGCTATTGTAAGGCGATCCATCGATGGGCGATTTTTGGTCCGAACCGGACTTGACGTCGATGATGCCGGGGATCTCGGCCAGCATGGGCTCCTCGGCCGTCGGCTGCTCGCGGATCTCCACCCAGGTCGTCGACTCATGGGTCATCGGGTCGACCGGGATGGACCGGATATAGCTGTCCTCGATCAGGGTCTGCAGCGAGGCCGGGTATTTGCCCTTGTCCTGGGCGTATTGATCGATGAGCTTGCGCAGGATGAAGAGGTTCTCGTGGAGCACGGCCTCCCGGGCCTTGACCGTGGCCGATTTGTAGGTTGGCAGGGCGACGCCGACGAGGAGCGCGATGATGCCGAGGACGATGATGATCTCGATGAGCGTGAAGCCGCTATCACCAGTCCTTGTATTTGGTCCCGTCGAGGGCCGTGTTCGGGCTTTTCGTATAGACATCGTACACATCCTCCTCTCCCCAGACGGCCGAATCGAAATCGTCCTGGTAGGACCGCAGGCCCCAATCGTAAGAGTTGGTCATGGGGTCCTTCGGGATGCGGCGGAGGAACTTGACCGTCTTCTTGGCCCCCGCCTTGCCCTTGGAATCCTTGTCCTGGACCTCGACCCCCTTGACCAGGGCCTCCAGCGTCGGGGGATAGCCCTCGGTGTCGGAGTCGAATTCGAACTTCTTCTCGTCGGCCATCTTCTTGTAGGCGTCGATCGCTTCGCGCAGGGTCCGGAGGGCGCGCTGGAGCTCGATCTCGTTGGCCCTCTTGACGGCCATCTTGCCCAGGGGAAGCGCGGACATCGCCAGGACGGCGACGATCGACAGGACGACGATCATCTCGATGAGCGTAAAGCCAGGCCGGTCGTGAGAGCGAAACATCGTCATTCCGGGCCGACGCGCGGCGCGACGGCCTGCGATGGATTATAGGCCAAGGGCCGGCAAAATCAAAACCGGCCGCGGCCGCCGCGATCGCGGTCGTGACCGCCCCGGTGGTCGGGACCGTGTTCCCGGGGATAGTCCCGGGGGGCCGGCGGGCGGGGCGTCGAATCGGGGTTGTCCCCCCCGCCGCCTTCCTCGCAGGCCTTCTTGCTGAGCCGGATCTTGTTGTCGGCCGGGTCGATGCTGACGACCTTGACCGTGACCGTATCGCCGAGGTGCAGGACGTCGTGGATGCTCTTGATCCGGTATGGCGCCACTTCCGAGATGTGGAGCAGGCCGACCAGATTGGGCATGATCTCGACGAAGGCCCCGTACTCCTCGAGGCGGACGATCTTGCCGGTGTAGACCTTGCCCAGCTCGGCCTCGGCCGTGAGGTCGAGGATCATCTGCTTGGCCGCTTCGGCGGCGGACATGTCGGGCGAGGCGATGAGGATCTTGCCGTCCTCCTCGATGTCGATCTTGGCCCCGGTCTGGCTGATGATCTTCTTGATGATCTTGCCGGCGGGGCCGATGACCTCGCCGACCTTCTCCGGGTTGATGTTCAGGATGAGGATGCGGGGCGCGTAGACCGAGATGTCCGGCCGCGGCTCGGCGATGGCCTCTTTCATCCGGGCCAGGACCTTGAGCCGGGCGGCCTTCGACTTGGCCATGATCTCGCGCAGCAGGGGCAGCGTGACGCACGGGATCTTGAGGTCGAGCTGGATGGCCGTAACGCCCTTCTCGGTGCCGGCCATCTTGAAATCCATGTCGCCGTAGTGGTCCTCGAGCCCCGCGATGTCGGTCAGGATGGCGTACTCGCCGCAGTCGGACACCAGGCCCATGGCGATGCCGGCCACGACCATCTTGAGGGGCACGCCGGCGTCCATGAGGGCCAGGATGCCGCCGCAGACCGTGGCCTGCGACGAGGAGCCGTTGCTCTCCAGGATGTCGGAGACGATGCGGATCGTATAGGGGAAGGTCTCCATGTCGGGGATGGCCGGCAGGATGGACTTCTCGGCCAGGGCGCCGTGCCCGATCTCGCGCCGGCCGGGGGCCCGCAGGAAGCCGACCTCGCCGACGGAGAAGGACGGGAAGTTGTAGTGGAGCATGAACCGCTTCTTCGATTCCTCGCCCAGGCTGTCGAGCCGCTGGGCGTCCTCGAAGGTCCCCAGCGTGACCGTGGCCAGGGCCTGGGTCTCACCGCGGGTGAACAGGGCCGAGCCGTGGGTCCGGGTCAGCAGGCCGACCTCGGCCGTGATGGGCCGGATGTCGTCGAAGCCGCGGCCGTCGGTGCGGAGCTTCTTCTTCAAGACGAGCTCCCGGAAGAGCTTCTCTTCGAGCCTGTAGAAAAGGCCCTTGGCCTCGACCTTCGCGGCCGGCTGGTCCTCGGGGATGAGGGCCAGGGCGGCGTCGCGGACCGCGATCATGGCCACCTCGCTGGCCTTCTTGCCCTTGACCTGCATGGCCTCGAGCAGGGCCGGGCCGTGCTGGGCCTCGAACTGGGCCAACTTCCCGGCGTCGACGGTCGCGGCGGCAAACCCGCGCTTCTTGATGCCGAGCGCGGCGAAGGCGTCCTTCTGGGCCTGGATGATGCGCTGGTTGGTCTCGTGGGCCAGGGTCAATCCCTCGAGGATCTTCTCCTCCTCGATCTCCTGGGCCCCGGCTTCGATCATGATGATGCCGCTCTCGTTGCTGACGACGGTCAGGTTGAGCGGGCTGCGACCGAGCTCGTCGCTGGTCGGGTTGACGACGTAGGCGCCGTCGACCAGGCCGATCTTGACCGCGCCGAGGGGCGTCGTGAAGGGGATGTCGGAGAGATAGAGGGCGGCCGAGGCGCCGACGACCCCGAGCGTGTCGGGCTCGGTCTCGAGGTCGGCCGAGAGCAGCAGGCCGACGATCTGGGTGTCGTAGAAGTAGCCCTCGGGGAAGAGCGGCCGGATGGGCCGGTCGATGAGCCGGGCCATGAGGATCTCGCGCTCGGAGGGCCGGCCTTCGCGCTTGAAGAAGCCGCCCGGGATCTTGCCGGCGGCGTAGGTGTTTTCGCGGTAGTCGACGATGAGGGGCAGGAAGTCCTTGCCTTCCTTGAGCTCCTTGCGGGAGGTGGCCGTGACCAGCATCATCGTGTCGCCGTAGCGCAGCAGGGCCGAGCCGTCGGCCTGCTTGGCCATCTTGCCGAACTCGATGGACAGGGTCCGCTTGTTGATCTCTAGACTGATAGTGTGGGACATGGGTGGTTCCTTTGGAGGCGGGGCCTACTTGCGCAGGCCGAGCTTCTGGATGAGCTTTTCGTAGCGGCTGACATCGTCTTTCTTGATGTACTCGAGGAGCCGCTTTCTCTGCCCGACCAGCTTCATGAGGCCGGCCCGGGAATGGAAGTCTTTCTTGTGGTCGCCGAAGTGTTGGACGAGCAGGTTGATCCGCTCCGTCAGCAAGGCGACCTGGATCTCAGGCGAGCCCGAATCGGCGGGGTGGGCCTGGTTGTCCTTGACGATCTTCGTCTTCTGTTCCTTGCTTATCACGCTTGTTTTGTCTCCTGATATTTTTTCCGGGCTATTTTACCAGAAACGGGCGGAAATAACAATACAGCTTGGATTTACGGAGGACAGGGAAGGGGAGGCGCCCGTCCTCAGGCAGACCGGGCCTTCTTGCGGGCCAGGAGCTGCCGGGCGTATTTCGAGGTCAGCCCGCCCTGCTTCTCCTTGCACTCGGTCAGCTCGGCGTCGATCTCGGCCTGGGTCAAGGCGTTGATCTTCTTCCTTTTCGGCGTGGATTCCTGCTTTTCGTCGGCCATGGATCGGTCCTTTCGGGGTTCTCCGAGCGCGGGGCGCGCCAGGGAGCGATAATCTACCAGAAAGCCGCGGCCAAGGCAAGAGGGAACGGTTTACTCGCGGCCGGGTTTTGACTATGATGCGGGAGATATGACCACCATGAAACGAAGGGCCTTCCTCCAAGGCGCGCTGACGACGGCGGCCGTGGCCTCGGCCGGCGGCGCCGGCATCCTCCTCCAGGGCTGCTCCAAGACCCGCGACCTCGATCTTCTCGTCGCCGGCGGGCTTGTCTATGACGGCTCCGGGGGTCCGCCCGTCCGCATGGACGTGGGCGTCTCGGGCGGGGCCATCCGGGCCCTGGGGCGCATCCGGCGGGCCCGGGCGACCGCCGTGATCGAGGCCGACGGCTTGGTCGTGGCCCCCGGGTTCATCGATGTCCACGATCATACCGACACGAACATCCTGGTCAACCCCAAGGCCGAAAGCGCGGTGCGTCAGGGTGTCACGACTTTGATCTGCGGCCAATGCGGGGGCTCCCCGTTCCCTCTGACCGGGGAGGGGCTGGCCGAGATGCGCCGAGAGCTCCAGGAGGAGTTCGGCCTGGACGCGGATTGGACCGATATCCGCGGCTTTCTCCGGCGGATCGAGCAGGGCGGAACGGCCATCAACTTCGCCACGTTCGTCGGCCACGGCACCGTCCGCGCGGCGGCCATGGGCTATGACGCCCGGGCCGCCCGGCCGGAGGAGCTCGACAAGATGAAGGCCCTGGTGGCCGAGGCCATGGCCGGGGGCGCCCTGGGCCTGTCCTCGGGCCTCGAATACACGCCCGGCAGCTTCGCCCCGACTGAAGAGCTGGTCGAGCTCAGCCGCGTCGCCGCGGCCTCAGGCGGCGTCTACGCGACCCACATGCGCAACGAGGACGTCCAGGTCCTCGAAGCCGTCGACGAGGCCATACGCATCGCCCGGGAGGCGGCCATCCGGCTTCAGATCTCGCACCTCAAGATCTGCCACGCCGCGTATTGGCCCAAGATCGACGCGCTCCTGGCCAAGCTCGAGGCGGCCCGGCAGGCCGGGATCGACCTTCACAGCGACCGCTACCCCTATATCGCCGGGGCCACGACCCTGGCCCTCCTGTTCCCCCTGTGGTCTCGCGAGGGGACCACCAAGGACTTTGTCACCCGGCTGGCCAACCCGGCGCTCGACGGACGTCTCCGGGCCGCGCTGGCGGAGAAGGAGAAGATGATCGGTTCCTGGGACGAGGTCCTGATCACCTCGGTGAGATCGGACAAGAACCGCCCGGTCGAAGGCCTGAACGTCGTCGAGGCCTCGAGCCGGGCCCAGAAGCCGCCCTATGAGTTCATGCGCGACCTGCTCATCGAGGAGAACGGCGGGGTCGAGATGGTCGACTTCTATGGGAGCGAGGACATCCTCAAGCGCATCCTGGCCCTGCCGTATGTCGGGATCGGGGCCGACAGCGCCGCCGTGGCGCCCTATGGGCCCCTGAGCAAAGGCAAGCCCCATCCGAGGTTCTACGGGACTTTCCCGCGCGTCCTGGGCAAATACGTCCGCGGCGAGAAGATCGTCCCGCTCGAAGAGATGATCCGGAAGATGACGTCCCTGCCTGCGGCCCACATGGGCTTCGTCCGCCGCGGCCAGATCAAGGCCGGCTGGGCCGCCGATCTCTGCGTCTTCGATGCGGACCGGGTCATCGACAAGTCCACCTACAAAGAGCCGGCCGTCTATCCGGAAGGCATCCGCAAGGTCATCGTCAACGGCCAGCTCGTGGTCGACGACGGAGCCCACACCGGCAAGCTGCCGGGGAAGGTCCTGCGAAAGAACAGCCGGGGAGCCGTGGCATGATCCCGGCCGGGCCGAGGCCTGGGCGCTCCTTGGCCCTGGCCGGGGCCGCTCTGGTCCTGGCTCTGGCCGTTCCCGGCCCTATGAGGACCGCGGCTCAAACGGCCCCCGTCCCGGGTGGCCCTGTCATCCGTCTGGCCTACCGGGCCCTGCAGCCCGGGGAGCCCATTCTGATCTCCCTCGAATCCGACCGGACGGTCCGATCGGCCACCGTTAGTTTCCTCGGCCGCACGGCCGAGCTCCGGCCGGCGCCGGGGGGCCGCAGCGTCTTCGCCTTTTTGGGCATCGATGTCCAGACCAAGCCCGGATCCTACGATCTGACGGTCAAGGTGCTCAGAACGGACGGTCGCCTGGAGCGGATCCGGAAGGACCTGCTGATCCTGTACCGGAAGTTCCCTTCGGCCAAGCTCGAGCTCAAGCCGGAATATGTCACGCCGCCGGCCTCCCTCGAGGCCCGGATCAAGCGGGAGGCCGATCTCGTGGCCTTGGCCATGAGCGTCGTCACGCCGGAATGGCTGGGCGACGGGCCCTTCGCCCTCCCGAACGACGCCCCGTCCTGGTCGAACTTCGGCCAGAGGCGTCTCAACAACAACATCCTGCAGTCGCTCCACACCGGCCTGGACCTCCGGGTGCCTTTCGGGGAGCCGATCAAGGCCGCCAACGCCGGCCGCGTGGCCATGGCGTCGGACCTGTACCTGGGCGGCAAGACCGTGATCATCGACCACGGCCTGGGGGTCTTCAGCACGTACGGCCACATGTCAAAGCTCCTGGTCAAGCGCGGCGACAGGGTGGCCAAGGGTCAGACGATCGGGCTCTGCGGCTCGACCGGGCGCTCGACGGGCCCGCACCTGCATTGGTCCTTCAAGATCTTTGATGCCCGCGTCGACCCCGAAGCCATGCTCCGTCTGCCTCTATAGGGCCTGGCTGATCCCGCCGTAGCATCAGAACCTAGCCCTCGCCATCAAATGTATCCTGGTTTCTGTTCTTGCCTATTCTCCGATCACGAGGGCCCGTCGGCCTACGACATAAAATAGTGAACCCGGTGGAATTAGCGGCGAAGAGGGCAGTCGAGCCCGATTTGGAAAATTTTAGCCGGGGCGTGCGCCGGAGGAGGGGAGTTTCAGGGGAAACTGCCAAAACGTGTTTGAGCGAGGCTTAGCGCAAGCCGAGCGAGTTGTTTTGGCACCGAGGCCGACGCGCGTCCCGGCGTCTTCAAAATTTTCCCATGAGGGCGAGGCTGCTCTCCGAGCCGCTCCGGGCCGGGTTCGACCTATTTCAGGTAGGTCGCGAGCCACTCGTGGATCGTCTTCCACCAGAGCTCGGCGTTCTGCGGCTTGGAGATGAAGTGGTCCTCGTCGGGGAAGAAGAGGAGCTTCGACGGCACGCCCATGCGTTGGAGCGACGTGAAGAGCTGCAGCCCCTGCTCGAGCGGGACCCGGAAGTCGTTGGCGCTGTGGATGACCAGCATGGGCGTCTTGAACTTCGGCACGGCCATCGACGGCGACCATTTCGCGTACTGCTCCGGGCTCGTCCAGGGCGTGCCGTGATATTCCCATTCCGGGAACCACATCTCGTCGGTCGCGCCCCATTCCGAACGCAGGTCGAAGACGCCGTCGTGGGACACCAGGCAATTGAAGATGTCCGTATGACCTTCGAGCCAATCGATCATGTAGCCGCCGTAGGAGGCCCCTGCCGCTCCCAGCTTGCCGGGATCGATGAACGGATAGGTGGTGCGCAGATAGTCGACGGCCTTGACGATGTCTTCGAAAGGCTTGCCGCCCCAATCGCCGGTGATCGAGTCGGTGAAAACCTGGCCGTAGCCGGTGCTGCCGTGGAAGTTGACCATGGCGGTGACATAGCCGCCGGCGGCGAACATCGAGGCGTTCCAGCGGTAGTGGAAATCGTCGCCGAAGACGCCCTGAGGGCCGCCGTGGATGAGCATAAGGAGCGGGTACTTTTTCGTCGCGTCGAAGGCCGGTGGCTTGAGCAGGAAGCCGTGGACCTTGTCGCCGCCGGCGCCGGCAAAGACGAATTCCTCGGCCGGCCTCAGATCCAGTCCGGCGAGCCGGGCCGCGTTGATACGGGTGATCTGTGTCAGGGCCTTGGTCTTGAGGTTGTAGGACCAGATGTCGTTGGGCTTGTCGATCGCCTGCATCAGGAAATAGAGCGTGCCCCCGTCTGGGGAGAGGGAGAGAGACCCGACCATATGACCGTCGAGAAGGCGCTCGATCTTCTTGGTCGCCGGGCTGACCCGGAGGATGGCCGAGCGGCCGCGGTCCTCGGCCTCGAAGCAGATGGCCGAGCCGCCCGGGGCCCAGAAGATGTCGCCGACGGAGGAATCCAACGCTTCCGTCAGATTGACCGTCGTGCCCGCCTTGCGGTCATGGAGCATGATGCACTTTCGGTCCGCCTCGAAGCCCGGCCGGGCCATGGCCAGATAAGCGATGAAACGGCCGTCGGGGGAGTAGCGGGGGGAATTGTCGTTGGCCTTGTTGGTCGTCAGCTTCTTGGTCTCGCCGCCGCCGGCCGGGACGAAGAAGATGTCGTTGTTCGTGCCCAGGCCCAGCCGGATCTCGGGATCGGTGTTGCGGACGAAGGCGATCTCGGTCCCATCGGGGGAGAAGACGTAATCCTGGGGGCCGCCGAGATCGCCGGGAGGCGTGTCCGCGTCGCCCGGCGTGACGTCCATGGGGGCGCCGCCGGCCGCGGGGACGACGAAGACATGGCTGCGCGTGCCGTCCCACCAGGCGTTCCATTGCCGGTACAAGAGATGATCGTAGATCCGTCCCTTGACCTTGCTCGCGTCCCGTTCCTGCAACCGCGCCTGATTCGCGTCGTCGCCAACGAGATCGGGGAAAACGGACGAAACGAACGCCAGGCGGTCGCCGGTTGGCGACCAGACGACCCCGGTCGCGCCGGTCGAGAGCCGCGTCAATTGGACGGCCTCGCCGCCGCTCGGGTCGATCGTCCAGACCTGGGGCGAGCCCGAGCGGGTCGAGATGAAAGCGATGGTCTTTCCGTCGGGCGACCAGCGCGGGGTCGTATCGGACGCCGGATTCGAAGTCAGGCGGCGCGGCTCGCCGCCCTTCGCAGGCACGATCCAAATATCGCTCGATCCCCGGTTGGCCGCCTTGTCCATGACCGTGATGACGAAAGCGATCTGCGTCCCGTCCGGGGACAGTTGCGGGTCGGTCACCCGTTGGATGCCGATGAAATCGTCGAAGCCGATGGGCTTGAGCGGGCTCGTCTGAGCGGCCCGGGTCATCGGGGGAAGAGCCAAAAGCGTTCCCCAAGCGAGGATCAGGAAGATCCGGCGGGTCTTGGCGTTCATGGCGGCTCCTTTCGGGGAGATGGCGCGGGAATTATAGCAAAGCGGGAACATTTTTTCTTGCCTCTCGTCTCTCATTGAGAATACACTGGACGTCTCGCATGAGCATCGAAGTCCGCGACCTTCATTTCCGCTACGGCCGGATCACGGCCCTGGACGGGGTGAGCGTCCGGATCGGGGAGGGCGCCGTCGGCCTCTTGGGTCCGAACGGCGCCGGGAAGAGCACGCTCCTGCGCATCCTGCTCGGCTTCCTCGTCCCGGAGCGCGGCGAGGGCAAGGTCCTGGACTACGATATCCGGCGCGAGCAGCCCCAGATCCGCCGGTCCGTCGGCTACATGCCCGAAAGCGATTGTTTCATTGCCGGCATGGACGCCGTGACGTTCACTGCCTATTTCGGCGAGCTCTCCGGCATGCCCCGGCAGGAAGCCATGAAAAGGGCCCACGAGGTCCTGTTCTATGTCGGCCTGGGCGAGGCCCGCTACCGGCTTCTCGACACCTATTCGGCCGGCATGAAGCAGCGCCTCAAGTTGGCCCAGGCCCTGGTCCACGACCCGAAGATCCTGTTCCTGGACGAGCCGACCTCGAGCCTGGATCCGACCGGCCGCATGGAGGTCCTCGATCTCATCCGCGACATCGCCGCCCACAAGTCCATCCAGGTGCTTCTTTCGTCCCATATCCTGGACGATATCGAATCGATCTGCGATGCGGTCGTGATCCTTAACCACGGTCGTGTGGCCGCGCAAGGGCGCATGGAGGACCTGCGGGCCATCCGCTACAGCCTCTATGAGCTGAGGATCAGGGGCGAAGCGGCCCCGTTCCGCCAGGCTCTCGAGACCCTGGGCGGCCGGGTCGATGAAGCGGAGGACGGCCTGATCAAGGTCTATGCTCCCGAAGGAAGCGACCACATGGACATCTTCCGGGCTGCGGCCCGGGCAGGCGTCCAGATCCGCTATTTCGTCAAGAGCCGGACCTCGCTCGAGGATCTCTTCGCCGGCGTCGTGGGAGTGGACTGATGGCCACGGTCAAGGAGAGGGGCTACAGGCACTGGGACGGCCGGCTCGTCGAACGCCGCTTCCCCTGGCTCCCGATCGCGCGGACCGGGGTCCGGCTGGCCTTCCGGAAGAAAGGCTTCAAGTTCGCCTTCGCCGCCGCGTTCAGCCCGGCCACCGTCTTCCTGGGCCTGCTCTATATCTCCGAGCGCATCGAGGACTTCAAGGCCCTCGTGCGGACCAACCAGAACCTGCTCAATGTCAGCCCGAATTATTTCAAGACCTTTCTCACGAGCGGGCCGTTCCTGTTCCTCCTCGTGCTCGTCCTGGTATTCGCGTCGGCGGGGCTCATTGCGGAGGACCTCAAGCACAGCTCCCTCCAGCTGTACTTCGCCCGGCCCCTGAAGAAAAGAGATTATCTCATCGGCAAGCTGGCCGTCATCGCTTTCTTCGTCCTGATCATCACCGCCCTGCCCTGGGTGCTCCTGGTCGTGTTCAAGCTCATCTTCGCCGGCAACTTCAAGTTCATCGCCGCCTATCCCTGGCTGCCCCTGTCCATCCTGGGCTATGCGGTCCTGCTGACCGTGTTCCTGGGATTCTATCTCCTCCTCATGTCGGCGTCGGGCCGGAGCACTCGCTACGTCACCGTCCTGATCTTCTTTGTCTATTATTTCTCGGCCGTTCTGGCCCTCTGGATCAAGGGGATCTTCAAGACCCCCTATGCCTTCCTGGTATCCATCCCGGCCAATCTCCAGCAGGCCGGGGCGGTCCTCTTCGGCCAGAAGCCGCCCCAGCCCTTTTCGCCGGTCTGGTCGTTCCTGGTCCTGGCCGGGATCTGCGTCCTCTCGGGGATCGTCCTGACCCTCAAGGTCCGCAGCGTCGAGGTGATCAAGTGACCGCCGTCATCGCCGCGACGCATCTATCGAAGTGGTATGGCCACGTGCTGGGGCTGAACGATGTCAGCCTGGAGATCGAGGAGGGCATCACCGGCCTGCTCGGTCCTAACGGGGCCGGGAAATCGACCTTCATGAAGCTCGCGACCGGCCAGCTGAAGCCCAACATCGGCACGGTGACCGTGCACGGCCGCCGGACTTGGAACACGCCGGGGATCTTCCGGACGATCGGCTTCTGTCCCGAGCCGGACGCCTTCTATGACGATATGACCGGGTTCGAGTTCCTGACCGGCCTGCTCCGCTTTTACGGCTTTTCGGCCAAGGAGAGGCGCGAGCGGGCGGCCCGGGCCCTCGATGTCGTCGACCTCACCGGCGACAAGGACCGGCTCATCCGCGGCTACAGCCGGGGCATGCGCCAGCGGGTCAAGTTCGCCCAGACCATCGCCCACGATCCCGAGGTCCTCATCCTCGACGAGCCCCTGAGCGGCCTGGACCCGCTCGGCAAACGCAAGCTCATCAAGGTCATCAGGGACTTCAGGAGCCAGGGCCGGACCGTCCTTGTTTCGAGCCACGTTCTGCCGGAGATCGAGGCCCTGACCTCGCGGATCGTCCTCATCCACCAGGGCCAGATCCTGGCCCAGGGCGATATCTCGATGGTCCGGGAGCTCATCGAGGCCCATCCGCATCAGATCTCCGTCAGGTCCAGCGATCCACGGGGCCTGGCGGCCCGGTTCGTCGCCGACCCGGCCGTTCTCAAGATGACCTTCGATCCGGACGGCCGGACCTTCGTCGTCGAGACCCGCGACCGGGATGAGCTCTTCGGCCACTTGGCCGAAGCCGCTCTGGCCGCGGGGATCGAGATCGAGGAGATCACCTCTCCCGATGACAACCTGCAGTCGGTTTTTGAATACCTGGTAGGGAAGTGACATGACAAGGATCGGGGCGACGCGGGAGGTTTTCAGCTTTTTCGCTGTTCTGGGACGCCGGTCGGGACGGACCCGGACCTTCATGGCGCTGGGGCTCATCCCGGTCGTCGTGGCCGTCCTGGCCCGGATCTTCCTCCGGGGCCGGTCCGGCGAGCTGGCCGCCGTCTCGACCGAGATCCTGATGGTTTTCTTCCTGCAGATCTATATCGTGATCCTCTCGCTCTTCTACGGCACATCTATCACCGCCGAGGAGGTCGAGAACCGGACCTTGACGTACCTGGGCACCCGGCCCGTCCCCAAGCCGGCCATCGTCATCGGCAAGTATGGGGCCTACGCCGTCCTCTTGTTCGTCATGGTCGCGATCGGCCTCGGCGGGTCCTACTTCATCCTGAACGCGGCCAGGCTGGGAGATCCGGCCCTCTATGGGGCCTTCTTCCGCTATCTGGGGGTCCTGGGCCTGGGCATCCTGGCCTATATGGCCTTCTTCGCTTTCCTGGGAACGATCCTCAAGCGGGCCATCATCGTCGGGCTCATCTTCGGCTTCGGCTGGGAGAACATCATCCAGTACTTTCCGGGATCGACCCAGAAATTCTCCATCGTCCACTACTTGAAGTCGTTGCTGCCGTACCAACCCGGGGCCGGAGGCGGCCGGGGCGTGGCCCTGTTGCTCTTCCGGCTGGAGCCGACGCCGCCGCTCGGCGCCGGGCTCATGCTGGCCGCGATCGCCGGGGTTTTCCTGGCGCTCGCCTGCTGGATCTTCCGGACGAGGGAATATCTCTACGAAGATTAGGCCGGCGGGCCTCTATTTCTTTTCCTCGGGTTCCGCGTCCTTCTTGGGCTTCATGAACTCCCCGGCCTTGGACTTGGCCATCTGGCCGAGCTTGTCCAGGAGCTCGTTCGGGATGTTGATCGAGACGTCCGTATAGTCCGCGCCGGACGTGATGGCGATGCCGTTCAGGAGCTCGCCGACGGCGGGTTCCTTTCCGGTGGCCATGGCCCCGAGGGCCCGGAAGCCCGTGAGGACCGAGGCCAGGTTGGCGTTCTGGTCCTTGGTCCCGCCGATCGTCTTGATGTCGGCCAGGATGCCGTTCATCCGGTTGTCGAAGCTCAACACCAGGCCGGTGACGCCTTCGAGGGCCTTGAATTGGGGACTGGCCTCAATGCCCTTCTTGATGGCCTCCGGCGGGATGGCGAAGGCGCCCCAGAAGATGCCGGACTTATCGGCCCGCTTGATGAGGGCCATCATCTCGGGGTTCTTGGCCAGGGATTCGGTCTTCTTCTTGGCCACGTCGATGATCCCCTTGACCCCGGTCTCGCTGCCGATGACAATGTGCGTGGCGTCCAGGAAAGCCAACCGGGTCTTCGACTCGGCCTTATCCCCGTCGATGTGGGAGTAGACCGTCACGCCCTCGTAGAGCTCTTCTTTGGCCTCGGGAGCCTTGTCCTTGATCAGGCTCTGGAGCTTGGCCTTGTCGTATCTCAGGCTGACGATCACGCCCCCTTCGAAAGCCCCCTGGAGGGCGCCTTGGCCGCCGCCGCCCAGATAATAGATATCCTTGGCGGGATCGATGCCGGACATCTTGACGAACTCGTCCAGCTTCTCCTTGTTCTTGGGATCCTGCAGGGCCTTGACGACCGAGTCCGTGGTCATGAGCCTCTGGACGTCGAGGGCCACGATGCCCGTCGAGGCCTTCGGGACCATCTTGATCAGGGCCTCGCCCGCTGCGGCGCCGGATTTGAGGTTCGCCGCCGACGAGCAGGCCGCGAGCCCGATGGTGAGGATTACAGTTAAAACAACGATCATCCACTTTTTCATGGTCCAAGCCTCCTTTGGGTTTAACCGGTTATACGGATCCCTTCCCGGATTGTTACTGCCCAAACTATACCACCGCTCGCGGCCCTTAGCAACGGGGGCGCGCCCCGCCGGGAACAGGCCGGGGTTGCCCCTGGACGGCTTTTGATATAATAAATAGGCCGCGAGGCCGTCGGCGATGAGGGGGATGGAAAGGAGCGCAACATGTCGGTTCGGATCCGCAGACTGACCCTGATCGGCCTCTTCCTTCTGGGTTCCCTGGGCCCGGCCCTGACGGCGGCCGTCCCCGACCTCCTCAGCCTCAAGGAGCAGGCCGCGATTTGCGACAAGTGGCTGGCGACGCGGCTCGACAGGCTCCTGCCCGAGCTCATGAGGCGCGAGAAGATCGACCTCTGGCTCGTCATCTGCGAGGAATACAACGAGGACCCCGTTTATCTGTCGCTGGTGCCGTTCACCAGCCTGTCGGCCCGCCGCCTGACGATGCTGGCGATGTTCGACCGGGGCGGGGACAAGGGGGTCGAACGGTTCTCGGTCAACCGCTATGGGATCGGCGATCTTTTCCCGACCGTCTGGAAGGCCGCCGCGGAAGATCAGTGGGAGGCCCTGGCTAAGGCCGTCCGGGCCCGCGATCCGAAGCGCATCGGAATCGACGAGTCGGACGTTTTCGCCTTCGGCGACGGCCTGAGCGCCACGAAGAAGCAGCGCCTGGTCCAGGCCCTCGGTCCCGAATATGCCAAACGCCTCGTCCGGGCCGACCGGCTGGCCGTCGGCTGGCTCGAGCGGCGGCTGCCCGAAGAGATCGAAGTCTATCATCATATCGCCGCGATCGCCCACGCCATCATCGCCGAGGCCTTTTCGTCCCGGGTCATCACCCCCGGCGTCACGACCACGGCCGATGTCGAATGGTGGATGTGGGAGAAGATCCGGTCCCTCGGCCAGACGACCTGGTTCGAGCCGGGGGTCACGCTCCAGCGGCCGAAGGCGAGCCCCTTCAAGGATAGCCCGGTTATCCACCCTGGGGACCTCCTCCATTGCGACTTCGGGATCCATTACCTGAAGCTCGAGACCGACACCCAGCAACTGGCGTATGTCCTGCGACCGGGCGAAGCCGACGCCCCCAAGGGCCTGAAGGACGGTCTGGCCCAGGGCAACCGTCTCCAAGACATCCTCTGCGCCGAGATGAAAGAGGGCCTGACCGGCAACGAGATCCTGGCCGCGGCCCTGAAGCAGGCCAAGGACGAGGGACTGAAGCCGAGCATCTACACGCATCCGCTGGGCTATCACGGCCACGCGGCCGGACCGACGATCGGTCTGTGGGACCGGCAAGGCGGTGTCCCCGGTCCCGGCGACTACCCGCTTTTTGTCGACACGGTCTATTCGATCGAACTCAATGTCATGGCCTCCGTCCCGGAGTGGGGCGGCCAGGATGTGCAGTTCGCTCTCGAGCAGGACGCCGCATTCATCCGGTCCGGGGTCTCGTTCCTGGACCAGAGACAGACCGATCTCATCCTGATCAAGTGACGAGAGGGACGCCATGACCGCAGAGCCCGTCCTGCCCAGCGTCGTGCCGTTGACGCCCTTCCAGAGGATCCTGGCCGGCCGGCGGAGCATCCGCCGCTACCTGCCGACGCCGGTCGAGCCGGAGAAGGTCCGGGCCTGCCTCGAGGCGGCCCGCATCGCGCCCTCGGCCCACAACGCCCAGCCCTGGCGCTTCATCGTCGTCGACGACCCCGCGCTGAAGGACATTGTGACGGCGCACGCCTTCAGCGGGATCTATCGGAGCTCGCGCTTCGCGGCCCAGGCCCCCGTCCTGCTGATCCTCCTGGCCCGCAAGACGTTCGTCGCTCACCAGCTGGGCGGCCGGTTCCAGCGCGTGCCCTATTATTTCGTCGATATGGGGATCGCCGGCGAACACATCGTCCTGCAGGCCGAGGAGCTGGGCCTGGCCACCTGCTGGATGGGCTGGTTCAGCCGGGGCCGGCTGCGCCGGGCCCTGAAGGTCCCGCGACGATTCAAGATCGTGGCCCTTATGCCGCTTGGCTACGCCGAGAAGAGGCCGACCCGCGAGCCGCCCCGCAAGACCTACGAAGAGATCGTCACGTTCAACAGGGTCCCCTCGAATTGAAAGGCGTCCGCATGGTCATCTTCATCGCCGTGGCCCTGGCGATATATGCTCTGTTCAACTTCTATGTCGCCCGCCGGGGGTTCCAGGCCTTGGCGGCCGTCCCGACGGCGCGGACGGTCTTCCTCGTTCTGTACATCCTGTTCGCGGCGTCCTATCCGGCCGGCCGGATCCTGCGCGGCCTGGCCGAGAACGTCTCCACGGTCTGGCCAGACAACATTGGGGCCATTCACATGGTCGTCATGTTGTACGGGCTCATGGCGGTCGTCTTCATCGACCTGGTCCGTCTCGTGAACGCCGTCCTGCCGTTCCTGCCGAAGACCGTCACCGCGGGCCCCGGACGAACGGGCGTGGTGCTCTTTATCGCCGTTGCGGGGGCGATCGCGATAACGATCGTCGGCGGGGCCTGGAATGCGACCCGGCTTCGGGTGGTCGAGCTCGAGGTCCACATGCCCCGCCGGGCCGGTTCGACCGACCGCCTCACGGCGGTCCTGGCCGCGGATCTGCATCTGGGCTCCATCATCGGCAGCTCCCGGCTGGCTCGCATCGTTCAGGGGATCAATGCCCTCGAGCCCGATGTCGTTTTCTTCTGCGGCGATATCGTGGACGAGACCATCCGGCCGCCGCAGGAGGTCCGCCTCAGTGCCGTCATGAGGACGCTCCGGGCGCCCCTAGGCGCGTTCGTCGTGCCGGGCAACCACGAGACATTCGCCGGCCTCGACCGGACCCTGGCCTGCTATCGGGGCTGCGGCCTGACGGTCCTCCAGGAGCGGGCCGTCCGCGTCGCCGGGGCTTTCGTCCTTATGGGCCGGCGCGACCCGAGCTCGCTCAGGCGGGGAGAGAAACGGCTGCCCATCCGGGAGATCCTGGCCCGTGAAGGGATCGACGACAGCCTGCCCGTCATCCTCCTCGATCATCAACCGGCCCACCTCGAGGAGGCCGAGGCGGCGGGCGTATCCCTCGAGCTGTCGGGACATACCCATGCCGGACAGATCTTCCCCCTTGACATCGTCAACCGCCGGGTCTGGGAGCTCAATTGGGGCAGCCTGACGAAGGGCCAGACGCAGTACTATGTGACGAGCGGGGTCGGGACGTGGGGCCCGCCAGTGCGGGTCGGAAGCGTGCCGGAGATCGTCCGGATCCGCCTTCTCTTTGACCAGGCCCCCCGACGGGACGAATAAAGGGGAGAAGACCGAGGCCTTTCTCCCCGGATCCATAGCGGATCGAAAGGGGACTACTTCTTGACCGGCGGGGCCGGGACGGCCGCGGTCTTGGTCGCGTCGTAGCGCTTGACGATCTCGTCAGTGATGTCGATGGCCGGCGCGGCCGTGACGACGCCGCTCGTGGCCGCGTCGAGGACAAGCTCGAGCCCGCGCTCATTGGCCAGGGTCTTGATGACGGCGACCATCTCCTCGCGGATCTTCTGGGTCAGGTTCGTCGCCAGGTTCTGAGCCTCGCGGGCCTGGTCCTCTTCGTAGCGCTTCCGCTCGGTCGTCTTCTTGTCGATGTCCGCCTGGAGGGCCAGGAGGGCCTCGTTGGTCATGGTCAGCCGGCCGGTGTTGAGCCGGTTCTCGAGAAGACGGATGGCGTCTTCCATCTTGGCGATATCCGACTTGATCTTGGTGTCGAGGCTCTGGATCTGGGCCATGGCCTTCTTGCCCTCGATCGAGGTCGCGAACGCCTGCTGGGAATTGATGATCGCGATCTTGATCGCCTGCTGGGCGTAGGACGCGCCGGCGGCGACCAGGATGAATAAGACGGCAAGGGGGGCGATCGTACGGATCCTGTTCATATCGTGCCTCCTAGGATTCTCATCCTCTAAACTCATTCCGATAGGGAATGGATGCGCTATCTTATCACGTTCAGGCGATTTTTTTAAGTGTTTCTTCGATCCGGCCCAGGCCCCTGAGGAGATAGCCCCGCTCGTCCCCGTAGCCGAAGCGCAGGTAGCCGTCGGTCTCGAAATGATCGCCGGGGACGATGAGGACGCTCCGCTCCCGGATCAGGCGCTCGACGAGCTCGGTCGAGTTGGCCTCGAAGGTGTAGCGGACAAAGCAAATGGCCCCTGCCTGGGGCGGCCGGAACGAGAAGAGGCCCGGGTGGTCCTTGAGCCAGGTCCCGAGGGCCGGGAAATTGGAGTTCAGGATGCCCCGGGTCCGGGCCAGGATGCGCTCGCGGCGGGCCGGTTCCAGGGCGTAGGTGGCCAGCTTGTCGCTCAGGGCCGAGGGCGAGATGGTCGTGTAGTCGTGATAGGGCCAGGTCCGCTTGATGACCTCCTCCGGACCGACGATCCAGCCGATCCGCAGGCCGGGCAGGCCGTAGGCTTTGGACAGGCCGTTGACGACCAGCGTCTTCTCCCATTTCCCCCAGAAGCTCGGCGTCGTGACGCCGTTGAGCTCCGCGCCCTGGTAGACCTCGTCGGCCAGGAGCCAAGCGTTGACCCCGGCCGCCAGATCAACGAGACCCTGCATGGACTCGGCGGACAGGACCGACCCCGTCGGATTGTTGGGGTTGGTCACGACGATGAGCTTGGTCTTGGGGCTGATCAGGCGCCGCACCTCGTCGAGATCGGGCTGCCAGCCCAGGCTTTCGTGCAGCCGGAACGTCTTGACGTTGGCGCCGAAGGCCCGCATGAGGCCGATCATCTGCATGTAGTTCGGTAACTCGAACAGGACCTCGTCGCCGGGCTCGACGAGGCTCCACATCAGCAGGAAATTGGCCTCGGACGAGCCGGCCGTGGTCAGGATCTGATCCAGGCCGAGGCCGGGATAGAGGCGGGCGATCCGCTCGCGCAGGCCGACGGTGCCGTTCGTCTGGGTGTAGCCGAGCCCGACCGTGGTCAACGCCTCGATCTCATCGGGGGTCAGGAGCTCCTTGAGGTCCAAGGGATGGACGCCGCTCTCGGACAGGTTGTAGTCGACGACGTTCTCCCAGGTCGACTGCATGCGCTCCATTTTGAAAGTGTCGATCCGCATGGAACACCTCTTCCGACGGGATGATCAGATCTCGACCTTGAACACGCCCTTGAAGGCGAAGCCGAAGACGATGGACAGGATGAGGTAGGCGATGAGCCAATGGATGTTCAGGCCAAAGGCCGCCAGGCTCTTGGCCGGATACAGGATCTCGATGGACCGGACGGGCTGGCCGGACGGCAGCGCCGGCTCGCCGGGATAGAGGACCCGCTTCCAGATCGAGCCTCGCGAGGCCATGGCGGAGACCTTGGTCATGGGGCCGCCCCCGACGGTCACGGTCTTTTCGAGCGTCCGGCCGCCGCTCCGCAAGACGAGCCGTCCGGCGCCCGGCGCCGTGGCCTTGATTCGCCAAACGACCTCGTGAAGGTCAGGGATGCGCACGGCCGGGGCGGTGAGCTCGAGGCCGGGCGGCGTCTCGAGCGCTAGGCCGGCCGCCACGGGATCGGCGGGGGTTTCGAGCGTGGCCTTGACGAGCGTCTCCTCGCCCGGCCGGAGCGGGGCCCGGTCGAACCACAGGCTCAGCTGGGCCAGGATGAGCACGAGCGGCACGATCATGACCGCCAGAGGCTTGAGGTTGGCCGCCATGTAGGCCCCGTTGGCCTTGACGATGGCCCCCTGGGCCGCCAGCGTGACCCGCATGTTGTCCTGGTAGAGCCGCATCTCGAGCAGGTGGGCTTTGATCCGGTCCTTGGCCCGGCGGATGGCCGCCTGGTTCGAGGTGTGCTTGTAGACCTCGAGCATGAGCAGGGCCGTCAGGAACGAGACGACGGTCATCCCGACCCAAGGCGACAGGCTCCGGAAGGGGAGGAGCATGAGGCCGACGGCCTGGCCGAAGACGAGGTTGACGACGGACATGAGGATCAGCCGATATACCCCAGACCTTTGAGCCGCTTCTTGATCTCCTCTTCGGAGTCGGCGTCCTCGATCTTGGCGATCTCTTTTTCGAGGCAATGGGTGATGAATTCCTCGGCCGAGGAATAGCCCGACATCTCGGCGTATTTCTTGACCTTGCCGAGCAGGGCCGAATCGATCTTGATCTTCGCGCTGGCCATGCGGATCCTCCTTTGTCTTAGCTGATGTCCCCGAGGGCGTTGCGGCCGATCATGTCCTCGGGCGTCTCGATGCCGAAGACGGCCAGGACCGAGGCCGTCAGGTCATGAAGAGCCGGGGCCTCGGCCGTGAACTTTCGGTTGGTGAAGGCGATCCCCGGCAGGATGTCCGGGGCGGACATGTGATCGCCGCTCCATTTCTGGGTATTGTTCTCCAGGACCTCCCGGGGGAAGCCGCCCAGGGGCGACTGCCAGGAGATCCGGTAGTTGCGGTTGAAGCCGAGCACGATGTCGGGGGCATGCCCCATCGCCTGGGTGCCGCGGTAGGCGTCCCTGGCGATGAAGGCCCGAAGAACGGGGTGTTCCCCCGTCAGCGGGTCCGTCAGGGCCTCGAGCTTGGTCGCGATCTCGTGGACGAGGTTGTCTTTGTCCGCCCCGGAAGCCACGATGCCCTGGCCCTCGCGGCCCTTCTCGTTGATGAAGAGGCTGTTGAGGCCCATGCCGTAGGCCCGGGTCTTGGTCCAATCCGTGTCGGCGAAGTAGGCCGTCTCTTCTTGTTTCCAGGGCCGGGACAGCCGATGATAACCCTGGTGAAGGAGCCAGGTGTTGAGATTGAAGCCGCGGCGGAAGGCGTTGAAGCCGTGGTCGGACAGGACCAGCACGACCGTGTCCCGGTCGGCCTTCTTCAAGGCCGCGTCGAGGGCCCGGTCCATCTCGCTGTAGGTCCGGGCGATGACGTCGCCGTAGCGGGCGGCGAGCTTGGCGTCGTAGGCCGGGTGGCCCGGATCGACGAGGCGCCAGAACATGTGCTGGCGCTGGTCGGCATTGGAGAAATAAAAGAAGAGCAGGCCTTCGTCGAAGCGGCCGAGCTCGTACTCGAACATGGCCATGCTCTCGTCGTAAACCCGGGCGTCCATGGCCAGGAACTGCTCCTCGTCAAGGACACCGCTCTGGAGGGCGCTCGTGTCCGCCGGCAGGCCCTTGGTGAAGTACGGGCCGAACCGGCGTTCGAGCTCCCGGGCGTAGGACTCGGGCGTCGAGATGGGCAGGGCCGCATGGGCCGGGTCCATATTGATGGGCGAGACATAGAGCTCGAACTTGGGCCGGACTTCCTTGAGGTAGAACAGGCAGATGCCGTGGACGCTCTGGGTCGGCATGAGATTGAAATGGACGTGCTTCCAGCCGCTCCACTCGCCCTGGCGCAGGACGAACTCGTTGTCTTGGATGACGATCTTGGCCGCCGCCTCGGCCGGATCGATGAAGACCTGGAAGGGGATGGTCGCTTCCGGGGAGCCGACCCGGAAGGTGTTGTACGGGCCGTGCAGCTCCGCCTCGACGCGGTTGCCGACGACGAAGACGTCGTAGGCGTCGCCGCCGCCTCCGACTTCCTGGGTGATGGTCGCGCCCGCGTTCGTGTAATAGCAGAAGTGGCCGTAGGAGCCCCGGAGGTCGGGCGTGTTCATGCCCGAGAGCGTGCGCTGCTTCGTGGCATCGGGCGGATAGTTCGAAGGCATTTTCACGACCGTGGACGGGATGTCCCGGTCCTCGAGGATTTGCCAGAAGGCCCGGCCTTGGCGGAGATTGCGGATCTGGCCGCTCGACAGGGGAATGACGGTTTTACCGAGGCGGATGGTCTTGGCTGCTCCCGTGGTCTCGGTAGCGGAAAAGACGGGAACGTAGGTTTTGGGATCGCGGTTGAAGAAATCGAAGATGCCGTGGCCGCCGGGGTCCCTGCCGGTGATGAAGTTCGACCAGGCCACGGGTGTCTGCGGCGGCAGGCTCGTCCCCAAGGGGCGGAAATCCCCGCCCTGGGCGAGGAGCCGTTGGAAGGCCGGCAGACGGCCTTCATCGATCCAGCGCCGGGTCAGCACCGGATCGAGCCCGTCCAGGCCGAGGACGATCATCTTCTTGGCCGTCCGGGCCTTGCCGTAGACTCTCGGCGTGAGGCGGGCCGGGCCGCCGAGGCTCAGGGCGGCCGACGCGGCTATCCCGGCCTTGAGGAAATCCCTGCGGCTGAGAGCCGCGCGTTCTTTAGGACTCATGGCTTTTTCCCGCGGACGGGCCGGCGAGCGCCGCCCGGTCGACGAGGCTGCGGCCGTCCATATGCGCCGGGGGGGTCAGTCCGAACAGCTCGAGAACGGTCGGCGCGACGTCCATGATGGACGGATCGCCCCGCTTGATCTTGAGGCTCGAGAAGAGGACCCCCGGGACAAGCGCCGGATCGATGCAGTGGTCGCCGCTCCAGCACTTGATGTTGTCCTCGATGACCGTCCCGTTGACGACGCCGGTGACGCCGTCCCACGAGGCCCGGTAACCCTCGTTGTAGCCGATGATGAGGTCGGGAGAATTATCCTTGTAGGGGCCGGCGTAGACCGCGTCGCGGTCGTAGACGTGACTGATCGCGACCGGTCCGCCGGGCCCGTCCTTGAGGGCCAGGAACTTGCGGCTGAGCTCGGCCTTGAGCGCGGCCGCCTCGGTCCCGGGCTTGACCGTCCCTTGCTCCTCCCGTCCGGCCAGATTGAGGTAGATCCCGCCCAGGCCGAGGCCGTAGGCCTTGGTCTTCGTCCAGTCGACGTCCTTGAACCATTCGGCGCTGGCGGTCTTGCCCGGGGCCAGGGCGAGGTAGCCGTTATGATAAAGCCAGGCGTTGAGGTTGACGCCGCGCCGGAAGGACTTGAAGCCGTGATCGGACATGACGAAGAGAGCGCCCCTGGGTCCGAGCTTCGCCGCCACCCGGCCGACAAGGTCGTCCATCTTCCTGTAGAGCTCCTCGATGACGGCCGGGCCGAGCTCCGCCGGGCCCGCTTTGAGCGCCGGATGGGCCTTGTCGAGATAGCGGAAGAACATGTGCTGGATGCTGTCGGTCGTCTCGAAGACGATGGCGACGACCCCGCGCGGCGTCTTGGCTAAGGCGTTCATGAGCATGGCCTCCCACTCGGCGTGGTTGGCGTAGGTCAGCTCGAGGAAGGCCCGCTCGTCGAGAGCGCCCTCGTTGAGGGCCCAGGTGTCGTTGGCCTCGCCGAGGGTGATGAAGCGGCCGAGGAGCTTGGCCAGATAGACCGAATAGATGAGCGGGTGCGAGATCGGCAGGGCCGGCTTCTCGGGGTCGATATTGAGCGGCGTCACGTACATCTCGAACTTCGGCTCGAGCGAGGCGATGCGGAAGCGGCAGGTGCCGCGGACCTTCATGCCGAGGCCGGGCCGGAACGTGACCGGGGTCCAGGGGCTGAAGGTCTTTTCCTTGAGGAAGAATTTCTTCTCGCCTTCGATGGCCAGCCAGGCCCCGCCGGCCTCCCGGTCGATGGTGATCGCGAGCGGCAGAGCGATCTCGACCGGGTCCTTGAGCAGCGAATTCTCGGGGCCGGAGAGGGCCGTGCGGATGATCGATCCTTCGCGCTTGACGAGAACGGCCACGCCACCCTCGTGCTTGCGGACCTTTTCGGCGTCTTCCGTGAAAAAGGCGAAGGTGCCCTGGCTGCCTTTGAGATCGGGAGCGCACATGCCGGAAAGCATATGCCCTTTGAACTTCTCAGGCGGGAAGGTGATCGGCACGCGCAGGATGGTCGAGGTGATGCCCTTGTCGCCCAGGATCTTCCAGAACGGGATGCTTTTCCGCATGCCGCGGATCTCGGGCTTCGACAGCGGCAGGAGGTACTTGCCCAGGGCCAGGGTCCGCTTGGGCCGGCCGATGCGGGCCGAGGACAGGTCCGGGAGGTAGGTCCTCGGGTCGCGGCTGAGGAAATCGAAGATGTTGTGCTTGGAAGGCTCCGAGCCGGTCATGAACGACGACCAGGCCACGGGCGAGATGGCCGGGGTCGTGGTCTTCAGGCGCGCGTAGCTGCCCTCCTTCCTCAGCCGGGCCAGGTTCGGCAGCTTGCCCTCGCCCATGAACTTCTCCGCGAGCGACGGCTCCAGGCCGTCGAGCCCGAGGATGACCACCCGGTCGACCGGGCCCTTCTTATAGGCCTGTTGGCCGCGCAGGGCCTTCCAGAGGAAGCGGAACGGCCAGGACAGGAAGGAGAACAGGGCCAGGAGGAAGGTCACGAAAAGAACGAAGAACGAGGACAGGAAGGCGAATCCGGCGCCGGGGCCGATATAGGCGGCGAGCGGGACGGCCAAAGCCAGAAGGAGGGTCGCGGCGACGGCGGGTGCGTATCTCTTCATCAATAGTTCTTCAGGATGACCGGGGCGACATCGGCGATCTTGAGGTCCTCGCCGATGTCCTCGGAGGCCCAGAAGAACGCGTCGTCCCACGTGTGCATGCCTTGGAGCCCGGACCGGCCGAAGACCTCCCTCTTGCGGACGGAGCCCTTCATGTCGAAGCCCGGTTCCCCGACGACGATGAGGTCCGGGCCCTTGCTGGCCTGCGGCCCGGAATAGACGTCCTCGGCCATGAACACCCGCTTGACGACCCGGCGGCCCTGATATTCGAGCTTGGTCAGCTTGGCGGCGATGTCTTCCTTGAGGGCCTTGCGGGCCGTGCGCTCGACCGAGCCCTTGGGGAATTTGTTCTTATAGTTAAGATAAATGCGGTTGGGATCGAGGGCGAAGGCCCGGGACCGGCCGTGGATGTCCTCGAGACTGTCCGGCTCCGGCTTGATGAACTTCAGGTAGCCGTTCTGTTCCAGCCAGGCGTTGAGGTAGACCTCTTGCACGATGCCGCAGAAGCCGTGATCGGACAGGATGTAGAAACCGGCGTAGGAGCCGGTCAGCTTGTGATAGGCGGCCACGATCTTGCCGATGAGGCGGTCGATCTGCCGGTAGAAATCGAGGAAGCTCTGGTGCGACGGATGGGCCGGGTTCTCGTAAGCCTGCCAGAGGAAATGGTGGAGCCGGTCGGTCCCCGTGACGACATACTCGAAGTAATCCCAGCCTTCGTCCCAGAAGAAATTGAGGGCCTTCTGGCCGCCGGCCATGGTCTTGGCCAGCTCCTGCCAGAGGACCTCCGGGCTCTCCCGGCACTTGACGATGTCGACGTCGATCTGGTAGCCCATCTGCTCCAAGGCGGCGCGGTAGCTCATCGGCCACACGGCCTTGGCCAGCTCCAGAGCCACGAAGCCCGAGATCAGGACGCCCTCGATCTTGCGGGCCGGGTAGGTCGAAGGCTGGTTGATGACCACGCTCTTCTTGCCCTTGGCCCCCAGCCGGTCCCAGATCGTGGGGACCTTGATATCGAGGAAGTTCGGATAGCGGACGGCGTAGGACTTGGGCTTGAAATCGGTGAAGCCGAAAATGCCGTGCGAGCCCGAGTTGGTCCCGGTCATGAAATCGGTCCAGGAGACCGCGGAGATCTCCGGCAAGCTGGCCTTCATGCGATGGATCTTGCCGATGTCCATGAGCCGGGCCATGGTCGACATGACGCCGCGGCGGGCCAGCTCGACGATCATGCCGTAGGGGACGCCGTCCAGCCCAATGACGCAGGCCCGGTTGGTTTTCCGATTCTTGGGAGCGGCCACGATCTGCTCTTCTCTTTCCGGAAATGTGTATTCTAGCGCAAGTTACAGGCCCGGTCAATGGGATTCTGGTTGACTTCCGCCCCTGGAAGTCGTTAAATGAGGGCTCCCATCGAGGACCCATGACAGGATTCGAAAGGCTCCGGACCCATCTTGTCCGGGAATATGAAAAAAGGACGCCCGGCAGCCGTCGGATCTTCCGCCGGGCCGAACGGGTCATGGTCGCGGGCGGCAGCCACACGATCCGCCTGTGGCGGCCCTATCCTTTTTTCGCGGCCGCGGCGGAGGGCCCCAGGGTCCGTGACGTCGACGGCAACGACTACGTCGATTATTGGCAAGGGCACTACGCCAATGTCCTGGGCCATAATCCCCGGCTCATCCGGCGCCGGATGGCCGCCTGCCTCGAGCGCGGCGCCCTCCACACCGGATTCGAGGCCGGCTTTCAGATCGACCTGGCCGAAGCCCTGGTCCGAGGGCTGGGAGGCCGCGAGGCCAAGGTCCGCTTCACCACCTCCGGCACCCTGGCGACCATGTACGCGGTCATGATGGCCCAGGGCCTGACCGGCCGCGACCATGTCCTGAAGGTCGGAGGCGGCTGGCACGGGGCTTCGCCCTATCTCCTCAAGGGCGTTAAATACCATGCCGGCGAGGGGTTTGAAGGCCGCGAGTCGGCCGGGCTGCTCGACGACATCGTCCGGCGGACCCTGATCACGAGGTTCAACGATACCGCTGACCTCGAACGGGTCATGGCCGAGAACGGCGACCGGATCGCTTGCTTCATCGTCGAGCCCTTCATCGGCGTCGGGGGCTTCCTGGCCGCCACGAAGGATTACCTCGAGCTGGCCAGGCGCCTGACCGCGCGTCACGGCATCATCCTGATCTTCGACGAGATCATTTCCGGCTTCCGCTTCTGCCCAGGCGGGCTCCAGACCCGCTACGGCGTCCGGCCGGACCTGACGACGCTGGGCAAGATCATCGGCGGCGGCCATGCCGTGGCCGCGGTCGTCGGCCCCCGCGAGGTCATGGAGGAATGCGAGACCGGGCGGGGCGGCGGCGACCGCGTCTATTTCGAGGGCGGCACCTTCTCGGCCCATGGCGAGTACATGCAGGCCGGCTTGGCCATGCTGGGCTATCTCGCCGCCCACGCGGCGACGGTGTATCCCAAGATCGCCAAGGCGGGGGAGCGGCTGCGCCGGGGGATCGAAAGCGCCTTTGCCGGGGAGGGCATCCCGGCCAAGTGCACGGGCGACGGGAACGACGTCGTCCGCGGCAGCTCATTGTTCATGGTCCATTTCCCTCGCGACCCCGAGCTGGCCTATGACCGGCCCGAGGACATTCACGACCCCAGCCTGTCCGACCTGGCCAAGCGCGAGGTCCTGCTCAAGCTGGCGCTTCTCGTCAATGGGGTCAACGTGGTCCACGGCGGGGGAGCCGTATCGGCCGCCCACGGGGCGAAAGACATCGAGGCCACCCTCGAGGCCTATGCCGCGGCGGCGCGGCTCTTCGCTAAATATTTGGATTGATTTAGTTTAAACGGACCGTCCTGGCAGGGGACTGTCCCCCTCAATCTCCGGTTCGTTTCTTTTGTTCGAACCTGTATGTCCCGCTCTGAACGCCGAATACGGCGCGGTCTTTTTCGCCGCCGATGAGTTCGATCCCGCCACCAGGTCCGGCCGTCCGGCCCGTTCGCCACACGGTCTGTCCGGATTCGACGATCTCGGCTTCGGTCCAGAGAAGCGGCACGTGGACTTCTGCGGTGGCGCTGGGAGGAACCGTGACCTCGAGCGTGAGCGCCGGGCCCGTCCTGCGCCAAGACGCCGCGACCCGGCCGCAGACCGTATCGACCGAGGCCTCGACGAACGCGAGGTCGCCAAGGACGTGAGGGCGGACCCGGAAGGCTTGCCACCCGGGCCGCAGGGGCGCGAGACCGGCCAGCACCCGGTAGAACCAGCCGTCGATGCTGCCGAGCATGATATGGTTCTGGGAATTCATGGCCGGACCGGTGAGCTTCTCCCAACGCTCCCATAAGGTCGTCGCCCCTTCCGCCAGCATGTAGCCCCACCCGGGATAGCTCTTCTGGGTGGCCACGCGCCAGGCCGTCTCCGCGTGCCCGTTGTCCGTCAGGACATCGAGGAGGTAGCGGGTCCCCAAGATGCCGGTGTCGACGTGGAAGTCCTGCTGGCGCACCACGCTTTGTAAGAGGCTCCCCACGACCTTGTCCTTCTCGCCGGCCGGGACCATCCCGAGATAGAGCGGCAGCACGTTGGAGGTCTGGTTCGGATACGTGTCCACGGGGCTGACGCGGATCGCCGCGTACTGCGCCTCGCCGAGATAGGCCGTGTTAAAGGCCGCCTTGATCGACGCCGCCAGCGCTTGATAGCGATGGACGTCGTCGTCGCGGCCGAGGACCGCGGCCAGCCGGCCCAGGATGAGAACGTCATGATAATAGTACCAGGTCGAGGTCAGGTCGACGGGCGTCTTCTTGGGCACGATGCCTCCCGGCGGGCACCAATCCCCGTACTTGCCGAGCGAACGGATGAGCCCTTGGTCCGCGTTGCGGCTCAGGAATCCGACGTATCGGCCGAGACTCTCGTAGTGGGTCTCGACGACCCGGCGGTCGCCGTAATGGACCCAGAGGAGCTCGACGAGCGTCGCGTAGGCCGAGCTCCAGGCCGGATCGGCCGGGTAGAGCCGGGGCAGGTAGGCCGGGGCGACATCGGGGAGGCTGCCGTCCTCCCGCTGGGCCAGACGGATATCATCGAGGAACTTCGCATAGAAGGCGGCCATGTCGAAATTGAAGACGGCTTCCTCGGCCGAAAGATGGGCGTCGCCGAGCCAGCCGTGGCGCTCGTCGCGTTGGGGGCAATCGGTCGGGATGCTCATGAGATTCGACAGCTGGCCCCAGACGATGTTCCGGTGGATGCCCTCGACGAGATCATTCGAGGTCCGGAGCGCCCCGGCCCGGGGGACGTCCGAATGGACGAATCGCCCTGCGAGCGTGTCCGGCCCCGGCTCGCCCGGGAACCCGGTCATCTCGACGAAGCGGAACCCGTGGTAAGTGAACCGAGGCTCGAAGATCTCCGGCCCCCCGCCGCGGAGGACAAAGACGTCGGTGGCCTCCGCGTTCTCGTTGGGCGCCAGATTGAGGGTGCCGTCGTCGTTGAGGAGCTCGGCGTGGCGCAGCCTGATCTCAGTCCCGGATGGGCCGTCGACGCGAAGCCGGGTCCAGCCCGAGAAATTCTGGCCGAAATCGAAGATCCAGGCTCCCGGCTCGTGCCGACGGATCGACCTTGGCGGCAGGCTCTCGGTGGCGCGGACCGGTGGCATCATCTGAGACGCCAGTGGGTATCCGGTGACCGGGACGGCCCCGCCCCAGGCGCGGTCGTCGAACCCGGGCCGGTCCCAGCCGTCGATCCGCAGCCTGGCATCGGCGCGTTCGCCGAAATAGAGGCCGTTCTCCTGGACTGGCCCGGCGGACGTCGTCCAGCTCTCGTCCGTCGGGACGGTCTCCCGCCTGCCGCCCGCGTAGACGATCTCGACGCGGCAGGCCAGCTTGAGCCCGTCATAGCCATAGCTCTTGATGTGGCGGCCGTTGCCGAGGATGACCCCGACCGCGTTCCGGTCGCGAACAAGGTCAGTCACATCGTACGACGCGTACAGGGTCTTTTTCTTATAATCCGTCCAGCCGGGATCGAGAACGCTCGTCCCGACCTTGTCGCCGTTCAACCGGAGCTCGTAATGGCCGAGGCCGCAGACGAAGATCACGGCCAACTCCACCTTGCCCTCGAGACGGAATTCCTTCCGCAGATAGACGGCGCAGGCCTGAACATCCTCGGGGCCGGGGTGTCCAAGGAGGACCGTGCCTTTGGACCTGAACTCGGTCAGTTGGCGCGGCCCGATCCAGCCGGCCGGCCATTCCTCGGACTTCAGGAACCCGGTCACGAACGAGGCCGGACCGCTCCAGGGGCTGGGACGGTCCTCGCGGTCCCACCACCGGACCTTCCAGGCGTAACGGGAGCAGCTCGAGAGGGGCCGGCCGTCATATTCAAGCCCCGGAAGTCCCGGAGCCTCGACCTGGCCCGAATCCCACTGGTCGCCGGTGTCGCGTCCGAGCAGCTCGGGGGAGGAGGCCACCAAGACCCGGTAGGCCCTGGGCCGCTCGCCTCGAACGGGGCTTTCGACCGTCCACGATAGCCGCGGCCGCGGCGTGTCGATCCCGACGGGATCGCTCAGAAATTCGCAGCGCAGGCGGGCCGGCGGGGGAAGGGCCGGGCTCATGGGGTCGTAGCGGGCGACGGGAGAGGCGCGCCGCCGGCCGAGGAGCCGGCCTCGGCCAGGAAGTAGTCTGCCACCTCGACGCCGTACTTTGTCGGATCGAGCGGGGCCATGATCGTCCGAAGGAATCGCCCCGTGGCCTCGTCGCGCTCGGCCAGGTCGACGACCGGGCCGTCGATCCTCTTCCCGTCACGGTCTGTGATCAGCTTGGCCGACGGACGCAGCTGGAGTTTCGGGTCTGGGTTGAGCTCGAAGACGATCCCGATCTCGCCTGTGCTCAGCGCGACCAGGGACCCGATGGGGAACACCCCCATGAGGTTGACGAAGGCCTTGAGGATCAGCGGATTGAACTCCGTCCCGGACTGCTCGAGCATGAGGCTCAGGGCTTCGGTCCGGGTGAAGACGTTGGCCCGGTAGACCCTCTTGGTGGTGACGGCGTCGAAGAAATCGACGGTCTTGACGATCTTGCTGAAGAGATTGACGTCCTCCCGCTGGAAATAGCGAGGATAGCCCGAAAGGTCCTCCTTGATGTGGTGCTCCAGGGCTACGTGGATGGCCCGCAACGGGAGACGCGCCGATTCCCTGAGCAGGACGAGCTTCTCGGCGCCTTTGAACGGATGCTGCTCCATGATCTCGCGCTCGCTGTCGTCGAGCTTGGCCGGCTTGTTCAGGATCGCCAAGGGCGTCTCGAGCTTGCCCAGATCGTGGAAGAAGGCGGCGATCCCGAGGTCGACGATCTCGCCACGGTTGAGCCCCAGCCGGCGGCCGAGGGCCGTGGCCAGGAGGCAGACGTTGACGGAATGGTTGAGCGTGTACTCGTCGTGATTCTTGAGGTTGGTCAGGCCGAAGACGAACGATTCGTTGTCCACGATGTGGTTGTAGATGGACTGCATGAGCCGCCGGGTTGAGTGGATATTGATCCCCTCGTGCTTCTCATGCCGGCGGAACGATTCCTTGAGGTGGACGATGCTGAGGAAATAGATGCGGGCCGTGTTCCGATTAAGGTTGGAGGGCGACTTTTCCTCGGCCGCCCTCTCCAGGGCGACGTGGGTGATGTTCGCGCCGTCGAGGTCCGCCTGCAGGCGCTCAAACATCGAGCCCGTCCGGCGTTCGCGCCGGGCGAAGAGGGGCATGAAGCGGAAGAGCTCCTCGAGGGTCAGGCCCGGCTTGAAGGCCAGGGCGTCGATCTCGCGGAAGCGGAACTCGTTCATGACCGACTTGAAGATCGGATAGGTCGCGAGCGAGGATTTTAAGCGTATGCCGTTGAAGATCAGCGAGCGGTGCCGGATCTTATAGAGGGCCCCCTCCTCGAGTTTCAGGAACGGCTCGAGCGCGGCATAAAACAGGCGGCCCTGCTCCTGGAAGGCATCGTTCCGCGTGTCGTGGATCTTGGCGACCTTCTCAACGATATGGAAGTTGATCAGAAGATTGGAAGCCGCCTTCTGGAGGGCCTTGAGATCGGCGTCCTCGGAGGGCCGGCGCCGCTCGATGGGCGCCGCCACGGTGTTCTGGACGCTCTCGGTCATGTCCGTTCTCCCGGCGGCCGCAGCCGAGCCAGCGCCTCTTCGGCGGCCAGGCGGATCCTCTTGCCCCGCATCCGGGCCGCCGCTTCCAGGGCGGCCACGGCCTCGGGCGTGCCCATGTTCTCGAGCCCTTGGATCGCCGCCAGGCGCATCTCGGCGTTTCGGGCCGAGGGCCAGATCGTCGTCCGGCCGACGGCCCCGACCAAAAAGGCCAAGGCCGCGCCGGACCGCGTCCGGCCGAGGAAGGTCAGGATCGCCTGCTTCTCCCGGAGGGCCTTCCTCCGGAACTCCGGGGCCGAGGCTTCATGGATGATGTGATCGACCCTGGCCCGTTCCTCCGACGGATCGAGCTTCATGGCGGCCTGGATCCTGAGGTCCTCGTCGGGATCGTTCAAGAAGCCCATGAGGATCCGGTTCGACATCTCGGTCCTCATGTTCCCGAGGGCGTGGATGACCTCCAGCTTGATGTCCCGGTTCTTGAACATGACGAAGGCCAGAAGGCTGGCTACGCCCTTGTTCTCGGGCATCTCCAGGAGAAGGCGCATGATCTCCAGGGACAGAATGGGCCGGGTGTCATTGGCCAGGCTGACCAGGAGTTTCGGGTCTCCGGCCGCCATATCTTCGATGAACGAGAGGATCTGGCTCCGCAGGTCGAGATCGGTCCGGGATTCGTAGAGGCCGGCCGCGACCGGCAAGGTGACGGGACCGAGCATCTTAAAGAACGCCAGCAAGGCCGGCCCATCGATGGTCCCCGGCGCGGCCAGGCGCGTCTCGACGGCCTTGAGGGCTTTCGCCCCGGTCAGTTTCCGGAAGCAGGACTCGACCAGGGCGGCCTTGGCGGGGGAGGCCGAACCGATGGCCGACCGAAGGTCCTGGATCTTGCGGACGGCCGAACTGGCGACAGTGAAACGCCCCTGCCGCGTCTGGTCGAGCACGAAGTCCGCGAGGACATCGAGGGCCTCGGTGCAGATCTTGAGATTGTTCTCCAGGAACACGACCTCCAAGGTCAGTCCGGCGAACTCGTCCTCGGGATCGAGAGCGCGATTGGTCCGGACCATGGACTCGAGCGTCTGGACCTCTTCCTCCGTGAGGTTCGGGTCGGCCGCGGCGGCCGGGCTGCGGAACTGACCCGAGGACACGTCGGGGGAGGCGGTCGGGTCCGGTTCGCGCCGCTGGCCCTGGTCCTCCGGGCCCTCCGGCGCGATGTCGCCGCCTGGGGCCCAGTGGAACTTGGCCTGGTCATCGGCCTTGATCTCGATCCGGCCTTGGGAGAACTTGGCCAGGTCGACCTTGACGTCAAGGGTCTCACTGGCCAGGTCGGACGGCAACTCAGGGAGATTCTCGTCCGTCCGGATGGCTTTGTCTTCCGTTAGGATCTGGTTTTCCAGGAATTCGTCGGGAGCGTAATACTGGATATTCGAGAGCTCGCTCTCCCACAGGGCGGCGACGATATCGTTGTCGCCGGCGGGGTTCTGGGCCACGGACTTGATGATCTCCAGGAACTGCACGATCTCCTCGCGGTCGAGCCCGCGGTAGAAATAGAGGACCTGCGTCCCGTCCTTGAAAAAGAAGAACGGCAGGCTCTTGAGCGGGACCTCGTCCGTGTAGACGACCTGGCCCCCGCAGGTGAACGAGAACTCCTCGACGCCCACCTCGAGCCGCTGATAGCTCTGGAAAAAGTCATCGAACTTGGCGGCCAGAGCGTCGACGAAATTCCGGACCGTGGCATGATCGGAAGGAAAGATCTTCATGGCCGAAACGGCGTTGGCCATCGACGAGAGGATATCCTCGGCCTTCCGCAGGAGCGCCCTATCGGCCAGGACGAAATCGTCCCCGTCGTCCCGTGGCCTGGTCGAGGCGGTCGGTGGCATGGCCGTCGATTCCCTTTTGTCTCTGATTGCCGATAAGTCTAAGCCATTCGTAGTCAGGCGTCAACAGGGAAGCGGGGGAAGATCTCAGCGGCGGCTAAGGACCCGGCGCTCATAGGCCTCGACGTCCCGGAGCCAATCCTCCCCGGCCGGGACCGAGTTCCGGAGGCACCAGGCGTCCCAGACCGGACCGAACGGCAAGGCCTTGAGCTCCTCGAGGAGGGCCAGGCGCTGGAGGGCCTTCGAAGGCGGGTCGAGGTCCCGCAACTTATCCTGGGGCTCGAGCAGGGCCACGAGCAGCCCCTTGAGCACGGACCGGGCCCCCAGCACCCAGGCGCCGATCCGGTTGAGACTGGCGTCGAAGTAGTCGAGGGCCAGGTGGATGCGGTCGAGGGCCTGGCTGCGGACGACCTCGACGGCCAGCTCCCTGACCTCGTCATTGAGCAGGACGATGTGGTCGCTGTCCCAGCGCACCCCCCGGCTGATATGAAGCAGGATCTCGCCGGAGAAGGGGAGGATGGCCGAGATCTTGTCGGCCACGGACTCGGTCGGGTGGAAGTGCCCCAGGTCGAGGCAGATGATCTTGCCGTGGGTGAGCGCATAGCCCATGTAGAACTCGTGCGAGCCGACGACGAAGGATTCGCTGCCGATGCCGAAGAGCTTGCTCTCGAGGGCGTCCTTCATCTGCTGGGGGCTGTAATCGACCTCGAAGATCTCGTCGAGGGATCGGACGAGCGCGGCCCGGGCCCCCCAGCGGTCGGTCGGGACGTCTTTGGATCCGTCGGGGATCCAGAGATTGTGCAGGCAGGTCGACTGCTGCTCCCGGCCGATCGAGGCGGCGATCCGCCGGCAGCACTTGACGTGATCGACCCAGAACTTGCGCGTGCCGTTCTCGCGGCTGCTGAGCGTATAGCCCGAGGCGGCCATGGGGTGGGCGAAGCACGTGGCGTTGAAGTCGATCTTCAGATTATGATGCTTGGCCCATTCGGACCAGCCGCGGAAGTGCTCGGGTTCGATGGCGTTGCGGTCGACGGGAAGGTCGCCGAACTCGCCGTACATCGCGTGGAGGTTGACCCGGTGCCGGCCGGGGATGAGGGCGAAGGCCTGCTCGAGGTCGGCCCGGAGCTCGTCGACGGTGCGGGCCCGGCCCGGATAAGACCCGGTGACCTGAAGGCCGCTGCCGGCCAGGCCGCCGGCCTGGCGCTCGAAGCCGCCCACGTCGTCGCCCTGCCAGCAGTGGATCGACAGGGAGATCGATTGCAGGCGGGTCAGCGCTTTTTCCGTATCGACGCCGTGCTCGGCATAGCGGTCGCGGGCCGATGCATAGGCCTTGTCGATACCCGACGGATCCATCCTCAACCCTCCACGAAGGAACGGCATCGTTATAGTCCTCCTCCTCCGGGCTGTCAAGCCTCGCGGATCTGTCTGAAGCGGGCCGCCGCGTCCCTCCAGGTCGCCGCGGCCGGGGCCGGGCTGAACGTCCGGAGCTCGAACGAGCTGCGGATGATGGCCCGGATCTCGGCCGGGGATGAGACCCGGCCGGTCGCCAGGGCCTGGACAAGGACGTTCCCGATGGCCGTGGCCTCGGCCGGACCGGCGACGACGGGCAGGCCTGTCGCGTCGGCGGTCAGCTGGCAGAGCAGGCTGTTCCTGGAGCCGCCGCCAATGACATGGATGCGCTCGATGGGCCGGCCGAGAACGTGACTGAGCTCGTCGATGACTTGGCGGTACTTGAGGGCCAGGCTCTCGAGAAGGGAACGGACGACCGCGCCGCGCGTGGCCGGCGGCTTCTGTCCCGTCCGGCGGCAGAAGTCCTCGATGGCCTCGGGCATGTCCGGGGGATTCAGGAACACCGGGTCGTCCGGATCGACAAGGGCCGCGAAGGCCGGGGCCTCCGCGGCGGCCCGCGTCAGCTCATCGTAGGTCACGGGGGTCTGGGTCGACCAGCATCTGCGGCAGCCCTGGACGAGCCAGAGGCCGGACACGTTCTTGAGGAACCGGACCGTGCCGCCGATGCCGCCCTCGTTGGTGAAATTGGCGTCGAGCGACTTGGCCGAGATGACCGGCGCCCTCTCTTCGACCCCGACGAGCGACCAGGTCCCCGAGGAGATATAGGCCCAGCCGTCGCCCTCGGCCGGGACGGCGGCCACGGCCGCCGCCGTATCGTGACCGGCGGTGGCGACAACGGGGACGTGGCGGAAGCCCGTCACGGCCGCGACGTCCTCGGCCACTTCGCCGAGAACGGTGCCGGGCTCGACGATATCCTGGAGGATGCGCTTGGACAGGCCCATGGCCTGGAACAGGCCCGGGATCCAGGCCTTCGTCCGCGGGTCGAGGAGCTGGGAAGTCGAGCCGATGGTGAATTCGGCGGCCCGGCGGCCGGTCAGAAGGAAGTTGAACAGGTCGGGCATGAACAGCAGGTCCGACGCCGCGTCGAGCAGCGGCGAGCGCTCCCGGACCATGGCGTAGATCTGAAACAGCGTGTTGAAGGGCATGAACTGGATGCCCGTCGCCTCGTAGAGTGCCGGCCGGGGCACCAGCTTGAAGTAATCCTCCATGGCCCCGGCGTTGCGATGGTCGCGGTAGCAATAGGGCAAACCGAGAAGGCTGCCGTCCTTGGCCAGCAACCCGAAATCGACGCCCCAGGTGTCGACGCCGAGGCTGGTGGGGCGGGCGCCGATCGAGGCCGCGGCGTCGCGCATGGCCGCCTTCATTTCGTCGAACAGGGCATAGACGTTCCAGTGGATGTGCCCAGAGAGAGAGAGAGGCGTGTTGGGGAAACGCCGGACCTCGTGGACCGTGAGCCGGCCGCCGGCGAGCGTCCCGAGAACCGCCCGGCCGCTCTCGGCCCCCAGATCGAAGGCCAGGTAGTGGGTCGGCAGGGTCGCAGGCGGCATCGGGACACCGAGAATCCTCTTATATGCGGAACGGGCCCCGTTTTCAAGACGAAAGAACGGGGACGTTTCTATTTTCGTTCTTTCAAGATTAATTAAAAAAATAGAAGCGTCCCCATTTTGTGGCTTCGTCACCGATCCGGCGCGAGCTGGCTTTGAAAAGACGGGGCGTTTCCCTTACAATACTCCCGAGAGTTTCTTTCCCCACCGAGGTTCCATGCCACTCGAGGACAAGCTCAAGCAGCTGAGACGCGAACGGGAGGCCCGGTCGCGACCCCAGAACGTCGAGGCGACGTGGGATAAGCTCGGCAATGACACGGGCTTGACCGTCAAGCAGAAGCTCGAGCGCCTGATCGCCCTGACCGACAAGGGCCGGGGGATGGCCGTGCGGACCGAGGAGCGCCCGGTCGTGACGAAACGGCGCGAACCGGTCCAGGTCTTCGAGAACTCCTATCTGCTCGGCGCCACCTACGGTCAGATCCCCATCCGCATGGGCCTCCAGGTCCCGGCCGACATCATCGGCTTCCTCAGCCGCGACGCGGCCTTTGAGGGCCTGGACCTTTCCACGGCCCTCTTCCTCGATCTCGAGACGACGGGACTCGCCGGCGGCACGGGCACGGTGCCGTTCCTGGTCGGCCTGGCCTATTACCGCGACGAGCGGTTCAGGGTGACCCAATTCTTCCTCGACGAGATGGCCGAGGAGGGCCGGCTCATCCGCGAGCTGGCCCAGTTCGTCCGCGAGATGGGATTCAAGTCGGTCGTCACATACAACGGCAAGGCCTTCGACCTGCCGCTCATCGAGACCCGTTTCGCCTTGCACCGGATGCCCTGTCCGCTGCGGGGCCTGCCGCACCTCGATTTCCTGTTCTCGGCCCGGAGCCTGTGGAAGCACAAGACCGACAGCTGCCGGCTCTTCACCCTGGCCCAGGAGATCGTCCAGGCCGAGAGGTCCGAGGACATCCCCGGCGCCGAGATCCCGCTGCGCTACTTCCAGTACATCCGCAGCGGCGATTTCTCGCTCATCGAGCCCATCCTCTATCACAACCAGGAGGACCTGCTCTCGCTCCTGGGGGTCGTGGTGGCCGGGGCCGTCCTGGTCGAGCGTCATCGCGGGGACGCGGCCCGGGGCGACGGCGATCCCATGGACCTCTTCGGCGTCGCCAAGCTGTTCGAGCGGGCCGGCGACGCGGCCACTTCCGTGGCCCTCTTCGAGAGGGCCCTGGCCGGCGGCCCGGGGCTCTCCGCCGAGGCCTCGCATCACGCCCGGAAGAAGCTGTCGCATCATTTCAAGAAGGCCAAGGCCTGGGACAAGGCCCTGCCGTTCTGGCAGGAGATGGCCGCCGGCGAGGACTTCGACTGCTTCCGCGAGCTGGCCATCTACTTCGAGCACACGGCCAAGGACCTCGACGAGGCCATTCGTGTCGCGACCGAGGGCCTGGCCCTGTCGAAGGGCAAGTCCCTTGCGGCCGAGAAGGATTTCGAGAAACGCATCGACCGTCTCCAGGGCAAGAATTCCAAGAAAAAAGGGTAGGACGACGATGAGGGCCATGGTCCTGACCCGTTTCGGGGCCCCCGAGGAGGGGCCTCTCGAGCTGCGGAACGTGCCGGTCCCCGAGATCGGGCCGCAAGACATCCTCATTCGGGTCAAGTGCTGCGGCGTCTGCCACACCGACCTCCATGTCGTCGAACACGAGCTTGCCGAGGCGCGTCTGCCTCTCATCCCCGGACACGAGGTCATCGGGGTCGTCGAGAGGGCGGGGGAGAGGACCGTCAGATTCAAGACCGGCGACCGGGTCGGGGCTGCCTGGCTGCGGTCGACGGACGGCACCTGCCGTTTTTGCGCGACCGGGCGGGAGAACCTGTGCGAAGCGGCCCGCTTCAACGGCTATCACGCCAACGGCGGCTATGCGGAGTTCATGGCCCTCGGCGAGGCCTATGCCTACGCGGTCCCGGACCGGTTCGCGGACGCCGAGGCCGCGCCGCTGATGTGCGCCGGGATCGTCGGCTATCGGGCCCTCGTCCTGAGCGAGGCCCGGCCGGGAGATATCCTCGGGCTTTACGGGTTCGGCGGCTCGGCCCACATCGCCATCCAGATCGCCAAGCACCGGGGCCTCAAGGTCTTTGTGTTCACCCGGAGCGCCCAACATCAGCGGCTGGCCCGGGAGCTTGGCGCGGATTGGGTCGGCACGGCGGAGCAGGAGCCGCCGGCGAAGCTCACCAACGCCATCCTGTTCGCTCCGGCGGGCCGCCTCTATCTCGATGCCCTCCGGGTCATGGACCGGGGAGGAACGGTCGTTTCGGCCGGCATCCACATGTCGCCGGTCCCCGAGATGGACTACGACAGGTATCTGTATCACGAACGAACGATGTCGAGCGTCGCCAACGCGACCCGCTTCGACGGCGAGGAGCTGCTCCGGGCCGCGGCCGAGATCCCGGTCAAGACCACCGTCCGGACCTATCCGCTCGAGGAGGCGAACCAGGCCCTCGCCGATCTGAAGGCTGGCCGCCTGGACGGGGCCGCCGTCCTGGAAATGAAGGCCTGACCCGATTCTCCGGAATGGGGACCGCGTCCCCGGCTTCCTCAGGCCCGCTCCCGTTGCAAAGCCTGTTCGTTTAGGCTATATTATCCCCGCTTTTCCGCCCTGCGCGCCCGTAGCTCAGTTGGATAGAGCGTCTGACTACGAATCAGCAGGTCGGGTGTTCGAGTCACCCCGGGCGCGCTCTTTCTTTATCCCCTACTTCATACGACCGAGCCGATCACCTGCTTCGGCGCCCTGAGAAGAAGGGGTGAACCCGTGGACACGGTGACTCTGACGATGACCTCCACCTGGGCCCCGACATCCCATTTCGGGCCGCCACGCGCGACTTTTTGGAGCTGGTAGAGGTGCGCTTGGTCTCGAGGCCTTGACTCATCCGCGAAATTCGTCTCCCAAACCTCAGAGCCTTTGATCACCCAAATGCGGGTGCCATCGACTTCAGCAGGAAATGGCTGGCCGTCGACGGCCGTGAGAAAGGCGACCGCGATAAGGGGGGAGCCGCCGGCATTATCCCCGGGCATGAAATCGCGATAAACAAAGGTTTCAAGCGTGAATTGGCTGCCATTGATCTCGACCACCAGAGGCGCCGCGAGCAGGTCCTCCGCGTGGAACGTCGGAGTGACCGGATTCTGGCACGACGCGGAAAACAAGCCAAAAACCACCGCTGCAATTACGCCTAACGCCTTTTGCATCTGCTTCCTCCTTCACCAAAAGCTACCCCTTCCCTCTCTATAATGGGAATTAGGAGGCTCCGGGTCAAGCCCGTCTTGGGAGGCTAAAAAGAGGCTGAGAGCCTGGCCTTGGATAAGTCACTGTGCGTGCGGTTTGAGATAGGCGGGGATCAAAAAAAGAGCTCCCCGGGCCGGGTCCGGCCCCGGGGATTTGATGGCACTAGCCGTTCTTTTCCGAGTTCCCGATCTTCAGGCCTGTCGCCTGGGACCGGCTCCGCCCGTGCCTGCGCCGATCAGGGAGTCACGGTCAGGACCGCGCTCACCGTTACGCTCCGTCTCGCGGAGATCGTTGCGGTCCGGTTCTGGGTCACCGCCAACGTCGTAATCGCAAAAGTCGCCGTTGTTTGGCCGGCGGCCACGGTGACCGAAGCCGGCACCTGGGCCGTCGAGGTCCGGCTGCTGCTCAGGGTGACGACCATCCCTCCGGTGGGCGCGGGGCCGTTCAACGTGACCGTGCCCGTCGATGAAATTCCGCCCTTGACCGTGGTCGGATTGAGGCTGAGGGAGGCCGCGACCGGGGCGGTGACGGTCAAGGTCACGCGCACGGTCGCTCCCTGATATGTGGCAGAGATCCGAGACGTCCCGTTGGAGGACCTCGGGCTCGTCGTCGCCGTGAAGGTCGCGGTCGTCGCCCCGGCCGGGACTGTCACCGACGCCGGCACCTGGGCCGTCGCCGTGCTCGAGCTGGTCAGCGTCACCAATGCGCCGCCCGCCGGCGCGGCCGCGGTCAATGTCACCGTCCCTGTCGACGAGGTTCCGCCCACGACCGAAGTCGGGTTTACGCTTACGCCGCTCAGTGCCGCCGCCGCCGCCGGAGTCACCGTCAACGTGGCCGTCCGGCTGACGCTGTTGTAAAGGGCCGTGATCGTCACTGCCGTCGAGGAGGTCACCGAGCTCGTCGTCGCCGTGAAGGTCGCCGTCGTCGCTCCAGCCGCCACGGTCACCGACGCAGGCACCTGGGTCGCCGCCGTGTTCGAGCTGGTCAGCGTCACCAATGCGCCGCCCGCCGGCGCGGCCGCGGTCAATGTCACCGTCCCTGTCGACGAGGCGCCGCCCACGACCGAAGTCGGGTTTATGCTTACGCCGCTCAGTGCCGCCGCCGCCGCCGGAGTCACTGTCAACGTGGCCGTCCGGCTGACACTGTTGTAAAGGGCCGTGATCGTCACTGCCGTTGAAGAGGTTACCGAGCTCGTCGTCGCCGTGAAGGTCGCC
>Ga0326726_10000121_pt1 | contig 73253 bp, 72 predicted proteins | sample MHFenrmetagenome_2_FD_207603 | JGI IMG/M metagenome (GOLD analysis project Ga0326726, IMG submission 207603) | Lab enriched peat soil microbial communities from Michigan Hollow, Ithaca, NY, United States - MHF15MN | ecosystem: Environmental > Terrestrial > Soil > Wetlands > Peat | place: USA... | reverse complement strand
CGGGGTCACCGGCGAGTCGTCTCCAAACGAGTAAAAGGATTCCGGGGATCAGATAGCGAGTCCCAGCCATGATGAAAGGCGGAATAGTCTCTACGGCGAACCGTATCGCCAGGTAGGTCGAGCCCCATATCAAGTAAATCGCCAACATGGCGGCTGCAATACGATATTTCATGGATAGTTGTGTCCTTTCAGTAATTCAAACATTTTATTGCCTTTTGATGTTGGAAGCAACCCGAAAGTTGCTATCTGTGCGAAAACTACCAATCCGCCCTATTAAACCTCTCGGCAACCGGTCAGATCTGATTGCCCAGCCGAGTAGTTTTAAATAAATAAAAAACCTTGCTTCGTTTCAGACTGCAGGGCGTTACTTGTCTACTGAAAGCTTTTTAATAACCACCTTATATGAACGATGGACCAGGATTGAGTCATACTCACCGTCATTATTTGGATGGACAAGTGAATAAATTCGTGGGCTCGGCGAAATTGTTTTAGCGTATGACCTGAAATGCATCCATGTAAGCCTGCAAATCATCCCAAACCTGCATGGATTGTCCTGTTGCAGGGACATATTGCAGTTCAACAATATAAAATCGATCTGAACTTTCAGCAAATAAGGCCCATCTCTGCAGGGTCAGGTCAGTCTGCTGTCCGTTCACTTTCACACCTTTTAAAGCCCACGAAACCTGCTCGAAAACATATTGGCTGTCAGGATTGGCAATTAACTCGTTCACGCCGCCTTGATGCAAACCACCCCATGCAAGTGCCAGCCCATACAGAGTGAAATCCGGTTCTGCAACTACCCTGGATAATGCCAGGACGGTGAACTGGCTGTAGAAGGCGATCGTATCATTGTGCAACTTGGTCGGATCCACTTGAATCCCATTCTCAGTGGACCCAGCAATAAACTGTACCATAACCGGGTTCGCATACCGGATCTGGCGAACGGGTTGGTCATTCCAGGCATCCTTTACCCATGTGGAGAAGAGAATCAAGGGAGAAAGGTTTGTTGCATCTTCTAGGAACAGGTCCAGGTACGTCATTTGTCTGCGGTCCTTCCAGCTTGTTCCAGGTTGGGCCATTACAAACCCCAAATCCTGTGACACGATGTATTTTAGAGTGTCGAGGGAGGATGCTTCAGCTGAGGTGACCGTGATTTTTTTTGTATCAATTGTCAAGGGTTGTTCGCTCGCAGGAGCTGCGATTGCGATCTGTTGTGCTTCCCTCTGGATTTTATAAATGGTGGTAACCCCCCCAATCAGTGCCCCGGAGATGCCGCCGCACACTGTCAGGATTGTCCCAACCAATCCGATGATTGCCATGCGGTTTGAGGATTTCTGCTGCTTATTTTCATTTTCCATTCGACCTGCTCCTCAACATTTTTACTGGACCACCCGGAATTGGTTAATATACTCTTGCAGATCATCCCAAACCTGAAGGGGCTGTCCGCTTTGGGGGGTGTATCTGATCTCGATCGTGTAGTAGGCGCTTTCTGCCTCGGCAAGCAGAAACCAGTTATCAATGGTCATGGTTGCCGAAGCTCCATCTGCACGAATCCCTGCATATGCGCTGGATAGTTGCACAATTGCAAAATGACTGTTGGCCTGAGCCACAACTTTATTGATCCTCCCGGCAGAGTATCGTGTCGAAAGTAAGATCATATCAGGCAGGCTGTGGATCCCTAATTTCTGTACCTCACTCTTTTCGAATAAATTCAGGATCATCTCGCTGTAATATGGCAATTTCCAAGGTGGAGGTCCATAAAGTGCTTCAATGGAATTAAGGATATCTTGAGGGATGAGATGACCGTTGATGGTTGTATTGCGATCCGATTCAATTTCGATTGGTTTTCCGTATCGGATTCGGAATACCGGCTGGTCACAGACAACCAGGCAGGTGACGTTCTGCTCGGCCAACTGCTCGTTTACTGTCATTTCTTCCATGTCATCCCATCCGGAGAGCGGTCGGTGGAAAACGAAACCCTGCTCAAGGTTTACGTAATAATTGGAAGGGTCCAGGGCAGCGGCTTTTTGACGTGTAATAATGATGCTGCCCGTATCGACATTCAGGGTTTCTACTCCGGAGGATGCTGGCAGGGAGACCTGCTGATTCTGTCGCTGGACCTGGTAGATCGTGACAGCGCTGGTTAGGAGGGCACCGCTGATCCCCCCACAGGCAGTTAAAAATGTACCGATCAGTCCTATCAGGGCAGTTCGCATCCCCGAGGATTTATGCTCTTGTGCCATGCGCTCCTCCTGCTCTCTACTTATTTAATCCGCACCATGTTACAAATAAGAATATCGATTTAATACAATTTTGAATTGATTCAAAAGTATGTCCATGAGAATTTCAGTTTTTTATATTTGAGCATCCTCCAGCGATTTTACGCTAGTTCATTATTCCTTAATTATGGCTGATTTGTCAAATCTTCCATCCACCCCTGTAGCGCTGCAAACGGGATAGCAGGAGTCAGTTCACCCTGGCGACCGGTATTCCAGGTCATGATAAGTTCCTTCTTCGCCCGTGTAATCCCAACATAGAGCAGTCGTAGACGCTCCCGAACGTAATCCAACCGTGCGGATTTGCTGGCCGCGCCCTCGAAATAGAACTCATACTCATTGGTTGATAATAAAGCTTCCAACTGGGCAAGTGTTTCGGCTTCCAGGTTCAGGTTGGATCGCACATACCACTTTTCCGGGATGTATCGATCATTGGGTTGCCCGGATGGGAAATCGTAGTTGTTAACTGACATCAGGTAAACCCGGTCCCACTCCAGACCCTTGGCCTTGTGCATGGTCGTCACCACCACTTTACCTGCATGGTGCGACGGATCGAACCCCGAATCATCTTCGCTGAAACCAAGGAATCTGCGTTCATTATGGGAGATCAGGCTGAGTTCCCCGTTCATTTCTGGCAGACGCCAGTCGCGATGATCGTCGCTGACCTGCCGGAGCAACAGCGCGAGCTTGTGTGCCAGGGCCAGGTCGTTCGGAGAAGTAAACAGGTCTTGTGATATTGCCAGGATCATCTGGTCGATTGGAAGCATGGTCGTCCCCTGCCAGCGGTGGACGAATACCCGAAATTCATCCAACTCCGCGATGACTTCTGCTGTATCCCCCTCGGACCCAAGGTCTGCCAGCCAATCCCGGTCTGTTCTGGGACTGACAAAGGTCTCCATCTGGCTGCACGAATGGATCTTTTCGCTGATTTGACGTTGAAATTCAGTGTTGGCTCCGTCTTCGTCACTGCAGCGCCAGGCCAGGTAGGCTTTTGACAGCCGCCCTGCTGACTGGGGGTCTGCCAGTGAGCTGACAATATCGCCAAGGCGCCCGGCTGCTATCCGGGTGGAAGAAGTGCTCCCCAGCAATTCCACAAAGTCAATATTTCGGCTCTTGAGCGCGTTGATCACCTCCACACCGCGTTGATTGCGCGGCACCAGTACCGCTACGGTCGAATCCATGTGTTCCGGCAGCCATCGTTCTATGGACTTGACCACCACTTCCACTTCCTGGTCGGGCGAATATTTTTTCCCGATAAGTTTGACCCCTATCGGGTCGTCGGGAGGGTTGGGCTGTGGGTCGTCATTGCCGGTGGGACGGATATATGGGACAGTCAGTGCGTCGCGAACGGCTGGTTCCGGATGTTCGCCGTTGACCCATTTGATCAATTGGTTTGCAAGGTTGATTATGCTGGGTTGACATCGGCCTGAATCAGGCAGTTCATTGTATTGGTCGGCTTCGGTCTGGATGAAGTCAAGCAGGTGTTTGGGGGAGGCGGTGGTGAACGTTTCGAAAATAGCCTGGTTGGGATCTCCAACGCGAACCCAGTTCCCTCCCCCTCCAACGAGAAGTCGCAGGATTTGTTCCTGCAACAGGCTGGAATCCTGTGCTTCGTCTTCAAGGATGTACGGCCAGCGGTAGCGCAGGCGCTGCAGGAACTCAGCGTCGTTTTCGAGCAAGTCTATTGCCAGTCGGATCAAATCGTCGAAATCCACTGCGCCGCGGTATGTCAGGGCTCTCTGGTAATCGTTGTAGATTGCGAGTCCCATCCCAGCCAGGGGTAAGGGAGCAGGAGCCTCATCCAGGAAGTTGCGGAGTTTTTCTGGGGTCAGGCGGTTATCCTTGGCTGAATGGATGAATGCAAGGGCGATCCCGGTCACTAAATCGGGTAAATGCTGGCGATGTACCCAGTCGCGCTTACCCTCATCCATATCCATTAATATAAAGTCGTCCAATTCGCCGGGGTGTCCTTCCAGCCAGGCTGTTGCGGCCTCCTTGCGGATTAAATCAGCCTCACGTTCGTCGATTATGGAGAACCTCTCCTCCAGCCCGACCGCTGCGGGCTTCTCCCGTACGATGTCGTGTGCCAGCCCGTGCAAGGTGCGCACGCGGTATCCGAATGGCATGGGCATTTCAAGGAATTCTTTGATGCGGCTGGCGAAGTTGTCCACGGCTGAGTTGACTAGAGTGACGATCAGCACTTCCTGCTCGTCAGCGAGGGCTCCGGAGCGGATGAGCTGTGCAGCCAGAGCACTCAGGGTATGAGTCTTGCCGGAACCTGGTACAGCAGAAATGCCCATTTTCCCGCCTGTATAGGCGAGGATTTTGGATTGGGCAAGTCGTGGGGTGAAAATAGACATCGAAATTTCAGGTCACTGCGTGGGAGTGTAGGTGACGAAGAGTGTCGAGGTCTCAGTAGGAGTTTTACTAGGCAAGAAGGTTGCAGTTAAGGTGTGGGTGGCAGTGTGGGTAAGGGTCACGCTGGGAGTGTATGTGGGCGTCTTTGTTTCTGGGACTGTATGAGATGGCGTAAACGAGGGGGGTAATGTATTTGTGACGGTCATGGTCTGAATAGCCGTTGGTGTGCCTGGTTCCCCGCCATTATTTATGCTAAAAATAATGATAATTAGTCCAATGAAGATTGCCAGGATGGCGATGACACCGATAATGTTTTTGGATTTCATCATACTCTCCATAAAGATCAGGGGGCAATCAGCGTTTCGATGCCGCGCGCGTTATCAACCTTGGTGATCGCCGGTAGTCCGTTTTCGATCAGCACCGGGACGTAATCATAACTTTGAAACCCCTTCTGATTCAAGACAACCTGCAGAATGATCGTGGCGTTGGATATGCCTTTATAGTCGTCAAAGACAAAATTACCGAGGCTGAACGCGATCAACCCCCCGTGATATTTTTCGATCGTTTGGAGGATGTGCGAATGCGACCCTATGACCAACGCTGCTCCGGCGTCAATGGCAGTATACGCGTCCGCTCGCTGGCTCGTGGAAATCACGGTGCTATTTTCCAACCCCGAGTGGAGCATTACAACCACTACATCAGCTTTACGTCTGGCAGAAGCTATATCCATCTTCATTTGCGCTGGGTCTGCCCAGGCTATTCCGGGCTGGGTGGCGGTGGCGATCCAGGAGTGCGCATCGAACCCGCCAGTTTCGTCTGGCACATCCGCGTAGGCCAGGAAAGCCATCCTCAGGCCATTCCTCTCAAGGATGACTGGTGTATGCGCCTCAGCCAGGTTCGCCCCTGCACCCGGGGCAGCGATTCCGTATTGCCCAAGGATATTCTTTGTATCTATCAAGCCCTGGCTGCCGAAATCCATGGCGTGGTTATTTGCGAGGCTGAGCACATCGAATCCTGCCAGGCTCAGGGCTTTGCCTGTCTCCGGGGGAGCGCCAAAGATATAACTTTTTGGCTGTTGCTCAGTACTGGCTGTCAGCGCGCATTCCAGGTTCCCAACCAATATGTCTGCAAAATTAAGCACCCCCTGGACTCCGGTAAAAACTATTTCAGGACCTTTAGCCTGCTCCTGTGACCCAACGGTGCGTGCCAGCATGATGTCCCCCACAGCCATCAGTTTTACTTGCATGCTGGGTGTGGGTGTACCAGTAGGGGTTAAGGTAACTGTATCTGAAGGAGTGGCGGTTAATGTGGGCGTCGCAGAGGGGGAAGTTGGCGTATCCATCACCGGAAGGAACGGGGTACGGGTTGGGCTTTCAGCTGGGAGCTCGGGAGTGTTTACCTCGGTCAGGTCGGGAGCCGCGCAACTGGATAATAATATACCCAGGAGAACCGTGCTTACCACTAAACGATTAATTCTCATTCCGGGTTCGGATCTCCAATTGCATCTTCCAGATGGCTTTTAGCAGCGGGCTGCGCTGCTCGAACCCCGCTTCGCCCAGGTCGCTGAGCCCCAGGAAAACGCGGCTCCGGCAACGTCTCAGGAGTCCTGTAATGAGCCGTGCCAGGGTTTGCTGATTGGCTGCCTGGTCATCGATGTCAGTCCACGGATGGTCCCGCCCCCATGAACGACTGAGAACGTACGGTTGCGTCAATGGCTGGAACAGGCGCTCCCACCATCCCCCTGAACCAGCATCCAGCCAGAACTGGATGGTTGCAGGCTGGTTCATCATCAGGAATGTATGAGCCGGGGCCAGCAGTACGGCCTCGTTTCGACCTGGCCGCCAAGCTTCAACGTATTGGGCTGCGATGACGCCATCCTGAAGCATGGCAATATATTCTTTGCCCATTTCCAGGTTATTGGTCAGGCTTCCTGCTTCGTCTCCCGGTGCATCAGCGTATGCCGGCTCCATAGCCTGGCGAAATTTGTGCACCGAATCAACCAGGCTGGCCGCGGTCCGTGCTGCGTCGTTGTTACGGTGAAACCCGAACCCCTTCTGTGACAGGATTTCACCGAAAAGTCGTCGCAAGAAGTGATCGAGTGGGTCAGGTACGGTCTGCTGGCGATATGCTTCGATCCATTCTCGCAAGGTTTCATATTGCTGCCCGAAAACGTAAGTGATACGCTCCTGGACTTCAGTCCGGATGGCGGAGAAACCCGAGAGTGAAATGTCCTTCGGGCGATAGACGATCTCTGCTAGCAATTGAGCGCGCACCAGGTCCATCCCGTCGAATGCATACATAAACCCATACGCCACGTCGAATTTCGTCGGGCGGATAATCCAGCTGGGATGGGCTATTTCTGCCAGGGTCAGAAGGCAATGACTGGCCGGTTCTTCTCTCAGGGAACGCGAAGGACGCAGGGAGCGCCACGGAATTTGCAGATCCTCCAGCCGGTTGCTGAGCGAGAAGCGCAATGCATCGGAGAGATAGGGGCTCACGACAACGATTTCGGATGGAGATATCCCTTCTTCTGAGATCAAGCGCCGGATTTCTGCAGCCACCCAATCCAGCATTTGGGGATAAAAGCGTGCGGGGGTTTCAGCCGGAGGAAAGGTGAGTGCAGCCAGACTACCCGTGGTGACAGGTATCGAACGGTCTGGAAGTAATTTCGAGGTGAATGCACTTTCCAGCACCTGGATATCCCGGGAGGTCACGAACGACTCATTCAGTCCGGCATTTATTGCACAAAGCTCAGCCAGCCTGCGCGCAGAGTCTGGATCTGCACCAAGGAAGCGCCGATAACCTGCTTCGCTGTCAAAAATGATCAGGGCAGAACCTAAATTCGGCAGCCACTCTGCTAGCAAATCGTGAGCCACGGGGACGTCTTCTTCCACATTATCGTAGATCAGATGATGATACTGACCCTTTAGATACGAATGGCACTCGGGAGTGCGCCAAAGGATCTTCCAGAATATTTCCATTTGCAGTGAAAAATCCAGCAGGTTGTGTTCGAGGCAATAATTGCGGAAGCGGTTGGCACTCTCCTGCGCATCAGCATAGATGCGCCGTTGTCCTGGATCTCCGTTCCAGGCTGTTGACAATCTCTCACCAATTTCCGTGTGAGGAAACCCAACCGAGGCAGCCTTGTTAAGGTTATCGATCACCTGGCTGTATAACCGGTTGCGGTCGATCGTTACCGAGGCAAAGAAGCCCTCCCCCAGCATCGGGCGGATAATACTTGCCATGTAATACTGGGCGGTTTCCAATGTCAGGAAAACGGGTGGTCGGTCGGGCTGGGCAAATCCGGCAGGTCCAGAGACCAACGGCCAAAAAAGATCCACCATTCGTCGTGCCAGTCCCCCGGCGGTGGCAAGCGCCACTTGTCCGCCCGGACGAATATCAGGGGCACGCAGGGCTGTCTCGTATGGAGTTTGCAGTGTCCTCTGGGGGGTTAGGATGAGGATGGAATCGCCCGGGACGCCCGCAGCAAGGAGAGTCCGCAGCCGTTCCACGCCGACGGTTGTTTTACCGCACCCGGCAGGACCGGACAGGAAAATTTTAGCATCAAGAGTTGCGTCAACAATAATTTGTTGTGCTTCAGTGAAGTTCACAAGTCAAGATTATCGGAAAGCAGGGGATTTGTCAACCAGACAGAAAAGCTATTTCCTCGGAATCATCACGGAGAGTATTTAATCATGGTAGAATTTAAGCGGTCGATTGCGTTGTCTATCAAAAATGGAGGAGCTTATGGATTTGATACTTCGCATTTTCAATGATCTGACAAAGTTACAACCCCCTCACCCAATATTTGTTCATTTTCCAATTGCGCTTACGAGCGCAGCCTTGTTTTTCATACTTTTAGCTCTCTGGAAGCGCAGAAAAATTCTAGAGCAGATCGCTTTTGCTAATATTTCCTTGGCCGCCTTGAGTACCATTGTGGCGGGGAGTTTTGGCATCCGCGATAATATCGTATTCCACGCGGGCGGAGCGCCCAATCACGTGGCTAAAATAATCCTGGCAAGCACGCTATTCGTAATTACCATCATTCTGGCATTTGCTCGATGGAGGAATGAAGAACTTTTTTATGCAAAATCCACCAAAGCGCTTTACGTTGTCGGTTATTTTGTGAGTTTCCTCATCGCAGGCGTGCTGGGATTTTTAGGTGCAATTATTGTGTATGGGTTCTAATACGGTAACACCTTGGATACGGGTGGAAAATCCAAAACAACAATACATCCTGAAGGAGATCGGGATCAACTTTAAGGTTACTTGATATTAATGTTGAATCTATGAGAAGGGGGGAGGTTGTGCGGATTCCTTGATTTTCTATCCAGCCGTTGACATGCTTGCGCCTCGCATGTATAATATCGTCCTGTTCTGCCCCGGCAGGTTGCTGGGGCGTCAATTTGTATCCCGGCTTCCCCGCCGACCGGCGTAGAGTTTCGGACGAAAAATGTGCACAGGTGCACAACCGATTCCGTACCGCAGGGATGGTGGCGAAGCGAAGACCAGGAGAAAAAAATGAAGTACGCGATTATAGAAAGCGGCGGCAAACAATTTCGAGCCGTCGAAGGCGGTACCATCGAAGTGGACCGCCTGCCGGTTGAATCTGGCACCAGGGTCAAGCTTGAGCAGGTCCTTTTGCTGGCGGACGGGGAAACCATCATCGTTGGCAAACCTCTCATCAAGGACGTCCCGGTATGGACCACTGTGGTCGAGCATTTCAAAGGGCCGAAGGTGAATATCTTCAATTACAGCCCCAAGAAACGCATCCGGGTTAAGATTGGTCACCGCCAAAACTACACCCGTCTATTCGTGGAGCAGATTGGAGGTTCCGAATTTGTAAAGAAGGAACCTGTCAAGCTGCAAAAAGCAGTCGAAGTTCAAGGCGAGATAATCGCGCCCATGGAGACGGTGGAGAAAGAGGAAGAACAAATGAAAGCCGACTTGAAAGCCAGGAAACCCTCCCCCAGGAAGACCCCGTCCTCACCGGCGAAGAAATCGGTCAGCAAAGCTCCTGCCAAGGCAGCTGTGAAACCATCAACCAGAAAGACGACTTCTTCAAAAATCGCAACAAAAACTTCGTCGAAAGAGAAAAAACCCTCGCAGGGGACTTCTTCCTCTGCAAAAGGGAAATCGTCCTCCAGGAGTACATCGCCCTCGCAGAAGAAAACATCCACCAGGAAATCTGCCGGGAAATAGTTTGAGAGTGAGGTTGTAAAATGGCACACAAAAAAGGCGGCGGATCAGTCCGCAACGGAAGAGACTCTAATGCCCAAAGATTGGGCGTAAAGAAATACGCAGGCGAACACGTTCTTTCTGGTCACATAATCGTGCGTCAGCGCGGTACTCATATCAAGCCCGGCCTGAATGTGGATGTTGGCAAGGACGATACCATATTTGCGACGATTGAAGGACTGGTCGTTTACGATGTGATTAAAGGGCGCAAGCGCGTCAACGTTATGCCGGTAGAAGATAAGCTTCCGGAGAAAGGTTCCTGATAATGAAACAGGGTATTCATCCTACGTACTACACGGATGCCAGGGTGACGTGCGCCTCTTGTGGAACCACCTGGACAACCGGTTCGACCAAACAGGAAATTCGCGTTGAAATTTGCTCCAATTGTCACCCCTTCTTCTCCGGCGAACAGGCTCGTATTGTGGATATTGAAGGTCAGGTGGATCGCTTCTATAAGAAACTTCAGGTTCGCCAAACTTATGTTGAAGAAAAGAAATCCAGGGCGGAATCCAAGATTTCTCCCAAGCGTCCCATCGCTGAACTTGAATTAACTGCCCGCCCGGTGGCAGCTTTGGAAAAGGCTGGCATCACGGAAGTGGGTCAATTCATTGCGAAACTTCGGGAAGGTGAAGCGAGCGTCCTGGCGATCGAAGGCTTTGGTAGAAAATCCTTGATCGATATCAAGAAGAAACTGCGCGCCCTCGGTTATGAACTTCCCGAAATAGCGGAAACTCCCGCTCCCTAGGGCTTGTCGAAAAATAATTATCAGGTAAACTTAACAGGCAGATGCACCCGCATCTGCCTGTTTGATTATTCCTCCCCTCTTCTCAATCCTTTTGAGCAAGGGCATGTTTGTCAACGCATTCGAGGAGAATATGTCCCCCCACATTCATGGATCAGTTGAGGTAATATGCGGATCGATGTTCAGCGGCAAAACCGACGAACTGATCCGCCGGTTGCGCAGGGCAACCATTGCCCGCCAGCGTGTACAGGTTTTCAAACCTGCGATTGATTTACGCTATGCGGTCGAGAAAGTCACCTCCCATGCTGGCAGCGATTACGCTGCCATCCCGGTCGAAAAGGCAGCAGATATCCGTCAGCGAGTTGACGAGGAAGCCACGGTGATCGCCATTGATGAAGCCCAGTTCTTCGATCAAGAGATCATCCCGGTGGTCGAGGAACTGGCTGCAAAACAAGTGCGCGTTATTGTTGCGGGTCTGGATACGGATTTTCGCGGCGAACCTTTCGGTCCGATGCCGGAACTGATGGCACGTGCCGAGAATGTGGATAAAATCCAGGCCATCTGCATGGTTTGTGGTGAACCAGCCAGCCGGACGCAACGGCTGGTAAATGGAAAACCGGCCCGCTTCGATGACCCGGTGGTAATTGTTGGCGCAGCCGAGATGTATGAAGCGCGCTGCCGTATTCATCACGAGGTCCCCCGCTAGAGGCAGATTTCCCTCAAAAGAATTCGGGATTGGAGACTAGGAGGCAGCATGCAGGATTACAAGGATTTCCTTGAAGAAGTTCTCATCGACGAGAAGACTCTTCAGAACCGCATCAAAGAATTGGCAGAGGAGATCAACCGGGACTATGCTGGGAAGGACCTTTTACTCATATGCATTTTGCGGGGGGGAATTGTCTTTTTGGTGGACCTGATGCGCCATATTACGGTTCCCCTTCAATTGGACTTCATGGCGGTTTCTTCATACGGTGCTGGAGCACGCCAGTCGGGTGGGAGTGTCCGTCTCTCCCTGGACTTGAAAACCGACATTCGCAACAAGGAAGTGGTGCTGGTGGAGGATATTGTGGATAGCGGCAATACCATTGCCTATGTCCTGGAGTTTTTACAAACCCGCCAGCCGAGCAGCTTAAAAGTTTGTACCCTGCTGGATAAGGAAGAACGCCGCGAGACCCCTGTGCCGATCCATTATAGAGGGTTCAGCATTCCAAACAAATTCGTCTTTGGCTACGGTCTCGACCTGGATGAGCACTACCGTAATTTGCCATTCATCGCAGTCGCCGATCAAAAGAAATACCGGACACCTGAATAATGGGAGTGAAAGTGCAAGATTACCGCGAGTTTATGGATGAAGTCCTAGTGGACGAAAATACCATCGGGAAGCGCGTTGCAGAACTTGGAGCGCAGATCAGCCGGGAGTACACCAGCCGGGAACTGCTGGTCGTCTGCTTATTGCGTGGGGGCCTTACTTTCACTGCCGACTTGACTCGTCATCTGACCATCCCGCATACCCTTGATTGCATGTCGCTCTCGTCTTACAGTGTGGGACGTTACGCTTCCAGTGGCAATGTTCGCGTCAACCTTGATCTGATGACCAATATCGAAGGCTTGAATGTGCTGCTCGTTGAAGATATTGTCGACAGCGGCCGCACCTTGGCGCATGTCCTTCAAATGCTGAAAACTCGCGAACCCCGCAGCCTGAAGGTTTGCGTATTGCTCGATAAGAAATATCGACGCGAAGTCCCGGTGGAAGTGGACTACGTGGGGTTCGATGTTCCCGACAAATACGTTTTTGGTTATGGGATTGATATTGACGAACACTTCCGTCACCTGCGTTTCATTGCCTCGGCAGACATGCAGAAATACAGGAAAACCTCGTGAACCGGGATGGAGTGCGGAATGGCGGCAGATGATGAAAAATCATACGCGGGTCGCTGGGTTGCCCGATTGCGTGGACGTGTAATTGCGCAGGGTGGAACACCCGACCAGGCCCGCCACGCAGCCCAGTCTCGTTACAAGGAAAGGCCTGAGATTATTTTTATGGCGACCAATTTTCCGTTAACCTTCCCCCCCATTCTGGACTCTGTCCGGCTTGCCTTGCCGGAAGGTGCAGCCATTTATCTGGTGGGCGGAGCAATGCGGGACGTCTTGCTTGGCCGTTCCGTCCATGACCTGGATTTTGTCTTGGAAAAGGATGCCATTAAGATCGCCCGTCGCGTGGCTAATAATTTGAAGGCGGATTTTTACCCTCTCGACACAGAACGTGACACCGGGCGGGTCATCGTGACTAATGAGGATGGGAGTCGCACCCCGATGGATTTTGCCGCCTACCGTGGACCGGATTTGGAGGCCGATATTCTCGGCCGCGATTTCACGATCAACGCCATAGCGTTTAACCTTAAGGATAATACGATCCATGACCCGCTCGGTGGGGCAATGGACTTGAAAGAAAAACTCCTGCGGGCTTGCTCTCCTTCAGCATTTAAAGACGACCCGGTGCGCATCCTGCGCGGAGTCCGTTTGGCGGCAAATTTCGGCTTTCACATCCTCCCGGAGACTCGCCAGGCGATGAAAGATGCTGCCGGTCTGGTGGGGTTTATTTCTCCCGAGCGAATACGGGATGAACTCTTTCGCCTTCTGGATGGCCTCCAGCCCGCAACCTGCCTGCGTGCCCTCGACCTGCTTGGCGTCCTTGATAAGATCTTCCCGGAGATTTCAGCCTTAAAAGGGGTAGCCCAGCCCTCCCCCCACGTGCATGATGTCTGGGAGCATTCCCTGGCGGTAGTCAGCCATCTGGATGCAATCTTTTCAGCGCTTTCACCAGAATATAACCCCGACACTGCCTCAGACTTGCTAAATGGAATGCTGGTTCAACAGATCGGACGCTACCGACGGCAAATTGGCGAGATCTTCGCGGCTTCATTGTCGGCGGACCGGTCTTTGCTCAGTCAGCTCTTTTTGGCAGCGCTTTTTCATGATGTAGCCAAACCCCTGACCAAAATTGCGGACGATGAAGGTCAGATGCGGTTCTGGGAACATAACCAGCAGGGGGCGGATATCGCCGCAAGCCGAGGGCGCGCGTTAGTATTAAGCAACGTTGAAACGGCGCGATTAGAGACGGTTGTCCGTAACCACATGCGCATTCTTTTTCATATCAACCGGCTTGTGCGGGAAGGCAAATCGCTTTCGCGACGCGCTGTCTACCGCTTTTTTCGAGATGCCGGGCCTGCAGGAGTGGACATCTGCCTTTTGGCCCTTGCCGACCTGCGCGCCACCTATGAGGAGACCTTACCACAGGAAACCTGGGCTGCTGCGCTGTATGTTGTCCGGAAGATGCTGGAAAACTGGTTTGAAAAACCAGCCGAGTCCGTTGACCCTCTGCCTCTGCTTGATGGCGATGACTTGATGCACGTCTTGGATCTCCATCCGGGGAAAATAATCGGCGAATTGCTTGAGACCCTCCGTGAAGCACAGGCAATGGGCGAAGTGACTACGCGGGTGGAAGCCCTGCAGTTGGCGCGGGAAAAATTAAAAGAGTTCATGTAGTCACGTCTTCAATCGTTTCTTCATGAAATTTAGGTTGACCATCCGGTATTGAGAGAATCACATGAAGATTATCGTATTCGATCTCGAAACCCAGAACCTTTTCGAAGATGTCGGCGGGAGGAGCAATATAGGTGCGCTCAAGGTCTCCTGTGCAGTCACTTGGTCTTCGGTCCTGAATGGTTTCGCAGTTTATTGGGAGAAGGACATCCCAGAGCTTGTCGCCGAGTTGAAATCAGGTCGGGTGGTCGGCTTTAATGTAAAAGGTTTCGATTATGAGGTCCTCCGTCCTTATGTTCCTGCCGAGCATCTGCAATCTTTACCCACCCTTGACATCATGGACGACCTTTTTCGTACGCTAAGCTTCCGCCTCAGTCTGGACGCGGTGGCGCGTGCCACCCTGGGGGAAACAAAATCTGCCACAGGTGTCCAGGCAGTTTCATGGTGGCGCGCCGGTGAATTGGACAAGCTCGTCGAGTATTGCAAGATGGACGTGGACGTGACCCGTCGTATCTACGAATTTGGCTGTGAGTATGGCTTTGTCCAATACTTCTCCCGCCTGGGCAGCAAGCAAAGAGTCAAGGTGAGTTGGAAATGCTAGTCTTGTCATTGTGGGCAGTAGCAAGGATTGCAACAATTTTCATCCCGCTGGGAAGATAATTTTCCTGGAGTATAAAAATTTAACCTGGTGGAAACCTTCCTGTATCGACCCATTCATGAGGTAATATGAAAAAGCTATCCTTGAACGGAATTGAACTTGCCTTTGAGCGACGCGGCCGCGGGGTTCCGCTCGTGTTGATCCATGGGTACCCCCTTGACCATACCATTTGGTACCCGGTCGTTCCCCTGCTGCAAGAGGACTTTGATATCATCCTGCCGGATTTGCGGGGTTTCGGTGAATCCAGCACTCCGGGTGCATCTTCCCTGATGGTTGATATGTCTGAGGATATCGCTGCCTTATTGGATTCTCTCAAGATCAAAAAAGCAGCAATTGTTGGACATTCGATGGGTGGGTATGTGACCCTGGCATTTGCACGCGGTTTTGCCGGGCGGATGCTGGGTTTGGGACTCGTGGCTTCCCAGGCGTTGGCAGATGCCCCCGAGAAGAAAATTGCGCGTTATCAGGAGGCGGAACATGTTCTGTCACATGGGGTTGGGGATGTGGCCGCGGATATGTCATCCAGGCTGACGGATAATCCCGACCTCCAGGCTCAGCTTAAAAACCTGATGATGCGACAGAATCCACAAGGATTGGCTGGGGCGCTGCAAGCTATGGCTGAGCGTCAGGATTCCATGCAGCTATTGCAGGATTTAAATGTTCCAGTAGTGCTTGTTCACGGGTTGGCAGATAAATTGATCCCAGTGGACCGCGCCCGCATGATTAAAAAGGTGGTTAAGGAAGGTCATTTAACGGAAATCGATGGGGTTGGGCACATGCCGATGATGGATGCCCCCCGCGAAACTGCTGAGGCTCTACGAATCTTGATTAAATAAGTCCTCCCCCGTTTTAGTGGGGGAGGAGCCGTGGGCATCAATCCGCGACTTTTCCAACGATCGCAGTTTCTTCCAGCACCGGTTCATAAAAGCACCGGCAGCCGTTCTCATGCGAACATCCCTGGTGGGGCAGGTGGGGAACTTCGTTTTTTGAATAGGTCTTAAGCAATTCATAACAATGTGGGCAGGCATCATCTGCCACTGAAACACGGATGGACCTTATGCGTGGGTTGGCTTGCATGCGCTTGAGAGCCACACTTGTGACGGAGAAATCGCTTAGATTGGCGTTGCAGGAGACGCATGTTGCGGCATCATCCGGAGATGTGGCGTTGCATTTTGAACAAGTTTGCATGGCATAACTCCAATGGTTTTTATTTGGCTATAGCAATTCCATTAATGGGACCGATCTGATTTTAACATAAATAAAAAGCGCAGGCTTCGGACCTGCGCTTGATTTTGGGACAAACCTACAAAGATATGGGGGCAGTTTGAGGTTTAAATTTATCGCCGTTGTTCATACCTGGTCGGCGCGTAAGTTTGTTTAAATGTGCGATCAACACTCCACTGGGGACCGGTTTGACAAGGTAATCATCCGCGCCAGCATCCAGGGCGCTTGCCACCATACCGGGGCTGTCGAGCGCTGAGAATACCAGGATGGGTACGCTGCTGAAGGTGCGTATTTGGTTGCAAACCTGCCAGCCGTCCATGCCGGGCATCATCAGGTCCAGGATGATCACATCCGGGGACTCCTTCAGTGCCAGTGAAACACCTTCTTCACCTGTATTGGCTGTCACAACATTAAACCCATGCGTTTTTAACAGCAGGGTAAGTAATTCCGTCATGGCATGATCATCGTCGATTGCAAGCACTTTTAAGTTCATATCAGCTCCACCAGTATTGATAACATTATCCCTCATTGAGGTCAGTCTGCGCTTTGCAGATGCTTTACAAAATGGTTTTTTGATTAATCCAGCCCTAAGAAACCTGCTTCATTCCAGCGGCGCTCCACCACGGAGCTGGAAATTGTAAGCGGTTGTTAGACAAGTTTGTGGTAAACTTTCGGATTGTGTATTTATCCAAAAAATGGTCGATTTGGGTAGCATTTTTTGGTTTATTTGAAAGTAGATATCATATTTCATCAGTCGGAGGCCAAGATGGCTAAGGGTAAGAAATGGGTTTATCTTTTTGAAGAAGTCGCCGAGGTTGAAAAGGTTACCGGTTCCTGGGATGGTGTGCGCGGCCTGCTTGGCGGTAAAGGTTCCGGTCTTGCCGATATGACACGCGTGGGAGCTCCAGTCCCCCCGGGGTTTACCATCACTACCGAAGCGTGTAACGAATTTCGCAAGAAAGGGCAATTTCCCGAGGGTTTATGGGACCAGATGCTGGCAGCACTTAAAGTTGTAGAGAAACAAGCTGGGAGGAAATTCAGCGACACGTCGAATCCATTGCTGGTATCATGCCGATCTGGGGCCAAGGAATCTATGCCAGGCATGATGGATACAATCCTTAATATTGGTTTGAACGATAAAGTTGTGGAGGGCTTGATCAAGCTGACCGATAATCCCCGCTTTGTCTATGATTCCTATCGCCGCCTGATCGAGATGTTCGGCACCACTGTATTTAATCTAAGTGATGAGGTTTTTGAACATCCTTTAACTGAGTATAAAGCAACCAAGGGTTACAAGCTTGACATCGAAATGACCGCTGAAGACTGGAAGGCATTGGTAGAGACCTTCAAACAGGCTTTTAATAAGCAGGCTGGTTTTGATTTCCCTCAGGATGTCTATAAACAAATGGAACTTGCCACCAAGGCTGTGTTTGAATCGTGGATGGGCAAGCGTGCCATCGACTACAGGAAGGCTAAGAACATCTCTGATGACATGGGAACGGCTGTCAACATTGTTACCATGGTTTTTGGGAACATGGGCGATGACTCCGGGACGGGGGTGGCTTTTACCCGCAACCCCTCCACGGGTGATAAGAAAATGATGGGTGATTATCTACTGAATGCCCAGGGTGAAGACGTGGTCGCTGGTATCCGGAACACAGACCAGATCCAGAATCTTGGTAATGTAATGCCTGAAGTATACAAACAATTCATGGATATCACTGGTAAGCTGGAGAAGCATAATAAAGATATGCAGGATGTCGAGTTCACCATTGAACGCGGCAAACTGTGGATGCTCCAGACCCGGAACGCCAAACGTACTGCTCGTGCTGCAATAAAGATTGCCATGGATATGGCAAACGAAGGGTTAATCTCGAAAGAAGTGGCTGTTGGACGCGTGACTCCCGAAATAGTTGATATGTTGCTCCACCCACAGTTTAATGAATCAGCATTGAAAAACGCGGAAAAATCTGGTGCATATTTCGTCTCAGGCGTTAACGCTTCGCCGGGTGCTGCAGTTGGACAAGCATATTTAGATGCTAACACCGCTGAACGTATGGCTAAGGAAGAAAAACAAAAAGTAATTATGGTACGCCCCTTCACAAAGCCTGATGATGTTCACGGTATGATCGCTTCCCAAGGTGTGTTGACAAGCGAAGGTGGGGCATCTTCGCATGCAGCTGTGGTTGCCCGCCAATTTGGCATTCCCTGCGTGGTTGGTGCATCGAAAATGAGGGTAGACCTAGAGAATCGCATCATGGAGATGGATGGAAAGGTTGTCAAAGAAGGTGATTGGATTTCGGTCGATGGTACAACCGGAAAAGTTTTCATTGGTAAGATCCCAACTGTTGAAACCAAGATCGAAGAACAGACTGACCTGCTGACCCTCCTTGACTGGGCAGACGAAATTGCAGCCCGCAAAGATATCCGCATCCTTCCTGATGGACGCAAGGCTCCCGGTCTGCAGGTTTGGGCAAACGCGGATTATCCCAAGGATGCCCAGCGCGCTAGATCATACGGTGCAAAAGGCATCGGCTTGTGCCGTACCGAGCATATGTTCTTCGAGACTGAACGCCTGCCCATTGTGCAAAAGATGATCCTGGCTGAGACTAGCGAAGAGCGCACAGGTTATTTGAACCAGCTTCTCCCCACTCAGCGCAAGGACTTCGATGGCTTGTTCGAAGCGATGAACGGTTACCCGGTCATCATCCGCCTGATCGATCCGCCATTGCACGAATTCATGCCTGACGAAGAGAAACTCTTCGAAGATGTTGTAACCATGCGTGTCAAGGGTGAAACCAAAGGCCTCAAGGAAAAAGAGGACCTGCTGGCATCTATCAGGAATTTGCATGAATCGAATCCCATGATGGGTCTGCGCGGTGTTCGCTTGAGCATTGCCATGCCCGAAATCGTTGAGATGCAGGTGCGCGCCATCTTCGAGGCCGCGGCAGATTGCACCAAGCGCGGCATCGTGGTCCGGCCTGAGGTCATGATCCCGTTGACGGGGACAGTTAAGGAATTGGAATGGATCCAACCGCGTCTCGTCCGCATTGCAAAGACAGTCACGGAAGAAAAGAAGGTGGATTTTAGTTACAAGTTTGGAACAATGATCGAAATTCCGCGTGCGGCGGTCACTGCGGGGGAGATCGCCACCCTGGCTGAATTCTTCTCCTTTGGAACCAACGACCTGACCCAGATGACTTTTGGGTATTCCCGTGATGACGCCGAACGCAATTTCCTGGTGACCTACGTTGCCGCAGGCATCCTCCCCAGGAATCCCTTCCAAACACTGGACCGGGAAGGCGTGGGCAAGTTGATGCAGACGGCAATCAATGATGGTCGCAAGACCCGCCCCGACCTGGAAGTGGGTATTTGCGGCGAACACGGCGGAGATCCTGATTCGATCGAGTGGTGCCATATGATCGGAAATAACTACGTTTCTTGCTCTCCCTTTCGTGTCCCCATCGCCCGCTTGGCTGCGGCACACTCAGCGCTTAAGTATAGCGGGAAGAAGATAGCCGAAGACAAGTAAAATATATCCCGTTAAAAATTCCCGGCGCTTGTGCGTCGGGAATTTATTAATTCAGATTTTCTTCGCAGCTACTTGGAAGGCCAGGGGATTTGCACTGCGTCGGTGTAGCCATGTTTTTCAGCCGTGCGGATCTCTCCGTGCGATTGCTGGGAGCAGCCCAGTTCATCAGTGACAGTATACTGGGTACTGTACTGGTTGGGCAGCGAGAGGCGGTTGGCCACCACCCACACAAGGGAACTGCCTTGGCATACCCAGAGTTCCAGGAAATAGCCGAGGTCATCGTCTTCCGTCATCCAGACCGGGGACCAGGTGATAGTAACCTGATCTCCGTTGCGCAAAGCCCGGATGTTGGTGGGCGGTTTGTAAAGGGCGTTTGAGATTGGCATTCTGGACACCACGTCTACATGTCCGACACTCTTGAGATCGCCGACAACATCACCAACAAATGGATATACCCAACAGTAAATCTTGTGATTCATACCACTTACCATGTTATCCCACACAACGTAGAGCCAAATTCCGATCGGCGCACGGCCAATGACTTTACCCGTGTCACCTGCCTTAAGATCCCACGCCCACATATATTCTTTTGATGGACCATACAGGCAGGCTTGGGCAGCCTGGTGCACGGTAAATACGGGATAACTGTTGGTAGGAGACGGGATAAATGTATCTGTGGGCGTGAATGTGAATGTAAATGTCGGCGTGAAGGTTGAGGTCGGTGTGAAGGTTGAGGTCGGTGTGAAGGTCGAAGTGGGGGTGGAAGTAATCGTGGGAGTAAACGTAAAGGTTGGAGTGGAGGTACGCGTCCAGGCAGCCGCGGTCATGGTCTCGGCCGCGAAGGTCATGGTGACCTGCTCCTCGAGGGATGGGCCGCACCCAACCAGTAGAATGCTAATGGATGCAAATAAGAAACAAATGACTTTAAGGTTGTGTGTTATTCGCATGGTTATATTTTTGGAAAACAGGATATTATCTTTGCGAAACGCAGGCACCTTTCTTGTGGTTTATGAGATTGCACTCTGGATAAATTTGGCCAGGTTTTCTTTCAGCATTTTCAGGGACGGCTCATGGACGTACATCATGTGCCCGGCCTCATAAAAGCTCATGCTGATGTGGTCTTGCAGTTCCTTTTCCAGGCCGAGACGGTTGAAGGTGTATTGAGTGGCAAAGTACGGTGTCGCCAGATCGAAAAACCCGTTCGCCACGTGGACTTTCAGGTGCGGGTTGACGCACATGGCGTGCCGCAGGGTTTCCGCTACATTGACATAGCGGTTTTCGTGGTCCGCGTAAGACCAGGGCGATACTTTCCCGGAAAATATCTCATAAGGCAGGTCGGATTCGAATTTGAGGTCGTTGCGAACATAATCGTACAGGGCGGCCGTGTAGGGACCGAGGATGGCATCCATGCTGGGGTCTGACTCCCAGACTTCCCCGGCAGCATCCCGGTCCATGCCCAGGAAGCGGGTGTCGAGCCGGCCGACCGTGCGGCGTTTGTCCCGCAGGAGTTGTTTGCAAAAGCGGAAGATGACCGGGCGCAGGTTGGTTTGTTCTATATATTCTTGGCTTAAGCCTGTATAATGTGCTAATCTCTCGGCGATCAGGATCTGCTGGCGTCTGCTGAGGGAAACTCCTTTGGCGAGGGCGGTCGCGTATTCCCCTGCTGCGAACTTTTCCACTTCGGCCAGGAATTTGCGCAGTGGCCTGCGAGTGTGTACCTTGCCGTGATAGTAAGCGGTTGCAGCGTAGGTGGGCAGGAAGAGCACATAGGGAAGGTCATTGCCAGGTTCGAACTCCAGCGTGCTGAAATCCAGCACAGCTGAAATGAGCATGATGCCGTTTAAGTACAACCCGTGGCGGTCCTGGAGATATCCGGAGAGCCCCGCGGAGCGTGTGGTTCCGTAACTTTCCCCAGCCAGGAATTTTGGGGAGAACCAGCGTCCGTATCGTGTGGTGTACAACCGGATGAAATCTCCGACGCTCTCGATGTCCTTTTTGAAACCGTGGTATTCCCTTGCTTTCTGTCCCTCCACCGGCCGGGAATAGCCTGTGCTCACCGGATCGATGAAAACCAGGTCGGTCTGGTTAAGCAGGGAATACATGTTATCGTTCAGACCGTACGGAGGCGGCAGGAGTGCACCTGCATCCCCCATCATCACCCGCTTGGGACCGAGCAAGCCGAGATGCAGCCACACCGATGATGAACCTGGACCGCCGTTATATGAAAAGGTCAGCGGTCGTTTGGCTTTGTCCTTAACATCATCTTTCGTGTAGGCAACAAAGAAGAAAATCGCCTTTGGCTTCTCTCCCTCAGATTCCTTCTCGCGATCGGCTGTCTCTTCTTTCATCACCATCGTCCCGGTAGTAACGGTGTACTTGATTTCTTTACCGTCCACTACGAGGCTGTGCTTGGTCTCAACCAGGTTATCTTTTGGCTCTGGCTTTTTTTCTTCAGGCTTTTTTTCTTCAGGTCTTTTTTCTTCTGGTTTTTTCTCTTCGTCATTCATGGAAATCTCCTGCTGGGATGATTTTTTGACCTTCCACAATTATAAGCGTACGTGGTTCGAGCCCGGTTAACAAAATTGTCCGACCTCAATTTCCCCCAATGCCCGTTTTAAATCCTCAGATTTCATGATGATTGCCACCCCCCGAACGCCCGAGCCGAGCGAAATCTCCTCCTGCTTGAAAATTGCGATATCCGCCAGGGTACGGGTTGGAATCGCCAATCCCAGCGGAGAGACTGTCCCAACCGCATAACCGGTAACCTCCAGTACCTCTTTTTCGGTCGCCATTGAGATGCGTGAGATGCCCAGATGTGCGCGCAGCTTGCGCCAGGAAACCTGCCCCGCTCCCGCAGCCAAGGTCAGGAAGAAATTATCCTTCCTATAGCGGAAAAGTATACTTCGTACGATCTGGTCGAGGTTTTGCCCACGTTCGCTGGCAGCCTCTTCGAGCGAATCTGGCGGATGAATATGTTCGAATATCCGATAGGGAATGGAAAGCTGATCGAGGGCCTGTGTAGCTGGGCTGGAAATCATCACGTCAGGGAATATACCACATCAGTGTCTCCCGGCTTGATTATCGGTAACCGTCCTGCCTCTCGTTAATTATCCGTTTATGGTATCGCCGATTTGGATAATAAGCCCTTTCTGCTGGAGGTAAAATCTATAATTGGACAGACTTTAAAAAAACCCACAAAGAACACACGAATTTCCAACATTATTTTGATATTTATTGTATATAATTACTCGAATTAATCTGGTTTAAAGCTGCCAGCAAGGAATTAACAATGGATAAACAAAAGTATCTTGATTTATATTATCAGATGGTGCTCATCCGCAGGCTTGAAGAGCGTGGGGCTGAATTGTATCAGGCCGGGAAAATTGGCGGATTTATGCACCTTTACATCGGTCAGGAAGCCGTCAGCACGGGATTGATCGCCGCCCGCCAGCCACAGGACAGGGTCATCACTGCCTATCGCGACCATGGTGTTGCTATTAGTTGTGGTATTCCGGCCAATCAGGTAATGGCAGAGCTAATGGGTAAATCAACCGGAATCTCGAAAGGCCGCGGCGGTTCCATGCATATGGCCGACGTGACCAGGAATTTTTGGGGTGGGCATGCCATTGTGGGTGCGCAGTTGCCGGTTGCTGCCGGGTTGGCCCTGGGTGACAAGTACTCAGGTCGGGATGGTGTCACCATCTGCATGTTTGGAGAAGGTGCCACCAACATCGGTTTCTTTCACGAAGCGCTGAACCTCGCTAAAGTATGGATGTTGCCAGTGCTATGGGTGTGCGAAAACAACATCTACGGGATGGGAACCGCAGTCGACCGCGCTTCGGCCGTATCCGAAATCCAGCAAAAGGCAGAAGGTTATGGAATGGAGCACGAGCGCGTGGATGGGATGGACGTGATGGCAGTCTACGAGGCCGGCAAAAAAGCCATTGAAAAGGTCCGCGCCGGCAATGGACCTCGAATGTTGGAAATCTTAACCTACCGCTTCCGCGGTCATTCAATGGGTGATCCTGAACGCTATCGCAAGCAGGAGGAGATCAAAATGTGGGAGGAACACGACCCGATTGGTGTCTTCCATTCCTATCTTATTGCGAATAAGAAAGCGACCAAAAAGGCTCTCGTTGAGATTGAAGCGCGTGCCAAGGATGATGTTCAGAAAGCGGTCGAGTTTGCAGAAGCCAGCCCGGAGCCAGGCCTGGATACCCTTTTCGACAATGTATACGTGGAGGAGGTGTAGCATGGCCCGCATCACGATGCGCGAAGCCATCTCCCAGGCCATGTGGGAGGAAATGGAAAAGGATCCAAACGTTTTCATCCTGGGTGAGGAAGTCGGTGTTTGGGGTGGTTCCTATGCAGTAACAAAAGGATTTTACGATCACTTTGGTTCAGAACGTGTCCGGGATACACCCATTTCAGAAGCTGCCATTATTGGCGCTGCAATTGGATCGGCCCTCACCGGGTTGCGGCCGATCGCAGAATTGATGACCATCAATTTCGCGTTCTCAGCCATGGAACATATTGTTAATGAAACAGCCAAGCTGCATTATATGTTTGCTGGGCAATTTGTTTTACCGCTGGTGATCCGCGCTGTAGGTGGGGGTGGGCGCCAGTTGGGTGCCACCCATTCCCAGACCCCGGACGCGGTCTTTGCGCATTTCCCCGGTTTGAAGGTTGTCTCCCCTGGGACACCGGCCGACGCCATGGGATTGTTGAAAGCTGCGATCCGGTCCAATGATCCCGTTTTATTCATCGAGAACGCAACGCTTTATCAGACGCGTGGAGAAGTCCCGGAGGGGGATTACGCAATTCCCATTGGGCGATCCACAATCCAGCTGCCAGGGAAGGATGTCACCATTGTCACTTATTCCAAAGGCCTGGAAATTTCCATGAAGGCTGCCGAGGAACTTGCCAAGGATGGCATTGAAGCCGAGATCGTGGACTTGCGCACGTTGCGCCCGCTCGATATGGATCCAGTGATCGAGTCGTTCAAGAAAACAAACCGGGCGGTGATCGTCGAAGAAGGCTGGAGATCTTATGGCGTGGGGGCGGAAATTTCCAGCCGCATCTATGAGCAGGCGTTCGATTATGTCGATGCACCGGTGATTCGCGTGGCACAGAAGGAAGTTCCCCTGCCCTATAACCGGGCCTTGGAGCAGTCCGCTTTGCCGCAAGCTTCCGATGTGGTTGCCGCCGTCAGGGAGGTGCTGTAATGGCTGAAATCATTAACATGCCCAAACTCGGCTTCGACATGGCCGAGGGAACGCTTGTCCGCTGGGTGAAAAAAGTTGGCGAGACAATCAACAAAGGCGAGGTTCTGGCTGAGATCGAGACTGACAAGGCGACAGTGGAAGTTGAATCGCCAGCTTCAGGGGTCGTCCGGAAATTATTGGTGGATGAAGGGGCGGTCGTTCCTGTAAGTTCACCCATCGCACTGGTCGGCACGGCAGATGAAAAAATTGAAGAGCCGGTCGTACAATTAGCGGAGAGTACACTGCAGAAAAAAGAAACCGTTGCCCAGGCGGTCAATGCAGGCACGAGCCTGAAACCAGCTTCCGTTTCTCAAGCGGATTCGGGTCACGCCATTTCCCCACTGGCTCGCCGCATGGCAGAGGAGAAGCAGGTGGATTTATCCACAGTAAAAGGGACTGGACCGGGAGGGCGCATTGTGCGGAGGGATATTGAAGCCCTGCTTTCACACCAGCCCCTTACTGACGCTGGCAGGATGGTTTCTGCACTTCCATCGTCTGGCTTATCGACGATGAAACTCTCTGACCAGACATTGCCTTTAAGCAAATTGCGCGCTGCCATTGGTCGTCGCATGGCAGAAGCGAAGACGACCATCCCGCACTTCTACGTCACCCACGAATATAAAATGGACGCGTTGATCAGCTTGCGGAAGCAATTCAACAACCTCGTGCCAGAGGATGAAAAACTCTCCATAAACGATTTCATGATCAAAGCTGTAGCCCTCACCCTGGGCCAGTTCCCGAATCTGAATGCTTCATTGAATGGCACTACGGTCCTTCACCATGGGCAAATTAATGTTGGTGTCGCCGTTTCAATTGAGGGCGGTCTGCTGACGATCGTCTGCAGGCAGGCTGACCAGAAACCCCTGCGCCAGATTGCAGCAGAAGTCAAAGCCATGGCAGCCCGGGTGCGCGCAGGCAGGGTCAAGTCCGAGGATATTGAAGGCTCCACCTTTTCGATTTCCAACATGGGCATGTATGATGTGGAGAACTTTGCCGCTATCATCAACCCTCCTGAAGCCGCCATCCTGGCAGTCGGGTCTGCTCGCGAGCTGCCTGTGATGGAGGATGGGAAAATCGTAGCGGGCTGGCGTATGAAAGCTACCGTTGCTGTAGACCACCGCATCAGTGACGGGGTCGAAGCGGCAAAATTTATGCAGAACCTGGCAGGATATCTGGAAGAACCCCTGAGATTGGTACTCTGATAATTAAGGATGACTTGTGTGAATGCGGGAAGGAGGGAATGATGGATAAAACAAGGATTCGCATTTTCAACGGTTTCACCTGCAATGCCCGCTGGCCTTCCCAGTTAAGGACCGGCCTCGTCTGTACTTTACTCGAAACAAAACAGGGTTTGACCTTGATCGATACCGGTCCCGGATTGGACGATTATGCCCATCCTCATTCGATGCTGCGTTTGTTCCAGGTAATAACACGTATGAAGATGGACCCGCAGGAGACTGCGATAAATCAAATAGAGCGCCTTGGTTATAAACCGGAAGATGTGCGCCATATTGTGCTCACCCATATGCACTTTGATCATTGCGGCGGCCTGCCGGATTTTCCCCATGCCAGGGTGCATGTCCATCGCCGTGAATACGAGGCATTTACTGGTCGGAAGCGTCGGTGGACCGACCTGGCTTATATCCGTCGCCACATCGCTCACAAACCGGACTGGGCTCTTTACGATAATCCAGAGGGGAAATTCTTCGATTTCGATGCCATCCGCCTGCCGTTTGATCCAGAGATGTGGTTAATTCCTCTTTTCGGGCACACCTGGGGGCTTTGCGGGGTGGCGGTTAAAATGGAAAGTGGCTGGTTCTTCAACGCTTCTGACGCAGGTACCATTTCCAACGTTTCAATACCCACCTGGCTGATCAAGCTGGTGTTGGGTCCACATAATGGACGATTGCAGCAATTCAGACTTGCTCACCCCGAAATTCGCATGACAACCGCTCACATGCCCCCGGAATTTTTCGAAATATCGAGGGGTTGAATAAAAGGTTATTTCTCCTGAATTAATTGACCTCCCCCACCACTTCCCCCTCCACTTTATCTGCCCAGGGATAGCGCTCGGTCCCTATTGCTGCCGCCCGGATGGCTGGGTCGCCCGAATAAAACCCACGTAGATGTGCCGGGAGCAGGTGGGCGATGCTGCGCATGATCTCGTGTCCGATCTCATCCAGCCGTCTGCGGTGGTCGCGTCCTGTGCCGGGAGCGCTGAAGGGTCCGATTGGTCTTCCGATATTTATAGTGGCGTGAGCGCGCTTGATTCTTCCCAGCGACGGGAATACCTGGGTGAACCCGTAGAATCCCACCGGGAGCACTTGGACACCGGTACGCGTTGCCAGGTAGGCAGTACCTGGTCGGGGTGGTCTTAATACGGTGGCCCAGTTGCCGCCTTCCGGAAAGATGCTGAGGATTCCTCCTCGTTTCACAATTTCCTCCGCAGCGCGCAAGGCATCCCGTGAACCCGTCCCGCGGTATAGTTTATGATAACCCCACAGGAAGGGGATGATCCTCGTCCACAATGGGGCGTGGGGAGTGGCAGCACCTCCAACGAATTCAACCGGCCAGGGAGCCATTCGGACTAATGCCACCGGGTCGATGAAACTGAAATGGTTGCCTACCACCATCAGGGGACCAGTCTTGGGCAGGTTCTCTTCGCCAAGGATTTCCAGGCGCGTCAAAAGCGAAAACGCTGGCGCTGATAATTTTTTCAGCAGGTAGCGGATGGGTCGTCTTTGGAATGGATGGATATTTTCCGTCATTTTAATCAGCAGCCGCGGCATAATCTTCTGCAGCCTGCCGGGCGCGTTTCTCATTTACGAATAACAGGATTCCCAGGCCGATGATCAGGAAAATTGCGATTGCTGCCAGTCCGGCGCGTGTGCCGTACTGCTCAGCCAGGATTGAGTCGATGCCGCGCTTTTCAAAAATACCAGCGATCCCTGCTGCCAGCAGTCCAAAGGCAGCAGGCCCGATGAACGATGACGACTTTCCCGCCACGGCGAAGAATGCGAAAAATTCCGCGCTCTTTGACTCGGGTGCGAATAGGCCGGTCATGGTCCGGCTGATCGATTGGACCCCGGTCAACGCAAAGCCGGCTACCCCGCCGATGACATAATAACCTGTCAGAGAAGGATTGAATATTATTCCAGCCACGGCTGCGATCATCATCAAGAGGGAAATAAGTAGCGATTTCTTGAATCCGATCCTTCCTCCCACCAATCCAAACAGGTAGGCACCGAGGGCGCTGGAGACCTGGACCAGGATCATGAACAAAATTAATTGGGTCTGGGTCATGCCGAATAATACCGCCCCGATGATGGCGGCAAAGTCCAGCGCCATCAGTATGCCGTCGTTGTAGATTAAGAATGCAATAATGAACTTTAGGAATTCGCTGAAATGGCGGACTGCTTTGAAGGTGTTCCCCAGCCGCTTGAATGCCACGGTAAGATATGTTTCACCTTGCGGCAGACTGCGTCCCTTGTGCCGCTCCTTGACCCACAGGAATGTGGGCAGGGCTGCCAGGGCAAAGAAAAGGGCTGCGAAGGCGAACGAGCCGCGCACCGCCAGAAGGTTCAGTGCGGGGTTGCTTTTCGTGAGCATAATGGGGGGCAGGATGAACAGCAGGCAAACCACCCCACCGATCGAACCGATCGCCCATCCATTGCTGGAAACCGGTCCCATTTCTTCCGGAGAGGCAATCTCCGGCAACAGCGCATTATAAAAAACCTGGGCTCCCCGATAACCGATCTCCGCCAGGACGAAGAATAGGAATCCCATGAGCACATTCCCTTTTTGAACAAAGAACAGCAGGGCGGTAAATAGCCAAGATAAGGCTGAAAATACAAAAAGCATCCGTTTCTTGGAAGCCGCGAAATCTGCCATGGCTCCCAGGAAGGGAGACAGGATGGCAACCACCAGCATGGCTGATCCGATTGCCAGGCCCCATAACCGGCTGCCTTCTGCGCCACCCACCACCTGCCCTTTAAAATAGGCGGAATAAACAGCCAGCAGGATGACGGCCGCGTACGCTGAATTTCCAAAATCATAGAAATACCATGCCCCATGCTGGCGCCTGCGCTGCTTTTCACCGGAGATTGCATTTCGAGACACGGACACCTCTGTTTGTAAACCTTTGATATTTGATTGTACCAATACCTTTATTCAAATCTGTTATGATTAGATTAACAACCAGGTACCCAAAAAGGTGTGCAACCATGACTTCCAGCGATGACATTCGTCACTTTAATAATGAAACCCGGGATGTCTGGAACGCCAATGCTGCGTTCTGGGATGAAAAGATGGGCGAGGGCAACGACTACGTGAATCTCCTCCAATGGCCAGCCATCCTGCGTTTACTTGACCCTCAACCAGGTCAGACTATTCTGGATATTGCCACCGGGAATGGCCTTACCGCCCGCCGATTGGACGCTCTTGGGGCAAAGGTCACAGCCTTCGACTTTTCCCCCGAACTTATCAGGTTGGCGGGCGCGCGTGCAGATGGGTCTGCCACTATTTCTTACCATGTGCTGGACGCGACCGACGAACCCGCCTTGCTTTCTCTGGGTGAAGGCACATTTGATTCCGCTTTGTGCAACATGGGGCTATTTGATATGGCCGATATCGACCCCTTGTTCCACGCACTGCCAAAAATGCTCAAGCCGGGTGGCATATTTGTCTTCACCCTCACTCACCCGGCGTTTAATAATGCTTCCTGTGTCCATGTGACAGAGGAGACCGATGACGAGGGTGAGATTAAAACGGTTTACTCGGTCAAAATTTCCCAGTACATGACCCCTCACCAACTGCGTGGTCTTGCCATCCGTGGACAACCTAAACCGCAGTGGTACTTCGAGCGCCCACTAAATATTTATTTCAACTTGGGCTTTCGTAACGGGTTCGTCCTGGACGGGTTTGAGGAACGCGCCTTCCCTTCCGGTACTCCTCAAAAGACTCCGCTCAGCTGGGGAGGAAATTATAGCGAGATTCCGCCTGTTCTCGTCGCCCGGATGAAGTTATCCGGCGTTGGACCGTCCTGAAAATTAAGTGGATTCCATATATCCCTGTGGTTAATTTAACCTTCCTTTTTATTGAGTTCATTGACGAACTCATCTTCGGCGTGACCGATGCAGCTTGGCCGCTCATCCGCACCGACCTCCACCTGAATTACATCCAGATTGGCCTGGCGCTCAGCCTGCCCGGGATGATTGGGAACGTGATCGAACCTTTCCTGGGCATCCTGGGGGATGTATGGAAACGGCGTGTTCTGATTCTGGGCGGGGGAGTTTTTTTTGCTCTGGCTTGTTTATTGACTGCGGTAAGCCATAATTTTTTATTCCTGTTGATTTCTTTCATGGTTTTCAACCCCTCCTCGGGAGCTTTCGTCAGTCTCTCGCAGGCCACATTAATGGACTCTGATCCATCGCGACATGAAAATAATATGGCCCGCTGGACCTTCGCAGGTTCGGTGGGTGTTTTTCTCGGTCCACTCCTGCTGGGGGGAGCGGCATACATCGGATTTGGATGGCGGGGCGTGTTCTTTATCCTGGGTGGCCTGGCAGTCTTGATTTTGGCAGGGGCTTGGCGCGTTCTGCCGCCCTCTTTACCACTCCACCCCCCATTTCTCCCACTTTCCTCGCTTTGGGAAGGAATTCGCAACGCTCTCAGTGCCTTCAAACGCGCTGCGGTCGTGCGCTGGTTGGTCCTGCTCGAATTCTCCGACTTGATGCTGGATGTGCTTTATGGCTTCCTGGCCCTTTATTTTGTGGATGTGGTTGGGTTTACAGCTTCCAAAGCCGCCCTGGCGGTTGCTGTCTGGACCGGGTTCAGCCTGTTGGGCGATTTCCTTCTCATCCCGTTGCTCGAGAAGGTACGCGGCTTGAACTATCTGCGCTTCAGCGTGGTTGCAGAACTTATCCTGTTTCCGATCTTCATGCTCGTCTCGAACCCGTGGGCGAAACTGATCCTTGCCGGCTTGCTGGGGCTGTTCAATTCCGGTTGGTATGCAATCCTGAGAGGAAACCTTTACTCCTCCATGCCTGGTCAGAGTGGGACTGTGATAGCAATTGGCAATATCTTCGGACTTATCGGAAAACTTATTCCCTTTGGAATAGGCCTGGCAGCCGAACGCTTTGGTCTTGGCTTGGCGATGTGGTTGCTGTTGGCAGGTCCCATTGCTTTGCTGATCGGTTTGCCTAAAAACCTCCCCGCTCCCGCGACCGATATTAAATAATATGACGCCTGAATATGCTCTTTACTTCCACATCCCATTTTGCACCCACCGCTGCGCCTACTGCGACTTTAACACCTATGCCGGTCAGGAATCCTTGATCCCGGAATATGTGGAAGCGTTGTGCCGGGAAATTGATATCGTTGCCAATTCTGTTCCGCATCGTTTAACTGCTCATACCATTTTCTTTGGGGGCGGGACTCCTTCTCTGCTCTCCGCATCTCAATTCGAATCCATCCTGAAAACCACCCGTAAATTTTTTCAGCTCAACCCCCAAGCGGAAATATCCCTGGAGGCCAACCCCGGCACTGTCACCCTGGATTCTCTTCGAAACCTTCACAGTCTTGGTTTTAACCGCATCAGTCTGGGTGTCCAATCCGCGCACCCGGAGGAACTCCGCCAGTTGGAACGCATCCATGATTACTTTGATGTAATCGACGCAGTGTCCTGGGCTCGTCGAGCCGGGTTCGATAACCTGAATTTGGACCTGATCTTTGGTTTGCCGGAGCAGACTCTGGACCGCTGGCAGGCTTCGGTAAAACTGATTCTCGGTCTCCACCCCGAGCACCTCTCCCTTTACGCGCTGACCGTGGAACATGGTACTCCCTATGGGCGCTGGGCGCAGCATGGTTTGCTAACCGTTCCCGATCCCGATGCAGCCGCGGACATGTACGAATGGGCAGGCGAGGCTCTCGAAGCCGCAGGTTTTGAGCAATACGAGATTTCCAATTGGGCAAAACCGGGCCGACAGTGTTGCCATAACTTGCAATATTGGCGGAACATGTCTTACCTGGGCTTTGGGGCGGGTGCGCACGGGTGTGCCGGCGGTATGCGCATATCCAACGTGTTGCGAATTAAAACCTACCTCGACCGGTTTCACCTCGACCATCCGTTCCCCAATTACTCCTTCCCTCTGTCCCCCGCAACAGTGAACCAAACCCAAATATCGAGGCGCGTCGAAATGCAGGAGACCATGCTGACCGGGTTACGTCTTACAAGCGAGGGTGTTTCCGCCAATGATTTTTTAGCCAGGTTTGGGATCCGGATGCAGGATGTTTTCAGCAGGGAGATCGACGAACTGGTTGATCTGTCTTTACTGGAATGGGCAGGTCCTGTTGTGCGACTGACAAAACGCGGGCGCCTGCTTGGCAATCAAGTCTTCATGCGCTTCGTGGATTGATTTTCCCCATATATAGAAATCGATCTCTACCCATTCCAAAGGGATAATTTTACAAGGCTATTTCAGGATGATTCCTTTTGGTACCATAACCACGCGCTGGGGCGACTGGTTTTCTCCATCCCGTCCTGGCGTTTTGTTAGTTTCAACGGGATGCCCTCCGGGTTGTCAGGGATGATTCCGTGAACGGGACTTTCCTCGGGTGTGAAAAATCCATATATCAGCCAGGTTCCTTCGGGGATAAGCAGGTGCTCTAACTGGTTCAGATAACAAGCTCTCCCCGAAATGGACAAGCTGTGGAAACAGCCGATATCGAGAACAAGTTCGTACTGAAAATCAAATAGTGATTGTGGTAATCTGGTCACGTCTGCAGCAAGGAATTCAACTTGAAGGTCTACAGTTCTTGCTTTACGCGTTGCAATACTAATCGCCCTCCGGGAGAAATCCACCCCGGTAACTTTCCATCCAGCCTGGGCAAGACCCAGGCTGGATGTCCCCGTGCCGCACCCCAGATCCAGCGCATGGCCGGGTGGGTTGGTCCGGATGAATTCCTCCACTTCCGGCGGAACGATTCCGCTGTCCCACGGTGGGCGGCGCAGGTACCACAGGTCGAACGTCATGCGTCGGAAGAGGTTCACTTCAGGGATTCACTTAACTTCGCTGTATCTAATTGTCCTATTGAACGCCAACCTTCCTTTCCTTGTGCGTCGAAGAATATGAAAGTCGGCGTGAGCTGGAATCCGTAGAGTGGAGCTAATGTTCGCCCGGCAGTGCTCTGGATATCCAACCGGATGACCACCAGGCGGCCTTTATACTGTTTTTCGATCCCATCCACGATGGGTTTCATTGCTGTGCAGGCAATTCAGTACGGGCTTTGAAACTCAAGGAGGACGGGTGTGCCTTGCCCGATGCTGTTCTGGACCTGCGTGGGGTCCAGCACCTGTGCAGATTGGCGCGGGTGAAGATAGATCCACGCAGCCACCAGTCCCAGCACCAGGATTCCAAAAGCTGTAAATTGAGGCCATTTTGGTTTTCGCCGCAGCAGAACAAACCCCACAATTATCAAAAGGAAAACTGCAATCCAGACCGCAGAATATTGGTTGAAAATCGTCATTTTTACTCCATATAAAAGCCAGCCAGGTTTCCCAGTGGTTGCTCGGACGCTTTGACGGTTGTGGGAACTTCCCTTATAATCAGGCGGCTGGCATCAAAGCCCATCCTTCTCGCGAGGTCCTCACATGAAAGAGTATACTACCGAGTTTATCCGAAATATCGCCTTGGTTTCGCACGGTTCTGGCGGAAAGACCATGCTGGCTGAGGCCTTTTTGCATACCACTGGAGCAACCACCCGTCTTGGAAAAATTGACGATGGTTCCACCATTTCTGATTTTGAAGACGAAGAGATCCGCCGTAAACTTTCACTTTCTACGAGCATCATCCCGGTGGAATACAAGGATTACAAGATAAACATCCTTGACACCCCGGGCTATACCGATTTTATTGGCGAAGTCATTTCAGCCTTGCGCGTCGCGGATGGGGCTTTCATCTTGGTTGATTCTGTATCCGGTCTCGAAGTGGGCACGGAGATCGCCTGGGGATATTGCGATACCTTCAAAATTCCCCGCTTCCTGGTGGTAAATAAAATGGACCGTGACAACGCTGATTTCAAGAAAGCGTTGGCATCGGTGCAGGAATTTTCACCTATTCGCTTGATTCCCGTCCAGTTGCCGTGGGGGGAGCGCGGTGCGTTCAAAGGTGTGATCGACCTTCTTTCGATGAAAGCTTACGCCGGCGAAGGTAGAACCGCCGAAGAGATCCCCGCAGATCTTAGGCCGGCTGCTGAGGAAGCCCGCACAAAGCTGATTGAGGCCGCCGCCGAGGGTGAAGACTCCCTCCTTGAAAAGTACCTGGATAGTGGCAAACTGACCGACGAGGAACTGATGCGCGGTTTGAAAGCCATCATCCGTTCCGAAACATATATCCCGGTCTTTGTTGCTGCAGGTGCCCACGAGAAGGGTGTCCTGCCTTTACTGGATGCAGCCATCAACCTCGTTCCCTCTCCCAGTGTGAAGGAATGGATCGCCCAGGGGAAAAATGGGGAAGAAAAGCTCGTCGCATCCGATTCCGGTCCTCTCGCGATCTATGTTTGGAAGACTACCGCCGATCCATTCGTCGGCAGGTTGACCTACTTCCGCATTTATTCCGGCTCGCTCCAGGGTGATGCCCGCATCTGGAACCAGGCCAAGGGTGCCGAGGAGCGCATGGCTGGTCTTTCCTTCTTGCGTGGCAAGGAAACCATGCCGGTCAAGGTGATTCACAGCGGCGACATTGGCATCGTTGCCAAGTTGAGTGCGACTTCCACCGGTGATACGTTGAGTGATAAAGCTCATCCCTTAACCCTGCCAGTGCCAAAATACCCCAATGCACTTTATCGGGTGGCGATCAAGCCCAAGACGCAAGCCGACGCAGCCAAGATCAGCCCGACCCTCACCCGCCTGTGCGAAGAAGACATGACCCTTTCCTGGTTCCAGGAACGAGCCACCGGTCAGACCATTTTGCAAGGCATGGGTGACCAGCACATTGATGTAGCCATCCGCCGCGCCGAGGGCAAGCTTCAGGTTGGGTTGCTTACCGCCGAACCGAAAGTTCCCTATCGCGAAGGGATCACCAAAAAAGCCGATGCCATGTACCGTCATAAGAAACAATCCGGAGGGTCAGGTCAGTTTGGTGAAGTCTGGTTGAGGATCGAGCCGTGCCCGGAAAAAGAGTTCGATTTTACCGACGAATTGGTCGGGATGAACCTCTCGAAATCTTATTTACCTGCAATTGAAAAAGGGATCAGTGCCACCCTGCAGACTGGCGTGGTGGCGGGGTTCCCCTTGAGCAACGTGCGCGTCATCGTCTATGATGGTAAGGAACACCCGGTCGATTCAAAACCGGTGGCATTTGAAATTGCCGGGCGCGAGGCCTTCAAGCTGGCTGTCCGTGACGCCGGGCCCGTTTTGTTCGAGCCGATCATGAACGTTCGCATCGTTGTACCCGATGGCAATATGGGTGATGTGATGGGCGACCTCAATAGCCGCCGGGGTCGTGTGCAAGGCACGGAATCCGAGCGAGGTCGTACGGCGATCATCGCCCAGGTTCCGCAGGTGGAGATGCTGCGCTATACAACCCAGTTGCGCTCCATAACCGGCGGACGCGGAGTCTTCACCATGGAATTCGACCGTTATGAGATCATTCCGAACCATTTGGCTCAGGGCATTATCGCTGCCCACCAGAAGGAATTGGAAAAAAGCAAGGAAAACGAATAATTCACTCCGGGGAGGGAAATATCCCGCCCCCGCTCTTTTCTTCGCTTGACAAAAACATAAATTATCGTATAATATTTATAATAATTTTAATAAAAATCCAGGAGTTATATAATGTTTATTTGCATTTGTCTGAGGCGGGGATCGTGACCACCGCCTCTTCGTAGAAAATAATAACAACCAACATGCGAAGGACGGTGAGCGAACCCCCGCGAAAGGAAATTTTTCGCTGGCGTCATGCGCCGTCTTTTTGTTTACTCGTTGGTTGTTTGTTTTTAATTGGAGATTTTAATGAAAATCGCAAATAATGTTACTGAGTTGATTGGCAATACCCCCTTGGTCCGTCTTAATCGTGTTACACAGGGATCAAAGGCTGAAATTGTCGCCAAGTTGGAATTTTACAATCCTGCCCATAGTGTCAAGGACCGCATCGGTGCGGCCATGATTGATGCTGCAGAAAAAGCTGGCTTGATCAAGTCAGACACGATCATCCTGGAGCCTACCAGTGGGAACACTGGGATTGCCCTGGCAATGGTTTGTGCCGCACGCGGTTATAAGTGCATTCTCACCATGCCCGAGAACATGAGTAAAGAGCGCCGCATGCTCCTGCGTGCCTATGGTGCAGAACTGGTCCTGACACCCGGTCCAGAGGGCATGGCTGGCGCAATTAAAAAGGCTGAAGAGCTGGCTGCCTCCGACACTAATTACTTTATTCCTCAACAATTCAAAAACCCGGCCAACCCGGAAATTCATCGAAAAACAACTGCCGAGGAAATCTGGCGCGATACTGATGGGAAGGTGGATTTCCTTGTAGCTGGGGTTGGGACCGGGGGGACCATTACCGGCGTGGGCGAAGTAATTAAGGAACGCAGACCTTCCTTCCGGGTGGTTGCGGTTGAGCCCGACGCCTCTCCAGTGCTCTCGGGTGGATTGAAAGGTCCGCATAAGATTCAGGGGATCGGCGCGGGGTTCATCCCGGATGTATTGAATACCAGTATCTACGATGAGATTGTACGGGTAAGGGATGAAGATGCGCTGGAAACCGCAAGGCGCATGGCCAAGGAGGAAGGCTTGTTGGTGGGGATTTCTTCCGGCGCGGCCACATGGGCAGCCGTGCAGGTTGCGAACCGACCCGAGAATTCCGGGAAGTTGATCGTTGTCATCATTCCTTCCTTCGGCGAGCGCTACCTTTCCACACCCCTGTTTGCCAATTTGGCAGATTAATTTCGGTTTGTGGCTGGGGCGACCTGATTGAACGCCCCAACAAAGGACGATATATGGCAACTGAAGTGATTCGACCCTATCCCATCATTGACTCCCCACACGGGTTGAGAGGCTATTTATCGATGATAAAACGCGATATTTCTTCTGTCCTGGAAAGGGATCCAGCGGCACGTTCTCGCCTGGAAGTATTCCTCGTTTATTCCGGTTTGCATGCTATCTGGATTCATCGTGTATTGCACTGGATGTGGAAGCACAACCTTCGCTTGTTTGCCCGCTGGTTGTCACAAATGGCTCGCGCAATCACTGGCATTGAAATCCACCCCGGCGCTGTCATCGGTCCCGGATTTTTCATCGATCATGGCATGGGCGTGGTCATCGGCGAGACTGCCGAAATCGGGGCGGATGTGACCTTGTATCACGGGGTTACCCTGGGTGGGACCAGTCTTGAAAAAGGGAAACGCCATCCCACCATTGGTGACCGTGTGGTAATTGGAGCTGGAGCAAAGGTGCTGGGTGCGATTATCATCGGCGAGGATAGCCGAATCGGCGCCAATGCAGTCGTTGTTCATTCTGTGCCCCCTAACTCGGTTGTTGTCGGGGTACCGGGCCAGGTGGTAATGCGTTCGCAGCTGCATCATGCCGGAGATGCACCCGATTTGAACCATACTTCATTACCCGACATTATCGGCGTTACCTTGAAGCAGTTGCTTGAGCGGGTGGATGAACTTGAGGAGCGTGTGGACGGTCACGATCAGAAAAGACACATCCATGCCCCCGTTGGTGATACTTGGGATGGGCAGGATTTTTCCATCTAAATCCTTCCAGCACGCCAATCTGATGAATTAGACTTTTCATGGCTGTTGGGCTACAATAACCTCATGCCCGTAATGAGGATCCCCAACTCCCTCCGCTCGTATGTAAATGGACAGGTGGAAGTGACCGTGCAGGGTACCACTGCTGGTGCAGCCTTCCAGGATATGCTTTTGCAGTTCCCAGCATTTCGTCCGCATCTCTGCAAGCAGGATGGTTCGCTGCGTGCCTTTGTAAATCTCTATTTGGGGAAGTCCAATATCCGTGACTTGCAGGGGTTGGATACTCCCCTGAATTCTGACGATATTCTTAACCTGGTACCCGCCATTGCAGGTGGTTGACATGTTGCCGGATCTTTCACGCGCCGAAATCCTGCGTTATTCCCGCCACCTGCTCATCCCTGAGGTAGGGCTCGACGGTCAACGCAAGTTAAAAGCCTCCTCGGTCCTTATTGTCGGGACAGGAGGGCTCGGTTCGCCGGTGGCGTTATATCTTGCAGCTGCTGGAGTTGGTCATATCGGCTTGGTAGATTACGACCTGCTGGACGAGTCCAACTTGCAGCGCCAGATCATCCATGGGACCGGGAGGGTGGGTACGCTCAAGGTTGAATCAGCCCGTGCACGCCTTATTGACCTTAATCCTGCCATCCAGGTGGAGGTTTTTAACGAACCTTTTACTTCCGACAATGCGGTGCGGATAGCCAAACCTTTTGAAATTGTTGTCGACGCGACGGATAACTTCCCTACACGATATCTCATCAACGACTTGTGCGTCCTCACCTGCAAACCGGATGTTTACGGTGCCATCTACCGCTTTGAGGGACAGGCTAGTGTTTTCCATGCCAGCCAGGGACCCTGTTACCGCTGCCTGTTTCCTGAACCTCCCCCTCCTGGGATGGTTCCTTCCTGTGCGGATGCGGGCGTGCTGGGTATTCTGCCGGGGACCATCGGGACGATCCAGGCGACTGAGACAATCAAGTTTATTCTCGGGATAGGCTCCTCCCTGGCAGGGCGTCTGCTGCTCTACAACGCCCTGGACATGTCGTTCGAGTATGTCAAATTAAAAAAGAACCCGGCGTGCAAGGTCTGCGGTTCGCACCCGGAGATAACCGCATTGGTGGATTATTTTGAGTTCTGTGGGATTCCTGGTCTTGATCATCCGGAACCTTTATCCGATGCGCAATGGAATATTACGGCTCTGCAACTGGCTGAGCGGCTCAAGAGCGGTGAGAAGATTAACCTGGTTGACGTGCGCGAGCCGCATGAGTTGGCCATCTCGCACATTTCCGGTGCGCAGAATGTTCCGCTTGGAATGTTAGCGGCCCGCCTGGGGGAGCTGGACTCGGCTCAGGAGATCGTGCTCTTCTGTAAATCCGGGACACGCTCTGCCCGCGCACTGGAGTTGTTATTGAGTGCTGGCTTTCGAAAGGTTAAAAATCTGCAGGGGGGGATCAATGCCTGGGCACTTGAAGTGGATCGAAGTTTACCCCTTTATTAAATAATATTTGCGCTGGATGAAGTTCCCGATCGCTTGCCTGGTAGTAAACGTACCCTCTCTGCAAGTTTCTATCCGGGAACTACTCTATTGATTAATATCCTGGTCTCCAGCAATAATTATCCCTCCGTTATTGGAGACACTAAAGCCAGCCGGAAACCACCGTAGCAAGTCCTTGGATAGTCAATGACGTAACTCTCTTTGCCCGCGTGTCAGGCATGCAGGTGTCTTTTTCTTCACCCGTTAATGATAAAAGTAAACAGCAATCCAAAGGTGATGACCCCGCTCAGGATTAGGACCACCAGGTCGGGGAACATTTTTCATTTCCGGCGTCTATCAGCAATAACTGCTGCCCCGCCAAATAACAATGCTGGCACACCCAGCAGCGCGATAACGCTTACCACGACCTCACCCAAAATGCCCAAGCCAAGTAATCCCCCACATGCAACCCATGGAAGGACGGCCCACCGGGAAGCAGACTGTCTGGGATCATAGGCAATCCCTGATAATCCCAGAACACCCAGCAGGGCGACTCCGATTAATAAGATCGCAGGCATTGGCAACATTGAAATCCCCGGTGGGTTAGAGGCCGCTTGGGGTATCCAAATGGATGCTGCCCCTCCAACGCACAGGATTGTTCCAAGGACGGCAAGTATCCATTCGATAATTCGCTTCATTTTGTTTCTCCGTGAGGTAAAGGAGAACGTCTACAACGTGACGTGAATCATTATTACAAATGATTAAAGTTTTGTCAACAATTGCTGTGGAATCCGGAGCCTGTAAAGACGCAGGCTGTATAATCGACAAAACGAATCCGATTTGGAGTCCGCATGACTGAAACGAAAACCATTTTGGCGGTATTGGCTCACCCCGACGATGAATCCTTCGGCATGGGCGGCACGCTGGCTTTGTATGCCTCGCGCGGCATGCAGGTGCATCTGGTGTGCGCCACGCGTGGGGAGGTGGGGGAGGTCTCTCCCAATTTGCTGGAGGGATTCGAATCCATCGCAAAATTACGCGAGTCGGAACTACGCTGTGCCGCGGGAGTCTTGGGACTCTCCGGGGTTCACTTCCTTGGCTACCGTGACTCGGGTATGCCCGGATCGCCGGATAATTCTCATCCGCAGGCGCTGGCTGCCCAGCCTCTGGATACCGTGGCCGCCCAGGTGGTGGGTTACATCCGCACTCTGAAACCCCAGGTTGTTTTAACTTTCGACCCGATCGGCGGATATCGCCATCCGGACCACATCGCCATCCAGCGGGCAACGGTGCGCGCCTTCGAGCAGGCGGGAAATCCGGATATCGCACCTGGGGTTCTCCCAGTTCACGTGCCGGAGCGGCTTTACTTCCATAAGCTTCCCAATGGGTTTCTGAAATTCGCAGTCAAAGTCCTGCCCCTGGTTGGCAGGGACCCGCATAAGTTTGGTTCAAACGGCGATATCGACCTGATTCCCATTGCAGAAGTTAATTTCCCGACCCATGCCCGCATTGATATTCGTCCGGTGCTGGATAAGAAGGAAAAAGCCGGTGCGTGTCATGCCAGCCAGGGTGGAGGTCGCATGGGTGGAGGTTTCGTTAGTCTTATAATGCGCCTCTTCAGCGGGTCGGAGTTTTTCATGCGCGCCTCGCCTCCGGTGGGACCAGGTGAAAAAATAGCGCATGACTTATTTGCCTAGGAGGTCCGATTTGACCGACACACCTATTAATTCAATGAACCTTGACAAATAGAAAATATGTTCTATAATTAGTGCACCTAAATCATAGAAAGGAGACTCTTATGACAAAAAGAAATATCGTTCACATAGAAATCCCAGCGGCCGACCAGGCTAAAGCCGCCAAATTTTATCAGGCTTTATTCGGCTGGAAGACCACCCGGGACGAGAAGATGAATTACACCATGTGGGAGCCGGGAGAAGGTCCCGGTGGAGGCTTTTCACCACTTGGCGTACAGCAGGGTGGCGGAGAAGTTAAACCCGGCGATATTCTCATTCACGTTGACAGCCAGGATATCGAAGCCGATCTGAAACGGGTGGTCGAACTGGGCGGAAAGGTCGTCCGTCCCAGGAGTGAGATCCCGGGTATCGGCTGGTGGGCAGAGTTTAAAGATCCTACAGGGAATAAGATTGCCTTATATACGAGTGTGAACCCGGATTACAACAAATAACCCTTGGATGAGAATCCCAAGGGTTGGATTTCAACATTTCGCCACTTACCAGAATCCAGAGACAGCCCTTCAGGACTGTCCCTGTTATTTTGTTTCGGGTAAGGGGGGCATGAGATTCAAAGCTAATAATTGATTGCCGGAGCCGTTTGATTTTAGGATCGTAATCGAGCCAGCGTTAATAGTCAGTCGCTGGAAGTTGTCCAGGGGCAAGCCAAGATAATTCGCCACTGCTAGTTTAATGGGGTCGGCATGAAAAACAACCGCGATCATTCCTTTTTTATTTGCACTCACTATGGCATCCAGGGTGGTGATGACGCGTTCCTGTATTTGGGCGAATGATTCGCCGCCGGGGAATTGAAATTGTGAGGGGTTCTCCTGGATGACTTTCCAGAGTTTGGTTCGCCGCAATACCTTCCAGGAACGACCTGCCCATTCACCTACATTGGCATCGGTCAAGTCCGGCTTGATCTGGATTTCCAATCCCATGGAATGTGCCAGTGGTTGGGCGGTTTCGATTGCGCGCTCCAATGGGCTGCAATAAATGGCTTTGATCGGCAGCTTGCCCAGGCTTTTTGCCAGTAACGCTGCCTGTTCGTTCCCACGCTTGTTTAAATGGATGTCAGGGATGTGTCCGGGTAATTTATTTTTTACCAGGTAATCGTTGCTTCCGTGACGGATGAGAAAAAGGGTTGTCATACACGATTCCAATAGGAAGAGATATCAGGATTGTAACCGATGCCAAAGCATATGAATGCCTGTCTTTCCGGGAGGCGAAATAATTATTTTCAATATTAAGTATCTCGCTTGTAACACACTCCAATTAGAGATATACTAGATAAACTTTATCAATATAATAAATATGGAGGTGTAATATGAAGTGGGTACTTAATATCCTCGGCGTGCTCCTTTTCCTGATGGGCACCGTTTGGATTTTACAGGGCACTGGTATCTATGCTGTTGGCATGATGGCGAATCAAATGAAATACGCGTATGCCGGCATCGTGGTGGATATTATCGCGATCGGGTTGCTTATTATAGCTAACCGGCGACGAAAGAACCTTCCGCCTTCCTCAAGCAATCCACCCTCAGCCAATACTTAAGCAGGTTACCCCCCTTTTTCCAACATGAGGCTTGCTGCTTTTCTACCGATCTCGACCGCGAAATTGGTCCCCCGGTCCCAAGGGTAGACCTGGCTCATTGAAGCGAAATAAATTCCTTCCACCGGCGTATCGATGGATGGGATGTTTCGGGAATGGTTGACCAGCGGTACCGGTTGCGCGTAAGCGGTGCGGTACAACCATGCCTTCCGCACCCAGGCTTGTTCGAACTTGGGGTTGAACTTCTTCAGCGCAGGTAGGAATCGCTCGAGCAATTCTTCCTGGCTCAAACGGAAGTACTCGTGCTCCGGTTCCAAGTAATCGCCCATGTAAACGATGTGGTCCCCGCCAAAATGTTCCTTTCCAACGAAGTTGGTGTGCTCCACCAGCGCAAGGAACGGGTAGCCCGCCGACTTTGGCAGGTTGTACCAGTAATACCCTTCTTCCGACAACTGGTGGTTGAGTGCCAGCGTCATCACCACCGCCCCCATGGATTTCATGTCCTTCAATCCGTGCAGGTAATCCTCGGGTAACGACGGGACAACCCGGGTCATCGCTTCGGGCGAGAGGGTCACCAGTACTTTATCGTACGCTTCGGTTCTCCCGCTCTGGACGGTTATTATTCCTGAACTCTCCACCCTTTCTATGAGCGAGACTGGTGTCTGGAGGCGGATCTCGACTCCCATTTCCATTAACCTACCTGATAACAAATCCGCGAAATTCTGGAACCCGCCCTCGAACGTGCCCAGGCGCGTCGTGCGAGCTTTTAGCCGCGCCCACATCCATGCCATATTGACTTGCTTGTAATAGCGCTCTCCAAATTTTCCGAGGACCAGTGGTTCCCACATTATCTTGTAAACTTTTTCTCCCGCCCATTTGCACAGCCACTCGTCCACTGTGAATTTTTCCAGGGCTTTCCAGTTATTCGTCAGTCGCAGGAACACCCCCACCAATCCGAAGCGGATTTTATTGATCCCAAAACCCAGGCCGGGGAAAAGCAGAGCTTTGACAATGGAATCGAAAGGGTAGAATTTCCCTTGGTGGTACATGACCGTCAACGGGCGGGGGAACAATACTTTGTCCTCCCATCCCAACTCTTTGATCAGACCCAGCATGTGCCGGTCGCTTGCGAACCAGTGGTGATAGTATTTCTCCACCCACCAGTCCCATCCGGGTTCTTTGAACCCGCCTGCCAGGCCGCCGACCGAGTCCCCCGCCTCGAAGATGGTTATCTTGTGGCCGGCTTTGGACAGATCGTACGCGGCTGCCATCCCTGAAAAACCGGCACCAATGATTGCAATCTTCATTAATTTCTCCGTCACCATTGTTCCATATAACAGGACGTTTCCAGGCAATCCCAAATTTAAACCTGGCCGGTAGGCTCACGGGGCACTTCTGCTTCTTTTGTTTCAGTTCTCAGCGAGTCGCTCCACTTGATTCCCTCGCGTGCCATGTAATATGCTCCCACCAGCGTGATCGGCAGCCAGAGCGCCACGTGCAATACCAGGGTATACCCAGCCGCCAGGGATTGCTCCACTCCGAATGCTGTCAAAACTGCAATCCCCGGGGCGTCGAAGGTACCGATATAGCCAGGCGCGGATGGGATGGTCGTCGCCAGGTTGACGATGCCGTTCATCAGCATCAACGCAAAGAAACTGACAGTGAACGCGAATGCATGCATAACCAGCCAATACTTTACAGTCTCTAGCAGCCAGATTAGAACCGAGGTTAGGAAGACCATTAGGACATTGAGAGGCGAGCGCAGGGATGCCAGCCCATCCAGGAACTTGAGCATAATGCCCGATGTTTTCTCCCTGATTCCCTTCGGAAGGATTCGATCAATGAACCATTGTCCGGTCCTTGCAGTTATTTTAGGGAACATGGCTGCCAGGAGGAAAATAATCAGCGCTGCGGCAAATATACCCACCCCCCACAGTGATATTGCTTGGATATCGCCTATAAAGCCGGAATTGGAGGAAGCCAGCTTTGCCAGGTGAGGTAAATTTACAAAGACGAAAGCCAGCATCACCACCCCGTCGAAAATCCGTTCGACGATGACGGTTGCCAGTGATGCTGAGATCGACACACCTTCTTTGCGCTTCAGGATGACCGCCCGCAGCACTTCCCCGGCACGTGCTGGGTAGATATTATTTCCCATGTACCCGATGCAGGTGACCGGGAAAATCCTGCTTGTCGGGATTCTCTTGATCGGTCCCAGCAAATAGTGCCAGCGCCAGGCGCGTGCCCACACAACGACAAAGTAAACTGCTACGCCGGGTAAAATCCACCAATAATTTGCGTTTTGGATTACTTGCCAGAAATCCCCCAGTTTCATCCCGCGTAAGGCAAAATACAGGAACACCGCACTGACCAAGACCCCAACCCAGAATTGCCATTTTTTCATATGAATGATTCTACCATGTGGAGGGAAAGGGCTTCGAGGGATTGGAATGGTCTTCATCGAATCTTTCTGGAGTCTACCTGGGGTCATGGAAATGGTGTAGAAACACCACATTTCTACGACTTTCGGATTAATCGTTTCGTGCTAGAATTAAATGGAAATAAATTAAGATTTCAACAGGGATGAGCAAAAATCCTTGTTTTCGTCATGCTAATTATCAATAATACTTGTTGAAAGCAGGAAAACATTGGCTTTTTGGAACAATTCTTTACCAATCTGTTCAGATAAAGTCGCAGGAAACGCTACATATGCCCATTGATCCTTTCGAACGGGTTAAATTTCTAACTCAAATTCATCTTTTCAACGGTCTGGATGAAGGCCAATTTGCGGCCGTTGCGGATGAATTGACAGAAGAAACCTTTCCTGCAGGGAAGGTGATTATACAACAGGGGGTCGAAGATGACCGCTTGTACCTGGTTTGGAGCGGTAAAGTAACGGTCACCCGGTCGGGGAAACAACCTTTGTCAGCAACCTTGGTGGCTGGCGATCATTTTGGCGAGGAAGGTATGCTCGTCAAAAATAAAAAACAGTCGGCTGTCGTTACAGCCATCGATGCGACCACTGCATTGGTTTTGACCAGGGAGCAATTTCAATTGCTTGGAAAACAAGCTCCCTGCCTGAAGACCAATATTACCGTGTCACTTAACAGCCATCGTCTGGAACAACGCAAGCATTTCAGTTGGCTGCAGGAGAACGAGGTCGTCTATTTCCTGGCGCGCAAACATTCCGTTTTGCTTATCGAGGGTTTGACCGGTCCGGTTCTGCTGGAAATCGCTGCGGTAGTCGGCTTGCTGGTCACTTGGTATTATTCCCTCTGGGTGCCAGCCCTGGCAGCCTTGTGGTATGTGTCACTTTTATTGGGTATTTTCGCAGTGGGCTGGGGGGTCTGGAACGTCATCGACTGGGGCAACGATTATTACATCGTCACTGACCGGCGCGTGGTCTGGTTGGAAAAAGTGGTGGGGATTTACGAAAGCCGCCAGGAAGCGCCGCTTTCTGCTGTTCTGCGGGTAAACGTGGAGACGGATATCTACGGGCGCCTTCTTGATTATGGTCACCTGCTCATATCGACCATAGTCGGGAGCACCCTGAGACTAAAAAATGTCGATCATCCCTATCAGGCAGCCGCATTGATCGATCAGTACTGGAGACGCTCCAAGGAGACCTCCCGCAAAATGGAACAGCAGGAAATTCAAAATGCTTTGCGCTCGCGCCTGCTTGGTGAACAGCCCAGGCCCCCTGAGATCAAGGGGATTGTGGCAAAGCCGGTCGAGATGAAAAACCCATATGAGGATCAACGCGGCATAGTCAACCTGTTCCGTCTGCGCTTTGAACACCTCGCGACCGTCACCTACCGCAAGCACATTTTCGTCTTGATTGAACAGACCTGGAAACCTGGCTTGATCATGTTCATTTTGTTGGCATTCCTGGTCTTTGAGATCTTAAAGCCCACTGCAAACTTTGCCGCATTTTTAAAAGTGGATCCGATTTTAATATACTTCCTCTGGGCGATCCTGTATGTTGCCTCGTTGCTGTGGGGGATCTACGAGTATGTGGATTGGAGTAATGATATCTTCCAGATTAACCCTGACCAGATCATGGATATCGATAAAACTCCCTTGGGGCAGGTGACCAGTGACATTGCCGCCCTGGAAAACATACTCTCCATCGAGCACAAGCGCATCGGTTTGCTGCAATTGTTCTTCAACTATGGCACGGTTTATATCACTATCGGTGGTGGCAGGCAAATGGCTTTTGAAACTGTCTTTAACCCTTCCGCCGTGCAGGAGGATATCGAGCGCCGCCGTTTGGAAAAGATCACCAAAAAAGAACAGGAAAACATCAAGTCCGAACGCGAACGTACGGCCGACTGGTTCGCTGCTTATTTCCACAACGAACAGCAGCTTCGGCGGGAAGAAGGGGCTCCGGATGAAAAAAAACCGAATGACACCTTGCCAGTAAATGATGTAAAATAGGCACTCCAGCCTGTTCATTTATTGGTGAAATATGCCCCTTCGAAAAATTGTTACCCTGCCTGATCCCATTCTGCGCCGAAAAGCGCACCTGGTTACCCGCTTTGACTCTGACTTGCAATCCCTGATTGATGACATGATCGAAACCATGCGTTCCGCACCTGGCGTCGGCCTGGCGGCTCCGCAGGTGGGCATTCCCAGCCGGGTGGTTGTGGTGGAATATCCTGAGGATGACGAGCAGGAAGATGCTCCCAAGAAACTCTTTGTCGTGGTTAACCCCGAAATAAAAGAAATTTCTGCTGAAACAGAAATGGGTATCGAAGGTTGCCTGTCCATACCCGGCTTGCACGGCGAGGTGGAACGTGCCCTGGCAGTGACTGTAAAAGGGCAAACGCGTCGCGGTCAGCCCTTTAAGATTAAGGCTAAAGGCTGGATGGCACGCATTTTTCAGCACGAGGTGGATCACACCAATGGTGTCGTTTTCACCGACCGGGCTACAAAGGTCTGGAGACCCGAGCCCGAAGAACCGGTACTCGATAATGTATAATTCCCAATCAGTCCGGTTTCCCGGGTGGCTGCCATCCGGCAATAATTAAATCATGCACCTCACTCACCTTTCCCTGACCAATTTTCGAAGTTTCGCCCGCCTGGATATGGACATTCCCCGGCGGGTTGTTTTGTTGACCGGCAGCAACGCCCAGGGGAAGACCAGTGTGTTGGAAGCGGTTTATTTCCTGGCAGCCTTTACCTCTTTCCAGACCCACGCAGACCGGCAATTGGTGAATTTCCTCGAAGCCAAAAAGGAACTTGCAGTGGGTCGCTTGGTCGCCGAGTACACGCGGGGCATTGCCAAACACAGGCTCGAGGTCCGCCTGGTTCTGGAACCTGTTGGAGCCATTGGGCAGCGCCTCCGCAAGGAAATCCTGCTCGATGGAATCAAACGTCCGCTTTCTGAAGTCATTGGGCATTTTAATGCGGTCATATTTGTTCCCCAGATGGCCCAGATCCTTGAGGGCGGACCAGAAGAACGGCGCCGCTATCTCAACTTGGCACTTGCCCAAACTGTTCCCGGCTATGCCCACCAGTTGGGTGAATATGGGCAGGCCCTCACCCAGCGCAACGCCCTCCTCAAGCAGTTGGCCGAGCGTGGCGGGGACCAGTCTCAGTTGGATTTCTGGGATGAGACCCTCACCCGCACGGGTGCCGTCATTATCTTGCGGCGCATAGAAGCGGTGGATGAGATCGAGAAATTGGCTGCCCGTATCCACCGCGATCTGACTCATGGCGCGGAAGTGCTGCGGATCCATTACCACCCCTCCTATGACCCGCTGCCATTACCAGACGGGCAGATCGTCATGCCGATTAAAACAACCGTGCAGCGGGACGGTTTCACTGAGGATGAGATCCGTCAGGGATTTTCCGCAGCGCTGAAAGCTGATCGTCTGGAGGCTATCCGCCGCGGTGTGACCGTCCTCGGACCTCACCGGGACGAATTGCGCTTCCTCTCCAATGGGATTGACCTGTCTGACTTCGGCTCGCGCGGCCAGGTGCGCACGACGCTGCTGGCGCTCAAACTCGCCGAGATTGAGTGGATGAAAGCACGCACCGGTCATTGGCCCGTTCTTCTTCTGGACGAGGTATTGGCCGAGCTCGACACATCCCGCCGTCTGGATTTACTCGCCTACTTGGATAAGATTGAGCAGGCCATCCTGACCACTGCTGATTTGAATTTGTTTTCCCCCGCTTTCGTTAAAAAAGCTGAAAGGTGGGAAGTATCAGCCGGGACGGTCAAGACCTGCCAGGATGGAAGGGAAGGGTAAAATGTCTCTCAAACATGCGAAGGATGTAGAAGCCCAGGTAGTTAAATCCGGAGACAAAACCACCATCCAGGTTTTGATCTCTTCCCAGGAAGGACCGAATTTCGCTCTTCGCCGTTTTATTATGGAACCCGGGGGCGGGATAGCTGAACATACCAATACAGTTGAACACGAACAGTATGTCCTCCAGGGTCACGCCAGCATAGGCATCGGTTGTGAAACGATCGATGTTCATGCCGGTGACGTGGTCTTCATCCCCGAAGGCGTTCCGCATTGGTATAGGAATATCGGTGCAGAGAACTTTGAATTCCTTTGTGTCATCCCCAACAAACCGGATGAAATAAAAATTATCGACAAGGGCTGTTAGCTTGGATTTCGATGTTATCGTCATCGGCTCTGGCGCAGGAGGGCTGACCGCTGCAGTTGCTTTGGCCCAGGCGGGTAAAAAAGTCCTTGTCCTGGAACAGCACGACCGTCCCGGCGGTTGGACCCATTCGTTCACGCTGCAGGGTTATCGTTTCAGTCCGGGGGTGCATTACATTGGCGACTTGCAGGCAGGTGGGGGGCTGCGAGGGATTTATGAGGGTCTTGGCGTTTCACAAGACCTCACCTTTTGCGAGCTCAATCCCGATGGCTATGATCACATCATTATTGGCGATCAGCGCGTGGACTTCCCCAAGGGTAAGGCAAATTTAATCGAAAGGTTGAAAAGTCATTTCCCCCACGAATCCGATGGGATTGACGGTTATTTTACCGACCTGGTCGACATGATCCAGTCCCTTTCACGGATTGGGGATATGAACCATCCCTTGAAATCCGCCGCCAGTGCCCCCACCATCCTTAAATGGATGCTTGCTACCGGTGCCGATCTGATCAACGCGCACGTTAGCGACCCGGTCTTGAGGGGCGTACTCGCTGGGCAATCGGGTGATCACGGGCTGCCCCCCTCGCAGGTCTCGGCCTTCATGCACGCTGGCATAACCAATCATTATCTCGAGGGTGGTTACTATCCGCTCGGTGGATCGTTCTCTATCCCGCGTGCATTTATTAAAGCCTTAAAGCGATTCGGCGGTGAGATCAGGCTTCAGTGCCGCGTGAAGCGCGTCCTCCTTGATGGGAAAAAAGTGTTGGGTGTTGAATTGGATACCGGCGAAGAGATTCGCGCCGATATCGTCATTTCCAATGCCGATCCCGAGGTGACCTTCGGTACATTAATTGGGCGTGACAGACTTCCATCCCGTCTTAGGAAAAAGGTTGATTCTGTTAAATACTCCACCTCCTGTATTAGCCTTTTCTTTGCCACCGATATGGACCTGCGTGCAGCCGGCCTCGACTCGGGTAATTTCTGGTTTTACGACCATGCCGATGTGGATAAAATCTATTCCGACGGTCTCACCGATGCACTGCTCCATAACGAAACTCCCCCTGGCATGTTCCTGACCGCCACTACTTTGAAAGACCCCTCCAAGATGCACTCGGGGCATCACACATGCGAGGCATTTGCTTTTGTGGGATATTCTGCGTTCGAGAATTGGGCTCATACCAGGTATGGCGCCCGCCCCGCAGATTATGAGGCCATGAAGGAAGACCTTGCCTGGCGGATGGTGCGCGGTTTGGAGAAGCACCTTCCCGGTTTGAGCAACCATATCGTATTTTCCAGCCTCGGCACCCCACTTACGAACGAGCATTATCTCAACGCCACGCGTGGAAACCTTTATGGCATCGAGAAAAGCCCCTCCCAGGTGGGACCCTGGGCTTTCCAGCCGCGTACCGGTTTCAATGGCTTGTTCCTGTGTGGTGCCAGTACGCTCAGCCAGGGTGTGGCAGGTGTGACTGCCTCGGGAATCGATGCTGCCAAAACCATCCTTAAATGCCGCACGGAAGATATTTTAACCCAGGCTGGTCCCAGCCCGAGGTTCTTGCCCTCCGAGGATATTACCCAATGGCCTGAAGATTTACGGAAGAAGATGGAGCGTGGAGAAATTGCCCGCGAGGAAGAAGAGAGGGAGATGTAATGGAATTGGATCGTGCTACAATGAATTTACGATTCTTTTTCATGTTGGAGGAAACCATGTCCATTGATTACTCCCAAAAATCGTACTGGTTGAATACTTACGGCCCCTATACCCCTAACGCTGCCGTCCAGGGTGACATCACCGTGGACGTCGCCATCATCGGCGGAGGTTTCACCGGTCTATCAACCGCATACTTCCTTCGCAAAACAGAACCAACCCTCAAAGTGGCTGTTTTGGAAGGTGAGGTGGTTGGTTTCGGCGCCAGCGGGCGCAATGGTGGTTTTGCCATGACGCTGTTTGGACTTGAGCCCGCGGTCACAGCCATGCTTTTCGGCAAGCAGCGTACAGTCGAGGCTCATCATTATTGTGAGCGGTCGGTCGATTTGGTCTGCGATTTGATACGTGAGAATAATATCCAGAGTGATTTCGAATATTCTGGTTTCTTGCGTCTTGCGACCACGCCGGGTTACGTCAAACGCATCCAGCATGACATCGAATTGCTCACCAGCCTGGGTGTGACCGGGATTAAATGGATAGACCAGCAAGAGGCTCGTGCCGAGGTGGATAGTCCACTGGTTCTTGGCGCCTGGAAGGAAGCCCGTTGCGGGATTTTGAACCCGGCCAAGCAGGTGCGTGAATTGAAGCGTATCGCCCAGGAGGTCGGGGCGGTTGTCTACGAAGGATCGCCGGTAAATGAGATCCGGCGTGGGGCAAAGTTTACCTTGCAGACGCCGGATGGGACAGTTACTGCCGATAAGATTGTTTTTGCCACCAATGCTTACTCACATCTCATCTCGGAGATCAGGAACAAACAGGTTCCTGCCTTCACCCACATGGTCATCACCGAACCATTATCAAAATCTCAAATGGACTCCATCGGCTGGAAGAACCGACAGGGTCTCGAAGATGCCCGCAATCTCGTCCATTACTTGCGTCTCACCGTGGATAACCGTCTAGCTATCGGCGGCAGTGATGTTACCATCTCTTACGGGATGGATATGGATCGCGATTTAAATGAAAAAACCTTCCGGCAATTGGAGAAGGATACGGTTGAATTGTTCCCTGGTTTGAAGGATGTGAAGTTCACTTTCCGCTGGGGTGGTCCCGTCAGTGTTACCCTGCAGATGGCTCCCGCCATCGGCATGGTCGGAGACCAGCGCGCCTGGTATAGTCTCGGCTGCGTGGGGCATGGCGTTGCACCCACTCATCTTAATGGTCAAACCCTTTCTGATTTATTGCTCGAGCGCAAGACTGACCTGACCGCGGTCTGGTTCGTGGAGCGTAAGCCGGTCGTCTGGCCTCCTGAACCATTGCGCTGGGTCGCTTCGCAAGCCTTGCTTGGTTACCTGCACACGGAAGATTGGTGGTATGAGCGTGGCATGAAGTCCGCCACTCAATAATTGTCTTGATTTCTGTAAAAAATATGAGCAGATTATTGGTCTGCTCATATTTTTTTATATTCGCTGAACCGATACTCCATAATTAGGATGTTAATCCCTGGGGACCTCTATTCTGCCTGATGGTGAGGTTGAATGAATCTTGCATTTCCTCCCCGTTCAGTGAGGGTTGTGCGGGGGGTTATAACGGTTTTTTTGCCGGTATGCCTGGCTTGCGGGGGTACTGCGGGGGAGTTGCTGCCACCTTATCCACGATCACCAGGAACCTTTCGTCAGCCACCCCGGGCAGTGTGACTTGAACCAGTTGGCGTGTGCACCCCCCCAGGATTTTGAAGGCTTTTTCGGATCGGTGAGTCTCAGCTGGTCCGCTCTGACCTTTTTGGGCCAGCATGGCCCCACCCAACTGCACAAGGGGTAGAAGATATTCGGCCAGGACTGGCAGGGTCGCCACGGAGCGTGCCACGGCCCAATCAAAGGATTCACGCGTATTGGGCATTTGTCCCACGTCTTCGGCGCGAGCGGTCACCACCTCCGTGGTTTCCAATTTTAATGCATCCACCATGTGCCTGCAGAAATTGGCTTTTTTCCTCACTGATTCAACCAGCGTTAGCCGCATGGACGGGTACAATATTTTCAGCGGGATTCCCGGAAAACCCGCGCCGGTGCCGATGTCCACCAGCCGTCGCGGTGGATTTTCCTTCCACGCCAGTATACAGGAGAATGAATCCAGGAAGTGCTTGGTGCGGATTCCCTCTGCATCCCGGATCGCGGTCAGGTTGTATTTATCACTCCATGCCAGGAGTTCGCGCTCGAAGGTCATCAGCGCCACCACTTGCCTCCCTGTCAGGTGAATTCCAAAAAGCTGGCGCGCCTCAAGTACGAGTTTCTCCATGGTTAAAATTATACCCCCTCTCTTTTTGGGAGAGGGGGTTTGGTACATTTGGGGATATTTTACTGCTTGACTATCTGTGCCTTTTTCCTCTTTTGCCGCTTGATTAGGGCGATGATACCCCAGATTATCAATGCGATCGGTCCAAGGATTGTGATCAGGATCGGGAGTACCAGTAGGAACAAATTGATCAGGAAGTTCACGAATCCCTGCCAGAATGTGATCAGGTTTTGGATTGCATCCCGGGCTACTCCCTGTGGTTTCCACCCGCCTATCTCGATCGGTTTGATGGTCTCTTCGGCGATCATAGTTACATTGATCAGCGAATAGGAGGAAGCCTGTTCGTAATACTGCATCTGGCCTTTGATCGACTCGATCTGTCCGCGTACGGAGATGATTTGGTTGTACACATCCAGCACGTCCTGAGTCTTGGAGGTGGTGTTGCTGTTGGGATTGTTCTTGGCTTCATCCATGATTGCCTGCAGATCCGCTTCTGCCATCTCGAGGTTGGTAAGTTGGCTTTGCAGATCTACGTACGACGCGGTGATATCCTGGCTGTTGCGCGTATCGTTGCGGACTTCAACAGCATCGGATTTGATCTGGCTCAAGGCATCGTCTAGTTTGTCCGCTGGGACTCTGATGGATATGGTTCCTGCCGGGACGGATTGCCCGTTTTGAGCAGTGGTTTGGTACATATTCATGGAGACGACAAAGCCGCCCAGGCTTTTTGCCATTTGGCTTATGGCGTCTGCCTTGGTTTTCAAGTCGGCGAAGACGATGGTTAAATCGACATTCATGATTACCAGCCGGTTTTGCATGGCAGAAGTGTTCGCGCTCACGTCTCCGGGTGCTCGGTAACCTTCCGAATACGCCGGTGCTGCGGTTGGCACGGGTGCGAATTCATTGGATGGACCGCCACCTACCCCCTGGGCGTCCGTCTTCTGTGGAGATGCGGCCTTGGTGCCGCAAGCCGCTAATACTAGTGTCAGGGCAATGAATGCAATTACGATTTTCTTGTTCATGGTTTTCTCCTCCTTCGGAAGCGTGGCATTTGTGGTTTCCTCATAGACGATTGACTGGCATCGAATGTTCCAACTGCCAATGAACAAAAAAGACACCAGCATGGATAAATGCTGGTGCCTTGATTGAAACTTTTTGATACCCCATTTACCAACCTCCTGCCAGTCGCTCGGCATGCCGGGGAGGTAAGCCTGCATCCAGGATCATCTTCTGGACTGCAGGGATATCGTATTCCACGCGGCGCGGCTCCCAGGTGTGCGCGTCCGGGGAGAAAATGGCGTACGCTGCCCTTGGGTCGCGGTCGCGCGGTTGCCCAACCGACCCCGGGTTGAGGATGGCCCGTTCGTTGAGTTCATACGCCTCGCTTGGACGCGGTACCACGATGGACATGTCATCGGCTTTGGCATGGTACTGGAAAACAGCCTGGAAATGCGAATGACCTACAAAGCACCAGGGTGTGTCAAACGAGGCCAGGTTGATGCGGGCTACCAGTGTGTTCATCACGTATTCCCAGATCGGATCACGCGGGCTGCCATGTGCCAGGGATACCTCACCACGCACCACCAGCTCGTCTGGCAGCGAACTCAGGAAAGTCCGGCTTTCCTCGGTGAATTGTTTCCGCTGCCAGAGCAGGGCTTTCCTTGCGTCGGCGTTAAATGTTTCCAATGCCATGTTCCCTATGGCAGCATAATCATGGTTCCCCATGATGCAGATTAAATTAGGGAGGAGCCGTATGCGGTCGATACACTCGTTAGGCTGCGGACCGTAACCGGCCACATCGCCCAGGCACCACGTTTCATCCACTTGCCCCGCATCTTTCAGTACAGCTTCCAGCGCAATCGCGTTGGCATGCACGTCAGAGATCACCAGAACCTTTGTCATCAATTCTCCAGGAGTTCCCCTAAATGTGTGATGATGGTCTCTGCCACTTCTGATTTGTTCATCAGCGGCAAAGCTTCTGCTTTTGCGTTCGGGAACAGGAGCGTGACTCGGTTGGTTTCCACGCTAAATCCTGCATCGGGAGCGGAAATGTCATTGGCGACAAGTATATCTAATTTTTTGGATTTTAATTTTCGGGAAGCATTCTCGACCAGGTTTCTGCTTTCAGCCGCGAACCCGATGACGACCCGCGGTTTCTTGGATTTCATCCCGGCTACTGCCATAAGGATGTCTGGAGTAGCCTCCAGTACCACCTGGGGGATGCCATCCCGTTTTTTTAGTTTGTTTTTAACAACCGTTTTCGGGCGGAAGTCTGCTACTGCGGCTGCCATCACCAATGCCTCGGCTCCCCGGGCTTCCACCAGCACCGCTTCCTGCATTTCCTGTGCTGTGCGCACCTGGATGACTTTTGCACCAACCGGGAGGGTCAGATTGGTTAATGCCGTGATCAGCACCACACTACCACCTGCATCTAGGGCGGCTTGCGCGATCGCATAGCCCTGTTTTCCGGAGGACTTGTTAGTCAGCATCCTGACCGGGTCGAGTGGTTCCTGAGTCCCGCCAGCGGTGACAACGATCTTCTTGCCTGACAATTTCCCACCAATCCCCAGGATCAGGCGGATATGTCCAAACAATTCTGCGGGTTCGACCATCCGCCCGCGTCCGCTCAGCCCGGAAGCCATGTGACCTTCATCTGGTCCGGCGAAGTGGATTCCCCTTTCTCGTAATATATTAATATTTTCTTGGGTGGCGGGGTGTTCGAACATGCCGGCATCCATGGCGGGCGCAGCGAGGATGGCCGACCGCATCGCCATGGCGGTAATGGTGAGTAGATTATCTGCTATCCCGTGAGCCAGTTTTCCGAGTGTATTTGCCGTGCATGGGGCGATGACAAGCAGGTCAGCGCTCTGACCCAGTCCAACATGCAGCACGTGTGCTTCGCCACCCCATAAATCCGCGTCGGTAAAAGCCTTCCGTCCGGTAACAGACTGGAAAGTGAGTGGGCTGATAAATTTCTCCGCTGTGGGAGTGAGGATCACGTCCACCTTTGCCCCGGCTTGGGTCAGTTTTGAAGCCAGGTCGGCGGTCTTATAAGCAGCAATGGAACCTGTCACGCCGAGGAGGATGTGTTTGGAAGTGAAGATGGACATACCGTGTAATTATAATGCCAACCGGCATTGCAGGGGTGAATGCTGCCCACCAGGTTCAGACGATTTTTGGCCCCTGGTCGGATTTTATATTCGAAACTGAGCTTCCAACCCCTGCCAGAGATGGTTACGCCAGGACGTATAGTTGTGCCCACCGGAAAACTCGCTATATTTTACACTGTAATTCTTCTTTTTCAACAGGGCGTGCATCAGTCGGTTGCCTTCCAGCAGCCACTCGTATTTTCCCGAGCTCATCCAGATGTCAAGTTTGGGCGGCGGGATATGCTTGACCAGGTCCAATACCACGGATTCGTTTTCCGGGAAAACGAAGGCTCCTGACTGGCTAATTACTTTGCCGAAGACTCTGGGCAGGCGCAAGCCCGTATATAACGCCATCAGTCCACCCATCGACGCGCCCATTACTCCGTATGTCCCCCCTCTGGGAGATGTCAGCTTGAGGTTCTCCTGCGCCAGCGGGATGATGCAGTCACTGACGAATGCCAGCGTGGAGTCGGAGCATGAGTATTCCAGGGTGCGTGCTTGCCCTCCGTTTTTTACCATGGCCATGGCAAAGGGACGCACGCGTTTTTGGGAGATCAGGTTGTCTACGATTACATTCAGGTGGGCACGTTTCAGATAATCGGAGCCGTCGTAGACGACCATTAGCGGGACGCGTTCTTTGACCGGTGGCTGGTAAAGGATCACACTCCGCCGTGCCCCCACCACGTAATCCTTGGTTGGTACCTGGAATTTGGAAAGCATTCCTCGCGGGACTCCCGCCACCAGTTGGATGAGCGGACTGGGTCCACCCCCTGGCATGTAAAAATAGTGGTTGTAGGAATTGATCCCATTCCAAATGCGCTTTGGGTTGAGCGGGTCGTAGATTCGTTCACCGCTCTTCGGGTCAAGGAATCCATATTCAAGGTAGGCGTCGTCCACCAGGCGCATCGAGAAGGACCACAGTCCCGGACCGACCCGCTCCATGGACTGGGGGTCTTCTTCCCAGTTATGCAGATCATCCACCAGGCGAGCTGCAGTTCTACCCTGCCAGATGAACGTGGCTGTTTCGCCTCCGATGACGGGGTTGCCCGTTACCTTGGCTTTCGTAAGCAGCGGATGTTTTGGCATTTCATCGTCCCTGTTTTTGCTTCTTTAACCATACCTGGATATCCCCCCGGTGCTGTTTGTAATGTCTGCTGGTGTTATCTGCGATTCCTTCCCATAAAAGTCCTATCGGCCAGGTATTGGGGTGGCTGGTTTGCAATTGCTTCTCGGTCAAGGTTTCAGCCAGGGCAACTGAATCCCAATACGATAGGCGGAATTCTTCAAGTACATCAGCCAGCGCAAATTCTTTGACCCGCGCGAAAGTTTCCGCGTTCATGCGGTCCACGTCCCATGGCTCAGGGGTATCCGGTTTTTCGCCGCGCAGCAGGCTGTTGGTCCATTGGATCATCCAGCGTTCCCAGGTGGAAATATGAGCCAGGGCGTCTTTTACATTCCATTCTCCATCCACGCCCGGGAGCAGCATTTGTGGGTGCGTTAGGCGGGCTAGGGTTGCCTCAAGGAGTCCATGTTCGCTGCGGATCTGGCCGAGTAGTTCGGACTTGGTGAGCTTTTCATCATGATCATTCATTTACTGTAAGTTCCTGTTAGTTCAGCTGTACCCAGGATGGATCCCTGCATCTGGGCTGTCAATTGATTTAAGGTTGCCTTGTTTTTCGGTCCCAGGGTGATGCTCAGCGCTGAAAGCTGAAAAATATATTGATGTGTCCCGGAGGGTGGGCAGGGACCTCCGTAGGTTTGTTTGCCCCAACTGTTTTTCCCAAAGAGGACGGATACACCATCGATCTGGACACCCGGTTGGGTCAGGTCACTGATTGTTCGGGTTTCAGGCTGAAGATTATAAACGATCCAGTGTATCCAGGGGCCGCTTGGTGAGTCGGGATCTTTCACGATGAGAATGAATGATTTCGTCCCGGCAGGTGGCTCGCCCCATGCCAGCGTGGGTGGGATATTGTCACCATCGCAGGTGTATTTCGCTGGCATGGACCCGTTGTTGGTGAAGTCAGGGCTGATCAGCACGAACCCGGCTTCAGGGGGTGGCATTTCAACAGTTCTCGAAAATATCTCGCTTCGTGTTGGTCTAAAAAGAAAAAAGGCGACTGCCAGGAAGATGACCAGCACCGCGAGCATGCCTACGATTATGAAGAAAATTAGTCTTCTCATTTTCTTTCTATTTTGTCACCGAGGCCATTAGCTTTTTTCCAAAAGCAGCAGGCTCGCTGCGCTCGATGACAAGCTCTTTGGCGTCGTGAAATCTCATAAAATCTTGCATGGCGTGTGCAATGTCATTGACCAGGTTTTCAGTCAATTTTACCCCCGGCTCCAGGTACAGGGCGCGCAGGATCAGGGTTCCAGTTTTACGTTCCAGTTTTGGGTCGAAGCGTCCCACCAATCGGTCTTTGTGCAGTATTTGCAGGCAAAAATAACCGTAGACCCGTTTCGGGCTGGGAAGGTAGGCCTCCAGTGACTTATGGAACCCCCACAACATCTCGTCACGTTTGGAAGCCCAAAATAGATTGTCGAACGGGCTTAGGAAGGTTGTCCGTTCAGCCTTAATAGTTCCATCTGCAGCTTGTTCTAGCAGCGCAATGTTGTCGCGATGAATGAAAAGTTCGGCTGTTTGCCCATCTGCCAGTTTTCCTTTGATGGGATGGAGGATGCCATTTTTTAGCAATGCTTCAAAGTGGGGGCGGGATCTGCTTACCTTCATCCATGTGTAATCCCCTGCCTGTCGCGCCGAGCACACTCCGAGACTTTTCGCGCCTCTTTCCACCCAAAACCGGTCCCTCTCTTCAACAGTCGGCTCGCGCATGTCCACCCAATTTGGAAGTACTCGTTCGGTTAGATCGTATACCCGTTGGAATTTTTCCCGGTCGGCGATCATCAGGTCACCAAAAGAATACAGGAATTCCAGTGCCACCTTGGCTGGGCGCCAGTTCCACCAGGTGCCGCTCTTATGACCGTCCGACTCAAAATTGCTAACCTTTAACGCGCCCTCTTTACGGACGCGTTCTAGCACCTGAGGGACGAGATCCTTTTGGACGAGTTCATTCAGCCAGTGGTTATACCAGGTGGTGGGATGTTCGCGCAGGTTGCGCTGGAGAGGCATTTGGTAGCGGTATTCCGCCAAAGGGATGAGCGAGGCGGCGTGTTCCCAGCCTTCGAAGAGTTTGCGCTGTGGTCCGAAAGTAAGCGCATCGAAATCCACCGGGTTATAGCTCCCCAACCGGCTCCAGCCCACCAGGTAATGGCTGCGGCGCACCATGTGGAGCGTGTCGATCTGCACGCAACCAATCTGGCTGACCACCTGGAATAGAGTTTCAGGAATCGGTGTCGGTTCGCTGCCGTTTGCAACGTGCAGTGCTTGGGTGCGCAGCGCCACCGCGCGTAACGCTGAAACCGGGTAGATTGTCATTGTCCTCGAATGGAAATACGCATGGGGTGCAGTTCTGCCACCATGACATTTTTCTTTACGCTCGGGTCACCGAACATAAAGGCGTTGGCGGCCAGGTCATTCTCCGCCGTAAATATGACCAGGCCAAATGTACTATCCGTGCAGAGTCCCGCCAGCACGACCGTCCCTCCTTCACCAGCTTTTTTGAGATACTCGTAATGCTCATCCATGATGGCATCTTCTTCGCGGGTGGGGGTATCGAAGAAGCCGTGGCGGTAGGGGTGGATCAGGTAAAGATATTCATTCATAATAAATCTCGGGAAATCACAGCTCGATTAATATGGGATGGATTGCTAACAATTAATTATAATCCCCTATTTTTATCCACTCCTTTTCCCCCATAAAACCCCTGCCTTTTTGAACCAAATTAAGGTACCATTGCTGGACATATGTCTACTCCACTACCCATCCGGCTCTCCCGGTCGAAAAGTGGCGCTCCGCGCACTGGTCGCATTTTACAAACCACCTTCAGTGTGGCCTTTTTACTTGCGACCCTGTTTACAGGTTTTTCCCCGAAAATGTTCTCGAGTAATTTTGGGACGCTGATCTCTGGGCTCCTGACTCCTCAACCGGGAATGGGTGAGGCCGTCCCGACTACCCAAACCAATATTCGTATAGGCATCGTTTCCGGACACTGGGGCAACGGTGGTGATCCCGGGGCGGTCTGCCCCGATGGCACCAATGAACTGGATGTCAACTTGGCGATCGCCTCCATCGTTCGCCAGCAGCTCGAAGCGCGTGGTTATGTTATTGACCTCCTGCAGGAATTCGATCCCCGCCTTGACGGATATCAGGCCGCCTTGATGCTCTCCATTCACAGTGATACATGTGATGTCATCGATTCCGATGCCACCGGTTTCAAAGTGGCTGCTTCCAGTTACAGCCGTGACACGAACCTCACCGACCGCTTGTCTGCCTGTTTGGAAGATCGGTATACAAAAGCTACTGGTTTACCATTCCGTTCGGGTAATATCACCCTCAATATGACCGATTACCATGCCTTCCGCGCCATTGCTCCTTCCACTCCGGCGGCAATCATCGAGGTCGGGTTCCTAAACTTGGATCACAGCCTCCTCGTTGATCACCCGGATGAAGTCGCAAATGGATTGGTCGCGGGAGTGCTTTGTTTCGTCAGGAGCGAAAGCGTCCAGCCGGTACCGACGCCATGAGCAATGATTTTGACTCTGCACAGCAAGCTCTTCTAAATGCCCAACAGGCTGTCCGTCAGGGTGACCGCCAGACGGCCCGGCGATGTGCTGAGATAGCCGCTTCACTTTCTCCCGATTTGGAAGAACCCTGGCTTATCCTGGCGGCAGTAGGCAGCCCGCGCGCCAGTGTGGAGTACCTTGAGCGGGCTCTTCGCATAAATCCCCATAGTGAACGCGCCCGTTTGGGGATGCACTGGGCGGTCGACCGTCTTCGCAGGGAGAAAACCCGCGGGAAAAATTCAGACCCACCAGATAAACCCACCGGGGGAAGCATTTCTGAATCAGCGCCGTTTTTGGAACTGGAAACCAGGCCGCTAGTCGGGAGGAAACCCCCGCAGGCAAGTGAAACTACTCAATCAGATTCATCCTCGCAGGCAGATACCCATCCCGTAGTCGGGAGGAAGCCCGCCGCAACTGTCGCAGTTACTCCACCTGCACCCACCCCGCCGCTATTCAAGTCTTTTGCGAATTACCGCTGGTCGTTCCTGACCTTGGTCGTTCTGGCGCTTTGTATCACGGCAGCCTGGATATTCTGGCCTGGTAATGCCTCACCGGTGTTTGCCTTTCTTCATGTCCCTCAGTCTGTCTCTCCCGTTTTGGGTGCTCCGGTCAAGCTGGATAAACCAACCTACACCTCCACATTTACTTCAACATATACCCCCAGCGATACATATACCCCTTCATCGACTTTTACTCAAACTCCCACTCCTTCCAATACCTTCACCCCTACGGAAACATTCACACCCACCTTCACTCCTCGTCCCACGAATACTCCCCGGCCGCCGCCCACCAGCACACCCGAGGTTGCCGATTATAGTGGTCGCTGGATTGAGGTGAACCTGTCCCAGCAGATGTTATATGCCCATGAAGGTGACGCAACGGTGGCAAGTTTCCTGGTCTCCACTGGCGTGTCGGTATTTCCGACGGTGACCGGTCGGTACTATATCTATATTAAGCTTTTGTCTACGCTCATGGAGGGGGATGGCTATTATCTTCCGAACGTACCTTACACAATGTACTTCTACAGAGGTTATGGGATCCATGGGACTTATTGGCACAATAACTTCGGGCACCCGATGAGTCACGGTTGCGTAAATATGTATACCCCCGACGCCAAATGGATGTTTAACTGGGCTTCTGTAGGGACGATGGTTGTTGTCCATTATTAACACAAATCTGCACAAAGGCTCTTTTACGGGGCGCACCCCCGGGTAAATTTATTTCTATGTCATATGGATTCCTCTCCAGGCGCGAGTTTATTAAACTGAGCGGTGCAGCATTGCTCAGTCTTTTTCTTTCCGAACTGCACCTTGATAAAGTACAGGCTGCCCGGGCTCCCATGCAGGGACGGGTGGTTTACCGCAGTCTGATCGTCCGTGACGCACCTTCATTTGTCGGAGTCCAGATCAGTTCCGCTCACCGCGATAGCACCCTGGACATCATCGACCAGGTATATGGCGGCGCGGATGGAGACTATAACCGCACCTGGTACCAGCTTGAGAATGGAAGCTTCGTCTACTCCGGTGGTGTTCAACCTGTCAAAACACTGCTGAATCAGCTTGTTCCCAAAATCCCCTCGACCGGGGAGGTGGGTGAGATTACCATTCCTTATGCCGATTCAATCTGGGGCATTAACCGCAGCCCCTACCCGGGTCCTCGTCTTTATTACGGGAGCACGCATTGGATCGATGGATTGGTTACGGACGACCGCGATGGCTCTCTTTGGTACAAGGCTTATGACAATCTGTATAATTCCCATTACTACATACGCCCCGCATGGATTCACATCTTTTCACCTGATGAGCTCGCCCCCCTTTCACCCCGGGCGCCGGAGAATGAAAAACACATCGAGATTTACCTGGACCGCCAGATCCTCCTCGCTTTTGAGTGGCATGTGCTTGTTTACGCTGCCCGCGTCGCAACTGGTCAGAAGAATTTCGAATCCCCCACCGGTTTGTTCCACACCTTCCACAAACGTCCCACCTACCACATGACCGGTGGCGCGGATGAATTCTCTGTGTTCGACTTGCCCGGTGTTCCCTGGGACTCATATATTACGGATGGAGGGGTTGCCATCCATGGCACTTACTGGCATAATGATTTCGGACACCCTCACAGTCATGGTTGTATCAACATGGCGCTGCAGGACGCCAAATGGATTTATCGCTGGACAATCCCTTCTGTCCCTCCCGGGGAACGCCTGCTCCTCCAGCCCGGCGTTGGGACCCGGGTCCTGATTGCGCAAAGTTAGCGCGTTCGGTTTTTCTATGGAGATTGTCTGAAAATGCCACGTCAACCCATATTTGCCGGCCTCGTCGTGGACGAGGCAGATCGCCCCGCTGGCACCGCATATGTCGGTGATGAACCCTGTTACGTCGTGGACGATGGCGGGTTCAAGCGCCACATCCCTTCCGAGCACGTGGATCGCCAGGTGTTGGAGATGATGCGTCAGCAGATCAGCGGGAACGAAGGCTTGCTCAGTGAGCAGGCCGCCAAGATGCTCGGCACCGATGATATCTTCTCGAAAGCCATGCTCGAAAACCAGTTGAAGAATATTGAGCAACAATTCGATAATTTGTTGAAAATGGGAATTCCAGAAGAAAGTCGCGCTTTCATGGGCATGTCCGGGTTTAAGGTGGTGATCAACGTCCATGGCGATGTGATCCGCCTCGATCAGCCCTCCCAGGCAGCAGAAGGGGATGATGACGGGGAGGAATAATCGACAAGGGGCTCGTTAGGTGGTTTATTTATCCAGGGGTTTGGGGAGTTGAAAGGCGGCATAGCTGCCTTTCAACTCCCCAAGTGATCATATTTCCACCCCTTTGGGTGGGGGGTTAGGGGGATGGGGCTCAAGAACCTATTATTCTCATTTAATCAATGCTCACCTGCTTGACTCCTGCCGATTGGAATTGTATGATAAAGCCATGGCTGACCAACTGACCCTGGAAGAAAAAAGGACCCTCCTCCACTTGGCGCGGCAGGCGCTCGAAACCGGCGTGCACGGGGAACACCTGCCGCCGCTTGACGAAGCTTCCCTCACTCCGGCTCTTCGCGCCGAAGGGGCTTCTTTTGTCACATTGACCGAGGCTGGCAACCTGCGCGGTTGCATCGGGGCGTTGGAACCCTATCAGCCCTTGGCTGAAGATGTACGCGAACATGCTGTGGCTGCCGCCCTCCAGGATTATCGCTTTCCCCCTGTCCAACCCGGCGAACTGGCGGGAATTGAGATCGAAGTTTCCCGGCTGACCGTTCCCGTCCCTCTCTCTTACACGGATGCTTCTGATTTGCTTTCCAGGCTCCATCCCGGCATGGATGGGGTTATCTTGCGCGATGGCTTTCATCGTGCCACTTTCCTTCCGCAGGTTTGGGAAAAGATCCCAGACCCATCCGAATTCCTGGCGAACTTGTGCTACAAGATGGGTGCCGCTCCCGACACTTGGAGGAGGAAAAAACTGGAAGTCCTCATTTATCACGTGGAAGAATTCCACGAATGAAATTATTTAGTCACTTGAGGCGACTTAATGTATCATAGGTCGTTGGGTTGTCTATGGGCTGGTCGCTCATATGATTCTTCATAGAGAATCAACATATTTTATCCAAAGTGAATTCTAATCTTTAATATTGGAGTCAACATGGCAGACCTGTATTTTCCCCCCGCTCCAACAATTCCTTATGATGACCGCAAGCATTCCCGGATCGGTATTGCTTCTTTCTTGATTGGTATTCCGTCCATGCTGGTTTTTTGTATCGCAATAGTCTTGGCAATTGGATATGGTGTTTCGATCGCGGCCTCTAACCCTTCTATTCAAAGCCTTCAGAGGTCTCCAACGATCCTGGCTCTTGGCTTGTTGTTGTTCGTCAGTCCGGTCTTGAGTCTGGTCGGTGCAGTTTTGGGATTTGTTGCAGTTTTTCAGAATAATACAAAGAAACTCTTCAGCATCCTCGGGCTTGTCCTGAACATCCTGGTCATTTTGGCGTTTTGTGTCATGTTTATATTTGGGCTTGTTGGACAGTCTGGCGCATTGGGTCTCTAGTCACCTCCGCCCCGGTTTTGCCGGGGCGGTTTCTTTAAAGGTTTTTCGCTTCGATTTCCTGCCAGGATTCTTCCGGCAGGCGTAGATATTTTCCTAGCAGGGGGTGCACCCGCTTGATCTCTTCTGCCACTCGCTGTGCCACACGCCGCATCGAGAAGTGGGCGTTCGTGGAGGCGCGCAACTGGCAAAAAGCGAATGCTTCCCTTAAGTTCATGGTGAAAAGAACCCGGCGATTAAATCCATTGGGCACCACGTAGCTGGCTACGACCTTATTCCAGCTGGCTAGTTTCTCATATGTCTCCGCAGCCTTGTTCATAGCGTACCGGTATTGTTTTTCGAAACCTGCCTCCACTACCAGCCGCGGTATCACGTATCCCAGCCTGGCTGTTAAAGATTGCGGAGTTTGTGTCATCATGCGATGACGCTTGAACTCGGCATAGGCGCCTTGGTCTAGGATAAGGTCGAATGTGTATGTGGTGTATTCCAGTTCACGCAAGGGAATGTCGTGCTCCCCGAGTGTCCCCAGGAGAGACTCAGCCATCTTAATTCGTTCTGGTTCTTTCGCGGCACGAACCTTTTTCAGCGTTTGTTCAAGGGATATTTCCCCAAATCGGTACCTTGCCGCCGCCAGCACTTTCTCTTCCCCCTCGGGATCGAAATCGATCAACTGACACCAATTGGTATTATCCCCGGGGATTTTATCTTTACGTATTCCGTGCTTTCCGCGCGCTCTATGACGAAACGCATCACTGGTCTCGATCAAATATGGGACCTTCTCGGCGTATTTCACTAGGGTTGGAACCTCTGCTAGCGCTGCTGCTTTGACCTCTTCACCGATATCCCTCACTTCTTCCAGCGGGTGTGAAAGCATTTTGTTGATGGCATGTTCGAGCACACGCGCGTTTGCGGTCATGCCCAGGTTGGCAAGACTTGCTGCCGGGAGCAGGAACCTGCACGAATCGATATACTGTGAGCGGATTCGCCGGTCGTGCGCCTCTTCGGTTTCGCCTGGGGCGGGAGGATTAAGCTTATTGACAGTTTCCCGTAAAGGAGCTAGGCTTTTCGCATAGGTATCAAAAAGAGTTCGGCAGGTCTGCAGGTAACTCGCTTTCCTTCCAGTGTGACCTTCCAGTTCGGGCGGTACAAAAAAGTCTTCCGGTCCTTCCTTGGGGTGGTACCGTTCTGACTCGATCCCTTTGATCTCGGGCAGCGGTGGTTGAAAAAATAAATCCTTCGGTCCCCACTTCTGATAGCGTGTCGATTTTTCGGTGTACGATGCCAGCCGGTTGGACTCGATGCACTCCACCGCCAGCCGTGACACGTTCTCGATCGCAATGTGCAGCACCGCATGTTCTGCCACCGAGGCGTGCCCGTATCCCACGACCCATTTTTCGTGGAACTGCGCGCTTTGCTTGTCGCTTAGCTCAGCCGAAATTTCACGAAATGACTCGGGCGATCGCGAAGTTTTTGCGAAAGCCACTGCGATGGTTTCGGGGCTTAGTTTCTTGGGCGAAAGCAGGTAAACCTGTCTCTTGGGCATTCCTCGTAATATAGACGAAAAAGCTGCGTAAGTCAACATGCATGCAGAAATCCCCCATTTTTTTTGGCATTTCAGTCTGACAAATAATTCAACTACTTGACAATTAGATTATTATGTTACCGGACGAGGAGATTGTCTCATCCATATTTCTCGATAAAAGCCCGCCTCGACATCCAGAATTCCGTTCTCTGCAGGTTGAACATCGACCTTCGCCGTGTGCTCGCCGGGTTGAAGGTCCACATGAGCCACCAGGTATAGAAATTCTCCCAAAATTCCCCGAAAGCGCCCATTGGACGGTAGTAGGGGATCACCATGAACCCCAGGTGTTCGAGCATCGTCTTTCCGCCATCCGCCTTCCCGAGGACAATGTGTGCAGTGATTCCTCCTACGGTCTGGATTTCTGAACTAGCGGGGTTCTCTTGCATATGCTGAGCGATTAGGCGTAAGCTGTATCGCATTCTGCGGCAGGTATCCACTGCCCAACCCAGCGTGGGGCCTTGTGGTGGGATCAGTGAAGCCCGTTCATTCCACCAATGGATCAAGAGTGCCGGTGAACCGGCCTCGAGTGTCCCATCCGGTAAATTTACGGGGTGGGGAATATGACTGATTTGGATTCGCAGTACGCATTGGGGGTCTTGGGTAAACACTTGGACGGAATACTGCCGGCTCAGCCAGTCATCGAAACGGCGCAGGACCGCACGGGCGGGGTTCATTTGTTCACCCCCTTCGATAAAAACAGGCCTCGTTTCATGAACCATTATCGCGCTTTAATCACTGTCCGGATTAATTATTTAAATGGATTTTGTGGAAAGATATGAGTACGGCTGCAAAGATTTACCAGGCAGACACGTTCCCTCCACAGATTGAGTCGGTCCCCTGTGCATTTTTTCTTGATGGTATTTACAAATGGGCAGTGAAATTTACTCCGTCATTCCACCCAACCCGGAGGGGCGGATCTTAAATCCGCCTTATTTATATTGCGAAATAGGGTTGGCGTGGCTAAAGCCAATTTAGATCCGGGGTGTATAATGCCTTAAGCAATTTGACAAAAGGAATTCACCATGGTTAATAAGACTGTTTTTCCAATTCTGATCATCGTCATTCTGGCGTTATCTGCCTGTAGCCCCGCCACCCCGGCAACCCCGACGGCAATCTCTACCGTATTGGCACCAACCTCGACTCCAACTGCGACCAACGCCATACTTGAGCCCACAGCTACATTGGTGGCAGCCACCCCGACCCTGGTTCCCAGTGATACCCCCAATCCGGGTTCCATCAGCACTGTACCAGCTTCATCGACCTATATTGATGACCGCAGCACACCCTCCCAGGTCATCGTCTCATTCTACAACGCGATTAACCGCCAGGAATATTTGCGCGCCTATAGTTACTGGGCTGATCCGGCCACCTCACTGGGCTCTTTTACCTCTTTTGCCAATGGATATGCTGATACGGTTTCAGTGGATCTGGTATTTGGTCAGATCACCGGGGATCCCGGTATGAGCCAGGTATATTACACCGTCCCGGTCATCTTGAAAGCCACAGAGAAAAACAACACCCTCGCCAATTATGCGGCTTGCTATGTGGTTCATGAGGCTTCCCCCGATGTCTTCGGCGCACCGCCAATTTTCCCCATGAGCATTGCCCAGGGCTCGGCCCAGGTATCCAACATAAATGCAAGCAACGCCAGTGTGCTTGCCGCGGCTTGCAGCGGTTATCCCGTCGGAGGCAACCCTCCATTTTCCGCTTACAGTAACGGGCTCAACATTGACAAAAGTAATTTCGTTGACAACCGCAGTGGACCCGTTGAAACGGTAAGCTCCTTCCTAAATGCGCTCAACCTGAAGCAATATGTCCGGGCCTATTCTTATTTCCAGGCCCCGGCGGCCTTCCCTGGACCCTATGAACCGTTTGCAGCCGGATATTCAGACACGGATGTGATCACGGTTACCTTTGGAACAGTCCTGAGTGAAGGAGCCGCTGGCAGCCTGTATTACAACGTTCCGCTGGCGACGAAGGTGATCACCACCTCGAACACTACCCAGACCTTTGTGGGTTGCTACACGCTGCGTCTTGGACAGCCTGCAGTGCAGGCCACGCCACCCTTCCAGCCCATGGGGATCGTTTCCGGCAAATTCAACCAGGTGGCGAATGGCACTGACATAAATGCACTTCTCCCTTCTGCCTGTAATTAGATCGGGTGGCATCAGTCAAAGACAAACATAACTAACGGAATTGAAGATCTACATATCGATTCCGGTGATATGAATCACTGTTGTCTTCAGGATACCCTTTAATATAATGCGAGTACATTCTAATTTTTAGGGCGGGTTTGTCCCTTCCTTTTTTCCATATCAATGATTCCATGAGACTTGTTTTTCGGCTATACTTGGCCTCGGGAGCCCCGGCTCCCGCATTTTTATTATGAGGACCTATGGCTTATATTGGTGAGATTGCAGCTCTTTTTACCTCATTCTGTTGGTCCATATCTGCGGTCGGTTTCTCCAAGTCCACCCAGCAGGTGGGTTCCCAGGTTACCAACCGCGTGCGCGTATTCCTCGCCATGCTCGTTTTGATCCTGATCAATACCGTCTTGTACCGGGAGCCCATCCCGCTTCATGCAGGTGCTTCCCGTTGGGCCTGGTTGGCTGTTTCAGGGATCATCGGTCTCTCTTTGGGCGACGCCTTCCTGTTCCAGGCTTATCGCGAGATCGGGCCGCGTCTCGGGTTGCTGCTGCTCAGCCTGGCTCCGGTATTTGGCGCCACGATCGCTTGGGTCTTTTTCGGAGAGTCACTCACGCTGGTGCAGATCGCCGGCATCGTTGTCACTCTGGGAGGCATTTCCTGGGTGATCATGACCCGCCCAAAGGAAGGGGATGAAAACGCCCGCCAGGTGACCGGTCGCGGCGTTTTGTTTGGGACGTTGGGCGCTCTCGGTCAGGCCACTGGTCTGGTCTTTTCCAAGCAAGGCATGACCGGTGGCTTTTCTCCATTTGCTGGAACGCTTATCCGTATGATCGCCGCGGTCGCAGCCCTTTGGGTTGTCGCCCTCTTCCAGCGCCAGGCTGTCTCCACGGTCAGGACTATTCGTCGCGACCCCGCCGCCCTCCGCTGGGTGGCCTTTGGCGCACTTTTTGGACCGGTTATCGGTGTATCCTCCTCGCTCTTGGCTGTCCAGTATACCGAGATTGGGGTTGCCAGCACCCTCATGGCGTTGCCACCCATCTTCATGCTGCCCATCAGCTATTTTCTCTTCAAGGAACGCTTCGGTTGGCAGACAGTTGCCGGCACCCTGGTCGCCATGGCCGGTGTCGCCCTCTTATTTTCCTGATACATTTTCTTTTCCTTGACCTTTACCAGCCCTAATGGTATTCCTGCTTGACAAATCAGAACAATAGTTCTATTATTGGCTTGTCATAATACCTGTCCGGAAATTAATATCTGTCCTTTCGACCCTTATTAAATGCATAAAGTCTATTCGTTCCTCTAAAATTAAAAATTTAACACCCGAATTTACGTGGCTCACTTCAGAAATTGGCGAGTTTTATTCATTTGGGGTTATTCCGAGGAACAACCTCCCTGTATGATTTCTTGATATGAAGAAACAATGAGACGTGTTCGTTCCTCGGTTGTTCCTCAATATCAACCAGGGGTTTTCTATCTTGTCCCCCGCACTTTGGGGGGGTTAGGGATATCATCCCCGGTCTTAGGGGATACCATCCCCGGTCTTAGGGGATATCTTCCCTGCAGAGGCGCCGGTCAAGCCGGGGTGGGGCATTATTGGAGTACCCCCTCATGTTGCCACCCTTCTTTTTTAGTATCCTTTGGGTTCTTCGTGCAATTGAAAGTTTTCGTTTCTTTATGGTTATTTCTCTTCTTCCTCATCGGTTTCGCTCTGCAATCATCTGTTCAGGAGTATAAATTCCTTATTCTTCGCCAACCGCCACATTTCGCTGACTCATAGTAGAATACAGCATTCCCCTGAGGAAAATCGAGGCTCTGTGAATAAATCAACCATTACTGCTCTTATCCTCGCCGGCGTTGTGTTGGTCATGTGTTGCTGCCTGATTATCATCGTAAGCGTTGTGGGTTTGTTTGCTTACCAGGTTCGGACAATAATTCCAACGATTGCCGCCTATACCACCATTATCCCGAGTGATATTACCCCCACTCCCTTTGAGATTACTCGTCAGCCCGTGGATGAAGGCAACTCCAGCACCCTGCGCTTGCTCGAGCAGACCATCGTCCCCGACCGGGACCTCGATGCTCTTGCCTGCAGTCTTAAAAATATCTGCAACATCCCTCCCACTGAACCTCCGCCTCCATCGTCTCTCGCCGTTGGCGCACAGACTCAGCTCTGGGTTTTAAATGCGGATACAAATCAAAATTCGAAAATTACGGTTACTCTCCAATACATTACTCCCCATGCCTACTTCTGGGTGGAAAATGGCGTCGATTTTATCCCTTCTGATGCTAAGGATTTGATCGACACCTTTGAAAATCCGATCTACCCCACCGACCGTGAGTTCTTTGGTTCGGAATGGACTCCCGGTGTGGATGATGACCCTCACTTATATATTATCTATGCCCGTAATTTAGGTGCCAATATCGCCGGGTTTTTTAACACGGGTGACGAATACCCGCCCGAGATTAGCCTGTATTCCAACGCCCACGAAGCGTTCTACATCGACTCCTCGCAGAATTTATCAGATCAATACACCTACGGCACCCTGGCTCACGAATTTCAGCACATGATTCATTGGTACCAGGACAGGAATGAGGATACTTTCCTGAATGAAGGTTTTTCTGAACTGGCAACATTCCTTAATGGCTATGATAACGGGGGGCATGACTGGAACTATACGATCAACCCTGATATGAATCTGACAGATTGGCCGGGTGGCGCGGATAGCAGCCCTCACTATGGTGCAAGTTTCCTCTTTGTCACCTATTTCCTTGACCGGTTCGGAAAGAATGCCACCCAGGCACTTGTCCATGACCAGCAGAACGGTCTTGCGAGTGTCGATAACGTTTTACAACAATTGAATATCACCGACCCCCTCACGGACCAGCCGGTTACAGCCGATGATTTCTTCCTGGATTGGACCCTTGCCAATTATATTCAAGACTCCAGTGTTGCCGATGGACGCTATGTTTACCACAACTATCCCGCCTCGCCCACCACATCGGACACGGAGGTTGTCACGCATTGTCCCCAGGGTCAGAGCACGCGAACGCTTAATCAGTATGGTGTGGACTATATCAGCTTCACCTGTCCGGGCAGTTTTACGGTCGACTTCACTGGTTCCACCCTCACCAGTTTGTTACCGACAGACCCTCATTCTGGTGATTACGCCTTTTGGTCCAATAAGGGGGATGAATCCGATATGAGCCTTACCCGTCAGTTTGACCTTTCAAGTGTTTCCTCGCCAATACATTTGTCTTACTGGACCTGGTACGATCTCGAAAAAGACTATGACTATGTCTTCCTCGAGGCCTCCACCGATGGTATCTCTTGGAAGATTCTTACCACTCCCTCCGGTACGGATGCCAACCCCTCCGGCAATTCTTATGGCTGGGGCTACAATGGTCAATCCAGCGGCTGGATCCAGGAATCAGTGGACCTGTCGCAGTATGCTGGTAAGGTCGTTACCCTCCGCTTCGATTACATCACCGACGCTGAGGTTAATGGGGAAGGGTTCCTGCTCGATGATCTTTCCATCCCCGCCAGCGGCTACACTGAGGACTTTGAATCAGGAAATGGTGGCTGGGTGGGGGCAGGCTTCGTTCGCATCCAGAACATCCTTCCACAAACCTTCCGCCTCGCTCTTATTACCCATTCCACCACCGGTACTACCGTGGACATCCTCCCCATCAATGCAGATGAAACCGAGCAAATCGCCGTGACTATTGGCAGTAATGACGTCCAGGATGTGGTTCTTGTGGTAACTGCCACCACCCGTTTCAACCGCCAACTTCCGGCATATCAATTTGACGTTCGCTGAACGCTCTGAACAAAATAATTCACCCTGCCTCGCAGTTTTTGGAGAAGTCTATGAACACTGCTCCCTATTCCGAAGTCCTGAATATTTCCAGCCTTGCAGATTACCAGGTCGGAGCCATCGTATCCCGTCAAATTACTAAGGCCGAAGGCGGCAATGTTACTTTGTTCGCTTTTGACGAGGGTCAGGAATTGAGCGAACACACCACTCCTTTCGATGCCCTCGTCCAGGTGCTCGACGGGGAGGTGGAGATTAAAATCTCCGGAAAACCCTATGTGCTGAAAGCGGGCGAATCCATCCTCATGCCTGCTAATCACCCCCATGCTTTGAAAGCCGTCAAAAAATTCAAGATGCTGCTAACGATGGTCAAGGCTTGATCAAATAATCGTCCTCATAAAAATTTCTCCTTGTATTATCCAGGGAGCAGGGTTCCTGGCACCACACACACTTTTTGGTTGAATCCTCTCGTTTCTTTGTGGGAATCGGATATGGAAAAAGTCCTTAAAGTAATTGGTTGGGTGCTCGGCAGCCTGGTTATTCTCCTTCTGCTTCTGACCGCCCTTTTTGCGTACTGGTACTTTCGCCCCAATCGCGCCCAGGTGAACAGTAGTATTGTGGTGGATTCCTGGGACGTCGCAAAAGATGGGATGCATAACTCCAACACGGACATGATCGAATGGCAGGACAAATTTTACATCTCATATGTTTCCTCCCCCTACCACTTTGGCAGTACCAAATCAACTCTGCACGTAAAAGAATCTTCCGATTTGGGGCAAAAATGGCTTGAAGTGGATACCTTCACCCCTTACGGTGAAGATATCCGCGACCCGAAATTCGCTGTTATCGGGAATCGCCTTTTCCTTTATGCGCTGAAAAATACTTCCTTTGTTGCTGAGCCATATATCACGGTTTATTCTTACACGGAGGACGGGGTGATCTGGGCGGAATT
>Ga0326726_10000120_pt1 | contig 73480 bp, 65 predicted proteins | sample MHFenrmetagenome_2_FD_207603 | JGI IMG/M metagenome (GOLD analysis project Ga0326726, IMG submission 207603) | Lab enriched peat soil microbial communities from Michigan Hollow, Ithaca, NY, United States - MHF15MN | ecosystem: Environmental > Terrestrial > Soil > Wetlands > Peat | place: USA... | reverse complement strand
TGCGCAACTTCAACGTGCCGGTGCCGCGCGGCCATCCAGCGTTCACGGCGCTTGAAGCGATCGAGGCGGCGCAGCGCTTGGGCGGCAAGGTGTGGGTCGTCAAGGCGCAGATCCATGCCGGCGGGCGCGGCAAGGGCGGTGGCGTCAAGCTCGCGCGATCGCTCGACGAGGTCAAGGCGCTGGCCAGTCAGATCCTCGGCATGCAGCTCGTCACGCACCAGACCGGGCCCGCGGGCCAGAAAGTGCGTCGCCTGCTGATCGAAGAGGGCGCCGACATCAAGAAGGAGTACTACGTCGCGGTGCTCACCGATCGCGCGACGCAGAAAGTGGTCTTGATGGGCAGCTCCGAAGGCGGCATGGACATCGAGCAGGTGGCGCACGACACGCCCGAGAAGATCGTCAAGGTGTTCATCGACCCGCTGGCCGGATTGAGCGAGGCGCAGGCCGGCGAGCTGGCTGCCGCGATCGGCATCCCCGGGGCTTCGCAGGCGCAGGCGGTCACGTTGTTTCGCAACCTGTACCGCTGCTACATGGAGACCGATGCCTCGCTGGCCGAGATCAACCCGATGATTCTCGAAGGCAACGGCGGCGTGAAGGCGCTCGACGCCAAGTTCAATTTCGATGCCAACGCGCTGTTCCGGCACCCGGAGATCGTGGCCTATCGCGATCTCGACGAAGAAGATCCGGCCGAGGTCGAGGCCAGCAAGTTCGACTTGAGCTACATCAGCCTGGACGGCAACATCGGCTGCCTGGTCAACGGCGCCGGCCTGGCGATGGCCACCATGGACACCATCAAGCTGTTCGGCGGCGAGCCGGCCAACTTTCTCGACGTCGGCGGTGGCGCCACCGCCGAGAAAGTGACCGAAGCCTTCAAGATCATGCTGCGCAACCGCAACGTCAAAGGCATCCTGATCAACATCTTCGGCGGCATCATGCGCTGCGACACCATCGCCGAAGGCGTGATCGCAGCGTGCAAGGCAGTCAATCTGACGGTGCCACTGGTGGTGCGCATGAAGGGCACCAACGAAGATCTCGGCAAGAAACTGCTGGCGCAATCGGGCTTGGCCGTCATCAGCGCCGACACGATGGCCGAGGCGGCAACCAAAATCGTGGCGGCCGTGCGCTGACGCCGGGACGTGCGCATGAGCATCGCCCGGCCGCCCGAAGATGCGAGTTCCCTCTCGGAGGGAAGGCGCGCAGCGCCAAGGGAGCACCATTGAGCATCCTGATCGACAAGAACACCCGCGTCATCACGCAGGGCATCACCGGCAAGACCGGGCAGTTCCACACGCGCGGTTGCCGCGACTACGCCAACGGCCGCGCCTGCTTCGTGGCCGGCGTGAATCCCAAGCGCGCCGGTGAGGATTTCGAGGGCATTCCGATCTTCGCGAGCGTGGCTGATGCCAAGGCCAAGACTGGCGCCACCGTCAGCGTGATTTACGTGCCGCCCGCGGGCGCCGCCGATGCGATCTGGGAAGCGGTGCAGGCTGAGCTGGACCTGGTGGTGTGCATCACCGAGGGAATACCGGTGCGCGACATGCTGATGGTGCGCAACCGCATGAAGGCCAAAGAGGCGGCCGGCGGCAAGAAGACCCTGCTGCTCGGCCCCAACTGCCCCGGGCTGATCACGCCCGAACAGATCAAGATCGGCATCATGCCCGGGCACATCCACCGCGCCGGCCGCGTCGGCGTGGTCTCGCGCTCGGGCACGCTGACCTACGAAGCGGTGGCGCAGCTCACCGAGATCGGCCTCGGGCAAAGCAGCGCGGTGGGCATCGGCGGCGATCCCATCAACGGCTTGAAGCACATCGATGTGATGCGCCTGTTCAACGACGATCCCGACACCGACGCCGTGATCATGATCGGCGAGATCGGCGGGCCCGACGAGGCGGAGGCAGCGCGTTGGTGCAAGGACCACATGAAGAAACCCATCGTCGGCTTCATTGCCGGAGTGACGGCGCCGGCCGGCAAACGCATGGGCCATGCCGGCGCGTTGATCTCGGGGGGCGCCGATACCGCCGACGCCAAACTTGCCATCATGGAGGCGTGCGGCTTCAAGGTCACGCGCAATCCCAGCGAGATGGCGCGATTGCTGAAGGCCCTGCTCTAGGCCTGGAGCGCCGCCACGGTCGGGGCGGGCGCTCGCACCCTGCCGCTACAAGCATTGATACGGAGTCTGCATGGACCTCACGTCGGCCGCGTTCTGGGCGGCACTCGGTTCGATCATCTGGGTCAACATCATCCTGTCGGGCGACAACGCGGTGGTGATCGCGCTGGCTGCGCGCTCGCTGCCGCCGCAACAGCAGAAGAAGGCGATCTTCTGGGGCAGTGCCGCGGCCATCGTGCTGCGCGTGATCCTCACCATCGTCGCGGTGGAGATGCTCAAGTGGCCGTACCTCAAGATCATCGGTGCGCTGCTGCTGCTGTACATCGGCGTCACGCTGATGCTCGAAGACGACGAAGAAGACGGTGCCGTCGGCGGCCAGTCGGGCAGCCTGATGGCGGCCATTCGCACCATTCTGATCGCCGATCTGGTGATGAGTCTGGACAACGTGATCGCGGTCGCTGCCGCGGCCAAGGGCAACGTGCCGTTGCTCGTGATCGGCCTCGCACTGAGCATTCCGCTGATCATCTTTGGCAGCACCTTGCTGCTCAAGGTGATGGAGCGCTTCCCGATCATCATCGTGGCGGGCGCGGCGCTATTGGGTTATCTCGCCGGCGAGATGCTGCTGACCGACCCCGCGCTGGTGGCGCGCGTCGGTGAGCTGCCGCATTGGCAGGTCTACGTCGGTGGCGCGATCGGCGCGGTGCTGGTGGTGGCGCTGGGCTGGCTGATGCAAAGGCGCCGTCGGGCGCACAGTGTGGCCGCCTGACGGCGCGCACCGCGCCGTCATCACCCACGGCCCGCGCGCACCGAGAAACGTGACATGTGGCGCTGGCTGACCAGGCGCAAGCGAGCCGGCACCCTGCCGGCGGCTCCTGCCAACGGCGGCCTGGCCAACTACCGCATCGACCGGCTGATGGGCCAGGGTGCCGCCTCGCGAGTGTTCCTTGCGCAAGACCGCAGTAACGGGCGCTGGGTGGCCCTGAAGGTGCTGGAGCTGGGGACCGGTCCCGCGGCGCCGGAGCGACATGACGCGCTCGAGCGGTTCCGTCGCGAGGCCACGGTGTTGCATGACCTGAACCACCCGGGCATCGTGGCCATGCTCGACGCGGGCCCGAGCGAACAGGGTGCCTGGATGGCGATGGAGGCCGTGGCCGGCTGTGACCTCACGCGCTACACGCGACCCGCGCGTCTGTTGCCGCCGCCGCTGGTGGCGCGCATCGGGGCGCGGCTGGCCGAGGCGCTGGCCTACGCGCACCGCCGCGGCGTCGTCCACCGCGACGTCAAACCGGCTAACGTGTTGGTAGATTGGACAACCGACACCGTCAAGTTGAGCGATTTCGGGCTGGCGCGCAGCGACGAACACACGCAGACGCGCTCGGGCATCACGCTGGGCTCGCCCGAGTACATGGCACCCGAGCAACTGGCCGGCGGGGCGATCGGGCCCGCGGCCGATGTGTACGGGCTCGGCGCCACGCTGTTCGAGTTGCTGGCGGGCCGCAGGCCGCATCAATCCGACAGCCTGGGCGACCTGTTGCGTGCGGTGGCCAGCGAACCGGCGCCGCAGCTCGCCGAGATCCGGCCCGAGCTGGACCCGGCGCTCTGCGACGCCGTCATGGCGATGCTGGCCAAGGATCTCGCACGCCGCCCGAGTGACGCCGCCGCCGTGGCCAAGCAGCTGTGGGCAGTGGCCGGAGTGGCGGCCTCCAACCGGGGTGTCACCCCATGATCGGGCACCGCACCCAGCGGCTTGGGCCGCTGGTTCCGAGGCACAATCGGCGAGCCGAACGCAACCTGCGCCCCTGCCGCGCCAGCCCTTCGCCATGACCTTCGAGTACTTCCATGTCGTGGACGCCGGGCGGGCGCGCTCGAACAACGAGGATTCCGTCGAAGTCGACGATGTCAACGCGTTGGCAGTACTGGCCGACGGCATGGGGGGCTACAACGCCGGCGAGGTCGCCAGCACGATGGCCACCTCATTCATCAAGACCGAGCTCGGACGCTGGCTGCACGAAGCGATGGGGCATGCCACCGACACCGAGGTGCGCCGGGCGATGGACATTTGCGTCGACAACGCCAACCGCGCAATCTTCAACGCCGCCAACTCCAACCCGCAGTACGCGGGCATGGGCACCACGCTGGTGGTGGCGGTGTTCCGCGAGTCCAGGCTGCTGCTCGGCCATGTCGGCGACTCGCGTGCCTACCGCTGGCGGGCCGGGCGCCTGACGCAGATCACGCGCGATCACTCGCTGCTGCAGGAGCAGATCGACGCCGGCCTGATCACCGCCGAGCAGGCTGCATTCTCCGCCAACAAGAACCTGGTGACGCGCGCCGTCGGCGTCGAAGACACGGTGCTGCTGGAAACCCACTTGCACGAAGTGCAGGTGGGCGACGTCTACCTGATGTGCTCCGATGGCTTGTCGGACATGATCGACGACGCCGCCATCGCACAGTTGCTGCAGACCCACGAGTCGATCGAATCGGCGGGGCCCGCGCTGGTCGAAGCAGCCAACGAGGCCGGCGGAAAGGATAATATCTCCCTCATTCTGGTCCGCGCGACCGGAGGGCCAGGGGGCACGGGGCGATCGTGGTGGCCGTTCAAGCGCTGAGCGGTGCCCCGTCGGGCAGCGGTCGGTGCAATGTCAGACACACGGCCAGTCACTAGAGGATGAGCATGGGCAAGTTGGTGGTGTCGCTCGATGGTGTGGTCATCAAAGAGGTCCAGATCATCAAGGACAAGACCACTCTGGGCCGTCGGCCCTACAACGACATCGTGATCGACAATCTCGCCGTCAGCGGCGAACATGCCGTGCTGCAGATGGTGGGCCAAGACGTCTTCATCGAAGATCTCAACAGCACCAACGGCACCTACATCAACGGCAAGGCCGTCAAGAAGCAGCTGCTGGCCCACAACGACACCGTGGAGATCGGCAAGTACAAGATCAAGTACTTGGTCGAAGAAGGCGGCGACTACGAAAAGACGATGATCATGCGCCAGGGCGCGGGTGCACCCGGTGCCCCGGCCGGGGCACCACCGGCCTTCTCGCAGACATCGGGCCTGGGTGCCAATTCGGGTTTCGGCTCGCTGGGCGCGAGCAGCAACCCCGCCTCGATCAAGGTGCTCAATGGCGCCGCGGCGGGGCGTGAAGTGTCCTTGACCAAGGTGGTGACGACTGTCGGCAAACCCGGTGTGCAAGTGGCCTCGATCACCAAGCGGCCCGGCGGCTACGTGATCGCCCATGTCGAAGGTACACACCGCCCGGCGATCAACGGCACGCCGTTGACCGGTGACTCGGTGCACCTCAAGAACGGTGACGTCATCGAGTTGGCCGGCACGCAAATGCAGTTCATCCAGGGCTGAGGCCGCCGTGCACGGGCGTCGTGACGCTTGTCACGGCCGGTTATGCGCCCGCGTCGCATGGGCCGTGTGGCTGCGACGAACGCGAATTTCCTGCCTTGCGGGTGCTGGCGCTGCGCTGCAACATGCGAGCGGATCGGCAAGGCGGTTCACGCGCGTTCGCAATACAGTGCTGACGTTCGGACCGACTCGTCGCCATTGAATCCCAAGGCGCCGCACGCAGATGGCGCAACGGCCACCCCTTCATGCAGATTCGCGTCCTCGGTTGTTCGGGCTCCATCGGTGGCGATTGCCGCACCACCGCGTTCCTGCTCGACCACGACGTGTTGATCGACGCCGGTACCGGCGTGGGCGATCTGTCGCTCGATGAGCTCACTGCCGTCGACCACATCCTGATCAGCCATTCGCATCTGGACCACGTGCTCGCCATCGGCCTGCTGGCCGACAGCGTGATGCGCAACCGCAGGGGCCGCGAACCGATCCAGGTGCATGCGCTGCCCGCCACCATCGACGCGCTGCGCACCCACATCTTCAACGGCGCGATCTGGCCCGATTTCACGCGCCTGCCGTCGGCGGAGGCGCCGCTGCTGAAGCTGGTCCCCTTCGAGGTCGGGCAGACGATCACTCTGGGCGAACGCCGCATCGAGGTGCTGCCTGCCGAACACACCGTGCCAGCCGTGGGCTTTGCCGTGCTCGGCGCGCCGGTGGCCAAGCGCGGCGCGTTCATCTACACGGGCGACACCGGGCCCAACCCGGCGCTGTGGACGCGCCTGCACGGCATGCGCATCGCCGCGCTGGTGATCGAGACCGCGTTTCGCGACGAGGAGCGCCAGCTGGCTCGCGTGAGCCGCCATCTGTGCCCCTCCGTCCTCGGCCAGGAGCTGGCACGACTGGAGCACCCGACGCAGGTCTACATCACGCACATCAAACCCGGTGAGGTCGATGCCGTGATGACCGAGATCGCCGCTCAAAACAGTCCGCATCGCATTCGCGCGCTGGTCCAGGGCCAGGTCATTGCGGTCGACTAGACGCGGCGAGTCTGTAAGCGGTGTGACGCGGAGCGTCACCCGCTGCGCAGCGAAGCTGACGCAAATCGGCACATCGGATGTAACCACCGTGAACTAACGCCCGATCGGAGGCCGATTCGGCCGCTTTCGCGGCTGGCATGGCAACTGCATCCAAACCAGGCGGAACTCAACCCACCCTGTTTCCCAAGGAGAGCAAACCATGAAACGTCTTCAGCAAGGTTTCACGCTGATCGAATTGATGATCGTCGTGGCGATCATCGGCATCTTGGCGGCGGTCGCGCTGCCGGCCTATAAGGACTACACGATCAAGGCGCGTGTGTCGGAAGGCATCCTGGCCGCCAGCCAGTGCCGCACGACGATCGCCGAGGTCTATCAGACCGCTCCCGCGGGTACCGCTCCGGCCGCCAACGGCTGGGGCTGCGGTGAAGGCGTGGCCAACCCGACCAAGTTCGTGGCCAGCGTGCAGACCGATGTCAACGGCGTGATCACCGTCACGATGGGCAGCTCGACCGACCTGGGCGGCGCTGCGGGTGGGCAACTGACGCTGACGCCCACCACCTCTTCGGGCACGGCCCTGGCTGTGTCGAGCATTCCGATCCAAGTGCCGGCGTTCCAGTGCAAGCCGGTTGCCGCCAGCATGGCGCTCTACCTGCCGGGTTCGTGCAAGTAAGCGACTGGCATTGATCGGAACATCCGCGCCGGCAGCTTGAATGCCGGTGGCGGGTGAACCAAGCGGCGATCGTTCACGATCGCCGCTTTTCCTTTTGGGCCGACAGTGACGCTGCAGCGTTGAAGGCCCCTACGATCCGCCACGCCCCAGCGTGACCGACGCCTGACGGCGACCAACCGGCTCCGAGAAAAAATGTCCGACTCGATCACCTCTAGCGCTGCTGCCCTGCCCAGGCCGATCGGCCGGTATTCGCAATCGGCTTTGATCGACCTCGTGCGTTACTCACCCAACGATCGTGTGTTGGGTCTTGCGTTTGCGACTTTGCTTGTCGCCTGCCTGTTGGGCTACACGGGAGCCACCCCGTCGCCCTGGGACAAGTACGCACCGGCGACGGCGTTCCTGGCGGTGGCGCTGATCGGCGCGCTGTGGTTCGTGCTCTTCGCGTTCAGCAAACCTTCCCCCCGCGACTGGCTGGCGTCCTTCGTTCTGCTCGGCGTGGGGGCCATCGCACAACAGCAGCTGGTGTCCCAGGCCCTGAGCGACGCGACGTTGCGGGTGGTCTACCTGCTCGGACCGTTTGCCTTTGCCGGCGTCTACGGCGCGATCTCGGTGTGGGTCCGCTACTGCCGAAGCCGTGCGCGCAACGGCATGCTGGATGGCGAGACGATGCGCCTAGCTGCCTTGCTGGGAGCGATGGTCTTTGCCTGCCTGTTCACCACTTACGGCGACGTGATCCTGCAGACCACCACCGCGCTGCACCCCGCCACGCTCGATCCGCTGGCGTTGACCATCGATCGTTTGTACGGCTTCGACGCCAGCCGCGTCATGGCCGGCGTCTTGTCGATGAGCCCGAACGCGGTGCTGATCGTCAAGGCGATCTACGGCGTGGCGCCACTTGGATTCCTGATGCTGTTCGGGCTGCAGGTGCGAACGGACAAGCCGCAGGCCTGGAATTTTGTTTGGACCTGGGGTGTCATCACGCTGCTGGGCATTCTTTCGTACAACCTCTTCCCCATCTCCGGCCCGCGCTATTGGCTGGGCGATGAATTCTTTGCGCCGAGCTCGCCGCTGCCCGACGTGGGCCTGGCCGCGGTCGTCATTCCACCTGCGCCGCGCAACGGCATGCCGTCGTTCCATTTCGGCTGGGCGTTGGCGATGTGGCTGATGTCGTTATGGGTCGGCCGCCGCTGGGTGACCTGGCTGTTCGGCGCCTACGCCTGCGCGATGGTCGTCGCCACCTTAGGTCTTGGCGAGCATTACCTGATCGACCTCTTTGTCGCGGTTCCTTTCATCGGCGCCATGCTTGCGTTGACGTTGCACAACGTGCCCTGGACCGATGCCAGTCGCCGCCCGTTGGTGTACGGCGGCTTGGGGCTCTTCCTTTGCTGGGTGATCAGCATGCGGCTCGCCGCGCCGCTGTTTGCCGCGTCCAGCGGTCCGCTGTGGCTGCTGACATCGCTGTCGGTGGCGTACGGCGTCGTGTTGTATCGGCGGCTCGCCTCTTTGCGGCTTCGTGTCCAGGGCCGCGAACAGGCCTGGGGGTACGGCTCGGCCGTCGTCGCCGCGAAGCCCGCGCGCTCGGAGCCGGCGATCGCCGGACAGGCATCTCAGCTCGTGCCCGTGCTGGGCATGTTCCTGGTGTCCGGCTTTGCCGGCCTGATGTACGAGGTGTTGTTCAGCAAGCAGCTGGCGATGATTTTCGGCAGCATGGCGCAGGCCGCATACACCGTGCTGGCCACCTACATGGGCGGCATGGCACTGGGCTCCTGGTTGGGCGGGCGGATCTACCGGCGTTATCCGCACGGCCTGGCGCTGTATTTGATCTTCGAGGCCTGCGTGGGCGTCTATTGCCTGGCATCGCCGTTGTTGCTGACGGCGATTCAAGCGATCTACGCGACCGTGGCAGCCGGCAGTTCACCCGGGGCGGCCTGGTTGGTGCCCTTGCGCCTCGCGTTGGGTTCGACGCTGCTGGCGTTGCCGACCGTTCTGATGGGCGCCAGCCTGCCCGTGCTGGTGGCCTACCTTCGTGATCGACGTGTCGCACCTGAGCGATCGGTCTCGATGCTCTATGGCGCCAACACGCTGGGTGCGGCGCTGGGCGCCTTCTGTGCCGGCTATGTCGTCATCCCGTCGCTCGGCCTGTATCGCACCACCGCAGTCGCCGCTGTGCTCAGCCTGTTCGTGGCCTGGCTGGCCCTGCGCCTGTTGAAGGCCGATGCGCGCCTGAATCAGCTACCGGCCAGCTTGTCCGGGTTGTTGGCGGCGGTGCGAGACGCAGCACGTCAACAGCACTCGGTGGTCGAGGTGGTGCGGCGCACGCGTCTGCCGGCCGGCGTGCTGCCTGCATTGATCACGCTGGCCGTGACCGGTGCGGTCACGATGGTCGTGGAGACCAACTACATCCACTTGCTGGCGGTGGTGGCGGGCAGCAGTGCGTACGCGTTCTCGTTGATGCTCGCCACGTTCTTGGTGGGGCTTGCGGCGGGCAGTTTTCTGGTCGGGCGCGCCGGCGCCGCGCTGCGCGATCCGGCCATCGCCGCCAACTGGGGCCTGGCTGCCTTGGCGGTGATCTTGACCCTCGGTGGCTTTCAGTGGGGGGCGATGTCTGAGCAGTTTGCGAGCTACATGACCTACCGATTGCCGCGTGAGTTCGGCGCCCACGAGTTCGTGCGCGGTGTCGTGTGTTTCGTGGTGATGTTCCCGCCGGCGGTGGTGATCGGGGCGCTGTACCCGCTGGCCATGCAATGGGCAGCGCCCGATGGTGATGCCGAGAAGATCGGTGCGGCAGCCGCCGTCAACACCATCGGCAACATCGTCGGCGTGTTCGTCGGCGGCTTCCTGCTGCTGCCCTGGTTGGGCGCGCACGCCGCCATCAAGGTCGCGGCGTTCCTGTGTCTGCTGGTCGCTCTGGGCATCGCGCTGCGGGCCACGCAGGCCAATCGCCTCGTGCCGGCGGCGTTGACGATCGCTGCGGCGTTGTTCGCCGGGTTCACGCCCTGGCAGCTCGACATGACTCGCGTGGCCAACGGCGCCAACGTGTACTTCGCGCCGCTGAACTACGGCACGGTGATCGACCATGCCGACAGCGTCGATGGTGGGCTGAGCGCAGTCAGTCGAACCCCGATCGGTGCATCAGGGGCTCTGCTGACGTTGACGACCAACGGCAAATTCCAGGGCAATGACGCCAAGCAAGGCGAAATGCGGGCGCAGCTCGGATTCTCGGTCACCCCTCTGCTGCACACTTCGGCGCGCGGCGATGCGCTGGTGATCGGCTATGGAACGGGCATGTCGGCCCATGTGTTGCACGAAGCCGGCTTCGCCTCTCTCGACATCGCGGACTTGAGCGGCGACATCGTCCGTCTGGCGGACAAGTACTTCGGGTCGATCAACGGGCGAGTCTCGCAAGCGCCCGGCGTCACGACGCACATCGTGGACGGCCGCAATCTCCTGCTGTTGCAGGACAAATCGTACGACCTGATCGGCATCGAGATTTCGTCGATCTGGTTCAGCGGCGCCGCATCGCTTTACAACAAAGAGTTCTACGAGCTCGTGAAGCGGCGGCTGCGCACGGGCGGCGTGCTGCAGCAGTGGGTTCAGCTGCATCACATGCGGCCGGAAGATCTGCTGAGCGTGATCGGGTCGGTGCGCGCGGTGTTCCCGCAGATCTGGATCTACGTGGTCGGCGGGCAGGGCATCATCGTCGCCAGCACTTCGACCCAGCCGCCGTCGCGAGAGAACATCGATCTGATCGAGCGCACGCCCGGCTTGGCCCACATGATGCGAGACGTCGGCACCGACGTCGCCACCATCGAAGGCAACCGCCTGCTGACGCCCCCGGAGGTCGATCGCATGCTGAGCGGCTACGGCGTCGGCCTGGAGTACTGGGTCTCCAACGACGACAACTTGCGCCTGGAGTACGGCACCCCGCGCGGCAACGTGCTCGACGGCAAGGAGTCGTTCAACGCCAACATGCGCGTGTTGATGCACAAGGGTCCCTTGAACGAGGACACCGGCAAGCCGGGAGGCTGACGCGGCCGCGGCCGCACAGGCCGCGGATCAGTTGCCGCAATCAAGCGGACAGTGAGCAGCGTCCGCACGCAGCGCACGCGCCACGGCCCGAGCTTGCCCATGTGCGATGCTTCCTACCCATGAGGAATACCGGGTTCGCCGCCGCCCTGTCGATCGTGGCGCTGGCAGGGCCGGTGCTGCTGGCCTTCAACCTCCCGCCCTCGCCGACGCTGCTGAACCAATGCCTGTCGATCGGTCTGACCGGCGGGTGGATTGCCTGGCTGTCGGCCGGCACCGGCATGGCTGCAGGGCCCGTTCGCGATTTCGCGGCGTTGCTGGCCGCGCTGGGCCTCCTGGTTGTCGGGCTCGCCGCGTCGCTGGCTGCGGGTTTGCCGGTGACCATCGCCGTGGACATGCTGTGCGTCATCGGTGCCTGCGCCGCCACGATCTTGGCTGCGGGCGTGGCGGCCCGATGCGGCGCGGCGCAGGGCGCGGGCCGCCATCTCCTGCAGGCGTTGGTGTGGGCGGGTGTCGTCAGTGCCGTCATCGGCTGCGTGCAGGTCTTCGCACCGGATTGGCCCGACGGCGACTGGATCGCCCGCTCCGGTCTGCCAGGCCGCGCGGTGGGCAACCTGCGCCAGCCCAATCACCTGAGCAGCTTGCTGTTGTGGTCGCTGATCGCGGTGGTTGGATTGCTCGAACTGCGCAGGTTGCGGCGGCCGCTGGCGCTGGCGATCGCGCTGCTGCTGGTGTTCGCAGTCGTGCTCAGCGGCTCGCGCACCGGCGCGCTCGGCATGCTGGTGCTCGCGGCTTGGGGCTTGCTCGATCGGCGCTTGTCGCGTCCCGCGCGATTGGCCCTGATGGCCTCGCCGCTGATCTTCGCCGCCATGTGGTGGGGCATGACAGCCTGGGCGCACGAAAGCGCCCATGCCTTCGGCGGTGAAGGCCGATTGTCATTGGACTCGGGGGGCGACATCTCCAGCTCGCGCTTCGCGATCTGGTCCAACGCGCTGACCATGCTGGCGCGCGAGCCGCTGACCGGCGTGGGTTTCGGCGAGTTCAACATCGCCTGGACTCTGACCGAGTTGCCCCATCGGCCCACCGCCTTCTTCGACCACACGCACAATCTGCCGCTGCAGTTGTTCGTGGAGTTGGGGCTGCCGCTGGGGCTGCTGGTGACGGGCCTGCTGCTGGCCGCGTTGCTGCAGGCGCGGCGGCGCGCCTGGTCGCACGCTGGCAACGAGGGCAGCGTGCACCGCGCGGCGTTCATGATCGTGCTGATGATCGGTTTGCACAGCCTGCTGGAGTACCCGCTGTGGTACGCGTACTTCCTGCTGCCCACGGCGTTCGCCTGGGGCTATGCGCTGTCACGGCCGGCCGCCGCAGCCGACTCCCATGACGCGACGAGTGCAGCGGCCGCACCCCCGCGCGGCAGCCGCGCGCTGGCAGCCACGGGCCTGGCGATGTCGCTCGGCGCGGCCGCCGCGGTGCTCGACTATCGGCAAGTGGGGATCATCTACGATCCGCCGGAGGTCGCAGCACCGCTCGAGGAGCGCATCGCGCGCGGCCAGCGCAGCCCGCTGTTCGGTCATCACGCCGACTACGCGGCGGCCACAGCGTTCGGCGAACCCAAAGCGCCGCTGTCGCCGTCACAGCAATTGGCCTTCCGGCGCGCGCCGCACCAACTGCTCGACGTGCGACTGATGATCGCCTGGTCGCAGGCGCTGGCCGCGCAGGGTGAGCTCGACAAGGCGCGCTGGCTGGCCGCACGCATCCGGGAGTTTCGCAATTCGGGCGCCGACGAGTTCTTCGAGCCCTGCCAGCGCCCCGAGCAGGCGGCGCACAGCTTTCAATGTCAGCCACCACAGCGGGTGGTGAACTGGCGCGAGTTCGTTCAGCGCTGAGCGACGTGTGCGCTCGACGATCAGGCGGGTTGCGGCGCCACCCAGTGACCGGACTGGCCGCCGCTTTTTTCGAGCAGGCGAATCTCGCTCATCACCATGCCGCGATCGGCCGCCTTGCACATGTCGTACACGGTGAGCAGGCCCACCAGCACCGCGGTGAGCGCCTCCATTTCGACCCCGGTGCGGCCCACCGTTGCGGCCTGCACCGTGCAGTGCACGGCGCTGGCGGCCTCGTCGATCTCGAAATCGACGCTCAGTCGCGTCAGCGGCAACGGGTGGCACAGCGGAATCAGCTCTGCCGTGCGTTTGGCCGCCTGGATCGCGGCAATGCGCGCGATGCCGATCACGTCGCCTTTGGCCGCCTGGCCCGATGCGATCAACGCCAGCGTCGCGGCCTGCATGCGGATGCTGCCGCGCGCGTGCGCCACGCGGTGCGTTTCGTCCTTGCCTGCCACGTCGACCATGTGGGCCTGGCCCTGGGCGTCGAAATGAGTCAACGGCTGGTCGAGTCGGGCCATGATGGAAGGTGTGATGGATCCGTTAACAAGCGGGCAACGCCGCGGTGCGATCATAGGCCCGTGAACCACGCGCGACGCACAGGCCTCCAAGCGTCATCACTGCGCTTCAGTCTGCGATGGCCATGACCTGCCCCCAGACAGCCGCCCGTCCAGCTCGCACGCTGGCGCGGCGCGCCTGCGCCGCCGCGCTGTGCCTGGCCACCGCCATGGCGCCGCCCGCCTGGTCGCAGGTGAAGCTGCCATCGCTCGGCGAGTCGGCGTCCGACGAGATCACCGTGGCGGCCGAAAAACGCCTGGGCGAGCAGATCATGCGCGAGATCCGTCGTGACCCCGACTACCTCGACGACCCGGTGCTGCTGGAGTACCTGCAGTCGATCTGGCAACCGCTGGTGGCCGCGGCGCGCGAGCGCGGCGACGTGGCGCCCGACATCAGCGCCAGCTTTGCGTGGGAGCCCTTTCTGGTGCGCGACCGCAGCGTCAACGCCTTTGCGTTGCCGGGTGGCTATGTCGGCGTGCACCTGGCGCTGATCAACCTCACGGGTTCGGCCGACGAACTGGCGTCGGTGCTGGCGCACGAGCTGTCGCACGTCACGCAGCGCCACATCGCGCGCAGCATCAGCACCAGCCAGCGCCAGAGCCTGCTGGCGCTGGCGGGTTTGATCGTCGGCGTCCTGGCTGCCTCGCGCAGCAACAACTCGGACGCCGCGCAGGCCGCGATCTTGGGCAGCCAGGCCGCAGCGGCGCAGGGCCAACTCAATTTCTCGCGCGACATGGAGCGCGAGGCCGACCGCATCGGATTCTCCGTGTTGCGCCAGGCCGGATTCGCGCCGTCGGGCATGGCGCGCATGTTCGAGAAGCTCGATCACGCCAATCGCCTCAACGACAACGGCTCCTATCCCTACCTGCGAAGCCACCCGTTGACCACCGAGCGGATGGCCGAGGCACAGGCCCGCCAAGGCTTGGGCCCCAGCGGGCCGGGCATGCCGCGGCCCGAGCACGCGTTGATGCAGGCGCGCGCGCGCGTGCTGATGGATCCCACCGTGCAGGCGCGCGCGCGGCTGCAGGAGCTGGACAAGGCGCTGACCAGCGGCAGCCAGGACAAGCTGGCCGCGCTCTACGCCAGCGCGTTCGCGTCGCTGCAGGTGCGCGACTTCGCGCGCGCCAGCGCCGCCTACGCCGCCGGCGATCGGCTGCTTGCCACAGGCGCGGTCGACGGCCGCAGCGCGCGCGTGTGGACGCTGCTCGGCGTCGAACTGGCGGTGGCGCAGGGTGATGCCGCGCTGGCCGACAAGCGGCTGGCGTCGCTGCCCGCGGATGGGTCGCGTCCGCGCATGCTGCTGGAGTCGCAAGTCGCGCTGACCGCCGGCGACGCGCCGCGACTGAAGCGCCAGTCCGAGGTGCTGCAGGGTTGGGTCAGCGACCACCGCGCCGACGCGCTGGCCTGGAACGCGCTGTCGTCGTGCGCCGATCGCCAGGGACAGACGCTGCGCGCGGTGCGTGCGCAAGCCGAGTCGCATGCCGCCTCGGGTGACTGGAACGGCGCGATCGACCGCCTGCGCGCCGGGCAGCGCCTGGCGCGCGCAGGCGGCGCGCAGGATTTCATCGAATCGTCGGTGATCGACGCGCGCCTGCGCGAGCTCGAGGGCCAGCGCCGCGCATTGTTGGACGAGCTGCGCGCCAAGGGTCCGGCACGCGAGCCCCAGTAGCGGGCGCGCGAACGCGACGCGCTCAGGCGGCGCTCGGGGCGAACAATCGCTCGATTGCGACGTCGATCACCACGCCGGCCAGGCTGTAGATCAGCGAGCCGATCAAGGCGGCGCCGAAGCCCGAGACGTTGAAACTCTCACCGACCAGGCTGGCCGCCGCCCAGAACATCAGCGCGTTGATCACGAACAAGAACAGCCCCAACGTCAGCAGCGTGACCGGCAGCGTCAGCAGGACCAGCAGCGGACGCACCAGTGTGTTCAGCAGGCCCAGCACGAGGGCGGCGACCAGTGCGGCGCGGTAGTTCGCCACCTGCACGCCGGCGTACAGGTGCGCCACCAGCAGCAGCGCCGCAGCCAACAACAACCACCGAATGATGAGCTTCATGGCGCGAGCATACCGCTGCGCGCAGGCACCACCGCGGTGGCGCACGTGATGCGCGGCGACGACAGAAATGCGCTCCACGAGGGAGAAAAGCGCTCGCCACGAGGGAAAAACGCTTCTCATCGCGTAAAGCTCGCTGTACCATCGCGCCCGCAGGGATCACGAGAGAAAAGAGAGTTCACGCGGCTCTCACCCGTATTCCGGCACATCAACCACTCACGTGATGGAGAGATTTCAAATGGCAACTGCGAAGAAGGCTGCGAAGAAGGCAGCAAAGAAGGCCCCGGCCAAGAAGGCCGCCAAGAAGGCCGCCAAGAAGGCGCCCGCCAAGAAGGCCGCGAAGAAGGCGGCACCGGCCAAGAAGAAGGCCCCGGCGAAGAAGGCCGCCAAGAAGAAGGCCCCCGCCAAGAAGCGCACCCCGAATGCAGCGTTCATGAGGGCCATGACCCCGAGCGCCGCGCTGGCGGCCGTGATCGGCGACAAGGCGATCCCGCGCACCGAGGTGACCAAGAAGGTGTGGGACTACATCAAGAAGAACGGCCTGCAAGACAAGGTCAAGCGCACGATGATCAACGCCGACGCCAAGCTGAAGGAAATCTTCAACAAGGCCCAGGTGTCGATGTTCGAGATGACCAAGCTCATCAATGCGCACCTGAAGTGAGCCGCTGCGCGGGCCCATCGGGCTCGCCGCGTGCAACGAAGGCCGGCCTCGTGCCGGCCTTTTGTTTTGTCTCGGCCCGGCGCTGCGCGCCTTGACTTCGCTGACGCGAAATCAGCCTGCGACGCAACGGCCTTGGCCGTTGTCGGCCAACGCAGCCTTCAGCGTTCGCGGGCCGCTGCCAGCACCGGCCTGAGGAACCGCCCGGTGTGGCTGGTCGCATTGGCCGCCACGTCCTCCGGCGTGCCGGCCGCGACGATCTGCCCGCCACCAGCACCGCCCTCGGGGCCGAGGTCGATCACCCAATCGGCGGTCTTGATCACGTCCAGGTTGTGCTCGATCACCACGATCGTGTTGCCGGCGTCGCGCAGCTGGTGCAGCACTGCCAATAACATTTCGATGTCGGCGAAGTGCAGGCCGGTGGTCGGCTCGTCGAGGATGTACAGCGTGCGCCCGGTGTCGCGCTTGGACAGCTCGAGCGCCAGCTTCACGCGCTGCGCCTCGCCGCCCGACAGCGTGGTCGCGCTCTGGCCGAGCTTGACGTAGCCCAGGCCCACCTCGAGCAGCGTCTTCAGCTTGCGCGCGATCGTGGGCACGGCCTCGAAGAACGTGTGTGCCACCTCGACCGTGAGGTCGAGCACCTGGCTGATGTTCAGGCCCTTGTAGAGGATCTCCAGCGTCTCGCGGTTGTACCGCAGGCCACGGCAACTGTCGCACGGCACGTAGACGTCGGGCAGGAAGTGCATCTCGACCTTCAGCACGCCGTCGCCCTGGCAGGCCTCGCAGCGGCCGCCGGCCACGTTGAAGCTGAAGCGGCCGGCGCCGTAGCCGCGTTCGCGCGCCGCGGGCACTTCGGCGAACAGCTCGCGGATCGGCGTGAACAGGCCCGTGTAGGTGGCGGGGTTGCTGCGCGGCGTGCGGCCGATCGGGCTCTGGTCGACCGCGATCACTTTGTCGAATGCGTCGAGCCCTTCGATGGCATCGTGTGGTGCAGGCTCCTGCGCGCTGCCGTACAGATGGTGCGCCACGGCGGCGTACAGCGTGTCGTTGACCAGCGTGCTCTTGCCCGAACCCGATACGCCCGTCACGCAAGTGAACAGGCCTATCGGCACATCCGCCGTCACCGCACGCAGGTTGTTGCCGCGTGCGCCGACGATGCGCAGCCGCGCGCCCCCCGCGGTGTCGCCGTCGACCAACGAGGCCGCCTGCCACTTGGTGCGTTGCTTGGGCACCGCGATGCGCCGCCGCCCCGACAGGAACTGTCCGGTCAGCGACGTCGGGTGCGCGGCGATCTGCGCCGGCGTGCCCTGCGCCACCAGCTCGCCGCCGCGCACGCCGGCACCGGGCCCGAGGTCGATGCAGTGGTCGGCGGCACGGATCATGTCTTCGTCGTGCTCGACCACCAGCACGCTGTTGTCGAGGTCGCGCAGGCGCTTGAGCGTGTCGATCAGGCGTGCGTTGTCGCGCTGATGCAGCCCGATACTCGGCTCGTCGAGCACGTACATCACGCCGGTCAGCCCCGAGCCGATCTGCGAGGCCAGGCGGATGCGCTGCGCCTCGCCGCCCGACAGTGTGTCGGCGCCGCGGTCCAGGCTCAGATACGACAACCCGACGTCGTTGAGGAACTTCAATCGCGCGCGGATCTCGCGCACCACCTTGTCGGCGATCTCAGCCTTGGCCCCGGCCAGCTGCAGCGTGTCGAAGTAGCCGAGCGCTTCGGCCAGCGTGGCGTGCTCGATCTCGTAGATGGCGCGCCCGCCGGCCGGGTTGGGGTCGCCCGCCGCGGCGAGCCGCACGTGGCGCGCCTCGCGCCGCAGCCGAGTGCCTTCGCATTGCGGACAAGGCCGTGCCGCCTGGTAGCGTGCCAGGTCCTCGCGCACCGCCATTGAATCGGTCTCGCGGATGCGCCGCTCGAAGTTGGGAATGATGCCTTCGAACGGATGCCACCGCTTCACCGTGCGCACGCGGCCCTTGGCACCTTCGGCGCGGTAGATGAACTCGATGTCCTGCGCACCGGAGCCATGAAGCAACACCTGACGCGCGGCCTCGGGCAGCTGCTCGAACGGCGTGTCGACGTCGAAACCGCAGTGCTTGGCCACGCTCTCGATCATCGAGAACGTGTAGGCGTTGCGCCGGTCCCAGCCCTTGACGGCACCCGCGGCCAGGCTCAGGCTCGGAAAGGCGACCACGCGCTCGGGATCGAACGCAGTCACCTCGCCCAGGCCGTCGCAATGCGGGCACGCGCCCACCGGTGAGTTGAACGAGAACAGGCGCGGCTCCAGCTCGGGCAACGAGTAGCTGCACACCGGGCAGGCGAAGCGGTTGGAAAACAGGTGTTCACGCCCGTCGTCCAGCTCCAGCGCGATCGCTCGGCCCTCGGCGATGCGCAACGCGGCCTCGAAGCTCTCGGCCAGCCGCTGCTTCATCTCGGGCCGTGCGCGCAGCCGATCGATCACCACGTCGATGTCGTGCTTCTCGGTCTTCTTCAGTTTCGGCAGGTCGGTGGCCTCGACGACGCGCCGGTCGCCGCCGGCCGAGCCGATGCGAAAGCGCACGAAGCCCTGCGCCTGCATCTGCGTGAACAGCTCGGTGAATTCGCCCTTGCGGTCACGCACCACCGGCGCCAGCACCACCAGCCGGGTGTCCGGCGGCAGTGCGAGCGCGGCATCGACCATCTGGCTGACGTTCTGCGCCTGCAGCGGCAGCCCGTGATCCGGACAGAACGGCGTCCCCGCGCGCGCGAACAGCAGGCGCAGGTAGTCGTGCACCTCGGTGATCGTGCCCACCGTGGAACGCGGGTTGTGCGAGCTGGCCTTCTGCTCGATGCTGATCGCCGGCGACAGGCCTTCGATCAGATCGACGTCGGGCTTGTCCATCAGCTGCAGGAACTGCCGCGCATAGGCCGACAGGCTCTCCACGTAGCGCCGCTGACCCTCGGCGTACAGCGTGTCGAACGCGAGGCTGGACTTGCCCGAACCCGAGAGTCCGGTGATCACCACCAGCGCGCGCTTGGGGATGTCGAGGTCGATGTTCTTCAGGTTGTGCGTGCGTGCACCCCGTACGTGAAGCGTTCGGGGTTCCTGCGGAGCCTGAAGCACTGGCGAGGCGGTGACGTCGGTGGCGGGCTTGGGCATGGCGGGCGCGGCGAAACCGGCCATCTTACGTGCCGCTCATGGGGCGGCGCCAGCCCGCGCGTGCGCGCGGCCAGCGCGCGGCACAACAGATCAGAAGCTGCGCAGGCGCTGCAGCGTGGCGGCCTCGAGCGGCGCATAGCGGATGCGGCCACTGGGCTCGAGCCAGCGCAGGCCTTCGGCTTCGATGCGCAAGGTGGCATGCGGCCAGCCGTCGCGCCACCAGCGGACCTCGGTCGCGTCGAGCGAGTCGCCGCGGTCGGTGACGTCGGCCCAGCGTCCCCGCGCGGACTGCACCACACCCAACAGCCACGCTTGCGCCGCGTCGTCGACCGGCGCCATCGTCGTGCTGCCCGGCGCGGTCCAAGTCCAGCGTGCGCTGCCCGTTGCGGTCTCGGCGCGCGCACGCCGCAACAGCGTCAGCGCCGGTGACGCAGCAGGCGCCGCCTCGCTTGCGGCATCGCTTTGCTCGGCCTTGCGAGCGCTGCGTGCGGCAGACACGGCGCCGGTGTCATTGAGGCGGCTTGCGGGTGTGGTCTCTTCGGCGACCCTGCTGGACGGTGCCTGCGCCACGGCAGGCGCCGCCGCAGCTCGCGGCGCGACGGCGTCTTGACGTGCCGGTGCGGTGAGCGGGTTGCTCTTGTCGCGGCGCCCCGGCGCGCCGGCACTCGGCTCACCACGCCGCCCGGCTGCGCGTGGGTCGGCCGGCACAGCGGGCGGCAGCGCCGCGGCTTTCGCTGTCGGCGGGCCCTCGGCTGTGGGCGCGGGTGGCGACGTGTCGGTGGCACGTTCTGTCGACGGCGCTGCGACGCGGCCGGCCGTGGTGACGGCGTCGCCGGACGGTGTCAACGCAGACGCCGCGTCGGCACTCGATTGGGCCGCGGGCGTAGCGGTGTTCGCGACGACCACGCGGGGTCGCTCGACCACCGGTTCGATGCCGAGGTCCAGCCACAGGCCGAATCCCAATGCGGCCACCAGGCCCGTGGCCATCGCGCTGGCCCAGCGTGGCGACGCCAGCCGCCGCAGCCAAACGAGCAATGGCCGGCTGCCGGCCGCGCGCATGCGCACCGGCGCAGCGGCGGCTGCGCTGCGCGCTGGGCGATGCGCTTGTCGCGCGGCGGACAGGATGGTTGCACTCAAACGCGAAGGCGGCACCAGCGCGTGGTCCGGCGCATGGCGCAAGGCAGCCCGCAAGTGAGGGTCGTGCGACAGGTCCTCGCTCATGGCACACGATCCGTGATGCGCGCCGGCTGCAGCGCGGCGGCGTCGAGGTACGCACCCATGCAGACGCGTAGTTTGGCCAGCGAATAGCGCAGGCGGCTCTTGGCCGTCTCGAAGCCGATGTCCAGCGCGCGCGCCAGCTCGTCCAGGGTGATGCCATCCTCGTGGTGCAGCAGGAACGCAGTCTTCTGCGCCACCGGCAACTGCTCCAGGCATTCGAGCAACTTCGCACCCGCGCGGCGCCAGAACACCAGCTCGTCGATCGCCTCTTCCGGGCGCGGCCACAACGACCACGCCGTGCCCTCGGGCACGAAGGGTTCGCCGGCATCGTCCTCGGGCAACGCCACCTCGCGGCCCGAGCGGCGCAGCACGTCAACCGCTCGATGATGCGCCAGCGTGAACAGCCAGGTGCGAAAACTGGCGCCCTTGGGCACGTAGCGCTCGCGGGCGTTGACCACGCGCAGCCAGGTGTCTTGGAACACCTCGTCGGCCTGTGCGGCCCCGTCGCGCCCGAGCAAGCGGCGCACGAAGCGGTACAACGCGGCATGATGCCGCTGGTACAGCCACTCGAAAGCCTGCGCGTCGCCGGCCGCAAAGGCCGACATCAGCGCAAGATCGTCATCATCGGCGTGCACCGCCAGGGGCAGTGCTTCGTTGTTCATCGCATGCAGTCTGCCATGGTGGCGCGGCCGCAAGAGGCCCGCCCGAACATTCAAAGCATTCAACGCGCCAGCCTGGCCAGCGGGGTTGAGGCGACGCCGGGTCGTGGCGACCGCCGCCGTGAGCAGGGTCTGTCCCTGAGCCGCGCCGCGCGCTGGCTGGCCGCGCTGGCATGCGCGGGTTTGCTGGCCGCTTGCGGGGGCGGCTTCTTCGTCGGCGTCGGGCTCGGTGGGTCGAATGACCAGCCACCGAGCGTGGCACTGACGGCCGCCGTGTCTGAAGCGGCAGCCGGGGCCACGGTGCGCCTGGCCGCCGCGGCGACCGACGATTTCGGCGTCGATGCCGTGTCGTTCTATCGCCAGGAGGCGGCGGGCCCGCCTACGCTGCTGGCCACCGACAACCTGCAGCCCTACCAGGTCGACATCACGATCCCGGCCAGTCCCGTGGGCACGGTGTGGCGATTCTTCGCGCGCGCGTTTGACGGCGCCGGGCAGCGCGGCGACAGCGCCATCGTCGAGATCACGGTGCGTTAGCGCCGGCCTCCCCGGTCGCCTCGCGCAGCACGCGCAGGATCTCACCGCCGTAGGCGTGCAGCTTCTTGGCGCCGACGCCGCTGATGCACGCCAGCGCGTCGAGCGAGTCGGGGCAGCGCTGCGCCATCTGCAGCAGCGTCGCATCGTGGAACACCACATAGGCCGGCAGGTTGTGCTCGCGCGCGACCGCGGCCCGCCATTCCCGCAGCGCGGCAAAGCGAGCCTCGCCGGCCTCGCTCAGCACCACATCGACGGGCAAGGCCGATCGGCGTCCGCCCGCTTTGTCGCTGCCGCGTTTGCGCCGCGGCGGCGGCTCGCGCGGCTCGCGCAGCACGATCGCCACTTCGCCCTTGAGCAGCGCGCGCGCTGAGGGCGTGAGCTCCAGCGTGTTGTACTCGCCCTCGGCGCGCACGTAACCCAGCGCCAGCATCTGGCGCAGCACGCTGCGCCACTGCGCTTCCGACAACTGCTCGCCGATGCCGAACGTCGACAGCGCCTCGTGACCATGCTGCGCGGTCTTCTCGGTATGCTTGCCGCGCAGCACGTCGATCAGGTGGCCGGTGCCGAAGCCGATGCCGCCGTGCTGGCGGAAACGATAGATGCAGCTCAACGCCTTGCGCGCCGCCTCGGTGGCGTCCCAGGTGTGCGGCGGTGTGAGGCAGTTGTCGCAGTTGCCGCAGGCCACGCCGTGCTCGCCGAAGTAAGCCAGCAGGCGGGCGCGCCGGCAGTCGTGCGCCTCGGCCAGCGCGAGCAGCGCCTCGAGCTTGCCGCGCTGGATGCGCTTGAAGTCTTCGCTCGCGGTGCCGTCGTCGATCATGCGGCGCTGGTTGACGACGTCGGCCAGGCCGTAGGTCATCCAGGCATCGGCCGCGGCGCCGTCGCGCCCGGCGCGGCCCGTCTCCTGGTAGTAGCCCTCGATGTTCTTGGGCAGGTCCAGATGCGCGACGAAGCGCACGTCGGGTTTGTCGATACCCATGCCGAACGCGATGGTCGCCACGATGACGACGCCGTCTTCGCGCAGGAAACGGTCCTGGTTGGCGCGCCGCACCGAGGGATCGAGACCGGCGTGGTACGGCAATGCCGTGACGCCGAGGTCGCTCAGCCAGGCGGCGGTTTCCTCCACCTTCTTGCGGCTTTGGCAATACACGATGCCGGCGTCGCCTGCGTGTTCGTCTTGAATGAAGCGCTGCAACTGCGTGCGCGCGTTGTCCTTCTCGACGATCGTGTAGCGGATGTTGGGGCGGTCGAAGCTGCTGACGAACTGCCGCGCGTTGTCCAGTGCCAGTCGCTGCACGATGTCGGCCCGCGTGTGGGCATCGGCGGTGGCGGTGAGCGCGATGCGAGGCACCGATGGGAAACGCTCGTGCAGCTGCGACAGGCCCAGGTACTCCTCGCGAAAGTCGTGGCCCCATTGGCTGACGCAATGCGCCTCGTCGATCGCCACCAGGCTGAGCAGCCCGCGCTCGTGCAGCGAATCGAGCATCGCCAGGAAGCGCGGCGTCAGGATGCGCTCGGGCGCCGCGTACAGCAGCACCAGCCGGCCGGCCAGCAGCTCGCGCTCGATCTGGCGTGCCTCGTCGCTGTCGAGCGTCGAGTTGAGGAACGCGGCGTGCACGCCGGCTTCCTCGAGCGCGCCGACCTGGTCGTGCATCAGCGCGATCAGTGGGCTCACCACCAACGTCACGCCGTGGCCGGTGCGGTGGCGCGCGATCGCCGGCACCTGGTAGCACAGGCTCTTGCCGCCGCCGGTGGGCATCAGCACCAGCGCATCGCCGCCGCCGCACACGTGTTCGATGATGGCCTGCTGCGGGCCGCGAAAGGCGTCGTAGCCGAACACTTCGCGCAGCAGCTGCAACGCAGCGGCCGCGGCAGACCGGGGGTTGGCGGTGACGGCGTCGGCCATGAGGCCTCGATGGTACCGAGCCCCGGCGCGACCCAGGTCCACGCAAAAGCCGTGGTAGTGTTTCGTGCGGCTCGACGAGGGCCGCGTTTTGCGGTGCTCGCGCGATCGGCGTGGCCCACGCCTGGACTATGACGCCGGCGACGGCGTCGGCAACACCAAGAAGCAACAGCTCGAGGAGCGGGCCGATCTGTTCGTCTTCGCGCTGTGGCAGATGGGCGTGCCGGGCTACCAGCCACGCTGACTTCGAGGAGGTGCCCGAATGAGTCAACGATCCGACGAGTTGCGGCGCACGCTGATCCGCAACGTGCACGAGGTGGCGCTCGAGCGGCAACAACGCGAGCCGCTGTACGACACCCGCTGCGGTGGCGTGTCCGACGGCACCGCAGCGAGCAAGCTCGGCGCCGGCTACGACATCCTGCCACCCGGCAAACGCAGCTGCCCGTACCACTTTCACCGCGCACAGGAAGAGCTGTTCGTGATCCTCGAGGGCGAGGGCAGCCTGCGCGTGGCCGGCGAGATGGTGCCGGTGAAGGCGGGCGACGTGGTGTTCATTCCGCCGGGGCCCGAGTACCCGCATCAGTTCATCAACACGTCGAGCGTGCCGATGAAATACCTGAGCATCAGCACGCAGGAACGCCCGGAGATCTGCGAGTACCCCGACTCGGGCAAGTACATGGCCTACGACAAGGGATTCCGCGGCGCGCAACGCGCGGCGGTCAATCTGGACTACTGGGACGGTGAGCCCTAGTCCCCGGGTTCGAGCGCCACCGCAGGTGTGCCCACTGCCGAGGGCGCTCCTCGGTGCGATGGCGCGACGGACCCTCGTGGCTATGATGAACGCATCGGGTCAGCGACGTCGCTTGGGCCCAACCACCAGGAGCCCCACATGGCATCGGTCAACAAGGTCATCATCATCGGCAACCTCGGCCGTGACCCCGAGGTGCGTTTCACGCCCAGCGGCACATCGGTGTGCAACGTCAGCGTGGCCACCACGCGCAACTGGAAGAACCGCGAGAGCGGCGAGAAGCAGGAAGAAACCGAATGGCACCGCGTGGTCTTCTACGACCGTCTGGCCGAGATCGCCGGCGAGTACCTGAAGAAGGGCCGCCCGGTCTACGTCGAGGGCCGCTTGAAGACGCGCAAATGGCAGGACAAGGAAGGCAAGGACGTCTACACCACCGAAATCATCGCCGAGCAGATGCAGCTGCTCGGTGGCCGCGAAGGCATGGGCGGTGGTGCCGCCGGCGACGATCACGGCGAAGGCCGCAGCGCACCGGCGCCGCGCGCGCCAGCGAGCAAGCCGGCAGCCAAGTCGGCGACGGGCTTCGACGACATGGACGACGACATTCCGTTCTAGATCACTTCCTTTGCTGGTCTGAAGGGCCCCGGGCGGGGCCCTTTTCTTTGCGCGACCGCAAATCAGAGGCTACGCCGGTTGATACCGTCATAGGTATCTGGTAGCATACCCATATGGGTATAGAGATGAAGCAATTGGTGATAACCAGTGGAGCGCAGCGCGCCCGGCGAGCGGTGTTCGCTGGTATTGCGCTGATGCTGGCGCTGCCCGTGCAGGCGGGACCGTTGCCGGTGCCGACGCTGGTAGCACAAGCGGGCGGCGATGATGGCAGCTGGGTGCTCGATGGCTCGGTGCAGGCGGTGCGCCAGTCGACGCTGGCCGCCCAGGTGGCGGGCAACGTGATCGCGTTGGCCGTCAAGGCGGGCGACCGCGTGAAGAGCGGGCAGGTCATCGCGCGCATCGACGATCGCGACACGCAAGCGGGTTTGTTGCGTGCGCAGGCCGGCGTGGCTGAAGCGCAAGCGCAGTGGCGCAACGCCCAGATCAATACACAACGCACGCGCGACCTGCATGCGCAGGGCTTCGTCAGCCAATCCGCGCTCGACGTGGCCGACACCCAAGCCCAAGCCGCGCAGGCCAACCTGAAGCAGGCGCAGGCCGCGCAAGCACAGGCCGCGCTCGCGCATGGCTTCACCACGCTGACGGCGCCGTTCGACGCCGTGGTGCTGACCACGCTGGTGGAATCCGGCGACCTGGCGACGCCCGGTCGCGCAGTGGCCACCGTGTACTCGCCCGGAGCGATGCGCGCCGTGGTGCAGGTGCCGTCGTCGCGCGCGGCGCTCGCGCGCGACGCGCGGCAACTGCTGGTGTTGCTGCCCGACGGCCGTGCTGTCGAACCCACGATGCGCACGGTGCTGCCGAGTGCAGACCCGGTGTCGCAAACGGTGGAATGGCGACTCGACTTGCCGAGCCATGCGCTGGCGGGCCTGTTGCCGGGCCAGACGGTGCAGGTGCGCTTTGCGGCCGCGGGTGCAGGGGCTGCGACGATCGTCGTGCCGTCATCGGCGGTGCTGCGGCGTGGTGAGCTGACCGCGGTGTATGTGGTGCAGGGCGATCGTTTCGTGCTGCGTGCGGTGCGCACGGGCGTCGACCGTGGCGCATCCGGTACCGAGGTGTACGCGGGCCTCAAGCCCGGTGAACGCATCGCAGCCGATGCCATCAAGGCGGGCCTCGCCGACGCCGTGCCGCAGGCAGGCGCCGCGTCCGTGGCCGCACGCTGAACGGAGCACCGGGCCGTGACGCACGCCGACGCACAGTCACAAACCCGTGCGACCGCGCCCGGCGCGCCGCAGGGCGCCCACCTCGGTGTGGCCGGTCGCCTCGCCGCAGCGTTCCAGGCTCACGCGCTGACGCCGTTGCTGGCGCTGGTGGCGCTGCTGCTAGGCCTGTTTGCGGTGCTGATCACGCCGCGCGAAGAAGAGCCGCAGATCAACGTCACGATGGCCAACGTGATCGTGCCGTTCCCCGGTGCCAGCAGCGCCGATGTGCAGGCGATGGTGGCCAAGCCTGCCGAGCAGGTGCTCGGTCAGATTGCCGGCATCGAGCACACCTATTCGGTGTCACGCCCCGGCGTGGCGCTGCTCACCGTGCAGTTCAAGGTCGGTGTGCCTCGCACCGAAGCGTTGGTGCGGCTGTACGACGTGCTCAATGCGAACCAGGACTGGTTGCCGCACGATCTCGGTACGTTGCCACCGATCGTCAAGCCCAAGGGCATCGACGACGTACCGGTGCTGGCGGCCACGCTGTGGAGCCACGACGACACGGCGGCGCACGACCTGGAACGAGTCGCGCGCAGCATCGAAGTCGAGTTGAAGCGCGTGCCCGGCACACGCGAGGTGCAGACGCTCGGCGGCCCGGGCCGCGCCGTGCAGGTCGCGCTCGATCCCGCACGCTTGCGCGAGCGCGGCGTCGACGTGGTGCGCTTGAAATCCACGCTGGCTGCCGCCAATCTGGGCATGCCGTCCGGCGCGGTGCTTGACGCCGAAGGCGCAGCCGTGCAGATGCTCGCCGTGGAGACCGGCGAGTACCTGCGCACCGCCGACGAGGTGGGCGACCTCGTGGTGGGCGTCAACGCCGGACGCCCCGTGTACCTGCGCGAGGTTGCGCGCATCGAATCGGGTGCCGCGCAGCCCAAGGCCTATGTGTGGCACACGCCGGGGGTGGCGGGCGCCGCGTCGGCCGCCGTAGGAGGCGTGCACCCCGCGCTGACGATCTCGGTCACCAAGAAGCCGGGCCAGAACGCCGTGGATGTGGCGCGCGCCGCGCGCGACCGCCTGGACGAGCTGCGCAACACCGTGCTGCCGCCCGACGTGCAGCTGACGATCTCGCGCGACTACGGCGAGACAGCCGCCGAGAAGGCCAACAAGCTGATCCAGAAACTGGCCTTCGCCACCGCGTCGGTGATCTTGCTGGTGGGCTTGGCGCTGGGCCGGCGCGAGGCGGTGATCGTCGGTGCCGCAGTGATCCTCACGTTGACCGCCACGCTGTTTGCGAGCTGGGCCTGGGGTTTCACGCTGAACCGCGTGTCGCTGTTCGCGTTGATCTTCTCGATCGGCATCCTCGTCGACGATGCGATCGTCGTCGTCGAGAACATCCATCGCCACCAGCAACTCGAGCCCGGGAAGCCCCTGCGCGAAATCATCCCGGCCGCCGTGGACGAAGTCGGCGGCCCGACGATCCTGGCCACGCTGACCGTGATCGCCGCGCTGCTGCCGATGGCGTTCGTCTCAGGGCTGATGGGCCCGTACATGAGCCCGATCCCGATCAACTCGAGCCTCGGCATGGCGCTGTCGCTGGCCATCGCGTTCACGGTGACGCCGTGGCTTGCGCTCAAGCTGATGAAAGGCCACGGCCCTCATGCGGCGGCGGCCGAGCCGAGCGGCCTGGGCGCGCGGCTGCAACGCCTGTTCCATGCGCTGTTGATGCCGTTCCTGGACAGCGCAAAGAAGCGCTGGCTGCTGCTGGCCGGCATCGTCGGGGCCCTGCTGTTGTCGGTAGGGCTTGCCGCAGTCCAGTGGGTGGTGCTGAAGATGCTGCCGTTCGACAACAAGAGCGAGTTCCAGCTTGTCGTCGAGATGCCCGCCGGCACGCCGCTGGAAGACACCGCGGCCACGCTGCAGGAGATGGGCGCCCTGCTCGCCCAGCAGCCCGAAGTGCGCGACCTGCAGGGCTATGCGGGGACCGCGAGCCCGATCACCTTCAACGGCCTGGTGCGCCAGTACTACCTGCGCGCCGATGCCGAACAAGGCGATCTGCAGGTCAACCTGGTCGACAGGCACCACCGCAGCGAGCAAAGCCATGCGATCGCGCAGCGCCTGCGCCCGGCGCTGGAACGCATCGCCAGCATCCACCACGCGCGATTGAAGGTCGTCGAGGTGCCGCCCGGCCCGCCGGTGATGAGCCCGTTGGTGGCCGAGGTCTATGGCCCCGACGAGGCCGGCCGGCAGCAGCTCGCGCAGCGTGTGGCCGCCGCGTTTGCGCAGACGCCCGACATCGTGGGCATCGACACCACGCTGAAGGAGGATGCGCCGCGCGCTTTCCTGCGCGTGCAGCGCAGCAAGGCCGAGTCGCTCGGCATTCCGGTGGCCACCGTCGCGCAGACGGTGCAGGCCGCCCTGTCGGGCGTCGATGCGGCCTACCTGCACGACGGGCAAGCCAAGCTGCCTGTGCCGGTGCGACTGCAATTGCCGCGCGAGTCGCAGCTGGGCCTCGAATCGCTGCTCGCGCTGCCGCTGCGCGCGGCCAATGGACAACTCGTGCCGCTGTCAGAGCTGGTGCGCGTCGAGCGCGGGGTCATTGACAAGCCGCTGTACACGAAGGATCTGCAAGGCGTGAGCTATGTATTCGGCGACGTCGGCGCGCGTGCCGGCGGCGGACTCCCCGACTCGCCTCTGTATGGCCTGTTCGCGATCCGCACGCCGCTGAAGGCCGCTGCGCTGCCGGGCACCGGCCCCTTGGGCGAGTATTGGATCAAGCAGCCGAGCGACCCCTACCGCCAATACGCGATCAAGTGGGACGGCGAGTGGCAGATCACCTACGAAACGTTTCGCGACATGGGCGCCGCTTACGCGGTGGGCCTGGTGCTGATTTACCTGCTGGTGGTGGCGCAGTTCAAGAGCTACTCGACACCGCTCGTCATCATGGCGCCGATCCCGCTGACCCTCGTCGGCGTGATGCCGGGGCATGCGCTGCTCGGCGCGCAGTTCACCGCCACCTCGATGATCGGCATGATCGCGCTGGCCGGCATCATCGTGCGCAACTCGATCCTGCTGGTCGACTTCATCGAGCTGCAGGTCGCGCGCGGCGCGGCCTTCAAGCAGGCGGTGGTCGAGTCGGCCGCGGTGCGCGCGCAGCCGATCGCGCTGACCGCGCTGGCCGCGATGATCGGCGCCACCTTCATCCTCGACGACCCGATCTTCAACGGCCTGGCGGTGTCGCTGATCTTCGGCATCCTGGTGTCGACGCTGTTGACGCTGGTCGTCATCCCGGTTCTCTACTACGCCACCTACCGGCGGCGCTTCGAGCAACGCTTCGAAGCCACCCCTGCGTGATCACACGAGTTTTCATTGAAAGGAGTCCACCGTGACCGTTGACCGACTGATCCATGTCTTTGCCGGCAGCTTCGTCCTGCTGTCGCTTGCCCTCGGCATCGAGGGCAGCCCGCTGTTCGTGAGCCGCTGGTGGCTGGCGTTCACCGCCTTCGTCGGCGCCAATCTGCTGCAGTTCGGCTTCTCGCAGGCGTGCCCGCTGGGCTTCATCCTGAAGAAATTGGGCGTGCCTGAGGCCGCCGCTTCGTGCGCGCGTTAAGAACCCGGGGCGCAGCGGTGGCGACCCGAGGGGCAGCGACAATGCCGCCTGACCGGTCCGACTCGACCGTCCCGGAGATCTGCACGATGGCTCACCTGAGCGACGAATCCGCGCGCAACGATCTGCTCAACCGGCTCAAGCGCGCCGAGGGGCAGTTGCGCGGCGTGCAACGCATGATCGAAGCGGGCGACACGTGCCTGGCCATCGCCGGGCAGATGGCCGCAGTGCGCAAGGCACTCGATGCCGCCTATGTGCGCATGACGGTGTGCTTCATGCAACAGGAACTGCAGCCGTTGGCGCCCGACGCCAAGCGCGGCCAGGAGCTGGCCACCGTGCTCGACGAAGTGCAGACGCTGCTCGGCAAGGTGCGCTGAGGCGATGATTCGGTAGTGGCTTGGCGAGCAGACCCGCTGCACCGTGAGGTCGCGGGCGCTACCATCGCGCCGAATCACCTAAGCCGCGGAGGGCTGCTCGATGGATTTCGCTACCGGGTTTCGGGCCGGCGTGTGGGTCGTGGCGCTGGCAGCATCGCTGCTCGCGGCGCCCGCGTCGGCGCAGAGCAAAAAGGACACCGCCGTCATCGCCATGACGCTGGAGCCGACGGGTTTGGATCCCACCGCCGGCGCCGCGTCGGCGATCGGCGAAGTGGTGCACTACAACATCTTCGAGACGCTGACCAAGATCGAGCCCGACGGCTCGATCAAGCCGCTGCTGGCGCAAAGCTGGAGCGTGACGCCCGACAACAAGACCTGGGCCTTCAAGTTGAAGCTCGGCGTGAAGTTCCAAAACGGCGAGCCGTGCAACGCCGCGAGCGTGAAGTTCTCGTTCGAACGCGCAGTGGCGCCGGGGTCGGTCAACAAGGACAAAGCGGTGTTCAACAACGTCCTCAACATCGCGTCGACCGACGACCACACGGTCATCCTGACGCTGAAGAATCCGAATCCCGATTTCCTGTTCCAGCTCGGCCAGACCACGGCATCGATCGTCGAGCCTAAGAGCGCGGCCAACAACAACACGCAGCCGGTGGGCACCGGGCCCTACCAGCTGGAAAGCTGGAATAAGGGTTCGTCGGTCGTGTTGTCGCGCTGGGACGGCTATCGCGATGCCAAGCGGGTGTTGTTGAAGCGCGTGACGATCCGCTTCATCAGCGACACGGCGGCGCAGGTGGCCGCCCTGCTGTCGGGCGACGTCGACGCGTTCCCGCGCGTGGCCGCGGCGCGCAGCCTGGCGCAGTTCCAGAACGACAAGCGCTTCCAGGTGCTGATCGGCGGCTCGCGCTCCAAAACCATTCTGGCGATCAACAACAAACGCAAGCCGCTCGACGACGTGCGCGTGCGCCGTGCCATCGCGATGGCGATCGACCGCAAGGCGGTGATCGAAGGCGCGGCCGATGGCTTCGGAACGCCGATCGGCAGCTTCTATGTGCCGGGCGCGCCGGGGTATGTCGACCTCACGGCGATCAATGCCTATGCGCCGGACAAGTCGCGCGCGCTGCTCAAGGAGGCTGGGGTCGCGACGCCGCTGGAGCTGTCGATCAAGCTGCCGCCCACGCCGTATGCGCGACAAGGTGGCGAAGTGATCGCCGCCGAGTTGTCGAAGGTGGGCATCAACGCCAAGCTCGAGAACCTCGAATGGGCGCAGTGGCTGTCGGGCGTGTACGGCCAGAAGGCCTACGACCTAACCGTGATCTCGCACGTCGAACCGCTGGACTTCGGCAACTTCGCGCGGCCCGGCTACTACTGGAACTACGAATCGCCCAAGTTCAACGAGCTGTGGGAACGCATCAACACCACCGCCGACGCGGCGCAGCGCAACAAGCTGCTGGCCGACGCGCAGCGGCTGGTGGCCGACGACGCGGTGGCCGCGTACCTGTACCAGCCGACCTGGATCACGGTGGGCAAGGCCGGCCTGAAGGGCCTGTGGAAGGACGCGCCGATCCTGGCCAACGATTTGTCCGCGCTGTCATGGCAATGAGGCGCTGACCGCCGTCGGTGCCGCCCGACCGCGTGCACCGCTTCAGATTGGTTGCCAGTCGGCGCCGGCTTTCTCCGGCTGGGCCTTCGACACGTTGGCCGCGATCTTGGTCGCCATCGACGCGGCAGCGCCGCCCGTGGCGTGGCCTGGCCCGAGATCGAACACCGAGACCGCTTGCAGCAGCTGTTGGGCCTGCGCCTTCAGGCTCTCGGCGGCGGCGGCCGATTGTTCGACCAGCGCCGCGTTCTGCTGCGTCACCTGATCCATCTGACCGACCGCCTGGTTGACCTGCGCGATGCCACTGCTTTGTTCATCGGCGGCGGCGCTGATCTCGCCGATCAGGTCGCACACCCGCGTGACTTGGGCGACGATCTCGCTCATCGTCTGCCCGGCCTCGGCCACCTGCAGGCCGCCGGCGTCGACCTTTTGCACCGAGTCGCCGATCAGGTCCTTGATCTCCTTGGCCGCCTGCGCGCTGCGCTGCGCGAGGCTGCGCACCTCGGAGGCCACGACGGCAAAGCCGCGACCCTGTTCGCCGGCGCGAGCCGCCTCGACGGCGGCGTTCAAGGCCAGGATATTGGTCTGGAAGGCGATGCTGTCGATCACCTGGATGATGTCGGCGATGCGCTTGCTGGCCGCAGTGATCTCGTTCATCGTGGCGACGACGCGTTGCACCACCGCGCCGCCGCGGGTGGCGGTCTCGGAGGCGGCAGCCGCGAGCTGATTGGCCTGCTTGGCGTTGTCTGCGCTTTGCTGGATGGTGCTGGTGAACTCCTCCATCGACGACGCGGTCTCCTGCAGGTTGCTCGCTTGCTGTTCGGTGCGTGCGCTCAAATCCTGGTTGCCCGATGCGATCTGCGAGCTGGCCGTGGTCACCGAATCGACCCCCGAGCGCACGGTGCCGACCACCTGCCGCAGGTTGGCCGACATCGCCGCCATCGCGGCCAGCAGTTGCGCCGTCTCGTCGCGGCCCGCGGCCTCGATCGTGGTGGTCAGGTCGCCGGCCTTGACGCGGTTGGCCGCGTCGATGGCGCGCCGCATCGGCAGCGTCACCGACCGCGTCACCAGCCATGACGAGGCCGCACCCATCAGCAGCGCGATGACGCCGAGCGTGATGACCCACACGCGCCCGCGGTTGGCCGACTCGGTGCTGCGCGCGCCGGCGCTTTCGAGGCGTTGTTGCTGTAGGTCGTTGAAGGCGCGCAGATCGCCGGCCAGGGCGTGCAGCGCCGTGTAGGTCTCGCCGAATGCGAGCTTGGCGGCGGCATCGCGGTTGCCGGTGTCGACCAGTGCGAACACCCGGTCGGCCGACGCCAGGTAGCTTTGTGACGACTCCCTGCACCTGGTCAGCTGGGCCTTGCCTTCGGCGCTGAGCACCAGGGGCTCAAGCTTGACGAGTGACTCCTGCAGCTCCTTGGCGTTGGCCGCGAAGCGCTCGCGCGCCTTGGCGACGCTGGACTTGTCGGCGTCCTGCGTGACCTGGAACACGCGCGCGATGCTGCCGCGGGTGTTGTCGAGCGCCACGGTGGCGAGCTTGTTCTTGGCCCAGTCGTCGCGCACGATGGTCTCGATCTCATCGTGCAGATGCGACACGCTGGATTGGGCGACGACCACGATGGCCGCGGTCAGCAGCAGCACCAATGCCGAGCCGAGGCCCAGGCGGGTGCCGATCTTCAAGTTGTTGAGCAAATACATTGGAGGACTTTCGTTGGGGCTGGACGCCGAGCCGCGCGGGTGTGTGGCGGGGAGTGTGTGAAAGGCTCTTCGGCTCCGCGCCGGCGGCCTCAAGGCGGCAAGCGCGAGAATCGACAAAACAAGTCACGCTTTGTGTACGTGTAAATGACCTGTATATTAGTGGTGACCCCCCGGGCCGATCGAGCAAACAGTGGCCGCCAAGAGACCCAAAAAACGCGTTCGCCGCGACACTCCCGAGGCACAGCTTGAATTGCGCAGCGCCGCCGCCGCTGCCGCGCTGGCGATCTACCGGCAGCACGGGCTCGACGCCCTGACGATGCGCGCGGTGGCCAGCCGCGTCGGCGTCACGCCGATGGCGCTGTATCGCTATTTCACGAACAAGACCGAGCTGATGCGCGCTGTGGGCGAGACCGCGTTGGGCGAACTGTTGCTCGCAGTGCGTGCGGCGATCGCGCCGCTGACGTCAGCGCGCGAGCGGGTCCGCGCGTCGGCGTTGGCCTACATCGCCTATTGGGAGAACCACCCCGATCACTATCGGCTCGTGTTCCTCGAAGGCGGCAAGCCCGAGTCGCCCTTGGACAACCCACGCTTCACCGTCGTCAGCAACTACCAGCAGGGGCTCGAGCTGGCGACTGATCTGTTCAACGCCTACGCCGACGAGCTCGGGGCCGCGCGCAGCCGCGTGCCGCTGGCGCGCGACATGCGCCTGGCCCTGGTGATGGGCTACTTGCAGGCCAAACTGGTGTACTCGCGCTATCCGTGGCACGACAAGGACCTGTTGCGCGACAAGATCGTCGACACGGTGGTCAGCGCCACCGCGGCTTGTCTGTTGGGCAGCGACTGAGTCGCCGCCGGCATTCGCGGCGCGCGCCGATAGCGCGGCCTCAGCGCACGCCCAATGGCGTGGTGTCCGGCTGTTCGGGTAGCCCCTCGAGGTGCGCGGCGTCGGCCCATTCGAGAATCTGAAGCGCACCGTCGTGCCAACGCATCCGGTTGATCCCGGTGTTTGGGATGTCGCACACACGCGGCCCGTGCAGCGGCACGTTGTTCGCGGCGCGCCACAACATGTCGAGCACGCCGCCATGGGTGAACACCGCGACTCGGGCGCCATTGTGTTGCTGCACCAGGCGCTGCAGTGCGCTCAGCACGCGCGTGTGGAACATGCGCACGCTTTCGCCGCCGCCCGGCAGTGCGAAGTCGGCGTCGTGCCGCAGCCACTGCGCCCACAACTGCGGGTGGCGCTCGATGATGGTGGGTGCGTCGAGCCCCTCGAGAACGCCGAACGACTGCTCGCGCCACAACGGTTCGGGCGCGATGGCACGGCCGGCGGCCGCGGCCTCGGCGGTGGTGAATGCGCGTTGCAGGTCGCTGGCCACCACCACGTCGAACGTTTCGTGGGCCAGCCGCTGCGCCAGCCGCACCGCCTGAGCACGGCCCGCGTCATTGAGCGGCACATCGATCTGACCCTGGAAGCGGTGTTGGCGATTCCAGTCGGTCTCGCCGTGGCGCATCACGATCAGCTCAGTCATGATGCGAATTGTCCATGCAATCGACGACACCCCGATGACCACGGTGATCCTTTTGCCCGGCCTGGCCTGCGATGCCGCGCTGTGGCGTGATCAATTGCCAGCGCTGGCGGCGCATCACGCGGTGCGCGTCGGTACGGTGCACGAGCGGCACGGCAGCCTGCCCGACATGGCGCGTGCCCTGTTGGCCGAGCATGCGGGGCCGATGGTTCTGGTGGGCAGCTCGATGGGCGGCATGCTGGCGCTGCATACGCAGCGTGCAGCACCGCACCGCGTCGCCGCACTCGCACTGCTGTCCAGCACCGCGCGTGCCGACACGCCCGAGTTGATCCGATTGCGCAGCGACGCGATCGTGGAGTTCGAACAGGGCCGCGCCGAAGCCGTGTTGCGCGCCAATGCGATGTTCGCCTTCCATCCCAAGCATGCGCAGGACCCAGCCCGCGTCGACGACTACGTGAATCAGATCCTGCGCGTCGGCGCCGCGCAGTTGATCGCGCAGAACCGCGCCGTGATGGCGCGCGCCGACATGCGGCCCTGGCTCGCCGACATCCGCTGCCCGCTGCTGGTGGCGTGCGGCGACGGTGATCTGCTGACGCCGCCGGAACACTCGCGCGAGATCGCGCAGGCGGTGCCGCACGCGCGGCTCGAAGTGGTGGATGACGCCGGCCATTTGATGACCTGGGAGCAACCCGAACGAGTGAATGCGCTGTTGTTACAGTGGCTCGACAACGTGCAGCGGGCGCCAACGCAGCGTGCATCACGCCCCCCGGCATGAGCGGTGCGAATTGGCGGGTGCTTACGTTTCCGGCCTTGCCCCTGGCGTCGAAAGGCGACACCATGGGCGCAACACCGTCGCCAATCTCAAGTGCATGACCATGGCTGACCGCAAACACGCCCTTGTGCTTCTGTTCGCACTGCTCTCGATCGGCGGCGTCGCGCACGCGCAGGCCGATGCGGCCAAGGCGGCCGACGATTGCGAATCGGCGGTGACCGAGGCGGTCAAGCGCATGCGCGGCAAGGATGCGCAGGACGTGCAATACATCAAGGCCCGCCGCTCGCTCACGCCGTCGACCGAAGACGAGACCAGCCTCAAGGGCGAAGGCCATTACCGCGGCGCGGGCGGTCGCACAGTGGCGTTCACCTACGGCTGTGCGCTCAACACCAAGACCGGAGCCACCTCGGGTGTCGTGTTCCGCGAACTCACCGTCGCCGGCGACGAGAAGCCGTTCCAACCCGATCTGAGCAACGTGTCGGTGAGCGATTGCGAAGGCGCGGCCGCCGCGTCGTTGAAGAGCAAGCACCCGCGCGCCGCTCGCATCGTGCTTGATTCGGAGTCGCGCCAGTTGCGTCCTGCGCAGGACGATCACATCGCGCTCGAAGGCCGCGGTGCGGTCGAACGCGCGCCCGGCATGAACGCCGCACCGTTCACCTATCGCTGCGAGGTCGAGCCGCGCAGCGGCCGCATCGTCAGCGTGCAGACCAGTCTCTGACCGCGCCGCCGCGTGGCCACCCGCCGCGGCGCCCGCGGCATCCGCGCAGTTAGCACCGCAAACCCCGCAGGTTGCGGGCCCCGTTGATGCTGGAGATCCGATCCGATGCCGCGCATTCCCTACAAGACCGATGCCGAAGCTGGCCCGCCCGAACTGGTGGCCGCGATCCGCAAGCGCCGCGGCGGCCGGCTCGGCGCGCTGGACCGCATCCTGCTGTACAGCCCGGCGTTCGCCACCGGTTGGGGCGAGCTGCTGGGCCGCGTGCGCAGCGAGCTCGACGTACCGATGGCCCTGCGCGAGCTGGCGATGTGTGCGGTGGCGGTGCTCAACCGCGCGGACTACGAAATCCACCACCATGGTCCGATCTTCCTGTCGTGCGGCGGCACGCAGGCACAGCTCGACGCGCTGCGCCAGTTGCCCACCATCGATGCGACGCTGTTCGATGCCACCCAACAGGCGGCGTTGCGTTTGGCGCTGGAGATGACGCGCAACGTCGCGGTCAGCGACGCCACGTTCGCTGCCGCCCGCCGCGCGCTCGGCAGCGACCAGCATCTGTTCGAGCTGATCGGCGTGATCGCGGCCTACAACATGGTGTCGCGCATCCTGGTGGCAGTGGGCATCGAAGCCAACGACTGACGGCAGCGCAAGGCCGGCGGCGCGGCTGCGTGGCCGGCTGCGCACGGAACAAAGACCGCGCCATTGACAGGCTTCGGGCAGGCTCGGATAACGCCAACCATGCCGCACATCGATCGCCCCGCCGTGCTCGACCTGATCGGCAACACGCCGCTGGTGCCGGTGACGCGCCTGGACACCGGCCCGTGCACGCTGCTGCTCAAGTTGGAATCGCAGAATCCCGGCGGCTCGATCAAGGACCGCGTCGGCCGTTCGATGATCGAGGCCGCCGAACGCGATGGCCGGCTGCGCGCGGGCGGCACGGTGATCGAGGCGACTGCCGGCAACACGGGCCTCGGGCTGGCGCTGGTGGCGCGCGCCAAGGGCTATCGCGTGGTGCTGGTGGTGCCCGACAAGATGTCCAACGAGAAGGTGCTGCACCTGAAGGCGCTCGGTGCCGAGGTGCACACCACGCGCAGCGACGTCGGCAAGGGCCACCCGGCGTACTACCAGGACTACGCGGCGCGCCTGGCCAAGGAGATTCCCGGTTCGTTCTTCGCCGACCAGTTCAACAATCCTGACAACCCGCTGGCCCATGAAACCTCCACCGGTCCGGAGATCTGGCAGCAGTGCGGCCACGACCTCGACGCCATCGTGGTGGGTGTCGGCTCCGGCGGCACGCTGACCGGGCTGGCGCGCTTTTTCAAGCGCGTGCAGCCGCAGCTGAAGATCGTGCTCGCCGACCCGGTGGGCTCGATCCTGTGCGACCTGGTGCTCACCGGCAGGCACGGGCCGCCGGGGTCGTGGGCGGTGGAGGGCATCGGCGAAGACTTCGTGCCGGCGACCGCCGACCTGTCGAGCGTCACGCATGCCTACTCGATCCCCGACGACGAGAGCTTCGCCACCGCACGCGAGCTGCTCAAGGCCGAAGGGCTGCTCGGTGGCTCGTCCACCGGCACGCTGCTGGCCGCGGCGCTGCGCTATTGTCGCGAACAGACCGAGCCCCAACGCGTGGTCAGCTTCGTCTGCGACACCGGCACGCGCTACTTGAGCAAGGTCTACAACGACGCCTGGATGATCGACGAGGGCCTGCTCGCGCAGCGGCGCTACGGCGACCTGCGCGACCTGATCGCGCGCCGCGCCGAAGATGGCAGCGTGGTCAGCGTCGGCCCGCAGGACACGCTGCTCACCACGTTCCAGCGCATGCGACTGGCCGACATGCAGCAACTGCCGGTGCTCGACGAGGGTCGACTGGTTGGCGTGGTCGACGAGTCGGACCTGCTGCTGCGCGTGCAGGAAGACGCTGCACGCTACAGTGAGCCGGTGGCCGGCGCGATGAGCACCACGCTGCAGACGCTGCCGCCCGATGCCGGCATCGCCGCGCTGCGGCGCGTGCTCGACAGCGGGCTGGTGGCGATCGTGGCCGACGGCGCCGGCTTCCACGGGCTGATCACCCGCTTCGACCTGCTCAACCACTTGCGAAAGGCGCGACGATGAAACGCGACCCCGACCCCGCCGTCACCGTCAAACAAGGCTCGGGCCGAGCGCCGGGCCGCTCCCAAGCCGGCCCGCGTCCCCTTGGGGGACCGACCGACGTGCCCGTCGGGCGAGGCGCAAACCATTTCGCGACTCGCGTGATCCACGCCGGCCAGGCGCCCGACCCGTCGACCGGCGCGATCATGCCGCCGATCTACGCCACCTCGACCTACGTACAAAGCAGCCCCGGCGTGCACAAGGGGCTCGACTACGGCCGCTCGCACAACCCGACGCGCTGGGCCTTCGAGCGCTGCATCGCCGATCTCGAAAACGGTGCCGTGGCCTGCGCATTCGCCTCTGGCCTGGCCGCGATCTCCACCGTGCTGGAGCTGGTCGACGCCGGCGCGCACGTGGTGGCCAGCGACGACCTGTACGGCGGTACGTTTCGCTTGTTTGAGCGTGTGCGCACGCGCAGCGCCGGCACCCGCTTCAGCTTCGTCGATCTCGCGAACCTCGACGCGGTACGCGCCGCGATCCGGGCAGAGACCAAGATCCTGTGGGTCGAGACGCCGAGCAACCCGTTGTTGAAATTGGCCGACCTGGCGGCGTTGGCGCAGATCGCTCGTGAACACGGGGTGATCGCGGTGGCCGACAACACGTTCGCGAGTCCCTTCGTGCAGCGGCCGCTGGAGCTGGGCTTCGACATCGTCGTGCACTCGACCACCAAGTATCTGAACGGCCATTCCGACGTGATCGGCGGCGTGGCAATCGTCGGCAGCGACGACCGCCAGGCCGAATGGCGCGAGCGACTGGCATTCCTGCAGAACGCGGTCGGCGCGATCGCCGGGCCGTTCGACAGTTTTCTCGCGCTGCGCGGCGTCAAGACACTCGCACTGCGCATGGAGCGGCACAACCGCAATGCGCTGGCGCTGGCGCAGTGGCTCGAGACGCAGCCCAAGGTCGCGCGCGTGCGCTATCCGGGCCTGGCGTCGCACCCGCAGCACGCGCTGGCCAAGCGCCAGATGAACGGCTTCGGCGGCATGGTGTCGATGGATCTCAAGACCGACCTAGCTGGCACCAAACGTTTTCTCGAAGCGGTGAAGATCTTCGCGCTGGCCGAAAGCCTGGGCGGCGTCGAGAGCCTGATCGAGCACCCGGCGATCATGACGCACGCCACCATCCCGCCGGCCACGCGCGCGACGCTGGGCATCGGCGACGCGTTGGTGCGGCTGTCGGTGGGCATCGAAGACGAGACCGACCTGCGCGACGACTTGACCCGGGCATTGGCGGCGATCTGAACGCGCGCTCGCGCGCGCCGGTACGATCGGGCGCATGTCGAGTGCGCGCACGGTCCACATCGCCTGCCTGTGCGCCGCATGGTGCCGGCTCTGCGACGAATACCGGGCGGTGCTCGAGTCGTTGGCCGATGAGGTCGACCGCACGGGGGTGCCGGCAAACTGGCACTGGGTCGACATCGAAGATGAGGCCGACCTGGTCGGCGAGCTCGACGTCGAGACCTTTCCCACCATCGTGGTGGCCGACGACGCTCACGTGCGTTTCGCAGGTCCGGTGACGCCGCAGCGCGAGACCTTGCAGCGGCTGCTGCGCGCCACCGTGATCGACGCCGCTGCGACGACGGCATGGTCCCCGGTCGCGCCGGCGGTGGATGCGCTGGCGGCTGGGCTGCGCGAACGCCAACCCGACCGCCTCGCGCCGGACAACGGGCGCTCCTCGGAAGCCGAATGAGGCGCGCGCATCGGGCAACGGCGAGACCGATGCGCCCTCAGGCTTGAGCCGCGTCGATCACGCCGCCGCCCAGGCAGACCTCGCCGTCGTACAGCACCGCCGACTGGCCGGGAGTCACGGCCCATTGCGGCTCCTCGAACGCCAACGCAAAGCGATCATCGCCAGCGGCCGACAGCGTGCAAGCCGCGTCGGCCTGGCGATAGCGGGTCTTGGCCGCATAGCGCCCCGCGGCCGGGGCATGGCCCGCCACCCAGCTCGCAGCGGCGGCTTCCAGTGCCGTGGACTGCAACCACGGGTGGTCGTGGCCCTGCACCACGCGCAGCACGTTGCGCGACAACTCCTTGCGCGCCACGTACCAGGGTGCGTGTTCGGCGCCACCGCGCTGGCCCTTGACCTTCAGGCCGCCGATGCCCAGGCCTTGCCGCTGCCCGAGCGTGTAGAAGCTCAAGCCCACGTGCCGGCCGATGGCGAGGCCGCGGTCGTCTTCGATCGCGCCGGGCTCATGGCTCAGGTAACGGTTGAGGAACTCGCGAAACGGCCGCTCGCCGATGAAGCAGATGCCGGTGGAGTCCTTCTTCTTCGCGTTGGGCAGGCGGATCTCGGCCGCGAGCTCGCGCACCTGGGTCTTCTTGAGTTCGCCCACAGGGAACAGCGTGCGCGACAGCTGCGACTGGTTGAGCCGGTGCAGGAAGTAGCTCTGGTCCTTGCTGCCGTCGAGTCCCTTGAGCAGTTCGAAGCGGCCGCCGCGTTCGCGCACGCGCGCATAGTGCCCGGTGGCGATGTGCTCGGCACCGAGGCGCAGCGCATGGTCGAGGAATGCCTTGAACTTGATCTCGGCGTTGCACAGCACGTCGGGGTTCGGCGTGCGGCCGGCCTGGTACTCGCGCAGGAACTCGGCGAACACGCGGTCTTTGTATTCGGCGGCGAAATTGACGTGCTCGAGCTCGATGCCGATCACGTCGGCCACCGCGGCCGCATCGACGAAGTCGACGTTCGACGAGCAGTACTCGTCGTCATCGTCATCCTCCCAGTTCTTCATGAAGATGCCGACCACCTGGTGGCCCTGGCGCTTGAGCAGCCAGGCCGCGACCGCGGAGTCGACCCCGCCGGACAGGCCGACCACCACACGCGATGTGCGCATGGCGGCAATTTTAGTTTTTGCCGGCGCTGCCGCGCCGGGCTACGGGCTTACAGCGTCTTGTGGGTGCCGTCGCAGAACGGCTTGTTGTTGCTGCGCTTGCAGCCGCAGAAGTACACGGTGGCCGCCTCGGTGGCCACGTACTTGATCGGCGTGAACGGCCCGCCCTTGTGCGAGCCGTCGCAAAACGGCTGGTTCTTGCTATTGCCGCAGGCGCACCAGAAATAGTCCCGACCGACTTGCACATTCACGGGATACGGGGCCCTCTGGGCGATCGTGGCGGCCATGGCTTCTCCTCGGTCAGGCTAGGCGCTGCGCAGTATCGCGCAGACGCGGCGGTCACGGCGCGAGCCGCGGCAAATGAACGGTCGGATCGGTGACCACCAGATCCAGCGGATAACGGCGGCCCGCACGATGGTCGTCGACGCAGCGCATCAACAGCGGGCTGCGGTGACGGGCCCGGCACGCGCGCAACTCCTCGGGCGTCAGCCACAGCGTGCGCGCGATCTCCGGATCGAGCGCACGGCCGGGCAGCGGCTCGCTCACCGCGCCTGTGAAGGCCAGGCGCAGGAACGTGACGTCGCTGGGCGGCTCCGCGCGCTGGGCGCGCGACAGGTACACACCCACCAGCGCAGCAGGCGTGAAGCGACGGCCGCTTTCCTCCAGCGTTTCGCGAACCACCCCTTCGACGGGCGACTCGCCGGGGTCGAGGTGGCCGGCCGGGTTGTTGAGCATCAGGCCTTCGGGCGTGTGCTCTTCCACCAGCAGGTAGCGGCCGTCACGCTCGACGATGGCGGCGACCGTGACGCTGGTTCTCCACGCGGCGAGCGGCATGGGCGCGATGGTAGCGGCGCCGGCTGTGCGCGTTTGCTGCAGGCGGCGCGCGCAACAAACTTGTGTAAGCTTCGCAGCCCCCGTGTGCTGCCCGGGCTGCTGAACAAGACCCTCGCGAGGAGACCTCCATGTTGATCGGCGTGCCGCTCGAAACGGTTGCGGGCGAGACCCGCGTCGCCGTGACGCCCGAGACGGCCAAGAAGCTCAAGGCGCAGGGGCACGTGGTGCGCGTGCAGTCCGGCGCCGGCGTGACCGCCAGCGTGACCGACGCGGCGTATGAGGCGGTGGGCGCCGAGATCGCCGACCGTGCGGGCGCGTTCGGCTGCGAGCTGGTGCTCAAGGTGCGCTCGCCGCAGCCCGACGAGCTGTCGCTGATGAAACGCGGCACCGCGCTGGTGGGCATGCTCAATCCGTTCGATCGCGAGGGCCTGCAGCGCCTGGCGGGCGCCGGCTTGACCAGCTTCGCCCTCGAGGCCGCGCCGCGCACGACGCGCGCGCAGAGCATGGATGTGTTGTCGAGCCAAGCCAACATCGCGGGCTACAAGGCGGTGGTGCTGGCCGCCGACCGCTACCAGAAGTTCTTTCCGATGTTGATGACGGCGGCCGGCACCGTGAAGGCCGCGCGCGTGGTGGTCCTCGGCGTCGGTGTCGCCGGGCTGCAGGCGATCGCCACGGCCAAACGGTTGGGCGCGGTGATCGAAGCGAGCGACGTGCGCCCGAGCGTGAAGGAGCAGGTCGAGTCGCTGGGCGGCAAGTTCATCGACGTGCCCTACGAAACGGCCGAAGAGAAGGAAGCCGCCGAGGGCGTGGGCGGCTATGCGCGGCCGATGCCGCAGAGCTGGCTCGACCGCCAGAAGCTCGAGGTCGCCAAGCGGGTGGCGGCGGCCGACGTCGTGATCACCACCGCACTGATTCCCGGGCGCGCCGCGCCGGTGCTGGTCAGCGAGGAGATGGTCAGGGCCATGAAGCCGGGCAGCGTGATCGTCGACCTGGCGGCGCCGCAGGGCGGCAACTGCCCGCTCACCGTGGCCGGCCAGACCGTGGTCCGGCACGGCGTCACCATCGTCGGCGAGACCAATCTGCCGGCGCTGGTGGCGGCCGACGCCAGCGCGCTGTACGCGCGCAACGTGCTCGACTTCCTGAAACTGCTGTTCACCAAGGAAGGCGCCTTCCAGGTGCCGATGGACGACGACATCGTTGCCGCTTGCCTGATGACCCGCGACGGTGAAGTCCGTCGCGCGGCTTGATGCCGCCGGGAACACGAGGAAAAACAAATGGACATCGTCAGCCCCACGATCACCAACCTGATCATCTTCGTGCTCGCCATCTACGTGGGCTATCACGTGGTGTGGACGGTGACGCCGGCGCTGCACACGCCACTGATGGCGGTGACCAACGCGATCTCGGCGATCGTGGTCGTCGGCGCGATGCTGGCTGCGGCGCTCACCGAGACGGAGCTGGGCAAGGCGATGGGTGTCGCTGCCGTCGCGCTGGCGGCGGTCAACATCTTCGGTGGGTTCTTGGTCACGCGGCGCATGCTGGAGATGTTCAAAAAGAAGGCGCCGGCCAAGCAGATTGAAGGAAAGAAGTGATGAGCCTCAATCTCGTCACGCTGCTGTACCTGGTGGCCAGCGTCTGTTTCATCCAGGCGCTCAAGGGGCTGTCTCACCCCACCACGTCGATCCGCGGCAACCTGTTCGGCATGGTCGGCATGGCGATCGCGGCGGTGACCACCGCGGCGCTGATCGTCAAGATCGCCGACTCCGGCCAGGGTCTGCTGTGGGTCTTGGTGGGGCTCGTCATCGGCGGCGGCTACGGCGCATGGCGTGCCAACACCGTCCAGATGACCGCCATGCCGCAACTGGTGGCTTTCTTCCACAGCATGATCGGCCTGGCAGCGGTGTTCATCGCCATCGCCGCGGCGGTGGAGCCCTGGGCTTTCGGCATCACCGCCAAGGGCCAGGGCATTCCCACCGGCAACCGGCTCGAACTGGCGCTCGGCGCCGCGATCGGTGCGATCACGTTCTCGGGCTCGGTGATCGCCTGGGGCAAGCTGACCGGCACCTACAAGTTCCGCCTGTTCCAGGGCGCGCCGGTGGTCTTCAAGGGCCAGCACATCGTCAACCTGGTGCTCGGGCTGGCGACGATCTACTTCATCGTCGGCTACACGCTGAGCGAGGCGCGCATCGATTTCTGGCTGCTGCTGGCGTTGAGCTTCGTGCTCGGCGTGCTGATCATCATCCCGATCGGCGGCGCCGACATGCCGGTGGTGGTGAGCATGCTCAACAGCTACTCGGGCTGGGCGGCGGCGGGCATCGGCTTCTCGCTGAACAACAGCATGCTGATCATCGCCGGCTCGCTGGTCGGCTCATCGGGCGCGATCCTGAGCTACATCATGTGCAAGGCGATGAACCGCTCGTTCTTCAGCGTCATCCTGGGCGGCTTCGGCGGCGAGGTCAGCGGGCCGGCCGCCGGCGCACAGCAGCGCAACGTGAAGAGCGGCAGCGCCGACGACGCGGCGTTCATCCTCGGCAACGCCGAGACGGTGATCATCGTGCCGGGCTACGGGCTGGCGGTGGCGCGCGCGCAGCATGCGGTGAAGGAGCTGGCCGAGAAGCTAACGCACAAGGGCGTGAAGGTGAAATACGCGATCCATCCGGTGGCCGGTCGCATGCCGGGCCACATGAACGTGCTGCTGGCCGAAGCCGAGGTGCCGTACGACCAGGTGTTCGAGATGGAGGACATCAACGGCGAGTTCGGCCAGGCCGACGTGGCGATCATCCTCGGCGCCAACGACGTCGTGAACCCTGCCGCGCTGGTCAAGGGCAGCCCGATCTACGGCATGCCGATCCTCGAGGCGCACAAGGCCAAGACGGTGATCGTCAACAAGCGCAGCATGGCCACCGGCTACGCGGGCCTGGACAACGACCTGTTCTACATGGACAAGACGATGATGGTGTTCGGCGACGCCAAGAAGGTCGTCGAGGACATGGTCAAAGCGGTGGAGTGACGGCCTGACGTGGCCGGCGCGGCGGTGCCCAGCAGGCTGCCGACGCCCTGCAGCGCGAACACGTCGCGCCTAATCATCGATGCCCATCCGGGGCTGCGAGTCGAGCACCGTCGAACGCGGCGTTCGAGCGCGCGGGCCGGCGCGGCGCTGGCCGGGCTGCGGCGCCGGCGCTATCGAATCCCCTGATCGTGTCGCGACTGGGCGTCACGCAGAATGAGGCGCGACCGCAGGAGCGCCTTGCCATGGAAAAGATCTGGCTCAAGCAGTACCCCGCAGGCGTGCCGGCGCAGATCGACGTCACGCTGTATGCGTCGCTGGTGACCTTGCTGGAAGAAAGCTTCACCAAGCACCGCACGCGGCCGGCCTACATCTTCATGGGCCGCACGATCACGTTCGGCCAGGTCGACGACGCGTCGCGCGCGTTGGCCGCCTATCTGCAGTCGTTGGGCCTGGACAAGGGCGATCGGGTGGCGATCATGCTGCCCAACGTGCCGCAGTATCCGGTGGCGGTGGCGGCGATCCTGCGCGCGGGCTACGTGGTGGTCAACGTCAACCCGCTGTACACGCCGCGCGAACTCGAGCATCAGCTCAAGGATTCCGGCGCCAAGGCGATCGTGATCCTGGAGAACTTCGCCGCCACGCTGGCGCAGGTGATCGACGCCGTGCCGACCAAGAAGGTGCTGCTCGCCGCGATGGGCGACATGCTGGGCCTGATCAAGGGCGCCATCGTCAACCACGTGGTACGCAAGGTGAAGAAGCTGGTACCGGCCTATTCATTGCCGGGCGCGGCGCGCTTCAACGACGCGCTGGCACAGGGCCGGCGCAAGACCTACACCGCGCCGAAGATCGGCCCCGACGACATCGCGGTGCTGCAGTACACCGGCGGCACCACCGGCGTCAGCAAGGGCGCTGTGCTGCTGCACCGCAATCTGGTGGCCAACCTGCTACAGGCCGAGGCCTGGTACCAGCCCGCCTTGAAGAAGATCGCCGCGGGTGAGCAGGTCGTCACCGTGTGCGCCTTGCCGCTGTATCACATCTTCGGCTTCAACACGAACATGATGCTGTCGATGCGCATCGGCGGCTGCAACATCCTGATCCCCAATCCGCGCGACATCCCCGCCGTGCTCAAGGAGCTGTCGCAGCACAAGTTCCACAGCTTCCCGGCGGTCAACACGTTGTTCATGGCGCTGGCCAACCACCCCGACTTCGACAAGGTCGACTGGAGTTCGCTCAAGATCTCGGTGGGCGGCGGCATGGCGGTGCAGCAGGCCACCGCGCGGTTGTGGCTCGAGAAGACCGGTTGCCCGATCTGCGAGGGCTACGGCTTGTCGGAGACCAGCCCGTCGGCCACCTGCAACCCGGTGGACGCCACCGATTACTCGGGCAACATCGGCCTGCCGATGCCCAACACCGAATTGGCGCTGCTCGACGACGAGGGCTGCGAGGTGCCGTTGGGCGCGCCCGGCGAGATCGCGATCCGCGGGCCGCAGGTGATGGCCGGCTATTGGCAGCGCCCCGACGAGACGGCCAAGGTGATGACCGCCGACGGCTACTTCCGCACCGGCGACATCGGCGTGGTCGACGAGCGCGGCTACTTCAGAATAGTCGACCGCAAGAAGGACATGATTCTCGTCAGCGGTTTCAACGTCTACCCCAACGAGATCGAAGACGTGCTGACCCAGATGCCCGGCGTGCTCGAGGCCGCCGCGGTCGGCATTGCCGACGCCAAGGCCGGCGAGGCGGTGAAGGTGGTGATCGTCAAGCGCGATCCTGCGCTCACCGAGGCCGACGTGCGGGCCTACTGCGAGGCCAACCTCACTGGCTACAAACGGCCCAAGGTGGTGGAGTTTCGCAAGGACTTGCCCAAGACACCAGTGGGCAAGGTGCTGCGGCGCGAACTGCGCGACACGGTGAAATAGACCTGCCGAAGCGGCCCGTCGGCCGCTTCCCCCACAAGGGGGCAACACCGGCGGACCGGCGGAGCCGGATCCGCGTTGTTCGCTTGGAAACGCCACAGCGTCGCATGGGACACTCGGTGCCATGCCCGCGCCGCGCATCCACGTTGAACAGCCGCTGGCGCCGGGTGCCGAACTCGCGCTCGGCGCTGCGGCTGCGCGCCACGTACAGGTGTTGCGCCTGCAGCCCGGCGATGCGTTGACGTTGTTCGATGGCCGCGGTGGCCAGTGGGACGGCATGATCACCGCCATGTCGCGCCGCGAAGTGCGCGTGCGCACGCTGCACTTCGATGCGCTCGAACGTGAGCTCGCGCGACCGGTCACGTTGGCCGTGGGCATGCCGGCCAACGAGCGCATGGACGGCTTGATCGAAAAGGCCACCGAACTCGGCGCGGCGCGCATCCAGCCGCTGGTGTGCGAGCGCTCGGTGTTGCGCGTGGCCGGCGAGCGCGCGTTGCGCAAGGCGGCGCATTGGCGCGCGGTGGCGGTGGCGGCGTGCGAACAGTGCGGGCGCAACCGGGTGCCCGAGGTCGCCGAGCCGCTGCGCCTGGGCGATTGGCTCGATGGCCTCGCAGGCCGCGGCGGCGCACGCTGGCTGCTCTCGACCGCCGAGGCGGCATCCTGGCCACCGGCCGAACAAGGTGGGCGCGAAGTGCTCGTGTTGAGCGGGCCGGAGGGCGGCTTCACGCTGGCCGAAGAGACCGCGGCCCGCGAAGCCGGCTTCGTCGCGCTGTCGCTCGGCGCACGCGTGCTGCGCGCCGACACCGCGCCGCTGGTGGCGCTGGCCTGGATCGCCCTCGTGGAGCCACCTTGAACCGCAACCTGCTGCTGCTGACCCTGTGCCAGGGTCTGTTCTTCGTCAACAACGTGACCTTCGTCGCCGTCAACGGCCTGGTGGGCCTGCAACTGGCACCGCTGGGCTGGATGGCCACGTTGCCGCTCACGGCCTACGTCGGCGGCGGCGCCTTGGCCGCGCCGCTGGTGGCGCGGCACCAACGAGCGTGGGGGCGCCGCCGCTGCTTTCAAACCGGCCTCGGCGTGGCCATCGTGTCGGCGGCGTTGTGCGCACTCGCCGCATCGACGCACAGCTTCGTGCTATTGCTGCTGGCGACGGCGCTGGCCGGTTACTACAACGCCAACGCCGCGCTGTACCGCTTTGCGGCCACCGAGGTCGTGGCGCCGACGCACAAGGAACGCGCCATCTCCTGGGTGCTGGCCGGTGGCATTCTCGGGGGCGTGATCGGGCCCAACCTGGCCACCGCCACGCGCGACGCATTGGCGCAGCCGTTCGCCGGCGCCTATGTGGCATTGATCGTCGTGGCCGCGTTGGCCTGGCTGTTGATGCACTTCATCGAGTTCCCACCGCTGCACGAGGCCGGCCAGGCGAGTGCGCCGGCGCGCAGCCTGCGCGAGCTGGCGCAACAGCCGACCTTCGTGGTGGCCATCGCCGCCGCCGCGCTCGGCTATGGGGTGATGAACCTGCTGATGGCGGCCACGCCGATCGCGATGCAGCAGTGTGCGCATCCGTTCAGCGCCGCCGCGCTGGTGCTCGAGGTGCACGTGCTGGCGATGTTCACGCCCAGCTTCTTCACCGGGCCGTTGATCCGGCGCGTCGGCGTGCTGCCGGTGATGACCACCGGTGCGTTGTTGAATCTGGGCTGCGTGGTGCTCGCGCTGTCGGGCCAGGACGTGATGCACTTCACCGGCGCGTTGGCGCTGCTCGGTGTGGGCTGGAATTTCCTCTACATCGGCGGCACCGCGCTGTTCACCGAGACCTACCGCGCGCACGAGAAGACCACGGCGCAGGCGGCGATGGACACCACCGTGCTGGCGACCATGACGATCACCTCGTTCAGCTCGGGCGCATTGGTCACCACCGGCGGTTGGCGCTGGATGAACCTGGGCACGTTGCTGCCGCTCGCAGCCACCATGGTGACGTTGGGGTGGCTTGCCCGGGTCCGCATGCGGGCACGCCATGCGCCGACCGTTTGACGCCGCATGGCCAGGCGCCTGCTCGCGCACTGGGCAACTCGAGCGACCTGCCGGGCAGCCACACGTCAGCCCCGACGGCCCGGGCCGTCGAGTGGCGCCAACTATCCGCGCGCCGAACCGGCCACGATGTCGAAGCGGAACAGCCGGCACTCGATCGGCCCGTTCCACAGCGGCACCCGGCGCGATTCCTTCAGCCGCATGTGCGACGGCAGCTTCATGTCGGGGCTCAGGATCCAGCAGGTCCAGCCGGCGTAGTGGCGCTTCCAGTGCGCGGCCAGCGCGGCGAAGAAGCTCGGCATGTCTGGCGCTCCCTGTGCCTGCTCGCGCGAAGGCACCAGCGCCGAGCCGCGGCCCTTGGGCGCGATGCGTTCGCCGTACGGCGGATTCAGCATCATCGTACCCTGCGGCAACGGCGGCGGCCGCTGCAGTGCATCGCCGGCCTTGAACTGAATGGCCCGCGCGACACCGGCCCGATCGGCGTGGCGGGCGGCGAAGTCGGTCATGCGAAACGACACGTCGCCGGCGAACACCGCCACCGCGGGGGCATGGACACGCGCACGCGCAGCGCCCAGCAGGTCGCGCCATTCGTGCAGCCGCGTGCGAAACGGCGCCAGCTGTTCGAAGGCGAAGCGGCGCTCCAGCCCCGGCGCTCGGCCACAGGCGAGCTGCGCCGCCTCGATGGCGATGGTGCCGGCGCCGCAGCACGGATCGAGCAGCGCGCCGTCCTCGGCATGGCCGCGCCAGCCGGCGGCCGCGAGCATCGCCGCCGCCAGCGTCTCCTTCAGCGGCGCGTCGCCGGCGCGCGTGTCGCGCCAGCCGCGCTTGAACAGCGGCGCGCCGGACAAGTCCACATACAGCGACGCCAGGTTGCCGTCCAGGTGCAGCACCAGCGAGAGGTCGGGGTCGCGGGTGTCGATGTCGGGCCGTGCGCCGGTGTGCTCGCGCATCGCATCGCACACCGCGTCCTTGATGCGCAACGAGGCGAAGTTCAGGCTCTTCAGCGGCGCGTTGCGGGCGGTGGTGTCCACCCGCAGTGTCTGCTTGGACGTGATCCAGTCATGCCAACGCACCGCATGCGCCAGCGCATAGAGGTCGTGTTCGCTGCGGTAGGGCGCCTCGGCCACGCGCCACAGCACGCGCTGCGCAAGGCGACTCTCGAGGTTGAGCCGCATCGCCAGCACGGCGTCACCGACCAGGGCCACGCCGCCGCGCGCGGGCTGCAGCGCGAGACCAGGCCGCAGCGTCGAGACCTCCTCGGCGAGCAGGGCCTCCACGCCGGCCGCGCAGGGCAGGAACAGGCGGCCGTCGTTCACTGGTCGTCGGTTGGAGGCGACGGCGTGCGCCGCGTGGCGCTCACAGGTTGCGCCGCAGGTTGGCCGGCGCGATCTTCAGCGCCTCGCGGTACTTGGCCACCGTGCGGCGCGCCACCTGGATGCCCTGCTCCGACAGCATCTGCGCGAGCTGCCCGTCGGACAGCGGCGACTGTGGATCCTCGGCCGCCACCAGCTGGCGCAGCAGCGCGCGCACCGCCGTGCTCGAGGCGTTGCCACCGGCGTCGGTGGACAGCGACGATCCGAAGAAATACTTCAGCTCGTAGGTGCCGTACGGCGTGGCCATGTACTTGGCGGTGGTAACCCGCGAGATGGTCGATTCGTGCAGGCCGAGTTCGTCGGCGATCTCGCGCAGCACCAGCGGCTTCATCGCGATCGCGCCGTGATTGAGGAAACCCTTCTGCCGCTCGACGATGGCCTGCGACACGCGCACGATGGTGTCGAAACGCTGCTGGATGTTCTTGACGAACCAGCGCGCCTCCTGCAGCCGCGCATTGAGGCCCGCGCCGGTGCCGTTGCGCTGGCCGCGGATGGCCTGCGCGTAGAGGTCGTTGATGCGCAGTTTGGGCATCACGTCGGGGTTGAGTTGCACTTTCCAGCCGCGGCCGCTGCGCTGCACGATGACGTCGGGCACGACCACGGCGGCGTCGTTGTGGCCGAAGGCGCGACCGGGTTTGGGGTCGCAGCGCACGATGAGCTCGCGTGCTTCACGCAGCTGCGCCTCGTCGGCCCCGGTGGCGGCGCTGAGCTTCTTGAATTCGCGCCGCGCCAGCAGATCCAGGTGGCCGCGGCAGATGTCGGCGGCCAGCTGGTGAGCCGGCGTTTGTGGCGGAGCGCGCAGCTGCAACGTCAGGCATTCGGCCAGGCTGCGCGCGCCCACACCGGCCGGCTCGAGGCTCTGCAGCCACTTGAGCGCGCACTGCAGGCGCTCGAGCAAGCCGTCGCCGTCGACAGCGGCGGCCGTGTCGTGCGGATCCAGGCGCTCGGCGATCTCTTCCAGCGAATCGGGCAGATAGCCGTCGGCGTCGAGCGATTCGATCAAGGCCCACAACGCGGCACGGTCCTCCGGCGACAGCCGCATCAGCGCCAGCTGGCCGCGCAGATGGTCCTGCAGCGACGGCGTGGCTGCGGTACGGTCCTGCGCTTCTTGTTCGTCGTCGGAGGGGGGCGCACTGCCGACTGCGCTCGGCAACTCGCGGACGCCGTCGAAGTCCTCGCCTTCGGTGCCGTTCTCCCACTCGCGGCGTTCCATGCCATCGAAATCGGTGTTGTCGATGCCGCCGGCCTCTTCGCCGCCTTCGAAGCCCTGGTCCTCGCGATCGCCCGTGCTGTCGGCGGGCGCATCGGCCGGGAGTTCGATGTTCGGCGTGCGCTCCGCCGCGGTCTCGGCGGCCGTGGCCTCTTCTTCGGTTTCGAGGAACGGGTTCTGGTCGAGCATCTGCTCGACCTCCTGCTGCAGCTCCAGCGTCGACAGCTGCAGCAACCGGATCGACTGTTGCAGCTGCGGCGTCAGCGCCAGATGCTGCGACAGGCGGACTTGGAGCGAGGCCTTCATGTCGGAACTGCGCGCTGCCCGCTACATGCGGAAATGCTCGCCCAGGTAGACGCGGCGCACGTCGGCGTTCTCGACGATCTGCTGCGGTGTGCCTTCGGCCAGCACGCGGCCTTCGCTGATGATGTAGGCGCGGTCGCAGATGCCCAGCATCTCGCGCACGTTGTGGTCGGTGATCAACACACCGATGCCGCGGCCTTTGAGAAAGCCGATGATGCGCTGGATCTCGATCACCGCAATCGGATCGACGCCGGCGAACGGCTCGTCGAGCAGGATGAAACGCGGCTGCGTCGCCAGTGCGCGTGCGATCTCGACGCGCCGGCGCTCGCCGCCCGACAGCGCCGGCGCCGGCGAATCACGCAGCTTCTCGATGCTCAGGTCGCGCAGCAACTGCTCGAGCCTGCGTTCGATTTCGGCGCTGCGCAGCGCGCGGCCGTCGGGGTCGAGCTGCAACTCGAGCACGGCACGGATGTTCTCTTGCACCGTGAGCTTGCGAAAGATCGACGCTTCTTGCGGCAGATACGACAGGCCCAGCCGCGCGCGCTGGTGGATCGGCTTGCCATGCACCGGGCGGCCGTCGATGCGGATCTCGCCGGCGTCGGCGCGCACCAGGCCCACGACCATGTAGAAGGTGGTGGTCTTGCCCGCGCCATTGGGCCCGAGCAAGCCAACCACCTCGCCGCCGCCGACCGCCAGGTGCACCTCGCTCACTACCTGGCGCGAGCCGTAGGTCTTTTGCAGGCCGGTGACTTCGAGACGGCTCGCACGGGCTGCAGCGTGTCGATTCGCCCCTTCGGCGGCCACGGCGCCCGGTTTCGTCGCAGACACCTCGGCGGGCCGCGTCACCGTCGCGGCGTCGTCCATTGGCGCGTTCAACGTCGTTCCCCCAGCGAGGTGCTGGATTGCAGCGGCGTGGCCGCTGCGGAGCTGCTGGCCGCCGACGCCGGTTCGGCGCGCGGGCTCAGCACCGCGCGCACGCGGCCGCCCGGGTTGTTGGGTGTGGCGGCGCCGCCCTGCACGCTGAACAGCTCGGCCGCGTTGTCCCACACGATCACGGCGCCTTGAATGTCCTCTGCGGCCACGCTGCCGCGCATGCGTCGCACCTGGGCGTTGCCGATGAAGCGCAAGGTGTCGGTGCGCGCGTCGTACTCGATGCGTTCGGCGGCGCCTTCGAGCTCTTCCTCGCCACCGTCGCGCCGCTGTCGGTAGGCCGCGGGCCGCCCCGGGACGCCCAGCGCGGTGGCGGTGCGGTAGCCGTCTGACAATTCACGCAGCTCCACCCGATCGGCCCGGATCAGCAGCGTGCCCTGGGCGATCACCACGTTGCCACTGCACACGCTCACCTGGCGCACCAGGTCTACCGTGCAGGGCTTGTCGGATTCCATCGTCAGCGGCTTGCTGCGGTCGGAGCGTTCGGCTTGGGCCGGCAGCGTCACCACCAGCGCCGCGAGGCCCGCCAGCAAGGCCATGTAGGGTCTGCCACCGAGAGCGCTGAACGGCGGCGCAGAGGGACGATCAACTCGGGCGGGCATGTCTCGGCACAGAACTTGCAGGCCATTCTAGCCCCGCAGTCACCGAAACACGCGCGCCGCAATGCGGCGGAATGCGCGAAGTCTGAAGCGCCGCTCCCGGCGGTCAGCCTTGACGCGCGCGCTGGATCAGCTGATCGGTGACACGCAGCGCCTGCTCGGCGCCACCGGCCAGCGATGGCGAGGTGAAGAATCGGCCGTGGATGCCCAGAGTGGGCACGCCGTCGATGCGATAGGCCTCGGCCAGTTGGCGTGCCTGCTTGAATTTGCTGGCCACCGTGAAGCTCTTGTAGACCTCGCCGAACTTCGTGCCATCGATCCCATTGGCCGTCATGAAGGCCAGGATCTCGCTGTCCTTTTCGAGGTGTTGCCGCTGCACGTGGATGGCAGCGAACACCTTGCGGTGCATCTGCTCGACCAGGCCCATGGCCTCGAGCGCATAGAAGATCTTCGCGTAGGGCTCTTGCGGCGCCGAGAACGCCACCGGCACGCGGCGGAACAACACGTCGGCGGGCAGCTTGCGCGACCAGGCGTCGAGCACCGGTTCGAAGGCGTTGCAGTGTGGACACCAATAGCCGAAGAACTCGACCACCTCGACCTTGCCGGTTGCGGGCATCGCCAGCGGTTGCGCCAGTCGCGCGTAGTCGCGGCCTTCGACCGGAGCGCCCTGGGCCCACGAGGCCAGCGGCATGCAGGCCGCGACCGCGGCTGCAGCACCGGTGATGTTGAATCGGCGGCGGTTCATGGCAAATCCTTTCTTGGACGGATGGCGTGCATGCGGGCCACGGCGCAGGGTCAGCGCTCGACCCGAACGAGAGCGGCAGTCTCGCCGCCCGATTGCAATTTGGCCTGTGCCGATTCGGCTTCGTCGCGCATTTGGTAGGGCCCCAGGCGCACCCGATACATCATGCGGCCCGACTGCTCGCGTTCGGTCACCTTGGCCGTGTAACCCAGCATCGCCAGCTTGGCGCGCTGTTGTTCGGCGTCATCGGATTTGCTGAAGGCCCCAACCTGCACGAAGTAGACAAACGGATCGACCCCCGGTTTGACTGACCGCGGAGCGGTCGCGATGGGCGGCGGCTCCTGGCCCGAGAGAATCGCTGCCGGGTCGCGCGCCGGCTTGGCAGGTTCGGCCACGGCCGAGGCTTTGGGCGGCGGGGTCGAGGCCGCAGCGGGCACCCCGGGCGCCGATGCCGGCCGCGCCCCGGGTTTGCCGGCCAGCGGCGCGTTGGGGTCCCAACTCTTGTTGCGTTCGGCCTCGGCGGCGTCTTGCTCCGGCGTGCGCTGCGGCACCTTGTTGACAAAAGGCACCGGAGCCTTGGTCACATACAAGGCCACGGCCAACGCCAATGCGAGGCCGAGCAGCAGCCCGACGATCAAGCCCATCACGAAGCCGCCACGCTGCGGTGCGGGGGCGGCCGGGCGCTTGCTCATTGCAACTCCTCTTGGGTGTCGCGGCTCATGCTGGCGGGCGCCGAGATTCCGAGCACCGCGAAGCCGTTGCGCAGCACCTGCCGCGTGGCGGCCAACAAAGCCATGCGCGCGCGTGCCAGGGCGCGGTCGTCGACCAGGAAACGTTCGGCCGCATAGTACGAGTGGAAGCTGGCCGCCACGTCGCGCAGGTAGAACGCGAGGTCGTGCGGCGCGAACTCATCGGCTGCGCGCGCCAGCACATCGGGAAACCGCGACAGCGTGCGCATCAGCGCAGCCTCGCTCGGCGCGCAGAGCAGCGCGAGCTCCGCGTCATCGGCGTCGTGGGCATCGGCCGCATGCTGGGACTGCCACAAGCCGAGCACCGAACAGATGCGCGCATGCGCATACTGCACGTAGAACACCGGATTCTCGTCGTTGCGCTTGAGCGCGAGGTCGACGTCGAACACGAATTCGGTATCGGCCTTGCGGCTGACCAGGAAGAAGCGCACCGCGTCGCAGCTGGTCCATTCGATCAGCTCGCGCAGGGTCACGTAGCCGCCGGCGCGTTTGCCGAGTTTGACCTCCTGCCCGCCCTTCATCACGGTGATCATCTTGTAGAGCACATAGTCGGGGTAACCGGCCGGGATGCCGACGCCGCTGGCCTGCAGACCAGCGCGCACGCGCGCCACCGTGCCATGGTGATCGCTGCCCTGCACGTTGATCACTTTGGAGTAGCCGCGTTCCCATTTGCTGACGTGGTACGCGACATCCGGCACGAAATAGGTATAGCTGCCGTCGGACTTGCGCATCACGCGGTCCTTGTCGTCGCCGTAGTCGGTCGAGCGCAGCCACAACGCGCCGTCGCGCTCGTATGTCTTGCCGGCGGCGACGAGTTGCGACACGGTGCGATCGACGCGGCCGTCACCGTACAGGCTCGACTCCAGATAGTAGGTATCAAAGCGCACGCCGAACGCGCGCAGGTCGAGATCCTGCTCGTGGCGCAGGTAGGCCACTGCGAAGCGCGTGATGCCGTCGCTGTCGTCGATGTCGCCGTTGGCGGTGACTTCGCGGTCGTCGGCGCGCACGGTCTTGCGAGCCAGGAAGTCGGCCGCAATGTCGGCCACGTATTCGCCGTTGTAGGCCGCTTCGGGCCAGTCGGCATCGCCCGGCTTGAGCCCGCGCAGGCGCGCTTGCACCGAGGCGCCCAAGGTGGCGATCTGCACGCCGGCGTCGTTGTAGTAGAACTCGCGCGTGACCGACCAGCCCTGCGTTTGCAGCAAGTTGCACACGCAGTCGCCCAACGCGGCATTGCGGCCATGACCCACGTGCAACGGGCCGGTGGGGTTGGCCGACACGAACTCGACCATCACCCGTGAGCCATGGGCCTTGCGCCGCCCGAAATCATCGGCCGCGGACAATACCTCGCGCACGATGCGTTGCCGAGCCCGCGCCGTCAGTCGCAGGTTGATGTAGCCGGGGCCGGCGATCTCGAGCGCCTCGACCCAGCGCTGCACGGCGGTGTCGCGCCGCAGGGCTTCGATCAGCGCCGTCGCGATCTCGCGCGGCGCGCGGCGCAGCGTCTTGGCCAGGCCCATCGCCGCGGTGACCGCGAGGTCGCCGTGCTCGGCGTGTTTCGGTGATTCGAAGGCGGCCAACGCGGCGGCCTGCGGAGCCAGTTGCGACAGCGCATTGCGCAGTGCGTGCAGCAACTCCTCCTTGGCTTGGATCATCGGGCGATTCTACGGGCGGCCTCCCGTCGCCTCGTCGCGGCGCACCACGCGGATGGCTGGCAAATGCCGCAGGCCAGCCTGCGCGCACACGCCGTTTCGAGTGGACAATGGTCCGAGCCGCATCCCTTCGATGCCCTGATCCACGATGGCCACCTCTGCATCACGCGCCGCGAGCAAGCGCGGCGCGCCAGCTCCATTGCCCGAGCGCATCGGGCGTTATGTGGTGCGCTCGCGCCTGGGTGAGGGTGCCACAAGCGAGGTGTTTCTCGCGCGCGACGACTTCCACGACCGCCTGGTGGCGATCAAGCGGGTGCGACGCGCGACGTTGGCCAACCCGATCGATGCGCACTACAGCTCTCGCTTCTTCGCCGCCGAAGCGGCCTTGGTGGGGCGCCTGAAGCACCCCAACGTCGTGCAGCTGTTCGACGCCGTGGACGATCCGCACGAGCCTTATCTGGTGCTGGAGTACGTGCCGGGCGGCACCTTGCGCGAACACTGCCGGCCCGACGCACTGCTGTCGCTCGAACAGATCGTCGAAGTCGGCTTCAAGTGCGCGATGGCGCTGGGCTATGTGTATCGCCAAGGCCTGATCCACCGCGACGTCAAGCCGGCCAACCTGCTGGCCACCGTGGAGCGCGGGCGCGTGCTCGAGGTGAAGATCACCGACTTCGGCAGCGCGCTCAATCTCGATGCGCAGCGCACGCAGGTGTTTCGCGTCGGTTCGCTGACCTACATGTCACCCGAGCAACTGGACGGCGCCGACCTCGACGCGCGTGCCGACCAGTATTCGTTGGCCGCCGTGCTGTATCACTTGATCGCGGGCCGTGCGCCGTTCGAGGCTGCGCACCAGGCGGCCTTGATGCACCAGATCTGCAACGCCGAGCCGGCGCCGTTGGCCAGCCTGCGCGACGGCGTGCCCGAGGCGCTCGATGCGATCGTGCGCAAGGCATTGGCCAAATCGCGCGAACAGCGGTATGCCGACTGGGACGAGTTCGCGCAGGCGCTTTCGGCGTTGGTGGCGCGCCGCGAGGTGCCGCGCGGAGCGCTGCGCGAGGTGCTCGATTCCGAGCGCTTCATCCTGCTGCGCTCGCTCGACTTCTTCAGCGGCTTCGGCGACGTCGAACTGTGGGAAGTCGTGCACCGCGCGCAGTGGCAGCGCCACGCCTATGGCGCAGCGCTGTTCCGCAAAGGGCAGCTCGGCGGCAGCTTCCACATCATCGCGGCGGGACGCGTCGACGTGTTCCGCGACGGCCGGCGCGTCGCCGAGCTGGCCCAGGGCACCTCGGTGGGCGAGATGGTCTACCTGGCTCCCAGCCCCGACCTGCGCGTGCACAGCGCCGACGTGATCGTGTCGGAGAGCGCCACCACCGTCTCGTTCACGCCCGAGACGATGGACCGCTTCAGCGTCGCGACGCGCCACTTGTTCGATGCCGCGTTCATCGGGGTGTTGGTGCGGCGTCTGCACGCCGCGCACGAAGCGCTGCACCACCCACGGCGCATCCTGTAACGTCGTTTGGCCGCCGGCGTGTATGCCGGCAGGCAGCGGTCTGCGTTGAGATCCTTGCCGCGGCCAGGGGCGCTGTTGTCCAATCGCCAGCGGCGCTAACGCCCAACCCATCGAGGAAAGAGAGTTCAAACCATGAAAAGACTGATGACCCTGCTCGCGCTGTCGCTGGCCGCCGCTTCGTTGACTGCACAGGCTGCCGACGAGAAGAAGCCCACTGCCCAGCAAGAGAAGATGAGCCAGTGCAACAAGGACGCTGCCGACAAGAAGGGCGACGAGCGCAAGGCCTTCATGAAGACCTGTCTGTCGGCCAAGAAGCAGACCCAGCAGGAAAAGATGAAGTCCTGCAACAAGGAGGCCGGCGACAAGAAGGGCGACGAGCGCAAGAAGTTCATGAGCGACTGCCTCAAGGGTTGAGGTTCGCGGCCAGACCGCGAGTGTGGGGGCGAGCCCGGCCGGGTCACCTGGCCGGGCCGTTGAAGTCGATTGGCCAGCGGCCGTCGGTACGCAGCCGCTGGGCTTCAGCGCACTCCGACGCCGCGCGCCAGGCACACCGCGAGCAACGGCACCACCACCAACAGGTGCGACGCCGCCATCAAACGGCGGCGCACGGCCGCCACGTCGGCGGCAGCCGGCAGCGCACCGCCGGCGCCATGCGCGCGCTGCCAGGCCTGGATGCGTCGTGACGCACTCACGCCACCGGCCACCATCAGCAGCCAGAGGCCGAACTTGCCCCACAGCAGCGGCTGGCCGAGATACCAGGCCAAGCCCTTGGCGCCCCACAGTACCCGCGCGGCGCCGGTGACGAGGACCGCCATCGCGCCCAACGCTGCCAGCCGATCCACGAGGGCCAAGCGTGCGAGTGCGGCCGTGTTGAGCCAGTCGGCGCGGGCCAGCGCGGTGCTGCTGGCGATGAAGACCACCCACCCCAGGATCGCGATCAGATGGGCGTAAGCCAGCGCTGCTTCGAGCATGTGCGCGTCGTCAGGCGGCCAGCGGCTGACGCGCGGCAGCGCTGCCCGCGCGGCTGCCACGACCCCAGTAATCCGCGTCGCCATACGCCTGCTTGACGAAGTCGATCCACAGCCGCACGCGCAGCGGCAGGTGTTTGCGCTGCGGAAACACCGCGTAGATGCCATTGGGCGGTGCGGCGAAATCCTCGAGCACGGCCAGCAGCCGGCCGTCATTGACCTCGTCTTGCACCTCCCACGTGCTGCGCCAAGCGATGCCCAGGCCCTGCGCGCACCAGTCGTGCAGCACTTGGCCGTCGCTGCAGTCCAGCGTGCCGGCCGGCCGCACGTGCACCACCTTGCCTTCGACCGTGAAGGCCCAGCCTCGCGGCTGACTGGCATCGGACGACAGCAACAGGCAGCGGTGTCTCGCCAGCTCCGACGGCTGTTTGGGGATGCCGTGGCGCTTGAGGTATTCGGCGGTGGCCACGCACATGCGGCGGTTATCGGCCAGCCGCACGCTGACCAGGCTCGAGTCGGGCAAGTCGCCCACGCGCACCGCGCAATCGAAGCCCTCGTTGACGATGTCGACCACGCGGTCCGACAGATTCAGCGAGACGCTGACGTCCGGATGCAGGCCGAGGAATCGCGGCACCAGCGGTGCCACATGCCGGCGCCCGAAACCGGCCGGCGCCGTGATGCGCAAGTGACCACTGGCTTTGACGCCACCCTCGGTGACGCTGGCCTCGGCAGTCGCCAACTCCACCAGGATGCGCTGGCAATCTTCGAGGAACGCGCTGCCTTCGTGGGTCAGCGTGATGCGCCGCGTGGTGCGCAGCAGCAGCTTGACGCCCAGCCGCTCTTCCAGGGCATCGATGCGCCGCCCGATCACTGCGGGCGCGACACCCTCGGCGTTGGCGGCCGCGGTCAGGCTGCCTTTGGTCGCCACCGCCACGAACGATTCGATTTGCTTTAGTCGATCCATCGGCCGAGATTAGCGATGTGTTGGTCATAGATCAAATGACATCGCCTTGCGATGGATTTCGGTGTGGCCGCCGCGCTGAATCGCCAAGCGGACGCAATGACCGGCGAGGATTCGGTCATTCAAGCGCCAAAGTCATCAATCCCGCGCGCCAGCGGCAGCCAATCGTGCCCTCGCGGGCGCATAGAGTGTGCAGCTGATGACACCGCTTTCACTCACTTCCTCCTTGCCGCGCGCCGTGCTGTTCGACGTCTATGGCACGTTGTTCGACGTCTACAGCGTGAGTCAGCGCCTGGACGAACTGTTCACCGGCCAGGGGGAGCGCGTCGCGGCGTTGTGGCGCGACAAGCAGATCGAGTACACGCGGCTGTGCTCGATGAGCCGCCGCTACCGGCCGTTCGGCGAACTCACCCGCAACGCACTACGCCATGCCTGCGCGCGCCTCGGGCTGACGTTGACCGCAGTCGCCGAACGCCGGTTGATGGACGAGTACCTGCGGCTCGCACCCTTTGCCGAAAACGCGGAGGTGTTGGGCGAGCTCAAGTCGCGCGGCGTGCGCGCGGGCGTGCTGTCCAACGGCGAGCCGGCGATGCTGCAGGCAGTGATCGCGCACGCCGGCTTCGACACCCTGCTCGATCCGGTGCTCAGCGCGCACACGGTGCAACGCTTCAAGACCGACGAGGCGGTCTATGCGCTGGGCCCGCAGGCGCTCGATCTGCCGGCGCGCGACATTCTGTTCGTCTCCAGCAATGGCTGGGATGCCATCGGCGCCACCTGGTACGGCTACACCACGCTGTGGATCAACCGCGCGCAGCTGCCTTTGGACGCGCTCGACACCGAACCCACGTACGTCGGCACCACTTTGCGCGACGTGCTCACCGTCCTTTGACCCGAACTGCGCTCGCCCCCATGACAGCCCGCACCTCCGTTCACGGCCTGCAAGTTGCCACGCCGCTGTTTGATTTCATCGAGACGCAGGTGCTGCCCGGCACCGGCGTCGATGCGGCGGCCTTCTGGAAAGGCTTTGACGCGATCGTGCGCGAGCTGGCGCCGAAGAACGCGGCGCTGCTGGCCGAACGCGAGCGTCTGCAGTCCGAGATGGATGCCTGGCACCGCGCCCACCCAGGGCCGGTTCGCGATCCGCGCGCCTACCGCGCGTTTCTGCAAAGGATCGGCTACCTGCTGCCGGTGCCGCAGCGCGTCCGCATCACGACCCAGAACGTCGACGATGAACTGGCACGCCAGGCCGGGCCGCAACTGGTGGTGCCGGTGACCAACGCGCGCTACGCGCTCAACGCGGCCAACGCACGGTGGGGTTCGCTGTACGACGCGCTGTACGGCACCGACGCGTTGCCCGAAGACGGCGGCGCGGCGCGCGGGCCGGGGTACAACGCGGTGCGCGGCGCCAAGGTGATCGAGTACTGCCGCCACGTGCTCGATCGCACGACGCCGCTGAAGCACGGCTCGCACCTCGATGCCACCGCCTATCGCGTCGAGGGCGGGCAGTTGACCGTCGGCTTGAAGGGCGGCATCACCACCAGGCTGGCCAAGCCGGCGCAGTTCCTCGGCCACCAGGGCGACGCGGCGGCGCCAGCGGGCGTGCTGCTGGTGCATCACGGCCTGCACCTGGACATCCGCATCGACAGACAGCATCCGATCGGCCGCGACGACCCGGCCGGCGTCAGCGACCTGGTGATCGAGTCGGCGGTGTCGACCATCCTCGACCTCGAAGACTCGGTGGCGGTGGTCGATGCCGAAGACAAGGTGCAGGCCTACGGCAACTGGCTCGGCATCCTCAAGGGCACGTTGACCGAGGAGATGTCCAAGGGGGGCAAGCGCTTCGTGCGCCGCCTCAATCCCGATCGGGTATACACCGCGCCCGGCGGCGGCGAGGTGCGACTGCATGGCCGCTCGCTGCTGTTCGTGCGCAACGTCGGCCACCTGATGACCAATCCCGCGGTGCTATACGGCCAGAGGCACGAGATTCCCGAGGGCATCCTCGATGCCGTGGTCACCACCGCGATCGCGCTGCATGATCTGAAGGGCGGCGCCAGCCACGGCATCCGCAACAGCCGAACGGGATCGATCTACATCGTCAAGCCCAAGATGCACGGGCCGGCCGAGGTGGCGTTCGCCAGCGAGTTGTTCGCGCGTGTCGAACAGCTGCTGGGGCTGCCTGACAGCACCGTCAAGCTCGGCATCATGGACGAAGAGCGCCGCACCAGCGTCAACCTGAAGGCGTGCATCGCTGCAGCATCCAGCCGGGTCGCATTCATCAACACCGGCTTTCTCGACCGCACCGGCGACGAGATCCACACGGCGATGCTGGCCGGCCCGATGATCCGCAAGGGCGACATGAGATCCAGCGCCTGGATCCAGGCCTACGAGCGCCTCAACGTGCTGACCGGTCTGCAATGCGGGCTGCGCGGCAAGGCGCAGATCGGCAAGGGCATGTGGGCCATGCCCGACCTGATGGGCGCGATGCTCAAGCAAAAGATCGCGCACCCGCAGGCCGGCGCCAACACCGCGTGGGTGCCCAGCCCCACCGCGGCGACGCTGCACGCGCTGCACTACCACCAGGTCGACGTGTTCGCGGTCATGAAGGCGCTCGAGAAGATCGACGCCGACGCCCAGTACGACGAGCTGATGGACGACCTGCTCACCGTGCCGGTGGCCGCCAAGCCCGATTGGAGCTATGCCGAACGGCAGCAGGAGATCGACAACAACGCGCAGGGCATCCTGGGCTACGTGGTGCGCTGGATCGACCAGGGCGTCGGCTGCTCGAAGGTGCCCGACATCCACAACGTCGGCCTGATGGAAGACCGCGCCACGCTGCGCATCTCGAGCCAGCACATCGCCAACTGGCTGCATCACGGCATCGTCAGCGAGGCACAGGTGCGTGCCACCTTCGAGCGCATGGCCGCGGTGGTCGACCGCCAGAACGCCGGCGATCCCCTGTATCAGTCGATGGCCGGGCGTGCCGATTCGAGCGCGGCCTACCGCGCCGCGCTCGATTTGGTGTTCAAGGGCGAGCAGCAGCCGAGCGGCTACACCGAGCCGCTGCTGCACGCGTGGCGACAGCGGGTGAAGGCCGCCGCATTGGCAACGACCTGACGAGGAACCCGCGCGGCCTTCGCGGCGCGCGGCCCGTCGCACGTCTCGCGCTGCCTACAATCCGCACGCCACCCGGGCGTGGCATGACGCCCTGCAGCGATGGCCGACACCTCCCTTCCCGCTTCGTGCGACGTGCTCGTGGTCGGCGCCGGCCCTGCGGGCAGCGCTTGCGCGCAGCTGCTGGCGCGCGCCGGGGTCGACACCGTGCTGGTCGACGCGCAGGCCTTTCCGCGCGACAAGGTGTGCGGCGATGGCTTGATTCCCGATGCACACGCGGCCCTGCAGCGCTTGGGGGTGCACGAAGAGGTGATGGCGCAGGCGCAGCGTGTGCGCCACGTCGCCTGCATCGGGCCGCGCGGCGGCCGCGTCGACGTGCCGGGGCGGCTCGCGGTGTTGCCGCGCCGCCAGCTCGACGACATCGTGTGCCGCGCCGCGCAGCGTGCCGGCGCCGCGCTGCATGCACCGGCGCGCTTCGAGGCGCCGTTGCTGGCCGACGATCGTGTCATCGGCGCACGCCTGCGAGTCGGCGCGGCGATGCATGAGCTGCGCGCGTCGCAAGTGGTGTTGGCCACCGGCGCCGTGCCTCAGGCACTGATTGCGGCCGGCATGTGCCAGCGCCGCACGCCCAGCGCCGTGGCGCTGCGCGGCTACGTGCACAACCCGGCGATGGCCGATCGCATCACCGAGCTGGAGGTGGTGTGGCACAAGCGCATGAGCAAGGGCTACGGCTGGATCTTTCCGTGCCGCGACGGCGTCTTCAACGTGGGCGTCGGGCTGATCCACAGCCATGCCAAACTCGCCGACGGCCGGCAGACGATGCAAGACGTCAACCTGCGCGAGATGTTCGCCGCGTTCTGCGAGGTCTACGCGCCGGCGCGCGAGCTGATGCGAGGCGGCATCTTGCAAGGCGACCTCAAGGGCGCGCCGCTGCGCTGCTCGCTCGACGGCGCTACGCTGACGCGGCCGGGCATCATGGTCACTGGCGAGGCTGCCGGCAGCACCTATGCATTCAGCGGCGAGGGCATCGGCAAGGCGATGGAAACCGGCATGCTGGCCGCGCGCGCGCTGATCGACGCGCGCGCCGCCGCCCGCAACGGCGCGGCGCACGAGGGGCTGGCGTTCGACGCCGCGCACGCTCCCTACGAAGCGGCGATCGCCGCACTGAAGCCGCGCTTCGACTTGTACGAGCGCGCCAACCGCGTCAACGAGCACCCGTGGCTGGCCGACCTGCTGATCTGGCGCGCCAACCGCAGCGTGCGCATCTTGAGGCGCATGGAAGGCGTGCTCGAGGAAACCGGCAATCCGGGCAACCTGGTCAGTCTGCGCGGCATCGTGCGGCTGTTCCTGCCGATCCGATGAGGCCATCGCCGCAGCGGCCCAACGGCAGCGGCCTGGGGACGCGAGCGTTTAGCAGTGAGAGGTCATCGTGTGCCAGCTGCTCGGCATGAACGCCAACACGCCGACCGACGTGATGTTCTCATTCACGGGGTTGGCCACACGCGCCGCTGAACACAAAGACGGCTTCGGCATCGCGTTCTTCGAGGACCGCGGTGTGCGCCTGTTCGTCGACCACCACAGCGCGCGGGTGTCGCCGGTGGCCGAGCTGGTCAAGCACTACCCGATCAAGAGCGACAACGTCATCGCCCACATCCGCAAGGCCACGCAGGGGCGCGTGGCGCTGGAGAACACCCACCCGTTCATGCGCGAGCTGTGGGGCCGCTACTGGGTGCTCGCGCACAACGGAGACCTGAAGGGTTTTCAGCCGCGGCTGCACGGTGCATTTCGCCCGGTTGGCGACACCGACAGCGAACGTGCACTGTGCTGGCTGATGCAGGAGCTGGCCAAGGCGCATGCCGCGGTGCCGCCGATCGACGAGTTGACGCGCACGCTGGCCGAGCTGCTGCCGCGGCCGGCTGCGCACGGCGCGTTCAACCTGCTGCTGTGCAACGGTCAGGCGCTGTGGGCGCACGGCGCCACCCGGCTGCACTGGCTCGAGCGGCGCCATCCATTCTCGCGCGCGCGTCTGGCCGATGAAGACCTGAGCGTCGACTTCGCCACTCTGGCCGCGCCCACCGACCGCGTGGCCATCGTCGCCACCGAGCCGCTGACCGCCGACGAGCCGTGGCAGGCCATGGCAGCGGGCGAGCTGCGCGTGTTCGTGCACGGCGCACTCGTCTGAGGGGGACAGCGGGTTTGCACGAAGGCAAGCCACGGCAGACCGTGCCAGTCGCTCTGCGACACTTCGACGCGCCACCGTGACACCATTCTCAACGATGAGCGAACTGCCGGTTCCCCGCTTCGACACGTTCTACCGCCACGCCGAGCTGACGCGCCTGCTGCACGACTACGCCGACGCGCGGCCCGACCTGGTGCGCATCGAGTCGCTGGGCAAGAGCCACGAGGGGCGCGACATCTGGCTGGCCGTGGTGACCCAACGCGCCACCGGCATTCACACCGACAAGCCGGCTTTCTGGTGCGACGGCAACATCCACGCCGGCGAGTTGACCGCCAGCACCGCCTGCTTGTATTGGCTGCATCACCTGTTGCTGGGTTATGCCGACGCCGATCCCCGGGCCCGCGAGCTGCTCGACAGCCGCGTGGTCTACCTGTGTCCACGGCTGAACCCCGACGGGGCCGAGCTGGCGCTGGCCGACCGGCCGCGCTACATCCGCTCCTCGACCCGACCCTATCCGTTCGACGAGCCGGCGATCGACGGCCTGACGATAGAAGACGTCGACGGCGACGGCCGCGTGCTGTTCATGCGCATGGCCGATCCGCACGGTTCGTGGAAGAGCCACCCCGATGACGCGCGGCTGATGATCCCGCGCGAGCCCGGCGAGTTCGGTGGCCGCTACTGGCGCGTGATGCCCGAGGGCATGCTCAGCAATTTCGACGGCTTGCAGGTCAAGGTCAATCCCGATCGCGAAGGGCTCGATCTCAATCGCAACTTCCCGTCGTATTGGCGCCAGGAGTACGAACAGGTGGGCGCCGGACCCTACCCGACCAGCGAACCCGAGGTGCGCGCGATGGTCGATTTCATCGTCAAGCATCCCAACATCGGCGCCGGCGTCAGCTTTCACACTCACTCGGGCGTGATCCTGCGGCCGATGGGTACGCAGTCCGACGACGACATGACGCCCGAGGACCTGTGGATCTACAAACGGCTGTCGGCGCTCGGCGAACAGCTCACCGGTTACCCGGCGATCAGCATCTACGAGGAATTCCGGTATCACCCGAAGGAAGTGATCACCGGCACGCAGGACTGGTTGTACGAGCACATCGGTTCGTTGTTCTGGACGGTGGAGATCTGGGCGCCGAACAAGGAAGCCGGCATCACCGACTACGACTGGATCCACTGGTATCGCGAGCACCCGCCGGCTGATGACTTGAAGCTGCTGCGCTGGAGCGACGCGCATTGCAACGGCCAGGCGCACGTCGACTGGTACCCGTTTCAACATCCGCAGCTCGGCGCGGTCGAGCTCGGCGGTTGGGACCGGCTGAACTACTGGCGCAACCCGCCACCGCACCTGCGCGAGCGTGAGGCGGCGCGTTTTCCACCCTGGCTGACCCAGCTCGCGTTGAGCCTGCCCAAACTCGAGGTGCTGCGCACCGAGGTGCGCGCGCTCGGTGCGGACACCTGGCGCGTGCGTTTCGCGGTGGCCAATGCGGGCTACCTGCCGGCGTACGTCAGCGCGCGCGCACTCGAGCGCAAGACGGTGCGCGGCGTGGTGTTCGAAATCGTGCTGCCCGAGGGCTGCGAGCTGGTGGGCGGCAAGCCGCGCATCGTCGGGCCGCAGTTGGCCGGCCATGCGACCAAGAGTTCATTGCAGGCGTTCCTGCCCAACCGCGAGGTGACCGCCGACCGTGCGGTCGCCGAATGGGTGGTGCGCGCGCCGCGCGGCACGCGCCTGGGGTTGCGCGCGCGCGCCGATCGCGCCGGCGCCGTGCACACCGAGGTCGCGCTGGATTGACCCCCCGGAGTGGGCTGGCGGCCGCTTGCCCTGCAGGAGGCGAAAGGCCGGAGCCGGGTGGCCCGCTTGAGCCGGTTTGCGACGACTTGCAACGCCTGGTTCGCACAGGCGGCCGGGCGCGGGCGACAATGCCGCCCCGCCATGGCGGCAACGAGCCCACGATGAACCTCACGATCAACGGCCAGAACGTCGTCCTCGACGATGCGCAAATCGACCCGCGCATGCCGTTGCTGTGGGCGCTGCGCGACGTGCTGCAGCTGACCGGCACCAAATACGGCTGCGGCGTGGCCGCGTGCGGCGCCTGCACCGTGCAGGTCGATGGTGCAGCGGTGCGCTCGTGCCTGACTCCGTTGTCAGCGGTGCAAGGCAAAGCGATCCGCACGATCGAGGGCCTCGCGGGCCCCACCGGGCCCCACCCGCTGCAGCAGGCCTGGGTCGAGCACCAGGTGCCGCAGTGCGGCTATTGCCAAAGCGGCATGTTGATGGCGGCGGCGGCGCTGCTGGAGGCCAATCGCGAACCGAGCGACGCCGACATCGATGCCGCGATGACCAACCTGTGCCGCTGCGGCAGCTACCCGCGGGTGCGCACGGCCATCAAGGCCGCGGCCCGCCAACTCGCGCAGCGCCGGCGCGCCGCGCGGTCATGAGCGGAACATGAAACGGCGCAGCCTGCTGCTGTCGGGCACCGCGGTGGGCGGCGCGCTGCTCGTCGGCTGGAGCGTGATGCCGCCACGCAGCCGACTCGGGCCAGCGGCGCTGTGGCCGCCCACGCCAGGCGAGGTCGCGCTCAACGGCTGGATCAAGATCGCGAAAGACGGTTCGGTGGTGCTGGCGATGAACCGCAGCGAGATGGGGCAAGGCGTGCACACCGCGCTGGCCATGCTGGCGGCCGAAGAGCTCGACGTGCCGCTGGCGCGCGTGCGACTGCAGCAGGCCGGCCACGATGCCATCTTCGGCAGCGCCGAGAGCTTCGTCGGATTCCTGCCGTTCCATGCCGATGATCGCGAGCCGGGCCAAGAGTCGCTCGGCTTTCGCGCGGCGCGCTGGATGACGCTCAAACTCGCACGCGAGCTCGGCATCAACATCACCGGCGGCTCGGCCAGCGTGGCCGACGCGTGGGAGCCGCTGCGCCTGGCCGCCGCCACCGCGCGCGCACGGCTGCTCGGGGTGGCCTCGTTGCGCTGGAAGTTGCCGGTGGCGGAGCTCGAGGTGCGAGACGGCGTCGTGAGCCACGTTTCGGGCCCGCGCACGCACTACGGCGAGCTCGCCGAGCAGGCCGCGCTGTCGCCGCCGGGCGAGGTGACGCTGAAGTCGCGCCCGTCGTTCCGCGTGATCGGCCGCCCCGCTGCGCGGCTCGATCTCGCCGACAAGTGCGACGGCCGTGCCGTGTACGGTCTCGACGTGCGCCTGCCGGGCCTGGTGTACGCCAGCGTCGTGCATGCGCCGATGCTCGGCGGCTCGCCGGGCACGGTGGATGTGAACGCCGCGCTGCAGCGGCCCGGCGTCGAGCGCATCGTGCGGCTGCCGCCGCTGGGCGGCGCTGGCGCGGCGATCGCGGTCGTGGCCCGCAGCACCTGGCACGCGCGCGAGGGGGCCAACGCGCTGCAGGTCGATTGGCGTGCGCCGCCGACCGGGCCGCTCGATTCCAAGCGCATCGAGGCCTCGCTCGAGTCGGCCGCGCGTGATGCGGCCGATCGCCAGGGCGGCTTCGGTTTTCACAGCCGCGGCGACAGCAAGGCCGCGTTGGCCGGCGCCGCCAAACGGGTCGAGGCGCTGTATCGCGCCCCGTACCTCGCCCACGCGACGATGGAGCCGATGAACTGCACGGCGCGCGTGCACGAAGGCCGCGTCGACCTGTGGGCGCCGACGCAGGTGCCCGGGCTGGCGCGCGATGCCGCGGCGCGGGTGGCCGGCATCGCGCCCGATGCGGTGACCGTGCACGTCACCTACCTCGGCGGCGGTTTCGGCCGCCGGCTCGAGGTCGACTTCGTCGCGCAGGCCGTGCGTGTGGCCCAAGAGACCGCTGGCCGACCGGTGCAGCTGTCGTGGTCGCGCGAAGAGGATTTCACGCACGACTTCTATCGCCCTGCCGGTGCGGCGCTGTTGCGCGCGGGGTTCGATGCCAGCGGGCGCCTCACGGCATGGGAGTCCCACAGCGCCGGCGACGCACTCGAGCCGCGCTGGATCGAGCGTGCGCTGCCGGCGCTCGCCGGACCGGTCGACGCACCGGACAAGACCACGGTCGAGGGTCTGTACGACCTGCCCTATGCGATCGACCATCAGCGCATCGCGCATGTGGCCACCAAGAGCGGCGTGCCGATCGGCAACTGGCGCTCGGTGGGCCATTCGCACAACGCGTTCTTCGCCGAGGCCTTCATCGACGAGCTGGCGCACGCGGCGGGCACCGACCCGTTGAAGTTCCGGCTCGATCTGCTGGCCGCCAAACCGCGCCACGCGGCGGTGCTCGCGCTGGCAGCGCAAAAGGCCGGCTGGGGCGAGCCGCTGCCTGCGGGCCGCGCGCGCGGCCTGGCGCTGCACGAGAGCTTCGGCACCATCGTCGCGCAGGTGATCGAGGTGTCGCTCGCCGGCAAACAGCCGCGCGTGCATCGCGTGGTGTGTGCGCTCGATTGCGGTGTTGTGGTGCACCCGCAGGGCGTGGCGCAGCAGGTCGAGTCGTCGGTGGTGTTCGGTCTGAGCGCCGCGCTGTTCGGGCGCATCGACATCGACGGCGGTGTGGTCAAGCAGAAGAACTTCCCCGACCACCCGTTGTTGACGCTGGCGCAGACGCCGGTGATCGAGACCCACACGGTGCTCAGCAACCTGCCGCCCACCGGCATGGGCGAGCCGGCCTTGCCGCCGGTGGCACCGGCACTGGCCAACGCGTTGTTCGTGCTGACCGGTCGCCGCTTGCGCGAGTTGCCGTTGGCGCCGCTGCTGGCCTGAGCGGACAACTTGCGCCGGAGGGCGCTCTGCGCGCCTACACTGCCTGCAGGGCGGGATCGGTGGCAGGCACTTGATGATTCGCGTGGTGATGTTCGACCTCGGGGACACGTTGCTGGATGCCCAGGGGCGACCCTTGCCGAACGTCTTGCCGGCGCTGCAGGCCATCATGTCGATGCGTTCGGCCAGCGGCAAACCGTTGGCAAGCTGTCTGGTCAGCGACTTCACGATGACGCCCGGGCCGCCGACGCCGCAAAAGGTCAAGCCGCTGTTCGACCAGTACTTGGCGCGGCTGGCGGCCAGCGGGCTGCGCCCGCTGTTCGAACCGGTGTCCCGGCGCGTTACCTTGTCCACCCACGCCGGCGCGGCCAAGCCCGCCCGGGCCGTGTTCGAGATGGCGTTGCATCGTCTGCGATCGAACGCCGCGCTGGACGAGTGCCTGCTGATCACCGAAGACGCCGCGCATGTCGCGGCGGTGCGCCACACGCTGGGCATGCAGGCGCTTCGCTTCAAGGGGGTGGGCCCGGCCGCGTGCGACTTCGACGACTGGTCGGCCGCGCCCGCGCTGGTCGCTCACCGCATCGATCCGAACAACGAGGCCAACCTGACGATTGCCGCCACGGCCCAGCTGGCCGCCCGCGGGGTCGACGTGCAAACGCTGGCGCCGGCGGCGCCTGGTCAGTGGCGCGTCAGTGCGCAGCGTTGGCATCCCGTGCAGGTGCCGGGGCACGACGATCTCGGCACGCTGCACGTGGCGATCCCGGTCGAGCTCGCGCTGCATCGCCGGCCGGATGGAGCCCTGCAGGTCGAGCTGCCGGCGCCCGACCCCGAACACCTGCGCGAAGCGGCGTCGTTTGCTGCCAGCCTGGCGGCGCACGGGCAGATCGGCGGCGGCGGCACGGGCCGGACCACCCACACGATCGAGACCGACGCCGCGGGGCGGCGCCGGCTCGTGCGCAAGCGTTTCAGCGCCGTGTAGCCGCAGCTACGCCAGACGCAGCGGGTGGCAGGCACAGGCAAAGCGCACGCGCGTCAACACCTTCTTGCCGGCCACCGACTTCACGACGTGGGTGCTGTGCTTCGGGTATTGGCCGACCGCAGCGCCCGGCAACTGCAGGCGGTTGTGCACCAGCAGCGACTCGACGAAGGCGTGCACCTCGCTGTCGGTGTTCAGCGCGTTGGGCATCGCGCCGATCACCGCGGCCCGCCCGCCCGATGCACCGACCGTCACGGCCTCTTGCGCCATGGCGACCACGCCCTTGAGCCTGGGATGCAGCGGGCCCAGCGGCACGGCTCGCGTTTGCACCGCGCTCACCGCGGACGCGCCGAACAACGGCGCCGCCTGCACCGTGACCTTGGTGCCGCGCGGACTGCCGAGCCGGCGCGCGAGGTCCTTGCGCGAGGCGGCGTCGAGCGCGTTGCCCTTCGGTGCCGCGCCGGCCAGCAGGGCGGTCGGCGCCAGCATCGCGTTGGACCCCAGCAAGATGTTGTGTCGCTTGAACGCATCCCCGATGCGCTGGCCGTTGGCGCCGCCATGCAACAACTGGTCGGCCAGGGTCATCGCGCGACCCATCGATTGCAGAAAGCGCGGCGTCACGACCGCGCGCTGCGCGCCGGCGATCAGGATCTTGCCGGCCAGTCGCGCGGCGGCCAGCAGCGCAGCCGGAGTCTTCTGCGTGCCGGCGTTGAACAGGTTGGCCAGCAGGTCCCAGAAGCAACCGGTGAACACCATGCCGAAACTGTGCACCTCGTTGATCAGCGCGCCCGGGCCGCCATTGCTGGGCAGCGTGCTCGGGATTTGGTATTGCAGCTTGTTGAAGGCACGGCGCGGAACCGAGGCGTTGTGGCCCGGAATGGCCAGCCCGATGGCGTGTGACAACTGCTCGGCGGTGCCCTCGACGAAGTTGCGCTTGCGCAGGTCCGGTGCCACGCTCAACAGTGCTTGGCGGGTGGCGGAATCCTCCAGCGCGGTGAGGATCGCCATGCAGTCGCCGAACGCCTCGTGCAAAGCCCCGACCTCGAGGAAGTTGACCGAGAAGAAGTCGGGCCGCAGCGAGTCGAGCAGGCCGTGGCCGACTTCGTGCGCGACGACGTCGGTGCTGGCGCCCGAGAAGAACGTCTGCTTGCCGACCTGCTCGTGGAAGAACGAGAACGACGCACGATCGTAGAAGGCGTTGAGGTCGACGCCGGCATCCTGCAGCAGCGGCAGCTTCTTGCGGTTGCCCTGCCACGCCATGTGCTTGATCGACGCGGCCTCGAAGGCTTGCACGGCGAGGATGGCCGCCTCGCGCGCCTGCCAGAACAGGAACTGCGGCGTGCCCGGTGCGGCCAGGCCCTGAGGGCTGGTGTTGCTGTAGACGAACCCTGAGCGGGCCGCCGGCCTGGTTGGCGACGGGCTCGTGCTGCGCATCGGCGGTGCTGTCGGGCCTGCCTCTGGATCGTTGGGGATGAAGTGGATCGGCATGTGGGACTCCTGCCGCGTCGACCGCTGTGGCAGCACAGTCTGCGCCGCCGCGTCAGGCCTAACATCCCTAGATGTGGGGAAGCTTCACGCACCGCGGCATTGCGTTTCGCGGCGCGGCGATCAGGTGCGGCTTGCGCTGCGCGCGCAGCGCGCCGCGTTCAGCGCCACGCGCGTATCGGCCGCCACCTGCCGCGCCGCCGCCGCGAACTCGTTGCCGCGGCTTGCGTACAACACGGCGCGCGAGCTGCTGACGATGATCGGCGCGGTGGTGCGGCCTTCGATGGCGCGCCAGCCGGCGTGAACGATGGCCTGGGCGTCGCCGCCTTGGGCACCCACCCCGGGGATCAGCAGCGGCAAGGTCGGTGCGAGTTCGCGCACGCGGGCCACCTCGGCCGGAAAAGTGGCGCCGACCACCAGTCCCAACTGACCGTTGTGGTTCCACTCGCCTTGCGCGAGCTGCGCGATGTGCTCGTACAGTGTCAGGCCGGAGCTCAGGCGCTGCGCCTGCAGGTCGGCGCCGCCGAGGTTGGACGTGCGGCACAGCAGGATCAAGCCCTTGCCGTCGTATTTCATGTAGGGCTCGATCGAGTCGTAGCCCAGGAACG
>Ga0326726_10000119_pt1 | contig 73592 bp, 63 predicted proteins | sample MHFenrmetagenome_2_FD_207603 | JGI IMG/M metagenome (GOLD analysis project Ga0326726, IMG submission 207603) | Lab enriched peat soil microbial communities from Michigan Hollow, Ithaca, NY, United States - MHF15MN | ecosystem: Environmental > Terrestrial > Soil > Wetlands > Peat | place: USA... | reverse complement strand
TTTTGTGTAACAGAAAAATCGCTTATTTTTGCAGCGCATTTGATTATTTTTTGGTGCGGTAGTTCAGTTGGTTAGAATATCGGCCTGTCACGCCGAGGGTCGCGGGTTCGAGCCCCGTCCGCACCGCCCGAAAATAGAGTTAAGCCCCTGATTTTAAGGGGCTTTCCGCTTTTATATAGGGCTATTTGCTCAGCCGTTGCTCAGCATTCTGGAAAACTGTTTCTTAATGGCATTACTTCAAATCCCCAATAAAAAAATGGGATGCGTTCGATTTGCACCCCACTTTTTAATGGATTAAAAAGGAAAAACAACTCAATTATAAAGATAATCTATTGTACCGTATTTCACATAAAGCCATTTAAAAACAATAAGAGCAAGTTATTTATTGCCGGACACATAACCTCTTTCTATCGTTCTTTTCATTTTCGCAATTTCCCAATTAGGACAATTTACCAAGAAGGTTAAATATTTGCCCTTTTCAAAAGGATTCATTTTCATCGCTATGTCCAGACTATACGAAGTATTAAGTATTAAATCAGAATATGAAAGCTTGAAATAATAGAATATCGGATTTTCAATTGAAGTTGAATCAGGATCAAAGTCCATTGGCAATGAATATATAAGTACCTTTTGGTTAGTGAAAACATCAGACCTGCTTACAGGAAGTGTTCCAATGATTGATACTGTATCCCTGTACATAGAATAAGCCTTACCATATAGATTTGTTACTGGTCTTTTCCCCTCACTAATAAATTTAAAATCTATGAAATGATTATTCCCACGTGATTTATTGTTAGTTATTTCTGCTGAAACAAGTGACAATATAGGTCGGTCAGATTCAAAGATTTTTTTATTTAAACTATCATTTGTTTTGCCTAATAACGATACCTTCTTATCTGTAAGATACAATTGTCTTTCAATAGAACCAGATTTACTTTCTATTGAACTTGATTTGTCCCCAATCAAATCAATTACTCTTATTAGCTTACTTATAGAATCCTTTAGATTGCCTATCGTATCAGAACTGTAAAACGCTATCCTTTTCACGGAATCAAGATTGTCTGTTAAATTATTGATTTTGTTAATGGAGATGTCTTCTCTTTTCGAATTTTGAAATTCTTTAATTACTTGAAAAACAATTGCAGATAGTATTGCTATATAAAAGATAATTCCATTTCTGGTTAACTTTTTATGCCATTTCGTGTCTTCATTCTTTTTTAACTTGGTTGTCGAAAGAATTGTTATAGCGATTGCGATGGCAATGAGAAATATATTTATTAACATAATATTAATAATATAATGGATATTATTATTACTAATTTATTTCGAACTTTTATACAGCAGAAAAGTCGCTTTGATATTCTTTTGGCGTTTCTGTTACAGGCAAAGCTACTGGAATAGAAAATTTTACGGAGGTTACACTACTGTTGTTTTTATCATTAGAATTTGCAATGCCACCTGAAAACAATCCTGTAATAACTCCAAGCCCTGCTTTTGCACCTTCAGTTTCTGAAATAGTCAGTCCAACATTTATTTCAATTTCTTGAACGTAACGCCAACCATCTTTTCTAAGATATTTGTCTCCTTTGTTCCCAACTCCAAGACCAGAAGGATTTATTATAACACCCGTGTCTTTTGTTTCTTTCTGGGCTTCCATTACCCCTAACGTAATTTCTGTTAAGGTTGTTTTGATAAAGTCTCTTAGTTCCATTGTCTGATTATTATTTTCTTAATAATTAAAACTTTACACCTTTTAAAACAAAAACCGTGACAAAGAAATGAAATATGTCATCCTGTTATAGAGTATATTATTTAGGGTTTATGATTTTATTAATTGACTTTGCATATTTTAAAAGGTCCTGAATAGTTTGAGGTCCGTTCTTATCATCTTCTAATTGTGTTTCTTTAATTAACATCTCAAAGGTATTAAACATCCTTTCCCAAGTAACATGATCATATCCGTAGGTATTTCCTTTTGCGTTATATAATTTGTTAAACATTATTTCTTTTCTGATAAAAAGAGAGCTTGATCCTATTATTGGATACTTCTTGAAAAGTACAGTATGAAATGAACTATTTACCAATTCATCAAATTGAGAAGCGATTGAGTCAAGTTCTTCAACATAATTATTATAAAAAAATGGGTCAGTCTTTATATTAAATTTGCCATTATTGAAATCAGTCCGTTGGTAGTTTAAAATGAAATATCTTAATATGAGACTGAGAAATGCAACTTTCCCTTTCTCAAGTTCATTTTTATCTCTGGTTGTTTCAATATTAATAGCTTTTCTTGCTAAGATTAATGAGTACACTGCAAATCCAATAGATAATACGGAGATTATTATTGCTATACATTCAGAGTTCATTTTCTAATGTTTTTATGTGTGTAATTGTTATTGATTACTATCATTTCCTACTCTTTGAATTGAGTTAAGAATATTCTCACATTAAATATATGTTTCATAACTCGTTTATATATAGTAAAAGCACTTTTAGTCTTTTCATTTATTGTAATCAAAGTTACGAATTTCTCAAAACCAGAGGATTCTATCTGATTTAGTCCAAAAGTTATTTTAACGGAATTTTTGATTTCTGACACTTTGGAAGGAATTAGTATATATTACCACCTGATAAAAACAAGTTCGGAATTCGGCTTTATTCAGGGCAAATTTGCCATATTTTTGACTTCTGTGAGCAACGGCTGAGCAAATATAAAAAGATAGGGAATAAATAACATTGACTGTCAGCCTTATAAGTTTCTCAAATGCGGTGCAGTCTGTACGTATATAAAGAAACGGAGCCTCTTTTCTGATAACTCCGCTTCCGCACCAAGGTTGAACGAAAAGGATTAATTTTTCTTTTGTAAAGATTCTTTATGAAGTTTTTTTAAGGCTTTAAGCCGTTTTTTTTCATTTTCTGATTTATGGAACTCGTTATAATTGACTAAATGATGATTTTCTACAATCCTATTCCGGTTAATTTCATCCCGAACAGTTTTAGGATCTGGGTCAATGCTTCGATAATCGTTTTTATGTTTCCTCACTTGTCAGAAATTCAATTAATTTTTCAGCATTTTCCACACTTAAAACGGTTGTGTTATTGTTGCAAGTCCAAGGAATTTTTTTATAAAACCGTTCCTTATCGCCTTCCTTAATGAAAATTTTCATAAAGAACTTTAATTCTGGTTTTACAAATAATTCTCTTATGTCATCCTTCAGGTTCGCCATTTATTTCATTTTTTATGTAATTGAGTAAATCTTCCTTTTCTCCGGGCGTTAATTTCTGTAAGCTGATAGGATCAGGCAATAACATCCGGAGCAATTCAATACGGATTTTAAATTTAAGCTCCGGCTTATCAATTAAATCAAAGTCCCTTTGCATTTCAGCGATCCCAATATTATCAGAAACAAAATCCCGAATCATTTTCCTGATCTGTTCATTGTTCTTTGTCCCGGATTTTGGACGTCCTTTCGGATTCCCGGATTTCCCTTTTTGGAACTTTGGCATTTCTGATAATATTAATTTCCGTCTGTTATATCAGACTTTTCAGCAATTCTCTGAGTTCGGAAGGCTGAAGCTCAAGCTTGTTGACAAATTGAGAACTCCTTTCAATCAGGGCGTACGGATAGCCGTACCTCATTCCCAAACCGGGAAGCAATGGCATATTATCGTGAAGCCAGTTAGTTGTTTTTAAAAATGTCAGGATGTTTTCTGCAAACTCCTTTTGTTTCTCATTTTCAACGTAAATATCTGAGTCGTAAATGAGTAAATCAGCCTTTGCCTGATCCAGTATTACCGTTTTGCCGTCTTCACTAACAGACCATAACTCCGGGTGTCCGGTCATACTGCATAATTTGGAATTATTGCAAGCTAAATAAAGCTCGTTAGGCACGGGAGCCTGAACCAGATTTATGAAAACATCTTTTTTTATCTGGAACCTGCCATGACTGACAGTTGCTTCGCCTATTTCGCCAACGGCACGCGTATAAACCGTATTAGGGGAAATCATCAATTCCCATAAGTTTGTAACCGGAACCATATCAAGCCCGTTCCATGTATCTAACATCCGTTGTAAAGCATCCTGAGCCATTTCAAGTTCATGCTTTATTTGCTCAATAAATTGAGTATCAGTATATATAAGGGTACGTTTCATTTTAAAGATTTTTTACAGAAAATTGGTTGTTAGTCTTTTCGTTTATAAATTGAATTGCAGCCTCAGAATCCTTTACTCGCTTAGCTGTCTTCACTTTGCCTTGTAGGGCGTCCGGGATTTCGCAAAGCCGATCTGAACATATATAGTAAATTTCTATTTCCGGATTTTTGTCAAGTGTCGGCTGAACATCCGCTTCAGCAATTTTCTGCATTGATTTTCCTTCAATGAAATAGTATTTTGATTGATACATAAACAGGTATGTTTTAGTTTCAAGTCCCGGATCGGGGTCAATTCCCCTGATTGCAGGACGGCTTTGCATATCCGCAAATCGCTTATTTTCCCGGTCAAGTTTTTGAAGCCAACTTTCTTTTGATCGTTCAATCAGTTCTTTAGCCTTCTTTTTTGCCTCATTTACATTCAATTCGTTTGCATCCGGGGGTTTAATTTTAATTGTTGCCCTGCTTTTGAAGTCTTCTTTTGAAGGCTGTTTACCTTCGCCAAGTTCTTTTACCTTTTTAAAATCAATTTTTTCCATAACTCTGATTATTAAATAAAATTTTATTTTCAAATTCAATTCTCATCCTGATACATTGATCCACAGATAAAAAGCCGTTCAATAGTAGAAACAAGCTGATCTCATTATGAGTTAATCCGGTAAAATCATTCATAATATTTCTTTCTTATGTTTCTTAATTCATATTTGTCAGCATCCAACATTTTAGCCTGAATCAGATTTGACAGTAATTCATAAACATCTGAATACCTAAATTTCATTCCTTCGATAGTCGCAAGCCCTTCCCGAAGGTTGACGTTATTCCCATTGCATGAAAACCCGCCCGGAATGACATTAACAAGGTTTTGCGGGGTTATCTCTTTGATGATAGGAATAAGTACATTTAAGTCTATAAGCTTCAAATTTCGCATTGCAGGCAATACACGTTTAAATGTTTTCCCTTGCGTATTGTAAGCAGGGATTTTTGAACTCATTTCAGGCGGTGCGACATTGCCCGGAATGAAATTAAAAGCGTTTCTATGTTTAGGCGGTATTTTTTGTAAATGCTTCATTTTTATTCAATTCATTAACGTTTTGAGCAACTACTGAGCAAACGCTTCTTTTTTACGATCTCATTCATTTGATAATCTGTTACTTTGCTTCATTTGATTGCGGTGCAAAGGCGTCCACATCTGTTGTTTTTACCATTTTCTGTATATCAATTAAAACTGCTATTTGCCTTTCGGATAGTGCAACTTTCCTGTTATAAACAAGCTTCAGGCTCTTTATAAATTCAATTTGCCCGGCTGAAAGTTTCCCGGAGTTCTGAGCCAGAAAAACAAAAATCTGTTTTAAGTCATTCCTTTGCATCCTGTTTATCTTCCGTTGTAATTGCCATTTTCGCCATTGATCCCCCCGGTTTTAAATCCTTCCAGTTTGCTATTTCCCTGACAGTTTTTTCTTTTATTGAAAATTTCCTGCACTCACTTTTTATCAGTTTATTAACATCAACAGTAACAAGTTTCAGCCCTGTTTCTTTAATCCGGTTATCGATTTCCCGGAATTTTAATTTAGTTTCCTGGATTGCCTTTGCAACCGCTTCAGCCCTTTCTTTTTTTGATTGCTTTAAATTCATATTCCTTTTTTGTTAAAAAACCGTGACTTTATTCACTATATTAAAAAAAGCCCCAAGGGGCGAAATGGAACACCCCCCGGAGCAGGGACAAATCAAACGTGAACCACAGCTACGCAATTCCGTTTTTCATTTGCCTTTATTTTTAATTTCATCATCATAAGTCTTTTAAAAACATAATGGTTTTGAATTCTCCGGCAATGGCATTTTGTATGTAAATTTTTTCATTCTCTATATTTCCACGCCCATAAAGTTCAAGGAGAATTTTGTATTTAGATATTCGCAAATCAGATACCGGCTTCTTTTCAATTTGTTGTCTTTGCTCTAAGAATTGATTGAAAATTAAATTCAAATTTTTGTCTTTAAAATATTCTTTTACTGTATATACTGTATTATCCTTTATTAGCGTGTCGGATTTCCGCACGGGCGTGGAATCTGCGGAGTTTTGTTGTTCCTTTGTTGTTCCTTCGTTGTTCTTTTGTTGTTCCTTTGTTGTTATTTCAGAGGTGCAAATAGTTTGATTATTGATAGTTACAATAGTATATTGGTTGTTCCCCTCCATTTTAAGGGCTTTTCCGAATTCAGCAGTTTCAAGTTTTTTCATCCATTTATAAATGGTTATTCCGTCAATTTTTAGTTTTTTTTCTGCACTTGCCCTTCTGAAAATAAATTGAAACGGTAATAATTCTACTGTTGTTTCACCCCTTCCCGCTTTAATAGGTACAAAATGTTTTTTATATGAAGCAGAAGCAAGACACCAAACATATATTTTTAATGCTGTGGAATTAGCAAAAATTCGGCTGTCTATAATATTCCGGCACATATTGAAATATCCTTCATTATTCTGTATTAAATCCTTTTTTTTCATTGTAGCTGTGTATTGATCCTGTTTTTATAGGTTCCTTGTTCGGGGCTTGGTTTACAATCCCTTTATAAGCGGTTTTTCTCCGGCGTTTCTTTTGCGGGATTTCTGAAATGAATTTTGGCTGTTTCATCTCTTATGAAGTTTCCGGATAGGGATAGTTGGCAGGTTTATTTCTGATTCCCGGAAAACAACCCTTGTCCCAATTCTGTGAGCAACTATGTTTCCAAGCTTAACTTGCTTGTCAATAGTCGGCTGAGTTACTCGAAGTTTATTACAAAGTTCCTTACGGGTCAGAAACGCATCTTCTTTTTTAGGCTCAAGGTTTTTAATTTCTTCCCGGATTATTTCGCGAAGGTTTTCCCCGGTAATGTTCTCAATCAAAATTGCATTTTTCTCCATAGCATTTATATTTAAGTTACTAAAAACGAAACAATTAACAAGCGATAATTGATCGTCTTTGTAGTTTAATATAAACGTCTTGGTTCGATTGGAACTCGGAACCGCCTGAAGTTTGGCGTGTGTATGTTCAGGGTGCTAATATAAAGCAAATATTTCCGCATTGTACCGGACGGCTTCAAAAGTTATTAACATAATATGCTGATTTACAGTAATATAATTTATTACCTTTGAAAAAATGATATGTGATTTTCAGACAGTTATATTTTGATAAAAATTGTTAATAACTCAGTTCCAAGAAAAAAGGGCGTACAAGTTGAACCGCAATTTAATGAATTATGTTTGTGATTATCAGCGTTTTAAATCCTTTGTTCAAACGGTTTTGCTCAGCCCCTGCTCAATACAATAAAAAAGGCTCCATTGCTGAAGCCTTATTCTAAACCAGTTTAAACCGATTAAACCACTTTCAAACCTGAAAAGTAAGGATGATTAGCAAGTGAAACGGCTGTTTCCTCTTTACTGATCCGGATATACTTCAGAAATTCCTTTTCTGTTTTGTGTCCTGAAATTTTCATTATGTCAAGCGGACTGATCCCGGCTAAATACATATTTGAACATCCGGAACGCCTTGCGGTATGCGTACAAATCAAATCGCATTTTTTAATTGAGGTTTGGACTTTCATCCCGCCTTTGTTCTTTTCGTCCTGAATTATTTCCGTGATCTTTGCCAGTTCTCCTATTAGCTTAATTCCGGTATTGACTTTTTGCTCAAAGGTTTTCGGAAGGGTGTAATCATATCGCTGAAGGATTGCATCACATTCCGGGCGAATCGGAATAATACATTTCGTTCCGGTTTTTGCCTGAATCAGTTCAATGTATTTTTTTCCGTTGCTTGTTTTCAGCATTGACTTATTAATTCGCTTGTAATCGCTGAATCTTTGAGCCGTGTAACAACCTACAAGAAAAACGTCCCGGACAACTGGTAAGTTTTTAATTTCGGACGGCTTCAATCCTGTTTGTAATGGAGTTAAATTAAAGTCAGACAGATTTAAGTCAAACAGGGCTTTTAATTCAGCTTCTGTCAGATATATATGTTCAACCTCTTCAGAAATAGTTTTAAAAGCCTTCCGTTCAATTTCCATGTTAGTATGAAGCCCTTCGTCCCTTGCTTGTCGCATAATGGTTTTAAGGCTCTTAAAATGCTTTCCTATGTAATTAGCCCCGCATTTCCTTTTATAAAAGAACTCAATGAAATCGTTATAAAAATCAATGGTAATATCATTGAAATTATACTGTTTCCCCTTTGCCTTGCAGAACATTTCAAAAGACAATTTAAAGCCTGTCAGGACACGGATTGAACCGTAAGAATATTTTTTCTTTGTATTTCCCGCATTTGCAAGGCGTTTCCCAGACTTTGCTTCGTCAATGAACCTTGTTATGTATTGAGTTAAATTATCATTGCAAGGGGCTTCTTTATAGTAAAATTTGTCAATTACACCCTGAAGCCAATCCTTTGTTACCGGGGCTGTCAGTTTCCCATGTTCTAAAAGGATAGTGTCTTTTAATTCCTTGTACCTATTTTCTAACTTCTGTTTATCCTCTTCTTTGAAAACTTCAGAATAAAGAATCTTTGGTATGAAAGCTTGCTTTTTATTATTCCAGTATTCAGGGTACATTTTAAAAGGCGTTTGAACCCAAATATCAATCCCCCCTTTTTTTATGTTTCCGTCACTATACCGGATATAAACTGGAACCTGTTTTGATTCCTTTGACCGGGTTAAAAATCTAATGTTTGCCATAGCTTCCCGTTTTAGTGAATAATTAGTTCTAATTCAAAGATAGTAAAAATATTGAATTCTGCTCAGCGGTTGCTCAGCAAATCGTTTGTTTTAATTTGTTTGGCTTTTTTCGGCTTTTCTGAGATATGCGTAAAATCGGCATTTTAGGCGGTGACGAAAATAACGGGGACAAATTCAAACCAATAAAATGCGGTTCCGTCCGCACCGCAGAATAACAATAGAAGCCTCTGTAAATCAGGGGCTTTGTTGTAAAACAATGCATAATATGGCGATTTTTTATGTTTGCAGCTTCCTCCGGGAAATCAAAAATGAGCGATAATGTAGTAATTAGACGGATTCATCCCCGATCATTGTATAGATAAGGCTAATGATGACTAAAGTTTATTACTGTTTTAATAATATATTCTTGTTCATCCAAATCATAAAAAAGCGGTAATCGAACAAGACAATCTGAATATCGATCTGATTGAGGTAATTCAGGTCCTTTGTACTTGTCTTTGTAATACGGGCTTTTATGAAGGCTTAGGTAATGAGATACACTGTGAATGCCCTTTTCTTTCAGATATGTGATAAGGTCATACCTGAAATTGGCCGTTGGACATACCATGTAATACATGTGTCCATTGACTGTAGCATAATCTGGAATAAGAGGTAATTGGACTTTGTTTTTTTCAGCCCAATCTCCAAGATTTTTATGATAATTATGCCACAATTCTATTCTGCGGTTTTGGATTTTATCGATTTCCTCCAACTGAGCCCACAGGAAAGCAGCAGTGATTTCTCCGGGAAGGAAACTGCTTCCGATATCCATCCATCCGTATTTGTTGACTTCCCCTCTGAAAAATTCGGCACGGTTGGTTCCTTTTTCCCAGAGTATCTCAGCTCTTTGGATGAATCGTTCATCATTGATGGCCAACAATCCTCCTTCTCCGCATTGAATGTTCTTTGTTTCATGAAACGAAAAACAGCCAAGATGTCCGATTGCCCCAAGTGATCTTTTTTCTCTCTCCATTTTTGGAATGGTTGTGACGGGTCCTATAAAATAACTATCAATCGCATGTGCAGCATCCTCCACAACATAAACATTATAGTGGTTGGCAATGTCTGTGATTTTATCCATATTGCATGCAATACCTGCATAATGTACCGGAACTATGGCTTTGGTTTTTGAGTTGACCAGGGATTCAATTTGTGTTTCATCCACTCCGGGATAGTCAGGTCGGCTGTCAATAAAACGTAAAATGGCACCCTGACGGACAAAAGCAAGGGCTGTACTTACGAAGGTATAGGAGGGAAGGATGACCTCATCGCCTGGTTGGATATTCAACAGCAGTGCAGCCATTTCCAATGCATCTGTGCCACTTGTTGTAAGCAGCGTTTTTTTAAAATCCCAGCGTTTTTGGAAGTATTGTTGGCATTTTTGAGTGTATTGTCCATTGCCACTAATGTGGCCAGTCGCAACTGCACCATAAATGTGGTGCACTTCTTTACCTGTAATAAATGGTTTATTAAACGGTATCATTTATATGAAGAGTTAAAAATCCAAAGAAGGATACTATAGATGATAAACAAATTCGATTCTTTCCGCATTAAATCCATTTTTTTCATAAAGTAAGCAAGCTTCTTTATTGTCGAGCTGCGTTACCACTGAACAGGATTTTAATCGATTCTTGAAACACCAGAATTCTGCAGCCTGGATCAATTTTGTCCCAAAACCTTTCCCTTGGGATTCAGGTGAAACTGCAATCAAACCTATTTTGCCAAGGGCCCCATCCTTTTTAAGGGTGATGAATCCTTCAATTGAAGAATCTGATTTTGTCACAAAAACTGCATCAGCCATTTCACCCGTGATAGACTTTTTAATCCAGAGTTCATAAAGGTCGTTAAAATGGTGGGACAATCTGGGATCCTTTTTGAAGCGGCTTTTATGTCCGCTTAATATAGCTAGTTCTAATAACGAATCAGTAATTGGTCCATTGTATAATATCACTTGTTCGGACCATGCATATCCAGATGAAACCAGTTTCGAAAATATAATCCTTTTATCGAGTGGGTGGATTTTCTTTTTTACCAATTCATTTTCTGCCTTCTTTTCTATTTTTTCAGCAAAAAGATAGACTAAATTATATTGGTGATTAATCTTTTGTTCGAATAACTCCCGGATATCTGGCTTTCGTAGAGTTGAAATTTCAAAACGGCCAATTTTTTGACTAAAAAACTGTGAATCCCAAGCTAAATATTCAATCATGACTCGAAGTTAATGGTCTGTTCTACAATAAAAACAGGGCGATCCTTAACCTGATCAAATGTACGGCCAACGTATAAACCAAGCATGCCAAGCAATGTAATGACAACGCCTGACAGGAACCAGATGGAGATAATCAGACTGCTGTAACCAATAATCTCAATCTTGCCTAACAATGCTTTTATAAATATATATATGGCAAACAGAAATGAAATTGCTGAAATATAAACTCCAAGTGTCACAGTCAGTCTCAATGGTTTGTCCGAAAATGACAAAATGGTATTCATAGCCAGGCGTAACAATGATTTAAATTTATAAGCACTTTTTCCCTTCTCTCTTGCTGAATGAGTGACTTCTATTTCAGTTCTGGGAAATCCGACCCACTTTACCATAGTAGGAAAATATCTTGTTTTATCTTTCATTGACAAGATGGCGTTCACCACTCTTCGATTATAAATGCCAAAATTTGCAACTTCTGCATTTTGTTCTGTTTCTGTGAGGTAAGAAAGTACTTTGTAGAACCATTTTGACATCGTCTGTTTAAGAAAACTATCTTGCCGGTTTCTTCGCCGCGCTAAAACAATATCATAACCTTCCAAGGCTTTTTTAATTAGAAATGGAATTTCTTCCGGGCGGTCTTGTAAGTCTCCATCCATAACGACAATCCATTCACCTGAGGAATAAAATAAACCAGCGCTTATGGCATAGTGTTGTCCAAAGTTTCGTGAAAGATTTATACCCTTGATCCTTTTGTCAGAAGAAGTTTCTTCAACAACTTCTTTCCAGTCATTTAACGGACTTGCATCATTGATAAAGATAATCTCAAAATCAGTAGTGATACCACAAAGGGAACATTGAAGTCTTTCAGTAAGTTCTTTTATTGTTCCACTGCATCGGTACAACGGAACAACCACAGAAATATTTGTCTTATACATAGACACAAAGTAACAAAAACTCACGTAAAATATCTAATTCTGCCAAGAAATTAGTATCGATTCTTTTGAGCAAAATAATTGTACTTAAAAACACAAACAGAGCAGAAAAAAAACTTAATGTAAACAGCAAAGTTCAAATTCTGCTTCTATCCTCATATCTAATCCATAATTGATAAATTTCAGAAGTTCGTTTACATCTAAGATTAAAATTTGTTTCATCAGTTCGTCTACATAATATTATAATAATCGTTCTTTGAAATTTTGGAACTTCGTCAAAAAAGATGAGAGACGAAGAGATAATCAGAAAACAGACAGTCGAATTGCATCTAAAAAATATCCCAATTAATGAGATTGCAGATGCGTTAGGAAAAACACGTCAGTGGGTTCATAAATGGCTTACTAGGTTTAAGACCGGGAGTGATGTTTGGTATCAATCAATTTCCAATTCACCGAAGAAGCCAATTATCAGAATACCAGAAGACATTGAAAAAACAATTGTGTCTATTCGTAAAAACCTGAAAGGGCAGAAGTATGTCCAAAAAGGTGGGTTAAACATTCTATACGAGTTTAAACGCCTGAATATTGACCCGCCTTCAATATCAACAATTAACAGAGTCATTCAACGCAATGGTCTTTTGGACAACGGGACAAAAAGAGAAGCAAAAAAAGAATACCCTGATTACTTCTCTAATGTACAGCAAATGGACCTTATTGGGCCAAAGTACTTAGAGGGGGCGTAGGTATTACATGCTTGACATAATTGCTATTGAGCCACATTATACCGGGGTTTACCCCGTCCCAAATAAGTCTTCAAAAAGCATAATGTCTGCTGTATGCCAATTTTAGTTAGACTTTTCAATGCCAGATTATTTACAAATGGACAATGAACTGTCTTTTAGAGGGAGCAATCGTTACCCAAGAAGTTTTGGCCCATTAATACGTCTTTCTTTGTCAGAAAACATTACTCCTATATTTATTCCACCTGGCGAACCAGGCGCAATGGGGTAATTGAAAAGTTTAACGACAACGTGCAGAAGTATTTCTTTAATACACAAACCTTTTCAAACTTCGAGCAACTTAGGGAGCGTGCTGTTGAGTTCATGGTCTTTCACAATCAGAATCATCGATATTCAATTACTGGCAGAAATACACCTGATCAGATGGCGTCAGATTCACAAGGCTTCTAATTAAATGCTAAACCTGATACAAACCAGAAGATCCCCATGAAGAAAGGTGAAATCATTTTCATCAGGATCATTCGAAGCGATTGTAAAATCAGAATCCTGGATGCGCAATTTGAGCTTAAAAAGTAATTGATGTATAGCTATGTGATCTCCAGGATTATTGTAAAAAGACATATCCTGCTAATTGAAAGGGACCATAGTATTTTTCACGTATTCCCCTTTCTGATGCCTGTTGACTGTTAATCCAAAATGTCAATGAACTTATGATATTTTGCTCTCCTTAGAGCCAGCGGCCCTTAGGGGGCAGTATTAAAAAGTGTAAACGAACTCTTGAAACAGTTTTTCTCTTAGAAAGTGTAAACGAACTTATGACCTATTACACATAATCTATAGGATCATTTTCCTGCGATGGATTGGAGTTACCAATTACTTCTAACATTTCTGATCGGCAGAGACATACCTTCCCTATATATCTTTTTAAATATTCCTCACTCCTGGTCGCTCTATCATTTAACTTTTACGCATTATGACCTGTGCTGCCAATTAGCTAACTGTTCTGGTTTAAAAGCGTATATATATATTAAGGAATATTCCTACTGGGCGAGATATACTTTTTCTATATATTTTCTATTTCCCGCTTTTATCTCAACAATATAGAGTCCCTGTTTTGCAGAGTTGAATGGGATCTGCTTTAATTCACCTTTCCCCTGCCAATCAATGTTACTTTGCTGTAATAATCTTCTTCCGTTTAGATCGTAAATATTTACAGATCCCGGAATATTATTGAACTCTTCAGTAAGGGAAAGAATGTTAATTATACCAGCTGATGAATAAATGCTGAATTTTTTATCAGGAAGAAGAATATCTGAAATGCCAGTGGTTATATTTGTCACTGTAAGAACAAATCTATCTTCGGTCATTCCTGCCGGGGCATTAAATACCATAATCCCACCCTTCTTAAGGTCAATAGTTATATTAGTTAATATGTCTTTGAGCGTTACCGAGTAATTGTCTAGTTTATTTATTTCATTTGATGACAACTTGTAAATTCCTGCAGTTATAACATTAATTCCGACAGGTATTTCTACAGTGGTTTCAGGAAAAGGCAGGCCATTAATACTGTAATCAATATTCCCGGTTTTTGTCCAGGCAGAAACCACGCCATTGGTTTTATTTAATTTATATGCATCAAACTTTTTGTCAAATGAAGCTGTGGCTTTTCTATTAAATCGAACAACGAGGTCATTTTTATCTATTTGATTTTCAAAATTAAGTCTGAAATATGAAATTGTATCTGAGCTTTTTACATAATCACCGGTACCCTTCTTATATCTCATTTGCCAGGGATCATGTGTCCGAGCATCAGTGTGCAAAGGAACCGAAGAAGCTCCGGTTGTGTGAACGAAAAAACCCTGCATAGGGGGTATAATTCCGGTTGCTCCGGTTGTGCTTGATCCTGTAACATAGGAAGAAACTGTATTATTAATTGTAAAATAAATTGCATCATCTACATATGGTATATCATTATTAGCAACAGTATAGTCCCAGTCTAGACTGGAGGTAAAAGGATTGCCAATAAGATTCCATCCTCTGGTATCAGGGGATCCGGTGTTGCAAGTAACTGGACAGTCTATATTTGAAATGTTTATTTGACTTCCCCCGCCGGTGTATAGTTGAACAACTGGACTTGCTGCAGAATAAAAATTGTACCCCTGACCTAAGGTCAGAGTGGAAAAGTCATAGGTATTGTGGTTCAAATAGGAATTTGATGAATACTGCCAAGCATCATAAGTAACCCACCCAGCCATATTATTTGTAGTTGCAAGAGGTTCAACGTACTGGGCAAGATTGAAACTAGGAGTTGGCTCATAATTATTGAATGCAATCACATCAATATTGTTAATGGGCACAGATACATAATGCCATCTGTAGCCACCACCAGATGCTGGCCCTCCGGCTAAGTAAAGCTGAACCTCAGTACTCCCACTGCCGGTATAAGCATTTTGCATTAAAAGAGAGGCTGACCCCACTTGAGCGGCATCTGACTCAATAGTAAGGAATCCATTATTACTTATCTGCTTGACAGTTACACAAGCCCCTGGTTTAATCCAGAAAGAAGCACCAGCCTGAATAGTCAAAGAATAAGAAAACTTGAAAAAACTCAATATTCCGTTTGGCAAAATGGTTAGTGTGCCACCAGAAGCAATAATGATATCTCTTGCATAAATTGTTGGAATATCGTTGTTAAAATGATCTTGAGCTCCAAGGGACGGATCCCAGGTAACAGGTCCTGAGATAGTACCCATATAAGGATCTATTTTAGTTCCGGTCCCGGTCTGAGATAGAAGTAAATTAACACACAAAAGACATATAAATAAAACGAAAATCAGCCTTTTCATTTGTTCAATGTTTAGTCAGTTGTAAAACGTATAAAAATAGGCTATTATTTTTTCATTTACAAATTTGTTAATAAAAGGATGGGGAGTTGTTGAAAAATAGGGATTTACATCTTTTAAGTAATTAAAGTAAGTTTTTAATTTTTTACCTGCACAAAATACAAAATTCTTAAACACCGGGAGATTGACCTGTTAATCCTTTTATCAGAATTCTTCAACCTGAACTGAATAGATCGATGCCGTTATTGCATTAATCAATTAAATACGTATGGTAATCAAATTGATTTCTTTAACTAGCTTAAAATTAATTATTATTGCGTATTGTTAGCCACTAAATGCTTGTAAAACATAATTTATAATAATTTGCCTAAAACAGGAAGTCATGCGTAAACTTATAATAGGATTTATATTTTTATCTTTTCATTATCTGGCTTTAACCCAGGCATTTCGTCCGGGAACAATAGGAAATAATCAGACAATCCCTTATGGTTCTGCTCCTGCGGCTTTAGGTTTCATCACGGGACCATCAGGAGGTACACTTCCCTATTCTTATCAGTGGCAGCGATCGTTTAATTCAGGAGTCACATATTCAAATATTCCAGGTGCATTGCTGGCTGTTTATTCTCCGCCCGTGTTAGGACAGACAACCATGTTCAGATGCCGGGTTATGGATGCAACTAACATAACTGATTACACTAATTCAGTTACTATCAGTGTATTTACCGGAACAATAGGAAATAATCAGACAATCCCTTATTCTTCTGCACCTGCTGCTTTACGTTTCATCACAGGACCATCAGGAGGTATAACTCCTTATTCTCTTCAATGGCAGCGGTCGTATAATTTAGGAATTACTTATACGAATATTACAGGAGCGACCGCCACTATATATTATCCCTCCGTATTAGGACAAACAACGATGTTCAGATGCCGGATTACAGATGCCGCTAGCTTAACTATTTACACTAATTCAGTTACTATAACTGTACTTCCAAATCTAATACCAGGAACGATAGGAAGTGCTCAGACTATTTGTTACAACACTACCCCGGCTGGATTGACGGGACCGGCCACTACCGGAGGTACATCGCCATATTCATATCAATGGCAATATTCCATTAACGGATTAAGCTGGTCAAATATCCAGGGAGCGACTTTAACCGGGTATTCTCCTGGTAATCTGACTGTTGACACATGGTACAGGCGTTTTGTAAGTGACGCCACCGGTCGCGCCATGGCCAGTAACACTGTAAAAATAACTGTATATCCACAAATTACTTTAGCTCAGTTGCATGATAACATCACAATAGACGAAAACACATCAACTAATTTCAATGTTGTTATAACAGGAGGCACAACTCCCTACACTGTTAACTATACGCGTAATGGAATTGCTCAACCGGCAGTTAACAACTATGTGAGTGGGACAGACATATATACGGGAATCCTCACAGGTGGTGTCTATACTTATGCACTAACATCAGTTACCGATGCAAACGGGTGTGCTGCCCAAAGCTTGGGTACAAATATTACTATTACTGCAAATATAAATGGGAACCTTGCTGCAGGTTCAATAGGATCGGCACAGACAATATGCTACAACACTATTCCATCTCCTTTGACACAGATTACTGCTCCAACCGGGGGAACTGGTATATATACTTTCCAGTGGCAGAGCTCAGCAGATAACTCTGCATGGACAGATATTTCGGGGGCTACTCTTTCCGGTTATACGCCTCCGGCCTTATCAGCGACTACCTATTACAGGCGTGTTGTAACAAGTGGCAGTTATCTTCCTGTTCCCAGCGCCTCTGTTATGATAACAGTATCTCCCCAAGTTACTCTTGCCCAGCTGCACGATGATATTACTATTGACAAAAATACATCCACGAATTTCAATATCGGTATAACTGGTGGAACCTCTCCTTTCACAATAAATTATACCCAAAATGGAGCCGCTCAACCAACCATTAATAACTATATCAGCGGAACTAATATCTCAACAGGAATTCTATCAGTAGGTAACTATATATATACCCTAACTTCTGTTATTGATGCTAACGGATGTGTCGCTCAAGACCTGGGTACAAGTATAACTGTAACAGCATCGAATACCACAGAGACACTTTTTACGACAGAAGTTCCAGGATGGTGGGGCAATGATAACAGGTATGAGCTTGGTACTGAATTCCGGGTTTTGTCAGCTGGTTTCATTACAAAGGTGCGTCTGTACAGCAATATTATTGAAGGAGGTGATCACATTATTCGGCTCTGGATGTACAATGGATCGACATACACGTTGGTGGCAGGACCATATACATGGAATTTCTCTTCAGGTTATCAGGGCTGGCGGGAATATGAACTGCCATCGGCCATTGAGGTGTTTGCAAACACTAGATACATAATTTCCATAACCAACAGCGGTGATTACTATTACTCAGTGAGAGGAAATTTTATTTCCGCTACTACAAATGAGCATATTAGTTACATAAGAGGCCTATATACTACTAGTCTGGGATCAGTTCCTACATTTCAATACGAAACTAATTGCTATTTCAGGGATATAGTTTTTAGGACGATAGATATCAATGGCAGGCTTACCGCTGGTTCAGTTGGATCGATTCAGGCAATATGCCAAAACACAACTCCGGCTCCACTGACACAAGTAACTGCCCCAACTGGCGGAACAGGTGTATATACATACCAGTGGCAGAGCTCTATAGATAACTCTACATGGACGGATATTGGCGGAGCTACCTCTGAAGGTTATTCCCCACAGACTTTATCAGCCAGTACTTATTTCAGATGTACCGTTACAAGCGGAACCTATGTCCCTGTTCACACCAACTCCGTACTGATTACTTTCTCACCACAAATTACTCTTGCCCAGCTACATGACAACATTACCATAATTAATAACTCTTCAACCTTTTTCTTCATATCGATAACTGGTGGTACTTCTCCTTTTACAGTTAATTATACCCGTAATGATATCTCTCAACCGACAATTAATAACTATGTCAGCGGGACAAACATTTCAACAGGAATTCTACCAGAAGGCACCTATGTTTATGCCCTCACTTCTGTTACAGATGCATTCGGGTGTAATGCCCAGAACCCAGGTACCAGCATTAATGTTACTGCAACGGAAAATGGTAACCTTACCGCGGGTTCAATAGTATCAGCTCAGACAATATGCTACAACTCCATTCCGGCTACGCTGACACAATTAACTGCACCAACGGGTGGAACCGGGGAATATACATACCAGTGGCAGAGCTCTCTTAATAATTCTTCTTGGTCGGATATTGCAGGAGCTACATCTCAAGGTTATGCTCCTCAGGCTTTACTTGTGAGCACTTATTTCCGGTGTACCGTAATAAGCGGAACCTATCTTCCTGTGTATAGCAACTCCGTCCTGATAACAGTATCTCCCCAGACTACACTTGCTCAATTGCACGATGATATCTATATCGACGAAAATGTTTCCACAAATTTCAATATTGTTATCTCGGGAGGCACTTCTCCGTTTGCTGTCAACTACACTCGCAATGGAGAGGCTCAACCAACCATTAATAACTATATCAGCGGTACTAATATCTCAACAGGTGCTCTATCAGAAGGTAACTATATATATACCCTAACTTCTGTTATTGATGCTAATGGCTGTGTCGCCCAAAATCTTGGTACAAGTATAACTGTTACTGCATCGAGTATTATAGAGACACTATTTACGACAGAAGTACCGGGATTATGGGGTAGTGATAGCAGGTATGAGCTTGGCACTGAATTCCAGGTTTTGTCAGCTGGTTTCATTACAAAGATGCGTCTGTACAGCAATATTAATGAAGGAGGAGATCACGATATTCGGCTCTGGATGTACGATGGATTGGCATACACACTTGCAGCAGGCCCATATACATGGAATTTCTCTTCTGGTTATCAGGGCTGGCGGGAATATGAATTGCCATCGGCCATTGAGGTGTTTGCAAACACTAGATACATAATTTCCATAACCAACAGCGGTGATTACTATTACTCAGTGAGAGGAAATTTTATTTCCGCTACCACAAATGAGCATATTAGTTACATAAGAGGCCTATATACTTCCAATCTGGGATCAGTACCTTCAATTCAATACGAGACTAATTGCTATTTCAGGGATATTGTTTTTGCGTTGACGCCATCAAATGGCAACCTGGCTGCTGGTACCATTGGGAATTCTCAGACTATATGCTACAACACAACTCCGGCTCCACTGACACAGGTAACTGCCCCAACTGGCGGAACAGGTGTATATACATACCAGTGGCAGAGCTCTCTTAATAATTCTTCTTGGTCAGATATTGCAGGAGCTACATCTGAAGGTTATGCTCCTCAGTCTTTACTTGCGAGCACTTATTTCAGACGTGCCGTAACCAGCGGAACCTTCATCCCCGTTCACAGCAACCCTGTACTGATAACTATATCACCACGGGTTAGTCATGCCCAGTTATATGATAACATTACCATAATTAATAACTCTTCGACCTTTTTCTTCATATCGATAACCGGTGGCACTTCTCCTTTTACAGTTAATTATACCCGCAATGAAGTATCTCAACCGGCAATTTATAGCTATATCAGCGGAAACCTGATCTCAACCGGAGTGCTCACAACAGGTACATATAATTATGTCCTCACTTCTGTCATTGATGGTAACGGATGTGTCGCTCAAAACCCGGGTACAAGTATAACTGTTACTGTTACGGATGATCCAAATTCACAGTTTAATTCCAATAAAGCATTAGTAATTGTGAACTCGTCATCTGTGTATTATTCTCACTTTACCAATTATATCATCCCTTATCTGGATAATTTCGGCTTTCCATATGATGTTTGTGATGTTAGTTCAGCTTCATTGCCACCTTTAAACGAATATGCGGTATTAATCTTCGGTCATAAAAATGTCTATAGCTCAGGTTATCCAATCGGACAGATTGAATCAGCTGTTTCAGGCGGTGTAGGTCTTTGTAGTTTTGATCCACATCTATTTGATTATGAAAGTGGTTTCAATATAATGACGACAGGGCAGTCTGTAAATTCAAGTACTATTAATATTTCCAATACTACGCATTACATAACCAGAAATCATGCCTGGGATACCTACAATCTTTCGAATGATAGAATAGATCTTCTAAGCAGTATGACAGTAGTTCATAACAGTAGTCTCATCAATAGCATGGATTTGGCTTCATTAAGTTCTAACGATCAGACTGTTCCTTTACTGCAGGTTGCAAATTATGGAAATGGGAGGATAGTCAGATGGAATAGCTATGATTGGGTTTTTGATGAAATACTTGGTCCGGTTTATGGTATGGACGATCTGTTCTGGAGAGGTATAGTATGGTCAGCAAGAAAACCATTCGTAATGCAGGGCTTGCCCCCGATGATAACAATGAGAATTGATGATGTTAATGGCACCGGTGGAGCACTTACCAATGATTTTGAATGGATTAGAATATGTAACGAGTATGGAATTAAACCATGGTGTGGTACATTTAACAATGAAATACCGTTAGTATCAATTCCCAGTTTAAAAACCTTACTTGATAATAATCTTGCGACGGCCTCTCCTCACGCATTTACCAGTAATAATTTTATCTATTTTAATCACAATTATTTAGGTTCATTTGATCCGGCAGAAAATACGCGTCAGGCAATGCAGTTTTATTTACAGAATGGACTGAAAATTTCAAAATTCATAGTTCCACACTATTATGAAATAAGTTCATCAGCATTGCCTGAAATTCATAATATGGGTTGTGAGTTCGTCGGCATTCAGATGCTGCCAGATAATACCTATGGAGCTCCGTGGATTAATAATGGCCCGTTCCGGATAAACAGGTATGGATCATCCGGTTCGGGAAACCCTGTTTATTACGCAGATAATAATATTTTCAATGGTCTAAGCTTCTTTAATTGCTTGACTGAGATTAGGGATGATGGAGGTTATGAATGGTATCCTATCAATAATGTACCAATTACGGCTGCAAGAGGAATCAGACATCTTAGGAGATCATTGAACAGCATGGTTATAACAACTCTTTTTACTCACGAAGCTTTCTTTGACGATGTTAGTATTTCAAACTTTAGAGAGATCCTTTCTACTATTACTTCTGTAATAGCTGGATATAATCCGGAATACACTACGTTAGATTACGCAATTCAATATATCAGGGCTAAAAAGAATATAAGAGTTACAAATGTTGTTGAATATTCATTAAATCTTGAGATTTCCTACAGTGGGAGCAATGATATGACAACAAAGTGTTACTTGTTTACAGGACAGGATGATCAAATAACATACCGGTTTATTAGTCTGCCACAAATTAACGGAAGCGGTACCGTAAGCGTTTTGAAATGAATAATATTAATATAATTATGACCAGGAAATTATTTCTACTATTATTTTTAAGTATTCAGAATTTTGAAATGATTGAAGCTCAATGGACAAAAGAAAAATGTCCTACAGCGAACAATCTTAATGCAATTACTTTTGTCAGCAAGAATGTAAGCTGGGTAGTTGGTGATAAGGGAACGATCCTTTGTAAAAAGGATAAAGACTGGATTGAATATAGTACACCTACATCTGAAAACTTATACGGTATACATATGCTTGATGATAATAGCGGGTGGGCGGTAGGGGCAAAAGGTACAATTGTAAGGTTCGATGGAAAAAACTGGCAAACTTTTGTAAGCCCAACAAACAAAAGCCTGCATTCTGTTTATTTTAAAGATCAGGGTAATGGAATAGCTGTTGGTGAATTTGGAACAATTCTGAATTATAAAGATGGAGTTTGGCGAGTTTTAGAAAATGCAATCAGGGGAAATCTGTATACAGTTTTTTTTGAGAATAATGATGCCTGGATCGGTGGAGGCCACGAATGCCTCAATGTACTTATTATGAGAATGAAATATGAAGAAAATCTTAAGCCAAGTAACATTTATGACTCTTTTGCCACTATTAATAGTTTCTTCTTTTTAGATGCTTTTAATGGTTGGGCAGTTGGAAGTCCAAGCACTATACTTCATTTTGACGGTCAACAATGGGAACGAGTCCGCATTAGTGACAATTTTTCTTCCTTAAATTCAATATTCTTTCAAGATGAAGCTAATGGAATAAGTGTTGGTTATCAGGGGACAACTTTGATATATAGAGAGAATAATTGGATAAAAGAGGATGCTTCAATAACTGAGGATCTAAATGGTTGTTATAAAATTGGTAATTCCTATTATGCTGTCGGGGATAAGGGGACAATAATTACAAGAAAATTGGCGGGTTTCGATAATCTGGCGACCCTTCATGAGCAGGAACATGACGGAATTAAGGTGTTTCCGAATCCGTGTAATGAAGTTCTAAATATCTCTTTATCTGGCACAAATGAAAATATCAATAATTTGGTTTCAATATCCAATTCATCCGGACAAGTTCTGATGAAAAAGAAACTTAGCACTGGAACTGGGGGAGTGACCTACGAATTAGCTACAATAGAATTTAAAAACGGTCTTTATTTTCTCAACGTATTAACTGGGCAAAAACTAACTTCAATCAAGTTTGTAATTGAGCATTAAACCATTACTGTATAACATAGAAGCTTCCTGATCGTCCCGAAGTAAATCTGAGAAAAAGTTAAATATTTTAATTGAGTTTATGTTATTTTGTAGCTATGCGTAAGACAAATATTTCTGTGATTGTTCCGCTTTATCGTTGCAGTGGGACTATAAAGGAGCTTACCAAAAGACTTCAAAGTTCAATTTGTGGTACTACAACTGATTTTGAAATTATTTTTGTCAACGATGCAAGTCCGTTAGATGACTGGAAAGAAGTCCTGGAAGAAGCTTCCGCCAACAAAAGGATAAAGGGTATTAATCTTTCACGAAACTTTGGGCAGCACTATGCTATAAGCGCTGGCTTAAGTTATTCCTCACGTGAGTGGATTGTCGTAATGGATGGAGACTTACAGGATCGTCCGGAAGAGATTCCTTTGCTAATTGAAAAAGCATTAAAAGGTTATGATATTGTTTTGGCCCGTCGAAAAAATCGACAAGATAGTTTTTTTAAAAGAACTATGTCAAAATGGTTCTACAAAATACTTTCTTACCTTACAGAAACAGAACAAAATGCAGAAGTCGGTAATTTTGGCATTTATCATCGAAGAGTTGTGAATGCCATATTGTCAATGAAAGACAAAACAAGATATTTCCCAGCCATGGTAAAGTGGGTTGGATTTCCCAGAACCGAAATAGAAGTTACGCATGCTGCTAGAGAGAAAGGGGAAAGTGCTTATAACTTTAAATCATTGTTACGTCTGGCCATGAATACCATTTTGTCATTTTCAGATAAACCGTTGAGACTGACAGTAACGCTTGGAGTTTATATTTCATTAATCTCATTTCTGTTTGCTATATTTATATTTTTAAGGGCACTATTAGGTCAGATTGAGATAATTGGTTACAGTAGTTTGATTATCTCCATTTGGTTCCTGTCAGGTGTTGTCATTATTATGCTTGGCATGCTTGGTTTATACATCGGCCGCACTTTTGATCAGGTTAAGGATCGCCCTGTTTTTATTATAAAACAGACCATCAACTTCGAGTCATGATTAAATACTTATCTTGGGATTCACAGTTTCTTAATTACTTAATCCTTCATAAAAGTCCATATTATAAAAACAAATACAAAGGACCTGAGTTACCCCAATCTGATCGATATTCAGATTGTCTTGTGAGATTGCCACTTTTTTATGATTTGGATGAACAAGAATACATAATTAAAACAATAATAGATTTTAGGTCCTATTAAACCTTAGCGATATGCTAAAATACTTGTATACAAACATAATTACTTAGAATAGATGCAGCAAAATCAATTATATCGATTATCTTATTTTGCTCTTTTACTTTTTTCCATACTTTTATTAATTGGAATACTACTCAATGCACTACCTACCTTTTTTTGGCAGGACGATTTCGCAAATTATACCGCCCTTAAAAGCAAAGGTCTTTTAAAATTCGCGAAAGACATGTATTTAAGTTGGGACGGCAGGAGTTTTACGCTTGCTGGATTTATCCAGGCCTTTTTGATAAGATATACATCTGCACCTGTTGCAAATTTAGTTTGGTCTTCGTCCTTTTTAATAGCTTCACTGTTTACCGTTAAATCCTTTGGATTCAATAGAAATTTGATCGCTTGCCTCAGTCTTTTCACTGCTTCGTTAATTGTTCTGTTCAAAAGCCATGCATTGGAAACTATATATTGGGCCACCGGAGGTGTTTACTCGTTTAACTTAATGCTTGGAACTTTATGGCTTTGGATTTATTTATACAATAAATCCCGTAAAAGCATACTTTTTATTATTACATTACTGTTAGGTGCAACAACTCAGAATTTGACAATTGCTTTAATGATGATTGTTTTTTCTGATATAATTTATAAAAAAATAAAATCAGGAAAATGGGAAAGAGACTTAATCGTTTTGCTGGTACTTTTCTTACCAGGTCTGATTTTTATTTCTATTTCCCCGGGCAGTATTCAACGATCAAACCACTATTCTGAGGTGAGTTTTACTTTCATGCACTTGCTATACAAAACCGCTGTCTTATATTTTCGGGCATTCTCAGCAAGTATAATTGCTATTCCTTTTGCTTTTGTTATTGCACTATTTTATTATTCAAAAGCAAGAGAATCAAATTTTTTCTATTCTTCAAAAAAATATTTTCTGGCCTCTCTGGTATCCATTGCCCCGTTTATTATATTGCCGCATGAATTGTCCGATTCATCCAGAATCATTATTTATTTTCAATTTTTTCTTTTTCTGGCTTTAGTCAATGTCTTCTTATGGTTTTTTCAAATTTCTGAAAAACGATTACAATCTTTCTTTTCCAGACTATACAATTTTGTATCAATCTCAACTGCATTTGCCGTTCTTGTTTTTGCAACCACTTTAGTTTGGATAAATTTAAAAAATGGAATCCAAATTCAACAAAAAGTAAAAGAAAGGGAAAGAACAATTATTACTAGTCCATCAAATTCAAATATTATTATTTCAAGAATAAAGGTACCATTGAACTCCTTTACATTTTTGCATGCATTCTCTGACCTATCTGATTCAGCAGAATATTTTGCTAATTCAGCTGCTGCAAAATACTATAATAAGAATTCGATTATAGCGAAAGAGGTATACGAAGAAAAGAAGTAAATACTCTTTTCAAGGGGTAGTAACCTTTAAATCATATGCTAGCTACCAATTTTGAAATCGTCGTTAAGATTTCCATAACAGTATCTGAAAACCCATTTTCCCTCCGTTTTTGCCAAGCAAATTTCTGAAGATACACTTTTGACTATCAAAGTCTGATAGCTTGAAAAATCATTTGTCGAAAATAGTGAGTCTAAAAGTGTCAATTGCTTAAGTTCTTTTTCCTATTTATTAATCAATTGGAAACAATCAGTTTTTGAGTAAAAAGGATTATATTATCTGATTCCAATGTGACTATATATATGCCGTTTTTAAGATCCAACGGAACTGTAAACTCCTTAAGATATGGATCAAGTTCTCGGTTAAAAACTACGGTCCCGGATAAATTAAGCAATTGTATATGATCAGGAGCAAGAAGTTGCTCATCAATCCTGAAAGTCACATATTTCTTAGCAGGATTAGGATAGACCTTTACAGCCAATTTATCGTAATTCGGAGTATTCCGGTGTTTGTACCCAAAAATCTTTAATTCAGATATATAATTCCATGTATCAGCGGAATTCCCCAATCCGATTAGTTTAATATAATTAAATTCTTTCTCCGATTTTGAAGGCGGAAATTCAAATACCTGAAGGTCACCAGAGAAAAAACAAGAGGCAGATTTTATTAAGATAGGTTCCCAGTTTATTGAATCTTTTGATCCAAGAATATCAAAGTATGATTCTCTTTTTTGTCCTTGCAGAAAGGCTAATTTAATATGCTGTACCTTAAATGAATGTTTAAGTCCAACAATTAACCACTGATTATCGCCATTTGCTGCCCACATTGTGCCTATATTCCCATCAATAATATTGTATGCATAATAAGGAGGTTGAAAACTGCTTGCTTTAATATCTGATATCTCAGCCACTTCAAGTTCAGGTTTATAAGGAAAGATTTCAATCGAAAAAACCTTAGACTGAATTGTCTTACCATCATTTACACTTAATGTAAATTCAATTGTCTGAGATGAACTGACTACGGGACCAAGATATTTTAGGATTGAACCTGTTGTTGAGGAGACAGGCACGTTATTAGGGACAATCCAAGAATAGGTCAGATTATCTTTATTGACATCATAGCTACCACTTGCATCAATCTCACTTACAAATCCAGAATAACTGCTTGACTGATAATTTACTACTATTACAGGTGGTTCATTAACAATACTTATATTGACCTGGTTTGATATTATTATAGTCGCCGTTCCGAATACTCCTGATCCGTCAGCGGCTGTCGCCTTCGCTGTCGCTGTGCCATTATCAAGGGCCGTGACCAGTCCTGTCGCACTGATAGATGCCTTGTCAGTCCCGCTTGATATAGACCATGTAATCGTCTTATTAGTAGCATTTGCTGGAAGAACAGATGAACTTAGCTGAAGAGTGCCTCCGTCTGTGGTTATCGCCGTCCCTCCTGATATCGTTATGCTTGAAACAGGAATTACCTGATTTGATATTGTTATTGTCGCCGTTCCGAATACTCCTGATCCGTCAGCGGCTGTCGCCCTTACATTTACCGCTCCATTATCGACTGCTGTCAGCAGACCTGTCAAAGAATTTATTGTTGCATATGCCGATCCGCTCGTGATTGACCAGGTAACTGTCTTGTTCGTCGCATTGGCCGGAAGTACTGTGGCTATCAGCTGAAGCGTCCCTCCACCAGTGGATATTGTCGTTGCACCCCCGGTTCCCGTAACGGATATACTAGTAACAGGAATTGCAGGAATTGTTTGGTTAGTTATTGTAACAACCATGCTCCCGGAAACATTTGACCCATCATTTGCTGTGGCCCTTACCGTAACTGTTCCATTCGCTACTGCCGTCAAAAGTCCTGTCGAAGAATTTATTATCGCATATGCCGATCCGCTGGTGATAGACCAGGTTACTGTCTTATTCGTCGCATTGGCCGGTAATACTGAAGCAGTAAGCTGTAGTGTTCCGCCGTCTGTCGCTATTGCCGTACCTCCTGAAATTGTTATGCTTGAAACAGGAATTACCTGATTTGATATTGTTATTGTCGCCGTTCCGAATACTCCTGATCCGTCAGCGGCTGTCGCCTTCGCTGTCGCTGTGCCATTATCAAGGGCCGTGACCAGTCCTGTCGCACTGATAGATGCCTTGTCAGTCCCGCTTGATATAGACCATGTAATCGTCTTATTAGTAGCATTTGCTGGAAGAACAGATGAACTTAGCTGAAGAGTGCCTCCGTCTGTGGTTATCGCCGTCCCTCCTGATATCGTTATGCTTGTCACTGGAATTGTTGTTACGTTACCATTCCAGCCAGCAATTCTTGCTAACATCCACCACATAGCTTTTGCGAGTCTTAATTCTCCTGCAGAAGAAATATGTGATGGTCCATCTGGATAGTTATTTTTTGGTGTTATTGCTTGAATTGTATGACCATTATCTGTAATAGTATATTCAACCGGATTTCCATCATCATAACATAATATATCCGCATAATCAAAAAGTATTCTATCTGAATTAAGATTTACATAATCTCTTATTTGTTTGTGCATAAGATATTTATCATAACCTGCATCGTAAGTATCAACCGCACCAGTAGTAAAATATACTTTAGTTGAAATTCCATTAGTTGTGCAATAATCAATATAAGACTGGGTAGCTGTAATATAATCTGTTCCACCATCTCCATAACAATGACCAAAACCAAATGCTGACATAGGTATCCCTTGAGTATTATAATAAGAAATCCCAGCTTTTGTCCTGTTTATTGCCGTCGTACTAGTATACCAATCTTCTTCACCATAACTATTTATCCATCCTGTTATATTATTAACATCACCCCAGGTTGTACGGCTGATTCTCAAATGTGAAGTTGTATATGCTTCAGGTGTATCTGTATAATTAACGTCATAGGCAGGAAATGAAGATTCCATTGCAACTAATCCACGCATATATCCAAGACTATGTGATTCTCCAGCTACAACAAGCAGCATCTTCTTTACTTCATTAATATAATATTGCGGAATATCGTCATACTTGTCAACCGCTGTGTGATCAGCTATAATCTGACCATATTGAACTAATGTAAATTGCGTGAAAATCAGAAATATAAGAATTCTCTTCATCAATTGTTCTCCAGAGTTAATTTAATGCATTGTTATTGCTGATTTTTAATTGAATAATCAGAGTTTTTATATGACTAACATAAAGTGCTATAACGTCTAAAAGTTATATTTGTTTCAAAAAAAATCAATTTTATCAAAAAAGTGTGATATTACTAAAACACCTCTGCTCCTGACAAAGATAACAGATCTTCTGTAAATTTTCCCTTCTATTTTATCTGTATTAAAGTATAAAGGGTTCCCTCTTGAGAAATCCAACTACTTAAAACATTATTCTTAAAAGCAGTTACTGATTTATTTTTCTCCATCCCACCCAACTATTCTTGCCAGCATCCACCATACAGCTTTTGCAAGTCTTAACATACCTGTATTTGAAATATGTCCTATATTATCAGGTACTGTATTTGCAGTACTACCTACTGGAAATGTATGACCATCAACTGTAATTTTTGTTTCAGTATCATCATTATCCCAGCATAATATATCTGCATAATCAAATAATATTCTTGTAGCATCAAGATTTACATAATCTCTTATTTGCTTGTGCATTAGATACTTATCGTAACTAGCATCATATGATTCAACTGGACCAGTAGTAAAATATACTTTAGTTGAAATTCCATTAGTTGTGCAATAATCAATATAAGACTGAGTAGCTGTAATATAATCTGTTCCACCATCTCCATAACAATGACCAAAACCAAATGCTGATATAGGTATCCCTTGAGTATTATAATAAGAAATCCCAGCTTTTGTCCTATTTATTGCTGTCGTACTAGTATACCAATCTTCTTCACCATAACTATTTATCCATCCCGTTGTATTATTCACATCACCCCATGTTGTACGACTGATTCTCAAATGTGAAGTTGTATTTGCTTCAGGTGTATCTGTGTAATTAACGTCATAATCAGGATATGACGACTCCAAATTAACCAAACCACGCATATATCCAAGACTATGGGATTCACCAGCTATAACAAACAACATCTTCTTTACCTGATTAATATAATACGGGGGAATATCATCAAACTTGTCAACTACCGTATGATCTGCAATGATCTGACCTGCTGAAGTAAAAGAGAGAGTCCTAAGGGTTTTATCATCACCATAGGCTGTGCCTTCAACATTAGTAGCATAGGCTCTTACATGGTATTCAGTTTTAGAGGCTAATTCGGTCAGAGTACTAACAAAACTTGCATCACCTGATCCATCTGTAGAATAAGGATCCAAAATAGTTGGTTTGGCATTGATACTCCAGCAGACACCTTTGGCTGTGATGTTTGCCCCTCCATCTGATAAAATTTTACCGCCTGAAAGAGCTGTCGTTTGTGTAATTGCTGTAATATTTTCGGTTTTTAATTCTGGCAATCCAGAATTCTTTGAATTAAAACATGATGGCAACAATAGTTCTGGAATGCAGATAAAAATTAATACTAAAAAGTTTATTTGCTTTCTCATACAGATGATTTTACAACTCAATAAAGGTTAAATTAATAGTGTTATTGAAATAACAATTATACTGATGTCAGGATTAATAATACCCGCTAAAGTAAGAAAAGAACCTTCTGTTTATGCTTTAACAAAGAAGAAAAACTGATTATTCAGATTTGCCTTTTGCCACATCGATAATGAACTGTGCAAACAATGGAGCCATACGACCAGCGAATTTTTTATTGGGGTGAGAATCATCAAATCCGGCAGCATAATTATCCAGTAGATAAATTCCACCTTCCGTTTCATATTTATAGAAATCCCAAATATAAATATTGTCACCTTTTTGGTCCCATTCATTGATAATCCATTTATAAAAATCATTAGTGCGCTGGGCTTCTTCCAGCGTTATACTTTTTTTCACTTTAGATGCGGGTGTCCATAAAATGAATTTGTTATTTGGGAATTCGTGCATTTTTTTCTTCAGAGCATCATACTGAATCTTATAGTTTTCAATCCTTTTCTCATCTGAATCAATATTTGGATTACCGGTATCTTCTAATACGTTGCTCACCGGGTAACAATGCTTAAAAATAATGATATCAAACTCTTTTGCAAGAATTTCTAAGGTTGGATCACCCATATAAGGGTTCTCTCCAGCATGTTTTACCCAAATATTATAGTAATCATATGGGAAATTTGCCGAACCATATTGATTTACGTTGGGGAATGATCGTTCGGATATATAATAGCTGGTTTTATTCTTTCTGTTATATTTTTTAAAAAAAGTCTTAACATCACTTCGGTTTGTTAGCTTTCTGATATATCTGTTAGTCTTGCCATACCAGATAGCCTGTCCGGTACTATGATGAAGAAAAATAATTCTTTCCATTTCGTTCTGTTTTGAGTTACAACTTATTAATAAAAATAATATTAACAAGGGTGACAACATTTTCATCTGCCGCTTCATAACAACAAAAATCTTTATTTAGCACCACGTTTATAAATAATTTAACTTCCTATATTTTGTTTCGTCAAAAATAAAAACTATTTTCAAATTTAATGAGTCCTCTGACCTTTTAATCGATTAACGAACGCAATACGATTTCACTGGATTCAATTCTATTCAACACTAAAATGTTTCTTCACTATTGGCTTCTTCTGTAGATCGGTCATTTTAGCTGTTCTTAAACGACCAGGATTTTGACTATATAGTAATTTTTGGACGCTCATTTTTGTCACTATCTGAGCCGGATTACCAAAAATAACCGAATTATCCGGGAACTTGCCTCGGACTACACTACCCGCTCCAATTATACAATTATTCCCGATAGAAGTATTTGGCAAAAAAATACACTTCATTCCGACATGTACATTATTCCCAATTTTAATTTTTCCAAAGAGATCATCATCTGGAGATTCTTCGCAAAAACACCAAAGACCACCATCATGTGTAATAAATAAGACATCATTAGCGATAGCGACATGATCGCCTATTTCAATCAGATAAGCTTCATTTGTGTATGATAGACCTCCAAGAATACAGTTTTTCCCAATCTTCATACCTAGCTTTCTGAAATAGTTAATCTTTATAGCAGTACTCGATTTATCTATATAGAATTTCCGAATTCGTTTAATGATTCGTGACAAAAACATTTGACTTAATGAAATAATTTTAGGTTCTAAACAGGTTAATTGTACAGAATTAATATATAAACAACCCAAGATTAAAAATATTGTCCATTATCTAACTTCAAATAATATTTATAATCATTTATATTGCAATTTTTATTCCGTATTATCAAAGCCAGTTTTATATGGCACATTCATTTGAAATACATTTTCTGTTAGTGTTAAGTGTTCCAGTTAATAAAGACTATCAAGCGCGACTACATTCTCAATTTCCGCTTAACATATACTCTAAAGCGTCACCGGAGTTCATAAATTCAACGTCAGGCCACTTTTGAACGATTGTCTTTAAGAGTTTCTTCAGCTCTGTTATTCCATTCTTCCTGTTGGCTTGATCTATACTTCCTACAAAGTTAACACGATGAGTACTTATGTCAGCAGGCTTGCCCCACCTGAATGCAGCTGCAATCTGCATTATGGTAGGTTCAACTCCTTTATAGCCCGGGTTAGCTGGTTCAAAGGCGCAGTTACGGATATAATAAGTAATTCCGCCAGGTCCTTTTTGCCCGGTGATAAAATGCCTGTATTTCAATTTACCTCCAATAATAGGAAATGGGGAGGAGTAACTAACATTTAAAAATTTAATTCCACTCTCTGCAGCCACCTTATCAAATTCAGGATGAAAGACGCCGTTTCCTGGCACAAATACCCGGGGTCGAAATCCAAAAACTTCCTTGAAGAGAGATACTCCCTCTTTTATTGAATTAACCAGGAAGGGTTTCTGATCTTCGGATGTAAAGTAGAATTCAGCCATAAACTTTGCACTAGCAGGCAAAGAGATGCCTGGAATATCCATGCTGGCAAATCCATGATTGAAGGCTACTAATAGGGTTTTATCTCCCTCCTTGAGTTTTTCCATCCAAATTTGCACTGGAAGATGTTCACGTCCATGTAATTCCGGCATAAAAATACCATCTGTAATACCCTCATTCCATAACTTGAATACTTCAAAGTTCGGATGGTATCGTTTTAAAGTCGCTGTAAACGGCTCATAATAATATTTGATAAATCCGTCTGATCTGATTTTATCCAAATCAGGATTTGCGACATTAGTCACAGCTGTCATTACAGCGGGTTTATTATCCTTATCTTTTACTGAATAAAGCACATCAAACAATTGTTCAAGATCATTTTGGGTCTCAAGTGTATCATACATGTTAAACCACCCTGAGGAGACTTTCACCCCTCTTCGGTAAAGATTATCATAAACTTTTTTTGATGGCATCCGGATGCTGCCCCAATCGTCGCACTCAATTAAAACAATCTTCCGGTTGGTCCGCCAGCCAGGGATGTTTTTGATATTGCTAATGAGATTTTGCTTAATTGCCTGTAACATATTAAATACCAAATCAAATGAAGATCTGCATTTTTTCAATAGTTTGATTTAAATATAAAAAAACTGTTTGTGTAACAAAAATGATTTTTCGTCGTTAAAGATTTGTTATGTTTGTCAAATTATTTAAATCATTCGTCAAAATGACTTGTAAAACAAAAGTAACGATATTTTTGCTTTCTTTTGCTTTATGTATAAATGTCTTTGCCAAAACCTATTATGTAGCACCTTCAGGTGGTAGTGATTACTTTCCTGGTACAAAGAGTCAACCTTGGGCAACGTGGCAGAAGGCATTTAGTACTGCACAAGCAGGTGATACTGTATATTTCAGGGGAGGAACATGGTATCCAACTACTCAAGTAGATATTAATTATTATCATCCTGGGAATAGCGGCACTCACAATCATCCTATTTGCTATTTTAATTATCCCGATGAAACTCCTGTAATTGATTTTATTAATCTACCTGAAAGTCCATCATCAAGGTCAGGAATTGATATAAATAATGTTACTTACATAAAATTTAAAGGTTTAACAGTACAGAATGTTCGTCAAACAACACCGGAACAATGGATTTCAGGTATTAATTCAACTGTAACAGATTTTGCCAGCGTTCTGAGTTTTGAAAATGTAGTTTCAAGAGGGCATGGAGGAGCTGGATTTTGGTTGGGTGGTATTGATACACTTTATCTTATAAACTGTGACAGTTATAATAATTGTGATCCTACATCTACTGGTGCGCCCGGAGGACGGGCTGATGGATGGACTTTGATAGGTGGAGGTGCAATAACTGATACACTCAGAATGATTTATATACAAGGATGCAGAGCTTGGAATAATTCAGATGATGGAATTGATATTGCACACGTTAAAGGACTCGAAGTTCATAATAACTGGGTATGGAATAATGGTCATTTAAGCGGTGGAGGAACTGGAATAAAACTTGAATATAGTGTTATACAAACCCCGGATAAAAGAAAAATCTATAATAATGTTACTGCATATAATAGTGGTGGAGGATTTAGTACTGTAAATCTTACGGATGAATATTATGGACCATTCAGTGCTCATTATAATAATTCATCATATAGAGATTATTATGGGTATGGTGATGCTACATTTGGTTGGATTGGAGCAACTGGTATTGGTTACGTTATTTATCGTAATAATATATCATTTAAACCTACAGAGGGTTCTCAAGCAGCACTTAAAGCTTATAATTATGGTTATCCATATCATGCTACCCAGGATCATAATACATGGATACAAAGAGGCTTTGATGATAGTTGGTATACAGATCCTAATCCGGCATATACAGTAACAGACTTAGATTTTGTTAGTTTAGATACGGCTCAGCTAAGATTGCCAAGAAAACCAGATGGCTCACTTCCTGATATAACATTTATGAAATTAGCAAGTACATCTGATCTAATTGATAAAGGAGTAAATGTTGGATTTCCTTATTCTGGCGCGGCCCCGGATATTGGAGCTTCTGAATCCTCAGTAACAAATCCAAACAATAAACCAGTGATAAGCATAACTGTAACTGGGGCAGGTGGAGTTAAAACAATAAGTATAGACAATGGAACACTTCAGCTAAGTGCAGCAGTATTACCTGCTGATGCCGCTACTAAAACGGTAACATGGTCGATAACAAGTGGCAAAGATAAGGCATCGATCAGTTCAACAGGACTTATAACGGCCCTTGATAACGGCATAGTAGTCGCAAGAGCCACAGCTAATGATGGATCAGGAGTATTTGGCACATTAACAATAACAATATCGGACCAGGTCATAGCTGTTACAAGTATAGCTGTCACTGGAACAGGAGGAGCAACGACTATAACGATAGATAATGGAACACTTCAGCTAAGTGCCAATGTTTTACCTTCAAATGCGACAAATAAGGCAGTTACATGGTCTATATTGAGCGGCATGGATAAAGCATCAATAAGTTCAACAGGACTTGTAACCGCTTTGGATAATGGAACAGCTACGGCCAGAGCAACGGCCATTGATGGATCAGGAGTATATGGGATTTTGTCGATTAATATTACCAATCAGGTCATACCTGTAACAAGCATATCAGTTAAAGGAGCTGGCGGAGCTACGACAATAGCAGCAGATAATGGGACACTTCAACTTAGTGCGGATGTATTACCTTCAAATGCGACAAATAAGGCAGTTACATGGTCGTTATCGAGTGGTTCAAATAAGGCAACAATAAGTTCTACAGGACTTGTAACAGCCCTTGATAATGGTACAGCAGTAGCAAGAGCCACAGCCAATGACGGATCAGGGGTATATGGGACTTTGACAATTACCATAGCCAACCAGGTTATACCAGTATCAAGCATATCACTCGCAGGAGCGGGGGGAGTTACATTAATTACTACTCTTGGAGGGACCCTTCAGCTGAACGAAACAGTGTTACCTGCTAATGCTACAAATAAAACAGTAACATGGTCGATAACAATTGGAACAGACAAAGCATCGATCAGTTCAAAAGGACTTTTAACAGCCCTTGATAATGGTACAGCTGTAGCAAAAGCAACAGCAAATGACGGATCAGGAGTATATGGCGTTCTAACAATAACAATATCGAACCAGATCATAGCTGTTGCAAACATAACAGTCACTGGAACAGGAGGAACAACGACAGTAACGATTGATAATGGAACACTTCAACTAAGTGCAGCAGTATTACCTGCTGATGCCGCTAATAAAACGGTAACATGGTCGATAACAAGTGGGTCAGACAATGCGTCGATCAGTTCAACAGGACTTATAACAGCCCTTAATAATGGTACAGCAGTAGTAAGAGCCACAGCCAATGATGGATCAGGGGTATATGGCACACTAACTGTAACAATATCGAACCAGGTCATAAATGTTACAAGTATTACAATCACTGGAACAGGAGGAGCAACAACCATAACGACAGATAACGGAACACTTCAGCTAAGCGCAGGTGTATTGCCTGCTGATGCTACAAATAAAACCGTAACATGGTCGATAACAAATGGAACAGACAAAGCATCAATCAGTTCCACAGGACTTGTCACTGCTCTGGATAATGGAACAGCTACAGTCAGAGCAATAGCAAATGATGGATCAGGAATATATGGGGTGTTTATGATCAACATAACTAATCAAATAACTATTGTAAATTCCCCACCAGTAATAGTTATTAATTATCAATTAAGTAGTTATTCTGGATTTGTAAATGAGATTAATGCTAGCGGTAGCCATGATAACGACAAAGACATCCTGACATATACATGGGTGGTACCAAATAATATAACTGTATCATCCACATCTAATTCAAGTCTTAAATATCTTGGGCCAATTGTAAGTTCACCTCAAATTTTTGAGTTCACATTAATAATAACTGACGGAAAAACAACTCAATCTAAGGTAATTCCCATTGAAATCCTTCCGTATAAGCCAGAACTTGAGGTTGCAAAAATATCAAACATTGAAGCAAGTAGTTTCCAGCCACCTTATTATCCGTACAACGCTATTGACGGTGATATCGGCACAATGTGGTCGGCAGAAGGTACTAGTCAATCATTGATCATTGAACTAAAACAATCTTTTAGTGTACAACATGTTAAATTAGCATTTCAACCGGGTCAAAGAAGAGAATCGTACTTTGATGTGCTTGGATCAGTGGATAAACTTAATTGGGAACCTATTTTGGTCAAATCTGCATCATGTGATTTCTCTGGGGAAACTCAGGTATTTGTATTTCCACCATCTAAAACAAATAAAGAATTCAATTATATCAAATTAGCAGGATTGGGCAATTCTGAAGATACATGGAACTATATATCAGAATTAAAAATTTTAGGTTACAGGCACCGAAACAATCCAGATTATGATAAACTTCCGGTGAAAGTATATCCAAATCCGGCGCATGAATTTGTAATTATCAGAATCGATGAATCTGCCTTTGAACCTGATTTCATTCAATTAATTGATTTATTTGGCGTAATAATCTTCAGGTCAGAAGTGGATCCGAATATCAAGGAATTTGAAATACCAATTAATCTTAAAAAAGGATTATATATTGTACGTATAGGGAAAGGTAATTTAACTCTGTTTACACAAAAACTTGTAGTTAATTGACAAGAATCTATTTATAAGTATTCTAATTCACTAGTGCCTTCAAATTTCATAGTCTTAAAAATGTAATCTATTTTTAATGTCATATATAATCTCTTGACTTAATAATCTCCTATATATCAAATTTGCATGGGCATTACCCCTTTCCATGGGTTGCCTCTGAAGATTATTATCGCAATAACCCTTTAGGAAATTTGATGTCCCAAACGAAACATCAATCTGGCCATTGAAATGTGTAAGATCATAAAATTCCTTGCTAACCCCTAAATCAGTGTGCGGAAAAGCAAATGCATTGTACGGAAAAGTAAATTGTTCCTTAAGTTTACGCAAACTGACTGATACCTGCATCAATTGTTTATCTAGAGGAAGTTCCATGAATAGGGGGTGATCGATGCTGTGCGACCCGATCATAAATCCCTGATTAATAAGATCCCGGATCTCGTCTCTGTTCATATATGGTTGTTTCACCTGAAGGTATTCGTTGATATCAATCTGCAGAACCTCTGCTGCTTCATCTAGTAGATGCCTATTCTTGTAGTTAACACCCAGAATCGCGGTTTTAAGATTCGAAATAGTTGGCTTTTGAGCAAATACTATTGTGGAGAGTTTATTAATAACTTCAGGATTCAATAAGGGATCAATCCTTTCAATAATCAAACTTGCTTTATTGCGAAAAAACATTTCCTTATTATCTATGAATTTACTATTAAGAAAGAAGACGGCTGGAATTGAGCGTTTTTTGAGGATCGGGGCAACTATTTCAACTATTTCCCTGTATCCGTCATCAAAAGTTAATAAAAACGAATTATCAGGTAAATCAATATTGCCATTAATACTGTTCATTAAATCATTCAGGGAGACCGGAGAAAAATGCTTTTGAAAAAAATCCATATCCTTCTCGAACTGCTTTACACTACGGTATTGGAAAAGATGGATTATGTGAGGAATCCTCCGATCACTAACTGTATGATAAAGTGGAAGCAGTAATTTCTTTCTTTGAATTTTGATTAATACTGTGAAAGGAAGGAGTGTTAAAGCTTCACTGAGAGTTTTTAATATTATTTTTTTGAAAATAATCATATCTATCTTACTTCTGATAAAGATCAAGCTGTTTCATTGATCTTCTATTTTGGTTTGTTATTTGTCTCAAAAGTGATTTCCTCCCTTATAGTGTTGTCCATTTTTATATTCTTTCTCGGAACAGGTCTCATATCTTCTGATAATTACCATAAATTACAGATCTATTACAGAGATACTTATGATCTATGTTGATTTCTGCCAAGGGTTTCAAGAATTATTACGATATCTCCGGATAGACTTTTGTTGTAATAGTAATGCAGATTGATCCTGACTTTATCCGGCCAGAGCACCTCATCATTATATCTCTGAGGGTCAGAAACTGAAGCTAATAATTCCTCTTCATTTGCATATTTTAATGTTGCCGGCCCCGTTATTCCAGGACGCAGCTCAAGTATCTTTCTTTCCTCCCCTGTAAGTTTATTTGCGTATTCAGGCAAATCAGGGCGGGGTCCCACAAGACTCATGTCACCCTTAAGAACATTCCAGAGTTCAGGTAATTCATCCAGTTTATACTTTCTCAATTCTGAACCAAGCGGTGTTATACGGTTTTCACCTTTTATAGAAACAGTATTACCACCATGATTAATGTTCATTGTACGAAACTTATAGATTGTAAATAGTTTACCATACCTTCCTGCCCGTTTCTGACAGAATAATACAGGTCCTGGCATTCGAAGTTTAATAAGCAACGCTATTATTAAAAACAAAGGAAAAAGAACGATTAAACCGAAAAACGCAGTGATAATATCAAAACCTCGCTTAATCAACTCGCTTATTATTTCCTTCTTATTAATTCATTCGCTTTTTAAATCCTAAACCATTTGCTTCACGGACAAATTCTACGAGCAGATAATCATTGTTCAACTCTTTAAGAACAATCATTGAGTGATTCTTAGCATGCGCATGCATTACGGCTTTATTATTGCGAGAGATTGTTGACAGACAACGGAATCCTATTCTCCATGCTGTCTCATACATTATTTGGTTCATAACAACTCCTATACCATATCCACGTAAGCGTTTATCGATGAGCCGGCCTACGAAACATTTCTTGTTGATAAAAAAACGCAGGAAAAAGTATCCTGCGATTATTTCATTTTCAAATGCGCCCATCATCAGGAAAGAGCGGTTTTCAAACTGCCTTTTAATAGAAATGAGATCAAAGCCGTGCGGGTGAAAATAATCGAGATCAGAGGCATTCTGCGTGTTAATCATATCAAAAAGTGCTTCGGCATCCGATACATTTAGCCTCCTGTATGAATATGGAGGTACAGCAAATTCACTGAATATTACCTGCATGACTTTTTCCAACCTTGATTTGTAAACCAAAGAAAATATCAATCCGTTACTACATTCAATAATCCTCCAAAGAAAGCCGATGTGATGCTTAATGAAGATCAGGATCTTTTCCATTATAAATACTTTTCCAGTTCATTTTTTAATCCCTGTTTAACAGGAAGCTGCCAGAGAAGCTTACACCAGTTATGATTCCCTTCGATAAGTTCCGGACCTATTTCGTTAATGGCAATATCCCATCCTACAGACCTGTTTTCCGGTGTTTTAAGCGCTGCGTTACGAGCAAGCTCAACTACAGCATTCCAATGGGGAATGATAAAACCTTTCAATGCTTTCCCGGTTATTGGATGAATTGCCTTATCATCTTTCGTGATATCACTATAGACTCCCGGGCCATTCACAGTTCCGGTTTTCATATCTATCGGAGCTGCCAGATTCCCTGCAGCCATATTGTCGACTGGTGAGTTTACAGATACCCTGAGGCGAGCGCCAAGGAAATCCACATTCCCTTCATATAGCTGAGTGAAGACCCGTACTGTATTTAATCCTGAGGGAGACAATTCCATTAGAGCGGAATGTTGAATTACATACTCCTCCGCCAGATCATATTTTTTGGTTTCCATATACCTTATTAAAGACTCCGGCGAGTATTGATTGCTAGATACCACTTCTACTTCAGCGCCGACCTGACCATGCGAGCCTTTAAGAACGAGCCGGCCTGATGAATTGGTCAGCATCCTTTCTGTGACGTGCCGGTCAGCTTTTATTTCATCCAGAGTAAGAAATTCCCTGTTCACGAAAGATTGGAAATGTTTTAAGAATAGTATCTTATTCTCAAGTATTTCCCTTGACCCCTGAGGATTCATTTGCAGCTGGTACTCGTACATGAACCCAGTTCCAGCCCACTTCCTTCGTTCAGCATCCTTTATTTCAAAGAACCTGAAGCAGAAATAATCCTTAAGTGATATATTATATTTAAAAACAGATTTTATCACATCAATCCAAATACTCAAACCGGATTTCCCGGATAATTCTCTTGAGTATCGAAGAAAAGCTTTAAGCTGTTTAAAATCCGACTCTCTCAGATAATAAATTAAATACAGGAAACGCCTTATAAATCTCATTAATATAAGTTCGATTTTTTATTTATTATAATACATCAGGTACTTAGTGGCATTTGAACTTGTAAAATCCTGTGAAGCAGCAAGTGCATTCGCTGACAACCTGAGCCTCAGAACAGGATTATTTTTTATTTTAAGTATGAATTCACACATACCATTGACATTCTCTTTCTCAAAGGTTTTGCCTGTCTGATACTTCAGAATAATTCCTGATATGGCTGATTTCACAGGGGCTAATGCCATCACAGGTAACCCAGCTGCCATAATATTGTATAATTTACTGGGCACGCTGATATCAGCTGTTTTGTTATCCAAAGTTATAACCGCCAGATCTGCCATACAGAGCGATTCATATAACTCTTCATCTTTTCTGAATGGCAATAGTCTGCAATTTGTCAATCCTTTTTTTTCAATAAGCTTCCTTATGATATTGTACCTTTCTCCTCTGCCTATTATTTGAAATTCCAGGTCCTTATGATGGTTAAGTGCTTCTGCAACTTCGATAAGAGTCTCGACATTATGCGTAACTCCGATGTTACCTGAATATTGAATTACAAACTTACCTGTCAATCCCTCCCACTTTAAAATCCTGTTCTTTTCTTTTTTTATTGGTGTAAAGTTGGAAAATGCGGACCAATTGGAGATAACCCGGACATTTGCTTTTTCTGAATAATCCAAAATCTGGGACTTCATATTCTCACTTAGAGTATATACTCTATGAGCCTTTGCAAAAACCATTCTGTTCTTTTTTGACCAAAATTTATACAAAATCCCTTCTTCTCTAAATCCGTTTGCTTTAAGTGCCTCGGGATATAGATCATAGATCGCAATAGAAAATGAAGATCTGAAAATTGATGCCATCAGATAGGCCGTTGGTGGAATCGTAAAGAAGAACTTGTCAAAATCTCTATATCTGAACTTTAACAGAAAAAATATCTGTATTGTACCAATAAGCCATGATAAAGCTTTCCTATAAGTATTTCCCCTATTATATCTTACTATATGTGAGACTTTTACTGCGGAATTGAGTAGTGCATTCTGGACCCGGATGCTGCCTGTAATCAAAACTACTTCATTAAATTCTAAAGCAAACTCATTTATGATATCAATTGTAAGATAACCTGTAGCCTGGTTTATAAATACTATTTTTTCTGACATTGAGATTTGAATAGCCTCTTTAATATTTCAATCCCGAAAAATATTAATAAAAACCTTTGCTGCACCCCTTACCCTACCCACATAGTCAGGATACATGATATCATTTAGATTTCTGTCAGGAAAATTATAAAGAATGTCAGCGAGTTTCTCATCATCATGAGGTTCAAAATAATTTCCATCAGGTCCTAACTGTTCTATGTTCACCGGCAGAGAAGATGCAATAACGGGCACCTGTAGTGATATGGCATCTTCTATCACAGTGCTCCAACCTTCAAACAAGCTTGGCTGTAACACAGCCTGAGAGTGTTTCATCAGAAGAAGCTGTTCATTCCGGGGAATGATGCCCATCAGGCTGATCTGCGACTGAAGGTTATGTTCATTGATAAGTGAATGTAATTCCTGCATGTAAGGTGAATGAGAAGCATCCGGGAAACGCCCCGTCATTGCCAAGTGGATATCCGGTCCCTTTTCCCTCAGTATTACGAGCGCTTTTAACAAAACTACATGGTTTTTATGTTTGTGAAACTGATTGGATATCATGAAATATTTTCGCGGGAGGCTATATTTCTTCAGAAGCTCGTCAATATTAAGATCCCCAATATCATCAATAACTGAAACAAAATGGAATATATGAATCCTTAATCCATCTCTTATCCTGAAGAACTTGTTAAAATCATTTGCCACTGCCTGACTGGAGACAACCAGGTCATCAGAGTTTTGGAGGATGAACTTTATTCTTTGTGTACGCTCAAGGATTTTTCTTTTAGTAAAAAACTCCGGATAATATTTGTGCTGCAGGTCAGCATACCAGCATACCAGTTTTGTATTACTGCTAGTCTTCACAGGAAAATCATGCAATGGGAAAAGCGCATCAAGGGTATATTTGCTGATTATTTCTTTTACGAATATATTTCTGCAGCTGACCCATGATCTTATGTAGCCACTGTAAACGCCGGGGAAGTTCCATTCTACTATATCAAGATAAGGATACTTAATCTTATCCGCAAGTTTTTTCAGATCAGGCCTGTAAAATAGAATTATTTCCGGCTTTTCGTAATCATCCAGAAAATCTATAGTTTTTATCAGGTTCAGGATATAGATGATGCCACCCATCCAGGAGGCATTAAAATTGAAAATTATCCCGAGTTTAAGTCTAATATACGGCAAGTGGAAAATATTTTAGTAGATGATATTAAGCAGTCCAACTATGTACAAGGTTCTTTATTCCCTCATCAATACCCCAAACAGGTTCCCACCCAGTTGCTTTTTTCAGTTTGGAAACATCTGCCAGTAGATGTTCTCTTTCTACTTTTCTTACTCTTGCCGGGTCAACCTCTATAGTTATCTTTTCATTCAGCTGTTTTTCGAATGCTTCAACGATCTCAACAGCTGAATATTCTATACCTCGGCCAAGATTAAAAATGTCATAACCTGTGTCATCAAGTTTTAATAACTGCCTTACGGCAGAAGCCATATCATAGGTATGAATAAAATCACGCTTAGGAGTAAGGTTCCCTAATTTGATGGTCCGCAGCCCTTCCATTAACTGTTTTTCTATTTCCGGTATCAGGTGTGGATTAGTCTCATTAGGGCCGAAAGCATTGAAGAAACGGCAGACTATTGTATCAATTTTAGTTTCATACCAGAACTTCTTGCATAAATTTTCCCCGGTGAGTTTGCTTAATCCATAAATATCGAGCGGCAATAATACATGATTTTCGTTTACTGCCTCATCTGCAATAGAGTAAACCGCAGCTGTTGAGGCAAATAAGAGTTTCTTAAGGGAAGGAGAGCGTTTACATGCATCAAGTACGTTCATGGTACCCCTGATGTTGATATCAATAGCTTCAAAGGGATGCTGATTACAATACGGGATAAAGTGTATGGCAGCCAAATGTATCAGAATCTCAGGCTCTAAACTTGAGATGATCTCTTCAACCTTTATTGCATCCCTGATATCTCCCATAAAAAAATGACTGTCCTGGATATCAATAAATTCCCGGTTCCCAAACGATAGGTTATCAAGTACGTAAATATCGTGACCCTCATTCTTGAGTTCAGGCACCACTGCTGAGCCAATAAATCCAGCACCTCCGGTGATTATTATTTTCATTTATTTTTTTTTATTGAGCTACTAGGCAACCTTTTAAAGTTTAACTTTTAGGATGTTTCTGCTATTTGACTGAAGAAATCAACATATCGGGGAGCAATCTTCGCAAGATCATTATGTTTTTTTATCACTGAAGCTTCACTTTGTATCTTCAATCTTAGAGCAGGCTTATCAATGAGTTCCTGTAATCTATTTGCAAATGTTTCAATATCTCCAACCTTGACCAGAAAACCATTTTTACCATCTGCAATAATATCCGAGGGACCTGCTTCACAATCGAAGCTGACGGATGGAAGCGGTGTGGCCATTGCTTCAATAAGCGCATTAGGATACCCTTCAATTACTGACGTGAAAGCAAAAATACTGCTTTTAGATAAATATAAATCAATATCCCTCTGGTACCCGGTAAAAATAACTCTATCGAACAATCCCAAACTTATGGACAAATCTTCAAGCTCTTTCCTTTTTGGTCCTTCACCAACTATCATAAGTTTCCAATCGGGTGCATTTAAAAGCTTAAATGCTTTGATTAAATAATATTGTGCTTTATCTGAAGTACAATGACCAACATTTATGATCAGGTTTTGTTTTTCAACCTTGTATTCTTTCAGCTCTCTCAGAAAATTAGGAATGATAACTATTGGGCAGTCGTACTTCTTTTTAAAAAACTTTGCAGCCAACGTTGTTTGAGCAATAATCCCGTTAACTCTTTTTCTCATTAGCCAGTATGAAAGATAATACAGCCTGTTAATTATCCTGTTTTCCGGGAACCTGACTCTGTTAGGATTTGATCTCCAGGACATTACAACTTTCGTTTTTAAACTAAGGCTTGAAAACAAAGTGATAGCAATATAGCCAAGGGCAAAGATTACATCTGGTTTTAGTTTTCTGAATTGGGTTCTGAGATAAATGACTAAGAAAAAGATATAGAAGTATTTCCCAAGCTTGTTCTTTGAAATGTCAGGTTCAATTAATCTGACTTTTGGATGTATATTATAAAACTTTTCTCTTTTATACATAGTCAATAAAGTAACATTACCCCCATCCTCCACAATATAATTTGCCAATTCTGAGGCAGTTCTTTCAGTGCCACCACATTTTAGATGAGGAAGTACTATCAAAATATGCAAATTAGGAGATACCATTATGTTTCAATTTTGCAGCATATTTTTTGTAAGGAAAAATTTCTTAAAATACCACTGCCCCTCCTTGTATAAATTAACTTATCCTCGTTATTTGTGCTAAAAATTTTTGAGCTACTATATTAATGTCAAAATTTTGTTTAGCGTTGTTCAATGAAATAAGTCCTGATTCCGGCTTAGATGAAAGGTATTTTAGTTTAATGAATGCATTATTGAATTCGCTAAAGTTAATATTATCAGCTATATAACCATTCTGATCTTTGAAAACTATCTCATCACAATTACCTGCAAATATGGTCGTCATAATAGGTAAACCTGCATAACTTGCTTCAATCAATGTTAAAGGATTAGGATCATTTTTTGTCATCAGAATAAAAAATCTGGATGCAAACAATAACTCTCTTACCTCTTCCTTTGTTCTATTTCCAGTAAAGATTATGTCATTGAGATTATTCTTCTTACAATATCGCTCTAATTCAGATCTAAGTGAACCTTCTCCCACAAAAAGTAAACAATAGTCTTCTTTTATTTCATTGGGTAAATTTTGCCAAAAATCTATGAGCTCCCGTACTCCTTTTCTGTCCTCTATTTGTGCAACCTGAATACATATGTTTGATTTGGCATCAAGCTTGTATTTGTCTTTAACCCTTAATGTATCTGATTCATTCCAGGTTGAGGGCTTTGTATAAAAATCTCCGTCAACTGTGTTTGATAAAAGCACAACTGGTTTTTTCCTGACCTTCAGGTAATCAAACAAATATGAAATACTTCTGTTATTGGGTACTGCAAATCCATCAAAAATATTAAGGACATGCAACCTAATTTTTGGTACGATCCCCCATTTATGCAAGATGCTTCCCTCATGCCCTTCATTCCAGAACAGAACTTTCCATTTTTTTCTGAAGATTTTATTGTGAATAATGCTATAAATCACTGTAAGCATGTTCCAGGCGCCTGCATATAAAATAATATCAGGTCTAAAGACTTCAGTTTTCCTAGTTACCGCGGGATTAAAATGAAGAAAATAATGTTTAAAGTATATATGCATGCCCTTTAGGAATTCAAAATCAAATTCCTGACTATTCATATTAATTTCCCAGTGTCTGTTTGGCTCATTTTTTGCACAAAAAAGAACCATTAGCTTCCCGCCTGAATTATTCAACTTCCGACTCAATACACTAAAAAAAGCATTTCTGTAAGGAGTTGGAATATTTGTAACTATCAACACCCTCATAGTAGTAAACTATTTTACAGTATAAATGGTAGATGGTAAATCACAAGATGGTGATATTAAGGAATATTAGTCTCTTTGAAATATTATTGTCTGGATAGCGATAATATTTTGATCTCAAATTAAGATATTCCCATTTGCTCTATTTTAATTTTAATTTCTTACTTCCAAAATCATGTTCATAGAGATTATATTATCATCATCTCTACGATCCATCCATAAGGATTGAATCTTCCTTCATGCCAGTTCATCTCTTTATCCCAATACCCCGGGCATGGATCGTACCCAGCAGGCGAAAATCCGTAGCTTATTTCCACAACTAATGGTTTGTTTCCCATTTGAACAAAATCAAAAGCAACACACTGAGTTTTCAGTTTTTCTGCAATTTCAAACGACAGTTTAACAATTCCCTCATCAATCAATACTTTATCATAAAGAATATTGCCACTACCCGAAGCCGTGAAGTCGCCTTTGCGCACCATACGTTTAATGCCAAAAGCCTTATCATCGATAACAATAACACGTATATCCGAATCATTGCCCGCAATATATTCCTGGAAGTAAATGTATCCCCTTTCAGGCCCTTTTACCCTAGAATAAGGAGGAACTATAAAAAGCCTTGCAAAACCTTCTAAAAGGTCCCTGAAGTTGGTTTTTCCTAACCTGTAAAGCCGCCAGCGTTCTCTTAGGCTTCTTACTGCATCGTAGGTAGGGAATCCTCGTCCGAAGGCTTTGCGGACCAATTTCCTGGCCTGTTTCCTGTTGTTAACTAGTCTTACGTTTTGTGATCCCGCCCCACCTCGAAGTTTGAATACCTTTGGAAAATCAGCCTTTGCCACCCAGTCAAGAGCTTCCAATTTATTGTAAAACACCCATGTGGAAGCCAGCGGTGCACCAATAGCTTCCAGCAAATACTTCTGGCCTACTTTATCATCAAAATGCCAGGCGGTTTTAAAATCAGGGAAGGATTTGATTCCGATAATCTCCAAAGCATTCATTAAAGCTTTGGCCATGATAAAATCTTTTATGCTGCCCTGATAATATTGCCACATTAAAGCCGAACAATCTGACAGCTGGCTGATGATATCATTTTCATAACAATTCACTATCTTGTAAGAAATAGCATTGCTATCACAATAGGAGATCCACCTGTCTGAGAATCCACCTGATGCTTTATGAATCGCTATCATATAAATTCTTTTGATTTGGCTGATAATAACTTCATCAAAACGTAACCTTATTATTAATATAGCCTTCCGTTGCCTTTAGTGAGGGTTTAATAATTCCTGGATTTCCAAGAACGATCGAATTATCAGGCACATCAAAGTTAATATAAGCACCTGGAGCGATCAGCACATTATTGCCGATATTAATTCCGCCAACAATTATTGAATTGGCACCCAGCCAAACCTCATTCCCAATATTTGGGGCTCCAACTTTTTTACCCCTGCGAGTGACACCAATTGTTGCACCATGAGCAATATTGCAGTTCATACCTATTATTGTTTCAGTGCTTACCACGATTGTCCCAAAATGACTTATATAGAATCCTTTGCCAATGCTGCCTCCAATCTGAAAACCATATTTATAGGTGTAATGCCTTAGAATTACTTTAAAAATTAACCATTTTAAAGAACCTTTTTTTTGTTTATCCAACTTCCTTTTCAGAAACATATACCTGAATCCCTGAGACCTGAATCCTCTTAATAAATTCGTTAAACTGTATGGTTTGGGTATATAGCGATAAAGGTCAGCTTTAATTATATCATCCATTTTAATATTCAATGTTCTGTCCCAAAGCTATAATTGGACATTAGCAGGAATTATTGATTTTAATCTAAAATCGCAAAGAAACAATTACTGATTATAGCGCTCCAAACCTTTACAATTGATCGTTTCACGGGCTGCAAGTTCTTCCTGATAGCAGGCGCTGAAGGAGCCTTTAGATCGCTGAATAACTGTTTCCATAACTGTTATTTAAATACATTGAAGCCCATATTTCAAAAGAAACAACTACCCATAAGGCTTCAAGCTCATTGTATCTCAGGTTTAGAATATCTGAATACCAACCTGAAATAAGCTCATTATTGAATAATCTCCTTTCCCTTATTCCTGGTAATATTTTATCATTCAGGTATTCAGTAAATTTTCTATTCAAAAAAAACTCTCTCACCGGAATACCGAATCCCATTTTTTCTCGGAAAGCAAAATCGTTACCAAAAATACCTGCAGTCATCTTTTTTAGCAGATACTTCTCATTGTTATATCCCTCTGTGCTTTTCTTTAGAAGAAGGTACTTTTCCGGGATTGTAAATGAGTTTTCAACCAACTCATTATCAAGAAATGGCACCCTGTTCTCTATTGAGTGCGCCATTGACATCTTGTCCTGCCTTATCAACAGATCAGGCAAATATGAAAGCATCTCATACTTTACCTGTCTGTCGAACAAGGATCCCGACAGTGACCGGTAGAGAAGTATTCTCCTGTAAAATGAACTTTTCTTACTGAAATCAGGTTTTAATTTGAGAGCTAGTGAAGGGGAGATGAATGCTGTTGCCATTACGGCTCTGTATTCGCTGCTAAAATAACCGGCCAGGTCAAGCGGATGTGCAAGATTCTTCTTTATTTCATGCAGAAGCTTCTTTCTATGGAATGGGAAACCGATATCATAAAATCTGCTGTAGCCACCGAAGACTTCGTCGGCACCCTCACCGCTTAGAAGTACAGTAACATAGTCCTTTGCCCTTTCGGACAACTTATAAATGGCTACAGTGTTTGGATGATTTAATGGTGCTTCAAGGTGCCAGGTTGCTTTCTCAATATTATAAAAATAATAGTCAGCATCCAGGAGAAACTTATGCGAGGGTATCGCAAGATTCTCTGTTACTTTATTGATATATTTCTCCTCATTATAAGACTGATTGTCAAACACTATAGAGACAGCCTCAAAGTTGCCTTTTTCACTGTTTTTATTTGCCAGCCAGGTCACCAGTGAAGAGTCAATGCCTCCTGAAAGCTGGCAACCCAGCTTTACATCGCTCATTAGCTGACTTTGAACACTCTTACTTAACCATTTTTCAAGTTTCTCCCCAAATGAACTTATATCAACTGAAACTTCAGGAGTGCGTATATAGTTATTAACATCAAAAAAAAGCTTCTTAATAAGGCCGGCACCATGTTTATATGATAAATAATGCCCGGGTGTAAGTGACTGAATATCTTTAAATAATGTTCCGTAAAGATTATTTCGGAACAAGAGATACTCATCAAGCTGCTCCTCATTAAGTTTGAAAACAAAATTATCAATACACCTGAAGCTCTTCAGCTCGGATGAAAATGCAAAAGTTTCTTCCGTACAAATATAATACATGGGTTTTATGCCAAACCTGTCACGGGTGATGAAAATTTCATTCTTCCCGAGATCCACAACAACTATCGCAAACATACCGTTCAAACGGATCAGCATTCCTTCAAACCCATACTTCAGATATAATGCAAGTACTATTTCAGTATCAGTAGTGCTTTTGAACCTGAAGCCCCATTTTGTCAGCTCAGGCTTATAATCAAAAGCGTTGTATATTTCGCCATTAAGTGTTAGCAGGACTTTGCCATCCGGACTTGCCATTGGCTGGTGGCCGTTCAATGAAAGGTCAAGTATACTAAGCCTGTTGAATCCAAGGATACCCTCATAAGTCCCATTAACCGTCTGCGGTTCCCCAAACTCCAATTCATCTGATTTTCCTGATCTGAGACTGAAAGCTCTTATGCCTGAGTCATCAGGCCCTCGGTGTTTCTGCACCCTTAGCATTGAAATGATACATGAAGTATCTTTAACTGGTTCTGAGTTGATGTTTATATATCCTGCTATGCCGCACATTTCAAATTATTACCTTTTACCTTTCATTAAATCTCCTAATTGATTCGTACTCATAAACTCAACATCCGGCCATATTCTTAATATGGATTTCAACAGTCTTGTGAGCTCTCTTAAACCATTGTCACGATTGGACACATCATGAACTCCAATAAAATTTACTCTATGGGTACTTATTATTGCTGGTTTATCGTATCTGAATGCAATTTTCATATCATTCAGGCAGGTATCAACCCAATCTTTACCGCTTATGCTTGGTTCAAAAACACAATTGCGAATAATATATCTTATGCCATTGGATTCTTCTTGACCTAACCAGTGCAAAATCCTTTTATTTTTACCATTTCCAACAGGCTCAATTTGGATATTCGATGCTGATCTGAATTTGATACCATATCTGTAACATGTAAAATTCAGTTTGTTGTTAATACGCCCATTCGGCGGCACAAAATACTCTGCCTTGTATCCAAATAGTTCTTCAAATAAACCTAAACCATCTCTCAGGATTTCTGTATGCTCTTCCAATTCAGATAGTTCAGATAATTGAAAAGCGGCTTCGTACTCAAGCCCTGTTCTAAAACTATTTTTCGGTATAAATGCCCACATTCCCTCGTTGAAAGCCAGGAGAGTTTCATGGTCTTTCGCTCTCAATGCATTCATCCATAAAGAAATATTAAGATGTTCCCGGCCATGAAATTGAGATATAAAAACATGGTTACTAATTCCTTCTTTCCATAATTTAAATGTTGTTTCATTTCCCGTATATCTCTTTAATGTTTCGGTAACCGGCTCATAATAATACTGTTGAAACCCACCCTCTTTGATTTTTTCAAAATCAGGATTAGCTACTACACTATTAGCCGTTACCACTGCGCAAGTATTATTAAAATCTCTGGATGAGTAGAGAATCTCATACAATAATTCGAGATCGGACGAAGTTGCCAAAGAATCATATAAGCTGTACCTTAAACCATCACCTCCGCTTAAATCCAAACCTGCATTCAACAGTTTTTCATAAACCAACCTTGAAGGCATGCGAATACTGCCCCAGTCATCGCTTTCAATAACAACTATTCTTCTATGCATACGCCACCCGGGAAGGTTTTTTATATGATGTGAAAGAACAGTTTTAGTATCTTTGAAGACCATTCTTAAATCAGCTTTTACTTTTGCTATTAATTTCTTTCTTGATTGTCTCCCGGGATACTTGTTAACTTTCTCAGTATGGTATTCCTGACTTTGTTATAGATCATTTTAAATCATAAATTAGTGAAATAAAAATCCCGCCAGAGGAATACCCGGGACAAACATAGGCATACCAAATCCAGGCAAAAACATCCATGAATTGATGCTTTCAGATGCAATTCTGAAATCAACAGCTACATACAAAGCCATAGGAAACAAACCTGCTATGGGAAGTAGGGTTAATTTACTTCCAGGCAGTTTCAGATAATATAAAAATACATATAAGGTCGCAAATAAAATAAATACAATCTGAAATCTTGATCCAAAACTTGGAATTTCTTTACCAAAGTTAACAAACGACAGAAACAAAAGTAAAAAATTAAACAAGTTTTTTTCAGTTTTATCCTGCATTAAGTCTCTATGAACAAGATATATAATAATAATCGCGATTATAAGATAATAAAAAATCAGATCCTGACTTAAAGTTACAAACCAATTAACTTGTTCCAATGATTCCTTTCTTTCCAGTACATAGTCTTCATTCGAGTAGCCCGTATACCTTTGCTGCAATCCTCCCCCCAATCTCAGTGAAATTGACTGGAAGACCGGAGCAATAAACTGCGGTAGAACAAACGATGTAATAAGAAGTGTTAAGTAAATAAAATAGCGATTACCTGCGAAATAATAAATAAGAAGTATGACATTCGCCGAAAGAAAACTAAAATGTACAAGAGAAGAACCCAGGGCAAGTAATAAATATTTAGGATTACGGTATAAGATTACATGGTACGCTCCGTAAAAGAAAATCCATGCCGCAGTCCACATTCTGAAACCATTTATAGATGTAATTGGTAAAACAACGACAAAGAACACTAAGAATACCAAACTATTCCATCCGGGTTTTTCCTGGTAACAATTATGCAGCAAGTCAATGCTTTTCAAATAAAAAAAACCGAACAGAGCAGCAAATACGGCGAATAAAAAGCCTTGATTTTCTGTAAATCGGGATACAATAAAAGTAATAAGCGGTTGTACAATGTCAACTGAAGTATCAGATGAATAAAGACCTCCTACTATTTTGAAAAAATCTGAAAAGGGTAATGCGGCTGTGGTTTTCAGCAAAAAGGCGTAACGCGCAGAATCCATATCAGGATTACCAATGACAAAAGTAAGACCATAATAGATCAGGAATATGTAAACTACCTTTTTGGCTTCTTTCTGTCTATAGTTTGTTAAAGCGGTGGCAAAAGCAAGGAAAGGCCACAACATAAATAAAATCAGATAGTACTTGCTGTCTTCAATATGATTTCTGAATAATTGCCCTGATAAACTTTTATACATGTACAAAGTTTAAGATTTAAAATGATCACAAAGGATGGAATAATTAGAAGTTTCAATTAACCCTGATTAATTCAAGAAATTTGGCTGAAACTTTTTTTATATCGTATTTTGATTTTTCAACAACCCTCTGCCCTGAATAATCTTTATCAAGGAATTTTAGAACTATCTCTTTATCAAATGATGCTGAGTTGATATTTAAAATTGGTCGGTTGGTAAGAGCATAGTCAATTAGCTTGCTTGGTACCGCTTCAGTATTTGATTGATTATCAAGTACAGTATCAATATTCACCAGAAAATCTGCTTTACTCATCTCATATATTAAAGATAATCTTTCAATATATCCATTTATTTCAAGTTTTTTACCTAAAGCCATCTTATATTTGTTAAACCATTCTTTTTGATTCGTATAGACTATAAACAGAAAATCAATCGTGATTGTGGTAAGGAAGTCAAAAAGTGATGCAAGATCTCTTTTCCCAGGAATAATAGATCCTGCAAATATAAAAACAGGAATTCTGTTATTTCTTGGACCTTCATGCAAGCGAATCTCCTCAAAATCGAATCCCTGAGGTATTGTTCTGATCTTTGAAATGAACCTTGGATAAAACTGATTTTGCATTTCTTTAAAAGGAATAGAAATATAATCACACTTACTACAGAAATTAGCTTCAAGGAATTTGAAGTAAAACGGTTTTTTGAAGGAATCGAGGCGGGCAAACATATAGGGATCTCCACAATCAGCGATCCATGTTTTAGCGATTTGGTGTTTCTCAGATAGTGCCTGTGCAACTCCCCAATGGACGGGGAAAGGGACTGCAAAAGAAATCATTAGGTCATACCCTTTTTCATCCTTTAGCATTTTTTTTACATGTAACATCTCTTCAATAGCGGGATACTCAAATAATAAAGATAATAGCCTCGAAAAAGCTCTGCTAAGCAATGAAAATGGCTTCTGCTTGAAATCGGGGATATTTGAGAAAACAGGTTTCCTCCACATTTTAAAAGTAATAGGGAATTCATTAAGGAACTCTTTGTAATCAAATTCCCGGTGTTTAGATATTACAACTACCTGGTGTCCCTGCCTGTAAAACTCTTTTGCAAGTTCTGTAGCTCTGAAACTGCGTGGGGATATTTCAGGATAAAATGCACTGGAAACTAACAGAATTGATTTTCTGTTCATTTGATTAATTTGAAAATATCTCCAGCGCATCTAACATCCGGAATACAATTAAGTAAAATATTCAATTTCCCCCTTTGTTTTCGGGTTGATCAGCTCTTCAATCTTACCTTATCAATACAAGGGTGATCTGGTTGGCTGTCGGCAAAACGATTTTTGAACCTTAACGATAAAATGCCACACCAGTACTGACAAACGTGTGATATGGCATTATGACTTTATCGCCGGATTCTATATCAAACAGAAGAGTACACATTTCAAGAGCGTTATTGCAGCTGATGGTCCTTAATGCTTTTTTGAAATCCCACCGTTCTTCAGGGCACTGTTGGCACATTTTCGTGTACTTGCTGTTACCGAATATATGCCCGGAAGCTACTGCATCATATATATAGTGGACTTCTTTGCCAGTAATATGAGGTTTGTTGAAGGAGATTATATCTATTAATACCCGTATATTTTGTTAAAAAAAACTTCTGAACAACAATAGTTTAAGTATGTATAAAATACCAAATGAAAGGTGTAATCCAAATAATATTTGATATGCATTTAGATACCTAATTTTTATTGTTCCAATATTATTCGTAAGTTCAAAAATGGATTGTTTGACAGCCACTAAAAAGAAAATAAATGAACTTATGTAAACTTGCCAAAAAAAATTTCCATGAAATGTCCTAATTCCTGTTTCAGCAAAGAGGATAGAGATAATTAATGCACCGATTACACCAATAATCGAAAACACTGAATAAATATCATTTTTTTTCACTCCTTTTTTTAAAAAAACGTATAGAGGAAATGCCCAACTGGTTAAAATCGATGCCAAGAATAATAAAAATGTAATTAACAAACTTGGATTATTATGCCAACTTGCATAAACAAAAAATGGATTTAACTGAATTGCTATATTTTCTGAATTATCTTCACCTTGGTAAATTAAAACACTCAGAATATATATTATTAGTAGGGCTGCTATCGATGGTATAACTTGTAAGAAAAAACTCCGAGATAATCCTTTACAGATGACTAAAGTCAGAGGTAAAGCACAAGCATAAACAAACAGATAACTGGGTTTAATACTGGCGTTTAAATTGACTAAAACAATAATCATAATTAAGCGATGCCAAGAAAATTTTTTTATTTGATTAACTGTAATATAGAATAGAAGTAAGGCAAAGGGCATCACAGCTATTGTTGTAGAATTATGCCAAATATTGGGGGTAAAAGATCCTAAATATGCTCTATGATACAATAATTGGGGCAAAAAAATTGAGGACAGGAAAATTAAAGATAAAGATATTAAATTGTATTGTGTGATTGAAAAAACATTATTATACCACTGTCTTAAGAATACATATACAATAATATACCTGGAAACAACTAACAATCCTAATAGAATCGTACTTGAATATCTTAATAACTCTGGTTGAAAGAAACTTGAAAAGGAAATAAGCCAATAATACAAGAAATTACTAGGTAAAGATTCTTGCTTATTTATGTAGGCCATACTTGTTCCTGAATGGATAGCTATGTCGCTTACAACATAGATCCAATTGAATATAAAAAATGAGAATAAGAAGAGAGAAATTGATGTAAACAATATTTGTATGTTACCCTTCATGAACCTGTAAAGATTTTTGTGTAAACAAATAGCTGCCGGATTTAAAGAATGCCACATCTATCACTATATTTTATGATTAATTGGTTAATCATTTTTGCTATAAATTATTGATTTTATACTTTGAAGAACACCTTTCAGTTTCTATGTTCAAAAAGTATGATTATATCCAAATAGCTACACATTAGCTTTTTATACAAGGATTCACTTTACATTATTTAGGTTTAAATATTGATAACATCCAAAAAATTCTGGACTTGAAATAATTCTTATTTCAGCGTTAAATATACATATTGAAAAAATACAACTTTTTCACGCCTTGGCCTTAAAAGATCAAAAATCCAATATCTTTTTATAAAGAGAATTGTATCCCTCCCATCTTTCTCCGTAAAAAGTAGAATTATGAAATAACAATGTTATCTTAGAATTGTATCTTCTGCCTAATGATATGTAGGATTGTATTGTCGTTAATGCTTGTTCCTGTGAATATTGGCGCATAGTACCATCCATGATTATCAATGGTCGTTCTTTTAAATGCAGCTTGCTTCTTTCAAGGAAATCATAAACAATGAATATATCTCCAGTACCGCACCTGAATCCTTCGTTCTCGGCATATCCTAAAGTGCTGTCAATCTCCATATTGTTTTTATCCCATATTCGTAAAGTGTCAGGTATATCGAAGCGGAGATAGTGTTGCCTGCCTTCGATTATCTTATCCTGGACTGCCTCTTCTAAAAGTTTCTTCTCATAGCTCCACCTTTTCATGTTATCGTAAGTATAATACCCAGGGTGAAATCCGATTATATGTCCTCTCCTCTTTATCTCTTCTACTTTACTTTTAAACCTTTTACTGTTCAAATAAAAGATCAGATCCGGCGGTTGTTTGGAATCTGAAGCCATAAAAAAAAAGTGTGACTTCAATCCTAAGTTTTCACTTGATGTCATTATAAAATCAAAAGTATCGTAAGGATTTGATAGGGTTTTCAGGTAGTATGTTAAATGATCCCATGCAAGTCTCAGTTTTCTTCTTTTCAGGATATCTCCAAGGATGATCCAAAAAGTACTTGGATAGTCCATATGGTCAATATCATGAGTTAAAACGAGTTCAAAGGATTTCTTTTTTCTTTCATCTTTATATCCAATTGTTTGCAGAAGGACCCATAACATCTCAGCATATTCATTTACGACAGGGCGCTGCAAAAAACCATTCTTTTGTGCAATACTTTCTCTGCCCGGAAATCGGTTATGTTCATCCCTTACTTTATTTACATACTCCTCCCATCGAGTCAGCATAAAAAATGAAGAAGAAAAAATGTCTATACCACAAATGATTTTGTTTCTGGCAATAGAAAATTCATCTGATCCATATATTATCGGAATATTATTTTCGATTGAAAATTTATTTTTTACGAAAACTATTTTCTTAGGGAGAGCATCAATTGCCAGATATGAGAGATTTCCAGGATAAAGATTAAAAAAAGAATCCCTGATAACCAGTTCACTATCATTAAATAATATAGTATAATTTTTATTGGTATTATTAACAGTAAGATTATATTTCAATCCTAAAAATTCAGATAATAAAACTTCAATAATATATTCCCTTTCAGGTAGATTATTGTCAGGAATGATAATATTTAACATAAATAAAACTCAACTATGTAATTAACAGTTGGACAGTTATTAAGAAGACTATGGTTGCTGTAAATCCGTGATTTTATGAAAACGGGAACGAATTGATCTCATATAATTTATCAGAAACTGAAAAATAATTAGCATGTAAATAGAGCTGTTGTAAAAATAACCCAGCCATGCATATTCTTTATTAACTGAAGCCAAATCTAACTTGTTCAGTCCTATCTGGGCAAGCCTGATTCTTGCTGCATTTATCCTTTTCAGACTAAAAGGTTTTTGTGTAGAACTGATTACCAGGATAACAAACTTGCAAACAGGGGTATTTAAAAAATCTCTCTGCACAAGATTAAGATTACGCTCTTTCTGAAATCTTTTCAGATTGATAGCGGCAAGTAAAAATCCGTTAGTTGCCTTTTCTGAATGAAAGAGATTTGAGCTCGTTGCTGAACCTGTACGGAGGATATGTTGATAAAAAGGAAAATTGTTAAAAATACACCTTTCAGCCAGACAAAGAATACGGGCAATAAACTCACCATCTTCCAGGTAAGGTACATTTGGTAAGAAACGCAGATTATTGCGATTTAAGAAATCTAACTCAAAAAGTATTGCCCATATCCTGTCAGGATCAGTATGCTTAGCACCCCGCGATAAAAAATATGCTTCAGTTCCTGGATAAATATGTAATAGCTGTTCCCCAGCCGGAAGTCGTTCTTTTATTTTACTGCCTTCTTTAACAGAAGTATAACCAAGAAATGACACCTGCGCTTTGTGATTATCAGCATTTTGTAAGATACTTTCGAAACTATCCTCAACCACATAATCATCCGAATCAATAAACATCAGATACTTGCCATTTGCCCGGTCAATCCCATAGTTTCTTGCTTTTGAAACACCTTGATTCTCCTTGTCAATTAGAATTAGATTTTCAAATTCCTTTTGCAAACTGATAAGAATTTCACGGCTATTGTCTGTGGATCCGTCATTTATGCAGATTATCTCAAATACATTTCTTGGAATATCCTGGTTTTCGATACACTTGATGCACCGTTCCACATAGGGAGCTGCATTATATACTGGTACTATGACAGACAGTCGAATTCGTTTATCAATAGTATCCGAAAACATTAATAAGTAAATTACTACTTCTTGCCTAGATGTTTATGCAGATAAAGCTGTAAGTTTTTCAGGTTTGACAGCATTAGCACAAAACTGACCCTCGTTTTAATTGGAAGGTCGGTTAGCAGTAAGTATTTGAACAAAGAAAGTCCGAGTTTTTTCCTTATATAATAATTATAAACATGCTGGTCCTTCAGATCTGAATTTACCGAAACCTGGAAATACCTGCCCATCATTCTGTTTATAGCATCTTTGGCTAGGTATCTCTTTGCCAGGTCAGAAGATGCAACAGTTGCAGCAAGGTTCATCGTATAATCATACAGGTAGATAGCTTGCCTTAATTCGCCGGATGTAAACGTTGTGGTAATGCTGTTCTTACGTACGATGTAATAATACAAAGGCTCAGAAGTCCTTACATAAACCAGGGGCATTAGCGCAAAACGCATGTTTACATAACAATCCTGGTGGATCCTTCCTTCAGGGAAACGAATGCCGTCCCATATTTCCCTTTTGTAAATTTTAGTGACCAGACCCGCTTTCATCCGGGCATTGAAAAACTGCTTAAGAATAAAATCGCCACTCCCGCTAACAACAGGTTCTTCCTTCCCGCTCCTTCTGGTTTGATTGCCTTCAAGCATAAAAAACTGACATTCGGTAATATCAGCATTATAACTTTCAGCCAGGTCAAAGAGTTTTGCATACATAACCGGGGCAATATGGTCATCGGCATCCACCCAGCCGATATATTTCCCCTGCGCTGCATCCACTCCTGCATTGCGTGCCGAGCTTGCACCTCCGTTTGATTTATGAATTACTATTATCCTGCGATCTTTTGAGGCATATGAATCGCATATTGCACCGCTATTATCAGGTGATCCATCATCGACCAGGATCAATTCTAAATCAGTAACAGTCTGCGAAAGAATGCTGTCGAGGCAATCGGGCAGGTACTTTTCGGCGTTATAAATGGGAACTATAATGCTTAGTATTGGCGTTTTATCCATTTATCAACCGAACTAGTTGTTTGCCATTTCTGCTAAGTACCTTAAGCAATTCATTTATAGTTTGATATTATTCTTTCCGGTATCGATTTAAGCGTATTATGTGTTTTTAGCGGGTTAATGGAATCTATAGTTCCATACTTTCAAGTCACTGTTTTTTAACCAGTCCCTTCAGAAAATTATAAATACCCATTCTTCGCAACATATTTGATCTTAATATCAGTGCATTCAGTTTTAAATATTTATAAAGCATTAAAAGTGTATTTACCAGTGAAATCTTTTCTTCACAATTGAAAGATCGAGTTATTTTACTGCTGAATAGCGGAGTTGATGAAGGATAAAGGCTGTTTATCAAGTTGCCTCCATGGATGATTTCAAGCCACAGTGGTTTTTGCTTATTATTTATGTAGACAACGTCGGCAACTTTGTTGAGGTTTGTGTGGTCAAATGTGATCACAGTTTCAATGCCATTTGATATTTTTTCAATCCTTGAGATAAAATGGTTGTTTTCGTAATGCATTCGGGCGAGTACCTTTCGTTCAATATCGTATTGCAAGCCATAGGCAAAGCTTAGAAAAATATTGTCCTGTCTATTGAAAAGTTTCTGCACCTCCAAAACCATATCCTTGTGAAAAGCATCATCACTATCGATCCTGCTGGTGATTACATAATGATCATCGTTGCTAAGGTATAGAGCTATAACCTCATTAAATGTCTTTTTTATTGAGTCTGAGTCACCCTTATCCAGAAATAAAGGTTTAAATAAGGGAAACATCAATTCATAATTTTTTATTTTTTGAAAGAATCTTTCAGGTGTGTTACTATCGAACATGACAAACCATATGAAATCTTTATTTACTTGATTCATAATAGAAGGAAAGCAATATTTTTCAAAAAGGAAAAACCTTCTATTAAGCCATTCTTCGGTCTGCTCAGGCAGATTATACTTTTCTAAGCCGGGAATGCCATTAAATTTTAAATTAAACCGGGTCAATATAAAGTGTTTGTACATTGATGAATTCCTAATTACTTAATAGACTTTCTAAGTCCATAATTGATTATAGCCTTAGCTGGATTTAAAATATTTGTAACCTCAAATAAAAGTTTACAAAGAAAAGTTTCTTTGTTTAATCCCAGCCAATCAAATAAACGTAGTCTATGATACTCCAGATTCTTGGCAATACGTTCAGCCGTTGTAATATCTGGATAGATATAATCGATATCAAATGCTCTTATTTCTAAATAAAAATTACTAAAAATCATATTCCCTGTATGTACCAATACAGACGAATTATGCCTTCGATAATAGACTGTAACTTTGTTTAAGCCATATATTTTATATCCGGCCTTTGTTAATTTAAGAAACATGGGATAATCTTCTAATAATGGATATTTTTCATCAAAACCGCCAACATCAGTTATTGCTGTCTTTTTGATCATGACACTTGCCCCATGAACATAATTTGCCCTGAGAAGCATATTATGTTGCCGATTTGCTGAGGTATCAGAATTGAAAAACACAACTTCCTCCGGATTAATAACTTTGCCAAAATTCGCCTCCTTAAAAGTGTCTGTAAAGAATTGAATAGATGATGAGATTATTGTAGCATCAGGATAATTAGATGCATGATCAAGAAAATTTATTATACAGCTTCTGTCTAATATATCATCTCCGGCAATTAACTTTATCCACTGACCATTTGCAGATTTTACTCCACGGTTGCAGTTAGCGGGTATTCCCTTATTCTTCCCTGTAGTAATTAATTCGGTCTTGATGAACCTTTCTTTATTTTGCTCAATCCAGTTTCTGCAGATTTCCACCGTACTGTCCGTTGAGCAATCATCGCTGATAATTAACTCTATATTATGATAAATCTGCGCTTTAATGCTTTCGAGGGTTTCGAGTATGTATTTTTCTGACTTATATGTAATGACAACAATTGAAACGAGTACATCTGTTGGCTTGTCAATTTTTTTATTTGTGATACTTTCAGTCTGATGGTTCATAATAGACTATTTTTTTCTAAAATTATTAAGCCTTTTGATGACAACCTCCTTAAGACCAATCCTTTTTTCCAGCTCTCTGAAAGAATAAAATGTGGAAATGATCATCAGCAAAGATCCTAAAATATAGGTCCATGGTGAACTTAGTGATCTCATGATAATAAAACACAACAGGCCTAAAAGAAACTGAAATCCAGCAACTTTGTAAAATGCCGTGTTAAAAGAAAATGAGTATTTGACTTTCGTAACAATAAAGATCTGAATGAAATATAGAAAATAGGAAGCAAGGATTGAGATGCCTAATCCTTCCAGTCCGGCAAACTTGTATCCCAGGATGTTAAATCCAAGTATGTAACCATTCCCGATAAGTTCATTCCAAAAGAAAAGCTTTGATGCACCTTTTGCTAATAATATAAATCCTATTGACCAGATAGCTGCTTTGACATACATCGCTAGAGCAGCCCAATGTATCATCTCGTTTACGGCGACAAACTTATTTGAATATAACAATATTATAACCCAATTAATGAAGACTAGAAAACCAGTAAGAATAGGCGCAAGGATCAGGATTGATACCTCAGCCTGCTGATTGATCAATTCCCGGCTTTTTATATTATCATGTGCTACTGCAGAGAGCCTTGGATAGTAATCGGTTCCCATGGCGGTAAAAACCATCCCTACATAAGTATTAATTATAGAAAAGCCAGCATTATAGAGTCCAACCTGTTCAACTCCGCCTTTTTTACTTATATAAATTCTTATAAGATAAGAAGTTGCAGAGACAATGAGTCCGCTCAAACTGATCATAAAGCCCATCTTCAGCATCTCTTTGCCTTCTGTCATAATCTCATCCTTTGTGACCTTAACTGACTTGACCCCAGTTTTCCTTGCAAAATACCATGACAGAAGCATGCTTGTAAGGGAACTGATGATTAGCACAGGCACTATACCGTCAAGCTTCCAGATGTAATAGACAGGAATGGTTATTAAAAGTCCAATTACAGATCCGACGACATTAGCCTTAGCAAGATAATTGAGTTTACGAAGCCCCTGCAGAACCACCATCTGCCCTGTGCTCAACTGTGCGAAGAGAAGCGTGCAGGATATCCAAATAAACGCAAAAGTGTATTCCCTGTTGCCAAAAGTAAGTTCACTAAGCCATGGAGAGAGAACAGCGGTCAGAACCATTCCCAATGTACCTGTTATCCATACCAGCCTGCGCAGAACCATCACGACTTTTGACACTCGTACATTATCGCCAGTCTCAGCCACAGAAGCCACATTCTTCACTGCGCTGGTGCCAAGTCCGAAGGTCGTCAGTGAAGAGACAAACCCGATCGTGGAGCTAAGAAGTCCAGTAATACCCATACCAGTAGGACCAAGCAGTACAGCAACAAACTTTGAGCGGATAATTGCAAAGATAATGTTGAAAACCTGCACTCCTCCGAATAGGGATGTTGATTTAAAAATCTGTCGATATGAAGCCTGTTTTTCCTGCACTAAAGACTTTTTATTATTTTCCCTGGTACTCCTCCAATAATTACATTCTCAGGAAATGTGCCTGAAACCATCGCACCTGCGGCAACGATAGAATTTTCTCCAATATGACTATCTTTAAGTATGATTACATTATTGCCAATCCAAACATTTTTACCAATAATTACTTCGCCAATGATACCCAGTTCTCTCCTTTTATCAGCAGGGATACCGTGGGCTTCAAAATCCATAATGGTCACATACTGGCCTACCAGAGTGTAATCCCCGATTTCAATCCGGTTTGCGGCGCATATAAAAACATTATTATTAGTCACTATTCTGTCACCAATTTTAATAATTGCATGAGGATACCTAGGCTGAATCTCTATTGTTCCTCGTCTGTAAAATCCTCCTGGTTTGTAACCAAAAGCACAGTTTTTGCCAATTTCTACATTACCTAAGCCAGTTATTAAAGTTTTCTGGTCACAGGTTGGATATGTTGTCAGAGAAATCCTTTTACTTAAAAGCACCGAGATATTGGGAATAATAAAATTAAACATCTGTCTTCTTAATCTTACAATAATCTTAATTAGATGAACTAAAATATTATATATCAGTTTTAGGAATTTAGCAATCATAAATTATAGATGTACAAAGTCTAATTATGAAGAATGAACTACCCCGCGGCAAGCAGCGGGGTATCAAAATACCAACCGCACAAAGCAAATCTCGCTGCAAGCAGCGGGGAACTAACCCCATAGTGATTAGATTTTATTTAAAGTCATTTAATATTGAAGTAACAAGCTCCGCTTCCTTGTCCTCCAAAATCTGACTTATAGGCAGACTCAGAACCTCTTCATGGATTTGTTCTGTAATAGGAAAGCTCCTTTCATTCCATTCCTTAAAAGCTCTTTGCCTGTGTGGTGGGATCGGATAGTGAATCAAAGTCTGAATGACTTTTCCTGCCAGATATTTTTGTAGCTCATCACGGTGGGGGTGGCGGATGACGAATAAATGCCATACATGTTCCAGGTTCAGGGTGCAGGGTACATCGTTCAAGGTATTAGGTGTTCCAGGTTCCGGGTTCCTCGTTGCAGGTAATATTATATCCGGATTTGTAATATGATCAAGGTAGTATTGCGCAATTCCCCGACGGCGCTGGTTGTCTGCATCAAGACGGGGGAGTTTGACTCGCAAAACGGCAGCCTGGATCTCATCAAGCCTGGAGTTCAGTCCTTTAAAATCATTAATATATTTCTTTGCTGATCCGTAGTTTGCCATGGCCCTGATAACAGTGGCAAGCTCATCATCGGCAGTTGTCACCGCGCCACCATCACCCAGAGCGCCAAGGTTCTTGCCCGGGTAGAAACTGTGACCGGCCGCATCACCAAGTGACCCTGTTCTGCGCAGAGCGCAGTGCGCAGAGCGCAGAGCTACATTACCCTGGGGCATGAGCTCCAAGCTCTGAGTCTTGATCATCGCACCTGCCGCCTGAGCATTATCCTCTATTATCTTAAGGTGATACCTTTTCGCTATTCCTTCTAATTGTTGAGACCAGCAAGCCTGTCCGTACAGATGAACTACCATTATCGCCCTTGTATGCTTTGAGATGTGCCGTTCTATAAGGGAGAGGTCAAGATTGTAAGTATTGAAATCAGGCTCGACAAGAACAGGTTTCAGACGATTATCCGTAATTGCCAGAATTGTGGCAATATATGTGTTTGCAGGAACGATAACCTCATTTCCCTCCTTCATGACCCCCATTTCAATATAAGCCTTAAATATAAGTCGCAACGCATCCAATCCATTGGCAACACCTATGCAATTCTTTGAGCCAATATAATCAGCATACTCCTTTTCAAAGGCTGCTACCTCCTCACCGAGAAGAAACCAACCACGTTTTATTACTTCATGAATAGCTTGAGAAAGCTTTGGTTCAAAGCTTGTAGTTATTCTTTTTATGTCAAGGAACTTGACCATTAACGTGAATATGAATAAACATGTGTTACATAACCCAATCTGAACCCTGCTTTTTCCCATGTCCGAATAGCAGGTCTGTTCGAAGCCTGGGTTATCGTCGTCAGAATATCTACATTTAGTGTCTTGAGTTCATAAATGACCGCAGAAAGTAGATGAGATAGCCAGCCTTTATAATAAGTATTATCAACCGCTGCAAGTACGAGCTTTGCAATTTTGTATCCCAGAACCGGCGTTGGATTGCTTGCAGCCAAAAACCCAAATGGCTTCTTCCCTGGTAGATCTGGTATAATAACCATATCTGCAAAGCCTTTTACTGATTCTTCTATGAACATGCCCAGGTAAGCATCTGCAATTTTATCAGAAAAGGCTGGATCAGCATGGATCCTGTCGTATCTGTTGCGCATTCGAATAGCTATATCCTTAAGGGCCGGGATATCGTTTTTGTCCGCCTTCCTCACAGGATACAGCGGTGGTTCAGCCGATTTGATATTCGGGAAATAATAATTGAGGCGTGTCTCAACCAACCTGAATCCTGTCTGAGATAATCCCTGTAATAACGTTAAATCCTCGCATGGAATATTAATGAGAAAATAATCGTCATTAAAAATGCTATATTCAATAAACTGGCTAACAGCTCTGCTTAGAATATCCGGTCTCCTGTGTTTAAATAAAATAAGTTCAATCTTGTAGACTTTTCTTTTAAAATACTCCGTGTCCCATGCCAGATTATGGTAAATAAAGAAATGCCTAAAGCCCTCAATATCAATATTTTTTATCTGGAATGTTCCCGTAGAGATATTCTTTCTCAGCGGTTTAATGAAAGTTTCAGTACTCAATGTTTCATCCTCAACAGTATGAAGAAAGTTGTAAGTAGAATAAACAGATAACTCTGCTTTCTTTTTATCCAGTAGAAAATACAGTTCCTCTCTTATCTTATTATTGTCTTGTGAATTGTTTGTAGGTATCATAATCCCTGATATAATCTTTCTCATCAAAAGAGTGCGACGTCAGCACCAGACATATAGCTCCTGCAGAAAAATTCATCTCATGTGCCCATATCCCTGAAGGGATATGTAATCCATAAAAAGGTCTGTTCAGGAAAAATACTTTTTTCTCTTTACTGTCATCAACTTCAATTTCAAAGCTCCCACTAGCAGCTATAAGAAACTGATGACATTTCTTATGCGCATGTGCTCCCCTGGCTTCACCCGCAGGTATATCATAAATATAAAATATCCTCCTTGGTCGGAATGGAAGATTTTTTAATCCCTCAACTATCGAAATATTGCCAGCACGATTGCTGATCTTTGTTACTTCAATGATTGAGCAATCGTATATGGTTGTCATTTTAACTTTTTAAAATCTTCAAAATTTCTAATGTAATCACTTTCGGAATAACCCGTTGAAGCAATTATCAGTGCCAGGGAATTTGTAGAAAAATTTTCAAGCAAGCGCCATATCATCTTTGGAATAAAAACACCGTAATAAGATCTGTTAAGGGTAAAACGATATTCCTTCTCACCGTCGTGCAAAACAACATCAAAACTACCCGAAAGAGCAACTATCAGCTCTTCCGTTTCCCTGAAGGCATGCCCGCCACGGTGTTCGCCGCCAGGAACATCATAGATCCAATAAATCCGTCGTATCTTAAAGGGTAAATGAGTGTCTTCCTCAATGAAAGAAAGATTACCACGGATATCTAAGAACTTTGGGAGATCAATCTGTTTGGGCTTCATAGAAATATCCGGAATTTAAAGCTGCGATCTAAGAATTGAAGGCTTAGAATTATTTTCTTACTTCCTTTTAAACAAGTGTTTCCACGATCCTTTTGTTTCTTTAGCATATCCATATTTTTCTCCATACCCATAATGGATTGAACCTGACTTAATGTCGTTAATTACCAGACTTACACTTTTCATACCACTGACCTTAATTTCAGACAGAGTTCTTCTAAGCATATCTTTTAAAGTCTTGTTAGGCCTGACTATGAGCAGACAGGAATCTGATAAGGAGGCCAGATGGTACGTATCAGAAACAATCCCTATCGGGGATGAATCAATTAATATATAATCATACCTTTCTTTAAGCAACTTTAAAAGTTCATTTGTCTTTTCCAGAGTAATAAGCTCAGATGGATTTGGTGGAATGGGGCCAGCCGGAATTATTGACAGGTTCTCAAAAGAGGTCTCTTTTATGATATCCTCTAACTTGTCTTTGCCGATCAACCATGTAGAAACACCCTTTTCATTTTCGAGATTAAAGTCTTGAAATATTTTAGGTTTCCTCAGATCAAAACCAATCAGGATTGTTTTTTTACCCAGAAGGCTATACGCTGATGCCAGATTTATCGCAGTAAAGGTTTTACCATCTCCGGGCATAGATGAAGTTACCAAAACTATTGGTGCTTTCGCTTCTTTTGTGAAGAACTGCATTCTCATCCTTAAAGAACGATATGCTTCAGCTACTGTTGAATTGGGATAATCGAACACTATAGTATTAACCTTCTCTGAATTGTGTGGTACTCTTCCAACTATAGGAATATCTGTTATCTTATCAATATCCTCATCATTAAGTTTTTTATTAAACAAGAAAATCAAAAAAATTACGGAAAATGGTATCCCAAATCCCGCCAACAAACTAACAAAATAGGTTTTTTGCATATTTGGTGAAACACGATAAGCGGTATAATCCGATGCATGGTCAATCACCTCGCTGTCAGCCATATTTGATGCTTTTTGCATTAGTTGTTCATCTCTGGTTTTAAGAAGAAATGTAAAGAGTTCATCGTTAAGTTTAAATTTCCTCTCTATACCCAATAGCTGCCTTTCAGTTGCAGGCAAAGCAGAGGCTTGAGAGTTTACTTTGCTTATCTGTCTCTGATTCTCAGACATTGCCAGACTATTTGCTCTTCGGAGACCATTAAGTGTTTGACGGATGGCTTCTTTTGAACTTCGAACTCTTTGGACTATGAGATTTTGCAATGGATTCATTTCACCACCTCCTTTGCTGGATAGTTGTCCCTGGAGACCAGCAAGCTCTGTCACCAGTCCAGTGAGTGCGGGGTCAGTTATGCCCATAGTGATCGGAACAATTGGAACCTCCCCGGTTGCATCTTTATTCAGGTAGTCTGCCAGATATTCGTAATATTCAGCCTCAAGGCCGAGCCGGGCTCTTTCATTTTCAAGAGCTGATAACTGGGTAATAATAGTCTGCCCTTGCGTAGAAAGATCCATCACCCTGTGTGATGACCTGAATTGCTGCAACTTGTTCTCGGTTATTGAAAGGGAATCCGTTATTCCAACAAGCTGATCATCGATAAACTGTATTCTTCTTTCAGCTTCAATATTCTTTTTATCAAGGGAATTATTCTGAAAAACTTGCGCAAGTTTGTTAAGGAAATCCACATCCTTAGCACTGTTTGTGCCCCTCATACTAATTCTTAGTATAGATCCTTCTTTTGACAACAAAGAAACACTAAGCCGACTATTGAAATTGGTAACCAATCCATTCGTACTAGAAATTACAAAATACAATTTCTGATTCTTAGTTTTATTAAACCATTCATAATCCTTGAGCACAATACGGAAACTACCCTCCTTAATTTCGATAGTATCACCAAAATTTGCTTGTTTGTGAAACATATAGTATTCATTTTCAGAATCTAGGCTGAACACATTATTCCCTAAATTCACAACAGAGAATTCAACATCCTTCGGAAGGGGAATTTGACCATCGGATACAACCTCAAATGGCACCCGAGGATAAATTGGAATTGTGTTTCTTGATGTTTTGAAATAGTATACAATTTCAAATGGTAACTCTTTAAGTGCTCTTTCAGTCATTGCCCTTGATGATAGTACCCTTATCTGATTATCCATGTTTCTCAAAGCTCCTGAAAGTCCAAGACCCATCAAAACTTGATCTTGATTTGCTGACTGATTAGTTTGTTGATCATTAATAAGTATTGTGGCTGATACCTCGTATGTTGGCATAGTATGAGAAAGATAAAGGCGAGCAAAAAGTATAGCTGCGATTACGGTTATAACGAAATAGTACCAATTATGTAGTATTAATGAAAGAATCACCATTGGATTGATTCCACTCTCATCCTGAGGAAGTCTGGCTTGTTGTTCCTGCTGAAATGTGTTTGGCTTAATCATCAGATAATTTCTGTTTATTTTTTAAAAGATATTTCCAATTCGTCATATTGTATCAGTCGATACATATATTTATTTGGCATAAAGCATTATGGCAATTATTTCAATTAGACCGTTTACCGTGGTGAGCTAAATGCGAAAAAACTATATAGCACTAAAAAAGAGGAAATGGTACTCAAAACTAGCATAAAAGTTGAAGAATTCGTTCCAAACCCTCTCCCTTTCCTGGGTTGGACATAAATTATGTCGTTAGGCATTAGGTAATATAATTCAGATGTTAAAATGCTTCTGTCAGAGAGAGAAAACTCTTTAACTATTGGCCCATTCTGTGTCTGTCTTATTAACTGCAATTTTTGACGGTCACTATAATCCTTTAAGTCACCTGCCATTGAGAGAACTTCAAATACATTAAAATAGTCCTTAGTTAAGGGGAATCTTCCAGGTGCATTTACCTCTCCGATAATACTCACATAATTATTAACCATCCTCACGGTTATTGATGCATCAGCAACATAATTTTTAAGAGTCGAATCCAGGTCCACTTTTATTTCAGAGAGTGTTTTGCCAGCTATTTGCAGCTTGCCAATAAAGGGGAGTTCAATGTCGCCATTATTATCAACTGGATAACCTAGTAAAGCAGCACTCTGATCAGTCAAAGTACCTCCAGTTCCTACCGGTACTTTATTAAATAATGTTGACCACTGAGGATCAGGAGTTAGTACACTAATATAAAGAATATCGTTGGCCATTAACTTATAAATGGATGGTGTAACAGTAATTCTGGTATTGCTAACTGGCACAATAGAATTATCAAATTTACCCGAATACTGAAGGTAGGTTAGCTTTTTACGAGTTACACAGGAGTTCAATATCAGAGTCGTTAAGAACAAAATCGAGATAATTGCATATCGTAGTTTCATGTAAATTGGCTTTTAAAATATATAAAAGTACAAAGAATTAGTATTCAAAGTATTCTTTAATTAGTAACCGAGATATATAGCAAGACATCAAGATCAAGAATTGGTTCTTTATTATTATTTTAAAGCATGAAAAGATCCATTCATGGCATACTTCCGTTCCCTCAGTCACATTTTCAGCCTTTTGTAACTTATTGTAATTGTTAGTAATAAAGGGTTTCTTATACTTTATGCTGAACAATTTTTTCGGCTAAAGGATGCTTGTTCTGACAAATCAAATATATAATAATTTCAAAACGTGAATTTAGATAAAGAATTGTCTCTCACAAACTCCTGTATGTCTTCAGTCCTCAAAAAACTGTCATTTTAGGAATTCTTTGTCTTCACTTATGTTTACTTTACTTTATGATTTGATCTGTTAATAAGAAATATTAATTGATTCGTCAAATTCTGAAATTTCTAACAAATTGATTGAATTGGCACATATATATTTTTTGCTAGATATTATTTGTGCAAAGGACATTAATTGCATCATCCACTAACTGATCATGACATGAATATTATCATGATATAATATTATTGACGAGATATTATAATAAGCTGATATCGATGTACCAACATCAAAAATTATTATTAAAAACTCTAAAAATGTGTTTTTATTAAGTTAATCCAAAAAGAGGGTTTTTCTTAAAAATTGAATCGACTGTTATATTAACTAGATTTTGATTAAAATCTGACATTCAAATATAAAACAATCCTTTTCGTTGAGATAAATACAATTTCTGGTGTCAAATGAATTAATAAAATTGCAATTTAAGGGTTGTCACCGCTTTTACAATTTGACGGTTACGCTACGATTAAGTAAATTTAAAGCCGAAAAACCTTGAATTAATGTTGCAGGGATATAATTCCACTTTAAAAAGTAGGGTAGTTAATTAGTATTTCCACTGTATCCATCACAATTATAGTTAGTTACATTAATATCTATTTGTGACTTACGTGGCGGAAGTTTACCCAGGAATTAATAATGAATATCAATTATCACGTTCAGGAGTTTTATAATAAACTTCAAAATATCCTTTATACAGTTACTACCAAAGCATATCATGAAAATCGATCTCATTGCCGGTGCCCGTCCTAATTTTATGAAGATAGCCCCTATTATTGATGCGATTAACGCAGCAAGGGCGGAAGGCAAAAATATTTCATATCGACTGGTCCATACCGGACAGCACTATGATAAAAACATGAGTGAAAACTTTTTTGAGCAGTTGGGAATACCTCATCCTGATGTTAATTTTAATGCTGGCGGAGGGACTCAGGCTGAACAGACTGCAGCAATAATGATAGCTTACGAAAAACTTCTAATGCAGGATAGATCTGACCTGTGCCTTGTGGTAGGTGATGTAACCTCAACTATGGCTTGTGCAATAACTGCCAGAAAAATGCTGGTTCCGGTTGCGCATGTGGAAGCTGGAATACGTTCAGGTGACTGGTCAATGCCTGAAGAAATAAATCGTATCGTAACCGACAGTATTACAAATTATTACTTTACAACATCAGAAATCGCAAATGAAAATTTACGCAAAGCAGGTGCTAGTGAAAGTCAGATCATGTTTGTCGGCAATACAATGATTGATACATTGCTTAAACATCGTCACCGCTTCAAAAAACCATTAGTTTGGGACTATGCAGGTCTCAAAAGCTGTAATTATATTGTAATTACGCTTCATCGGCCGGCAAATGTAGATGAAGAAGGAAAGCTGAAGAACCTGATTGATGAAATAATTCTTCACTCACATGACATCCCTTTGATTTTTCCTGTTAATCCCAGAACTGCCAAAGGACTCAACAATATCGGGACAAATCACCCCTCTTTATATATGATCGAACCGCTTGGCTATCTCGAATTCAACTACCTTGTTGAGAAGTCCAAAGCAGTAATAACTGAATCCGGAGGAATAACTGAGGAAACAACCGTAATGGGCATCCCCTGCATGACCCTTCGAAATAACACCGAAAGACCCTAAACCATTTCCATCGGCACTAATGAACTTCTTGGAACAGATCCAAAAGCAATAAAACCGGCTTTAGATAAGTTATTCAACGGGACCTGGAAAAAAGGTGGCATACCTGAGCTCTGGGATGGAAAAGCCTCAGAAAGAATTGTTTATCACATAATAAAAATCCTTGAATAGTTCACAGGTATATTCCTTTTCAGGTAAAAATACACTCTTCTTTTATTATTGATAAGTATTTTTTAATCAACCCTACACTTGTCTTTCTTTCTGCCAAAGATGACATGGATCCTGAACTTTTTGAAACCAATGCACCTGCAACCTGCTTTTTCATCCTGCCCCTCCTGCCTGAGTGGCGTTTCAGAAAAACTTTTTTTCAAAAGCTTTTGCCTTGCCTCTGGATCAAATGTTATTAAATGCAGATACATAAAACCTGATGACCCCACACATCAGGTTTTTTATTTCCCGGCAAACATTTGGAAGATCTTAATCTAAATATGCGTCTTTATAAAGGTTTTGACTTAAGTACTTAGCTAAAATCTAAATTTTTATTTTTATATTTTTGATGAATGATACTTTTTCAAATATAAATTATCCCTTTTCATTGGTACAAATACAATTCTGAATGGTAAAAAAATCAAATTATACTATTTTGAGCCCTTTCGCAGTTTTTGACCTTTGGTATTAACAATTGGATTACATAATTTTATAATAGAAATGTAAATATTTAAGCCTGTTACCAGATCCCATAAGCGGTAAGATAAAAGTTAAAAATAAAAATTCACCAAAATGGCTAAATACTTTAGATTAATACCTGATAACCATGTTTGAAACATATCCAAAATGGCTGGAATTATTACGAATCAAAGCCATAGAATTGTTTCAGAAGTATTATCTGCCCAGGTGGATGGTGTTTGTGTTGGACAACTTTGCCGTGTTCCTGACTTTTCTTATAGCTTACCTTCTTCGTAATAACTTTGTACTTTCTGATTTCGAACTAAATCTGGCTATTAACCAGGCATTCATAACTGTGGTCATTTATGCAACGTTTGGAATTGTTTTTCGTTCCTATTCAGGGCTTATCCGTCACACAACTATTATAGATATTTTTTTAGTATTTATCGCCACCAGTTTTTCGTTTATGGCTCTTCTGGGACTCTCCCTGCTGAATAGAAAAACCGGTTGGAGTGAAAATCTAAATATACCATTTTCCATTATCGTGATCCATTATGTTACGATCACATTATTACTATTCTTTGTACGTATTATTATTAAAATTGGTTTTCAATTAATTAGTACCTCCGGAGAAAAAAAGAATGTTTTGATTTTTGGTGCAGGTGATATGGGAGTTATTGTTAAACGTCTTATTAATAGTGATATACAAAGTAGTTATCAGATTTCAGGTTTTCTTGATT